>JAABUR0100009801.1_pt1 | contig 10687 bp, 6 predicted proteins | sample 5560091 | NCBI WGS metagenome assembly JAABUR01 (sample SAMN10711879, study PRJNA513375) | rock metagenome | isolation source: Antarctica rocks | place: Antarctica: Victoria Land, University Valley sud
GCACAAATGTAAAGAAATTATTACGCCGCTTTTTCCCGCCGTTGCATCACCCTTAAAAGTATTTGAAGGAAGACGGTTATTATACAACTTGTAAATTAAAAAAGTCTGCAACGACAAAATTAGTATTGGTTGATATGTAGCAATAGTACCTTATCAGTGCATAAAAGCGGACACTTACTGTATCAAAAACGAACAGTTCTAAAAGGTTTAAATAATTATAATTGATTGAAATACAAGGAAGTAAAAACCCGGCATTTTCTTAGAAGTGGTTAATGATTCATATTTTCTTTAATTTAATAATTATAGTAACAGTCTGCCTTAAAAGCTTATTGCAACTATAAACTATTATGCGGCAAACAGCCAATTGACGAAAAACCTTCTATTGAAATGTGTAAAGTTTTAAAAGATTTTTTTACTTAATAAACAGTACGATGCTTAAAAATTATTTTAAAATTGCCTTTAGAAACCTTCTTCGCAACAAAGGATTTTCTGCCATTAATATTGCAGGCCTGGCAATTGGAATGGCCAGCGCTATTCTGATCCTTTTATGGATTGAAAATGAACTGAGTCATGATCGGTTTCATGCAAAAAGCGATCGTATCTACACGTTGAACAACCGCGATCGCTTTAACGGTGCGTATTGGGCCTGGGCAAGCACACCGAAAATTTTAGGACCTGCCGTAAAGCAGGATTACCCTGAGGTGGAAGATGTGGTGCGGGTAAACGGAAGTGGTTTTTTGTTTACGGTTGGCGAAAAACACCTGAATGTAAGCGGCTATTTTGCGGACTCTGGTATTCTGAATGTATTTTCCTTTCCCTTATTAAAAGGTACGGCTGGCAAAGCGTTGAGCAGTACCTACAATATTGTGCTTACTGAAAAGCTGGCAAAAAAGTTATTCGGTAATGAAGAGGCGATGGGCAAAGTGATCCGCATCGACAGTTCGGATAATTTCACGGTTACCGGTGTTTTAAAGGATCTGCCCAACAATACAGCCTTTGATTTTGAATACCTGATGCCTTGGGCATACATGAGCAAGATAGGATATGACGATAGCTCATGGGGGAATAATTCTATAAAAACTTTTGTATTGCTGAAGCCCGGTGTGTCACAGTTTGCTTTCGATGTAAAAATAAAGAATATCACAATTAACCATAATAGAGAAGGCGACAAGTCAACAACTGAGGTGTTTACGCAGCCCTTAAAGGATATATGGCTGTACTCAAATTCGGAGAATGGCCGGTATGTTGGTGGCCGCATTGAGATGGTAAAGCTTTTCAGCATTATTGCTGCATTTATTTTGCTGATCGCTTGCATTAACTTTATGAATCTAAGCACGGCCCGGAGCGAAAAACGGGCGCGGGAAGTGGGCATCCGTAAAGTGGCGGGTGCAGCCAAAAGCAAGCTCGTTTTGCAGTTTTTAGGTGAATCCATTTTGCTGGCTTTTTTAGCCGGTATTGCAGCCATTGGTGTCGTTGAGATCAGTTTGCCGGCCTTTAATATGCTTGTCAGCAAAGAATTGTCTCTCCGTTTCAGTAATCCCTGGTTCTGGCTTTCAGGTCTTCTTTTCATTATCCTTACGGGACTGATTGCAGGAAGCTACCCGGCCTTTTTCCTATCATCTTACAAACCCGTAGAAGTACTGAAAGGCACCTTTAAAGCTGCACATGCCCTGGTAACACCCCGCAAAGTTTTAGTAGTGCTGCAGTTCACCTTTGCCATCGCCTTAATCATTTGCACCATTATTATCACGCACCAGATAAAATACGCACAGGAGCGCGACACCGGGTACAGCAAAGACAAGCTGGTGTATGTAAGCATGCAGGGCAATATGGACAAGCGCTACGATGCGATAAAGGCCGATCTGCTGAACAGTGGCGCTGCTGTTGCCATCACAAAATCCATGAGCCCGATCACCCAGCGGAATAGTGACAGTTGGGGCTTTACCTGGCCCGGCAGTACCCAGGAAGATAAGAAAACAGATTTTATACGTATGACCTCGGATGCCGATTTTGCAAAAACGATGGGTGTAACAATGCTACAGGGTCGCGATATTGACATTAAGAACTATCCATCTGACTCTACCGCCGCTCTGCTGAATGAGACGGCTGTAAAAGTCATGCGCCTTAAAGATCCTCTCGGACAGATCATAAAAGAAGAGAGTGGCCATGACTGGCATGTGGTTGGCGTGGTGAAAGATTTCGTTTACGAATCGCCGTATCAAAAAATAAATCAGCTTATGGTATTTGGCCCTGCCTCCAACGGCTTCAATGTGATTCATTTTAAATTAAATCCGGCAAAGCCTGTTGCGCAGGATTTACAGCTTGCAGAGCAGGTATTTAAGCAATACAACCCCCAGTATCCGTTCGACTATAAATTTGTGGATGAAGCGTATGCCAAAAAATTTGATGACCAGAAACGCACGGGCAGACTGGCCGCACTTTTCGCCGGGCTTACCATTTTTTTTCCTGTCTCGGCTTATTTGGATTAGCAGCGTACATGGCTCAAAACCGGATTAAAGAAATCGGCGTGCGCAAAGTGCTTGGCGCTTCGGTCACCAACATTACCACCTTATTGTCGAAAGATTTCTTAAAGCTGGTGATTATTTCATTGCTCATTGCATCGCCGCTCGCATGGTGGGCCATGCACATCTGGCTGCAGGGTTTTGCCTACCGCGTAAGCATTGAGTGGTGGGTGTTTGCACTGGCAGGAGTATCAGCTTTATTGATAGCATTACTAACAGTAAGTTTCCAGGCAATAAAAGCAGCGATAGCAAACCCGGTTAAGAGTTTACGGACTGAATGATAAAACCATGATTTATTGAATTGGAAAGGATTGGGATGAAATAAAAGGTTTTTTATGCACCCCAACTTAAATGAGTAAAAAAATATAATAAAACCTACAATTATGTTTAAAAATTATCTGACCATCGCCCTGCGTAATTTATCAAAAAATAAAGTCTATGCCTTTATAAACATCGCCGGCTTAAGCATTGGCCTGGCCTGTTCGATGCTGATTATATTGTATGTAAAAGATGAAGTAAGCTATGACAGGTTTCATAGCAATGTGAAAAATATTTACAGAGTTGTAAAACAGAAGAATGATCTGCAGGGTCATAAAACGAGTATGGATGGCAACACCGGTTACCTTCAGGGGCCGCGGTTTACTAAGAATGTCGGCGGTATTCAATCGTTTGTAAGAGTACAATCCGGCGGTGCAGATGTAAAACATGAAACAGAGGTTAGTTATCAGGAATTGCTTTATGTTGATTCTAATTTCTTTTCAATGTTTTCGTTTCCGCTAAAATATGGAGACAAGTTATCATGCCTTACAGATCCGCATTCGGTAGTACTTTCAGAAGATATGGCAAAAAAACAATTTGGTACTGCTGATGCTGTAGGCAAAATCATGATGCTGAAAAAGGGAGAAAACTTTGAGCCATACATTGTTTCTGCAATTGCTAAAAAAACACCTCAAAATTCTTCACTTCAATTTGATATGTTGCTGCCTTTCATCGTTCCTGAGAAGGAAGAGCAGAATTCCGAAAACTGGTTCAACACAATGCTCAACACGTTTGTAGCACTCAATCCAAATACAAAAGTGCCTGTTATTGAAACCGGTATGCAAAAGTTTTATACAGCAGACAGCAGGGATGCGGCTAAAATTATCACAGAAAAGTTTGGTCCGCAGAGTAAAGATCAATACCATTTACAGCCTTATGCGGCTATGCACCTTAGCACCGAATTGCCTGCGCAAAACGGTCTGGGTAATGCAAGCAACCCGATATATTCTTACATTCTTTCAGGTATTGCCCTTTTTATTTTATTGATAGCGTGCATCAATTTTGTTAACCTCACTATTGCAAGATCAGTAAAGCGGGCCAAAGAAATCGGCATACGAAAAGTAGTTGGCGGCCAAAGAAAACAGTTGATCCTGCAGTTTCTTGGCGAGTCCTTTTTGCTGTGTTTCATTGCTTTCTTTTTTGCAGTTGTGCTCGTAAAGTTTTTACTGCCGCTTTTCAATGATCTTTCCAACAAAGCTTTGGCTCTCTCGTATTTATTTGATGTAAAACTTGTTGCAGGCTACTTTTTATTATTTGCCATTACAGCTTTCCTGGCAGGCTTTTATCCGGCGCTTGTCTTATCCGGCTATAACCCCGTGCAAACATTATACAGCCGGTTTAATTTAGGTGGAAAAAATTATTTACAGAGATCACTCGTTGTGCTGCAGTTCGCACTTGCCTCATTTCTCATTATTGCAACGTTTACTATTTACAGCCAATTCAATTATTTGACACATGAAAAATTAGGCTACGATGACAGCCATCTTATAAGAGTTGATAAACAAAATCTGACACGTGATGAAGCAAAGTTGTTTCGCTCTAAACTTAAAGAGAACCCAAATATTGTAAGTATTGCAGCTAAAAATTCAGGATACTGGGGTACCGGAGCAAAGGTTAACGGAGATTCCTCTATCAATTTCGCTTATGAAACAATTGACGAAGATTTCTTGCCGTCGTTAAGAATAGCGCTGAAAGAAGGCCGGAATTTTTCACGCGATTATACATCAGATTCTTCTCAATCAGTAATAGTAAATGAATCATTTGTAAAGATGGCCGGCTGGAAAAAAGCGTTGGGTCAGGAGGTAAATTTCTTTTATGACAATAATAAAAAGTACAGTGTGATAGGTGTGGTAGAAGATTATCATTTTCAACCATTAAATCAAAAGATAGGGCCGCAACTTTTTACAATGAAAAAAAGTAACGAGTATGGAACTGCTTTTATTAAAATTAAAACCGGCTCAGAAAGAACAAGCATAAAGCACATTGAAAAAGTATTCAGATCCCTGTTTCCTTTAAAACCTTTTAAATACGTTTTTAAAGATGAAGAAAATCTAAAAAATTACGAGTCTGAAGCCAAGTGGAAACAAATCATGTTATTCAGCGCTGTCCTTACCATTTTCATTTCCTGCATAGGATTATTTGGTTTATCGGTGTTGTCTGCAGAGAAACGTACCAAGGAAATAGGCATTCGCAAAGTACTTGGAGCTTCGGTGCAAAATGTTGTAAGCATTCTTTCAAAAGACTTTATAAAGCTGGTGATCATTGCTTTGATTATTGCCATTCCTGTGGCTTGGCTCGCCGCCAATAAATGGCTTGAGAATTATCCCTACCGTATGCCTTTGAGCTGGTCAATGTTTGCTGCCGCCGCACTTCTTGTTATAACTGTTGGTTTATTCACGGTAAGTTTCCAGGCAATTAAAGCAGCAATTGCAAATCCTGTGAAGAGTCTGAGAACAGAATAGTCTGAACCTGGATTTGAAAGGATTCGAAAGGATTGTGAGAAAATAGAGATTTTTTTATGAAGTAAGCGATAGAATAAGAATTAAGCTTTTGCGTCACACTTGTACTGCTAAAATATATATTAACTTTTAAAACAGATAATTATGCTTAAAAACTATCTAAAAATCACCTGGAGAAACCTTGTTAAAAACAAAGTCTATTCTTTCATCAACATTGGTGGCCTTGCGGTAGGCATGGCTGTAGCAATACTTATCGGGCTATGGATTTATGATGAAATTTCTTTTAATAAAAACTTTACTAATTATGACAGCATAGCACAGGTAATGATGAATGGGTCTGATAATGGCACAATCATCACTCAACCGGCCGTCTCTATTCCATTAGCTGATGAAATACGTTCAAATTTTGGAAGTGACTTTAAGCAGGTAGCTCTTTCCTCATGGACCTCTTCGGCTATCATTGCTTTTGGCGATAAAAAATTCTCGAAGAACGGCAATTTTATGGAACCCGCTGCACAGGATTTGCTATCACTGAAAATGTTGGAGGGCACCACAAATGCCCTGAAAGAACCTAATTCTATTTTGTTGTCTGCTTCGTTGGCAAACATTCTTTTTGGGGAGAGTAACCCCGTTGGCCAAACTGTAAAATTGAACAACAAAACTAGCGTAAATGTTACGGGCGTATATGAAGATTTTCCGCATAATTCAAACTTCAGAGACGTAACATTTATTTCCACCTGGGCCTTATATGTCTCTTCTGAAACATGGATTAAAGAAGCCAGTGATAATTGGGATAATAATTCGTTTCAGATTTTTACAAGGATAAATTCAAATACCCGTTTTCAAAATGTTTCCGCTAAAATAAAAGACCTTGTTCATAACCATGCACATGATAAAGCAACGGATAAAACCACTATTTTTCTTTATCCCATGAGCAAGTGGCATTTGTATGAGAGATTTGAAAATGGCAAAGCAACCGGCGGAAGTATCCAGTATGTATGGTTATTCGGCAGCATTGGTTTTTTTGTTCTGTTACTGGCCTGTATAAACTTTATGAATTTAAGTACAGCCCGTTCAGAGAAAAGAGCAAAAGAAGTAGGCATCCGTAAGACAATCGGGTCTGTAAAATCTCAATTAATCGGTCAGTTTTTAAGTGAATCCTTAACGGTAGTTTCGATAGCATTTATTTTTGCTATTGCTCTAATACAAATCACCCTTCCCTGGTTTAATACGGTTACTGACAAGCAGATCACTATTCCATTTGCAAATATTTTATTTTGGGTTATCTGTTTCTCGTTTATATTTTTTACTGGGATACTCGCCGGCAGCTATCCTGCCTTTTATCTTTCTTCCTTTAAACCGGTAAAAGTTTTAAAAGGAACATTTCATACCGCACGTTTTGCATCCTTGCCTCGCAAAATATTAGTTGTAACACAATTTTCCGTTTCTGTCGCACTTATTATTTGTACCATTATTATATTTAAACAAATACAGTTTGCCAAAAGCCGTCCGGTTGGATATAACCGGGAAGGGTTAATAACCATCCCAATAAAAACACCGGAGTTATATGGTCATTACAGCGCCTTGCGGAATGACTTACTAAAAACAGGTGCAGTAGATAATATGTGCGCATCGGCAAGCCCTGCAACAGACATCTGGAGCAATGACGGAAGTTTTGAGTGGAGAGGCAAAGAAGCAAGCAATGCCAATACTTTCGGCATTATGGCTTGCACACCTGATTTTGGAAAAACCATTGGCTGGCAGCTAAAAGAGGGCCGTGATTTTTCAAAAGAATTTACAGACTCCTCTTCCCTTATTCTAAATGAAGCGGCCGTAAAATTGATGAATTTAAAAAACCCGGTTGGTGAAAAGATTAAATGGGGATGGCGAGGCCGTGATTATACTGTTGTCGGGGTAGTAAAAGATATGATCATGTCTTCACCTTTCGAAGCGCCAAAGCCTGCAATTTTTTGGATAGGTGATGATAATACGGCCAACATTGTGACCTTAAAATTAAAAGCCGGAATAAGTTTAGGAATCGCACTGACAAAAGTAGAATCTATTTTCAAAAACTATAACCCAGGCAGCCCTTTTGAATATTCGTTTGTTGACGAAGAATATGGAAAAAAATTTTTAACAGAAAACCGCATTGGAAAATTATCAGTTGTATTTTCTGTTCTGGCCATTCTTATCAGTTGCCTTGGAATTTTTGGTTTGGCTTTATATGTTGCAGAGCAGCGCACAAAGGAAATCGGTGTACGAAAAGTATTAGGAGCTTCTGTATTGAATGTATGGGCCTTGCTGTCAAAAGAATTTATTGTTTTGACCGTTGTTTCCTTTTTTATCGCTTCACCAATCGCTTACTATTTTATGAATAACTGGTTAGGCCGGTATGAATACCATACTAATATTTCCGGGTGGGTATTTGCGGGTACAGGCTTAGGGGCAGTGCTAATTACTTTATTCACGGTAAGCTTTCAGGCTATAAAAGCAGCGGTGGCAAACCCTGCGAAGAGTTTGAGGACAGAATGATAGAACCACGATTTATTCGATTTGGAGGGATTAAGGATGAAAATGAAGGTTTTTTACAATTGAAATATAAATCAAGTTTCAAAACAAAACAATGTTTAAAAATTATTTCAAAACTGCATGGCGAAATTTATTAAAAGGGAAAGGTTTTTCCGTCATCAACATTACCGGCCTTGCCGTAAGTTTAGCGGTAAGTATACTGCTGTTGCTTTGGGTAAACGACGAGTTGAGCTATGACCGCTTTAATGTAAATGCAGCTAATATTTATAAGCTGGCGCCTAAATTTGATGACCAAAATATTTGGAACAGTACACCTGCACCCATTGCAGTGTATGCCAAAAAAGAAGTGCCTGAGGTGGAAGATGCCTGTCGCATAAGAGATAACGGGGGTGTTTCAGTGTTTGAATACAACGGCAAAAAATTTACTGAATTGCATAACTGCCTGGCTGACGCCTCTTTATTCAGCATGTTCACTTACCCGCTTATTAAAGGCAACCGGCAACACCCTTTTACTGATGCACATTCTATAGTATTATCCGAAACAACAGCGAAAATATTTTTTGGCGATGAAGACCCTATGGGCAAAGTATTAAAAGGTAACGACAAAAAAATATATCTTGTAACAGGGGTAATGAAGGATATGCCCGGCAATTCATCTATCCATTACAACATCGTTTTTAATTTTCAGCAGATAGAACAGGAATATGATACTGCCAGCTACTTTAAAACGCTTAACACTAACTGGGACCAGTATAATTACGATACGTATGTATTGCTGAAACCCAATGCCAACCCTGCATTTGCGGCCCAAAAAATGGGCATAATACACCGTCACAACTATGATATACAGGCTAACAAACACCTTACTTACCTGCTTGCCCCGCTTACTAAAATACACTTGTACGCTTTAGACGGCGAGGAGCAGGGTATGATGGTTGTTCGGGTGTTTTTTATAGTAGCTGTAATTGTGCTGTTGATAGCCTGCATAAACTATGTAAACCTTATTACTGCACGGGCGATGAAGCGCAGTAAGGAAATTAGCCTTCGTAAAATTGTCGGTGCGGGCAAGGCGGAGCTTTTTATGCAGTTTTTAAGTGAATCGCTGCTCACATTTCTTATAGCGCTTGTACTGGCAACGGGTATTATTTACCTTGTAATGCCTTTATACAATAATATTTCAGGCAAAAATATTGTTTTCAAACCCTGGTCGCCCAATGTGCTTGCGGTGTATGGCCTTACCATACTGGCAACACTGCTGCTGGCGGGTATTTACCCGGCCATAACGCTGTCGTCATTCAAACCGCTGGAGGCAATGAAGGGCAAGCTCAGCGGCATTGGCAGCAAAGGCAATTTTCGCAAAGTATTAGTAGTTGTGCAGTTTAGTTTTTCCATCATGCTTATTACAAGCACTATCATTATAGGTAAACAATTAAAGTATATACGGGAGAAAAACCTGGGCTACGACAAACAAAATGTTTTTAGCTTCGACATGCATAATATTAACGGCCATTATGATGCCGCAGTAGCTGAACTGCTGCAACAACCCGGCATATCAGGGGTTACAGAATCTGGCGCTGACATCATCAATAACAGTTCAGGCAGCACCGATGTGGACTGGGATGGTAAAAGGGCAGACCAGCAATCATTTACCATTATCCAGATGCCGGTGGAAAGAAATTTTGTTCAAGTCATGGGCATGCAGTTGGTGGAAGGGAAAGGCTTTACCGGTTCACCTGCCGACAGCGCCAATTTTATATTAAATGAAACAGCTATTAAGGCAACCGGCATAAAAGAACCTGTAATTGGCAAACGGCTTACTTTTCACGGTATTAAAGGAGTAATTGCCGGCGTAGTGAAAGATTTTCATTTCCAGGACATGCACCAAAAAATACCACCCCTTTTGATGCAATACGACAAATATTGGCGGGGGAAAATGTATATAAGAACTACAGGTAAGGATGCCCCACGTGCATTGGCTGCCGCCAAAAGCGTATGGAAAGAATATAACGCTGACTATACTTTTGATTACACTTTTTTAGACAGCCAGTTTGATGATTTATACAAAAGTGATACACATGTGGGTCAGTTGTTTAATTGTTTTGCCATGGTAACCATATTAATATCATGTCTTGGTTTGTTTGGCCTTGTAACCTTTACCGCTGAAAGCAGGGTGAAAGAAATTGGCGTGCGTAAAGTATTGGGTGCAGGTGTGCCGCATATTGTTACCCTGCTGTCACAAGACTTTTTAGTGCTGGTGCTGGTTGCCGCGGCCATTGCCTTTCCGGTGGCGTGGTATGGCTTACACAGCTTTTTACAAGGTTACGCCTACCGTACTAATTTAAGCTGGTGGGTGTTTGTGCTGGCAGGTGTTATAACCATGCTTATCGCCATGCTTACCGTTAGCTTTAAATGTGTGCAGGCTGCCCTTGCTAATCCGGTGAAGAGTTTGAGAACCGAATAAATTCTAATCATGAAAAAGATAATGTTCTTATTAGTTACTTCAATTTTTTGTAATCAAGCACTTTTTTCGCAACAGTTAAGTGCAAAAGCACATGCTGAACTAATTGCAATATACGATGAATTAAGTTTTAATAAATATCATAAAAATTATGACCATATAGCACAGGTGCTGCAACATCAGAATTTTAATGGCGAAATACATACCGATAAAGCTGTTCCTTATCCATTAGGTACTGCCCTTCGTAATAGTTATGGGAATGATTTTAAATACATAGTACTGTCTTCCTGGACGAACTCACATATTTTGTCTTTTAACGAAAAGAGCATATCTCAGTCAGGCAATTATATGGAACCCGATGCACCCGAAATGCTAACACTAAAAATGATCCGTGGCTCACG
>JAABUR0100009803.1_pt1 | contig 10686 bp, 15 predicted proteins | sample 5560091 | NCBI WGS metagenome assembly JAABUR01 (sample SAMN10711879, study PRJNA513375) | rock metagenome | isolation source: Antarctica rocks | place: Antarctica: Victoria Land, University Valley sud
TTTATGCATCCACCCCCCCCCCCCCCCCCCAACAGAGTACCGACATCACAACTTCGGCACAAACATTGGTGTCTCCCGCTTCCACTTCTGATAGTCCTTCCGCTCCCCGTACCGCTTGTCGTACTTGCCCTCGCTCATGGGCACGCCGCTGACTTTGAGGAGGAGGAAGGTTACGAATGCGGGGCTGATTGCTGCCATTGAGAGGCCTAGGATGCGGCCACTCATGCCTCCGCTGAGACCCATGCCTACTTGGCCGACGTTTCGGACGAGAACGCCGCCGGCCATGACGGCCATGCCGGTCCAGAGGGTGGCTTCGCCGAAGTAGTTGGGGTGGCGGGATTTGCTCCAGAGGCCGCGGGTGAGAAAGTCTTCGTTGTGTTTCTTGGTTTTTTTCTCCTGCACCCATTTGTCTTTTTGCCGGTCGGCGATGACTTCGAAGCTGAGACCGCCGACGTAGAGTAGTATCCCCAGGATATCGGTCAGAGCGATTGAGGCCGGGAGGGTGCTGAGGAGGGTTGCGGGGATGGAGTTGAGGGCGAGGACGGGCATGAGGCAGAGAGTTACCCATGTTGCTTGCGCGAAAAAGGCGCCGCCGAATTTTAGGGGTGAGCTCCGAATCGAATCGAACCGCGAATCATGCCCGTCCTGCGAGATCCGCCGGAACAGATAGCTCCCCAGCCTTGTCGCCCATATGCTCACCGCCGCACTCAGCATCACCTGCCTCCAATTCACACCCGCGCCAGCCCTTCCCATCAGCGCCCCCAGGATACTCGGCCACGCGGGTTTTGCATGCCCGGCAGCGGATGCGGCAGCGCGGGCGCGGAGGGTGGGCAGGTAGAGGGACAAAGCAGTGCAGGAGAGGTAGGTGAGAGAGCCGGAGAGGTCGTAGAAACGCTCGGATTGGGCCGCGATGGAGGGGAGGGCGGTGAGGCCTTGGAGGGTGTAAGCGAGGGTGATGGAGGGGAGGAGGGTGCTGAGGAAGGGGGTGCGGAAGGTGGTGGCGTGGAGGAGGGTGGAGAGGAGGGGCATGGTGGAAGTGAGGGGGTGGAGGTAGGTTGAGGGATTCAAGTAGTGGGTGAGCGGTGCAGTGAGCTTTATGATTGGGATGAGTGTTCACATGTTGGGAGAGCTGAGGGTTGGAGTGACGACATGATTTTCGGAGAGTCGGAGGGATGATTCCGCCGAGATCCTGGTGGCCCGTGCAGGCGTGCTCGATTTGGACTTTCCGCGTTTCAGGGTTCAGGGTTTGGCGCTTCGAAGAAATGGAAAACGTGTTGCTTTTTCATTTGGATGTGGCGACCTCGATGTTGATATCAGGCAATCAACCTCCGCTGAAGAAACAAGCGGATATCCAACCCCTGACTCCCAAAGCTGAACTGCTCTGAATCAGCAGCATTGGCTATCTAAGCTATGATCGAAACGATATTTGACCTCTAAAATGACTGCTACAACTATCCTCCCTGACAGCGAGGACGACTGGGACGTATCACGAGCCTGGGCCTGGAGTTGCTGGAGCCGTGATTTCTCCGATGTGACTGAGATTGGACCGCCTTCTTACGATTTCATTCGGATATGGCAGAATGATCCTGTAAGCCACTATTCGATTGATATCTTAGTAATCTGTTTGACACAATGTACAACTGGAAAATTGCTTACCTAGACAACTTTGGAGAGCGAAATCCCAAAGAAACGTCCGGCTCAGCCACCAGACTCTCTAGCGGTTCGGTGGGCTAGAGAATTATCGAGTGAGATTGCGTTGAAGAAGTTAAGAGATACGGAAGAGAGGGATCTGCTTCCTGGTCATGTCGTTTTGCTGTGAGATTGTCTTGATGGCTTCGGTGCACTCGTCGGAACGATAAAGTTGTTGATGCTTCGCAGCGTAGCAATGAAACCTGACGAAGAGCCTACTGAGCCTGAGAAGGTCCCTCTTACGTCAAGCGGCGGAGGGTCACCCTTTGGAAGGATTCTCGACTTCCTGAGCATTGATCGGAATTTCCGGTCTACTCTGTATAAGTCGCTTCCTGACTACCATGGCTATGAGTTTAATGATGGATTCTGTAAGATATAGCTCTTTTTTCGGGGCTAGGTAAACCCGAATCAGTACATGGGGTTTCTAATTAATATTCTGTCACAGGCTACCAGTTGAAATTTCCAAATCTCTACAGAGGGGAATTTGCACTTGCAGCCTGGTTCAAGGGCAAATTTGAAGACCTTCCTCAGTATCCTCACACTGGACAGATGAACGCCCTTGTCCTTGGGCTTTCAGAATCTCAACTTTCGGATGTTTTCGTCAAATTGACCAAGGCAGAGTCTACCGTTTTGAAGACGGAGAATGCAGCTCCCTCAATTGTCATCCACCCTTTCATGCTGATTGCAGCGATACTGGATCGCTTCTCGGAGGAAGATGGCATGTTCATCAACAAAAGCATCGAAAATCTGAAAGTGCTGCAGCAGAAGATCAGCACCAATGTTGCCTTGAGCATGGGAAACCTCAGTATTGAGTTGAACCAGCTTAGCTCGGATCTGCGTGCAATTCAGATGGGAAATGTCTACATGCAAAGCCTGGCAAGAGTGATTCTTGCTTCGTGCTGTACGGTTAACAATAACAATGGTAGTAAGAATCAATCAATGCGTGACCTGGTAGAGGGAATGAAAAATGCGGAGGCTGCTTCGGATCAGTACACGGATGACGGCGCAGAACAGCCCCTTACAACAGGCTTGAGCTCTGTGAAGCAGCCATGGTCACCCTTACTCGGACAATTCACTCACATCATAAGTGACCTAGAAGCTTTACAGACCCGATGCGAGGACCGAAAGTTCGATATAGAATGTCTTCAGAAACAGATTGATATCAATCTAAATGTGGTGAGTGACAGTCTCAGTCCCCAGTTTGACTCGTAACTGATTTCTTCAAGGCATATAACCTTCTCTCGCAAGAAGAAAACAGGTGGAATCGAACAATTTCTCAGCAAATGGCAGCGGATAGCAGAGCTATGCATCATATAGCGATAGCGTCAAAGGATATTGCTGAGGCGAGCAAAAGGGATAGTTATGCTATGAAGACTATTGGTATATCTTTCTTACTTACTTCCCTCAAGATTCAATCATTTTGTCTCCACATCGAACCTAGCTTACAATTCTAGCGATCCTCACCACCATCTTCCTGCCCGGCACATTCGTCGCTTCCCTCTTTAGCACTACTATGTTTAACTTTCAATCCTCCCCAGTGCAGGTCTCCAGCGCCTTTTGGGTCTACTGGGCAGTCACAGTCCCCTTGACCCTTGTAGTCGTTGGGGTGTGGCGGTTATGGTTGTATCTCCGCCATCAACATTTGCAGCTCGAGACAACACTGGGAGTGGATGAAGAGAAAACTATCAAGGGCGACTGAGCCATGAGGCTGCAATTTTTTTTCTACCAGGTAGTCTACAAAAGCAGGGGGGTGGTTCCCATGATGTCCTGAAACATTAGTCCTCTAGGATTGGCATCAACGGCTCCCAGGTTTTTGCTAGAGAGGTTTGGCCGTGAGACGCCTACATGACTGACCAGCGATGCGCGATCCCCAAGAAAGAACCCTCCTATCCACGACGCGGCCCTTCTGGGGCTAGCAGTCGAAGGGATCAGAGTTTCGTAACGAGGCAGTGTACAAAGCACCAGACGAGTGTCCGTCAGGATACTAACCGAACTGAACGGGCTCGGTCCAACGCAATCGCCGAACCAGCGCACCTGCTCAACCTTCCACAAGCGCTAGGGCTAAAAGACTCCCACCTGTTCTTCCCATGACCACAGATCCGTCCGGACCCTGTGAGTCAGAAAGCCTTTGCTGAAAATATTCATCCCAAGACCCATGTTAGCATTAATCGGGTATCAAGAATTGGGGATCCGCTGCGTGCTCCAGCGAGAGCCAACGCCCAATTACAGATGCTGATCAAGCTTTGAAGATCATGATAGCTACGCCCAGAGAAACGTCTTAGCGTCGATCTGCCCTCGAGATATGAGAACAAGGTGGCATTAACCAACGGCGAATAGTCGGGATGCCTCCACGCGACTGTCGTCCCCGGCCCCCCCTTCTTTGTCAGCATGCCGATAGCATGGCCGCTGATGGCGGGGGAGGCGAGCCCCGGGGCCATGCCAGGGGTGGGGGTTGATCGGGCGTTGACTGTTTGGGGGTAGGCGCTTGATTTCAGAGTTGTGGGTGATGTGGGGTTGGTGCTGGATTTTATAGTGGCGGTGGTGATGAGGTGGAAGGGGGGGGTGATGTCGGAGTCTGAGAGGGAGATGGTGGGAGTGGAGGCGCTCAGGGCGATGCGGATGGTTGCTAGGGGGTGGGTCTCGCTGGGGGTGGGAGGGTTGTGAGTGAGACGTGCTTGTGGGGTGGAGGGGGAAGGGGGAGTCTAACGGTGGGGTTTGCTCAGATGACGTTGTGGGTGGAGCGTCTGTCATGCCGTGGAATTTTCTGGTTTGGGGGACAAGATTGTTGGAGAGGGAGACACGACATGTGTACCATAATGGAATGAGTAGTGGCCTTCTTTCATAGAGCCTTTCTTGTTTTAGCCTATTGTGCAGCTGAATTTATCCGAAACTCGTTCTCGATGCTCTGATTGGGGGCGGAGTATGCCCCAAGACGAGGGATCAAAGCCTATGATGCATTTCTGGATAATGATAATAACAATAGCCAACATAGGGGGTTTGCACCTGAGAATGGTACTCGAGAGGGCGCGTGGCTGAGTGAGTGATACATATGTCAAGCTCATCCCCTTCCCTGCGCTCGCTTACAGCTGCAGCCAAACCTTTTAAGCGGTGTCAAGACCACGGCGTTTAACGACAGTGCCAATATCTTTTGAAGCAGCCGAGAGGTTGAGTAGTCGAGTGTGTGTAACGCTGAAGTGGACACACTTGCTAACCACGCCGTTAACGATGGTCCTTGCTCTTTGTATGTCATTGCTGTACTAAAGGACTTCATTTCCCGACGCCTTCTTTCTTTGTTCAATTGTTGTCTGTCGATTCTGATATCTTGAGCTGTCGTATGAGCGTCGGAGCGAAGAGCCCATTGTTGCAGCATGCGGTCACTGTGTGGATCTGATCAGACGAGTTTGTATGATTCTTCAATTCAGTTCTGTTGGAGGGTTTCATTAGTTACATTCAGCAAGAGTTCGCTCCCTGCATGTAATTCATGCCCAAACACTCTTTCGCTCGAAGTCTGAGTACTGAAATGGATGCTGGGCACATGCTGAGCATTGCTGCTGCGCTGAATGGGGTTTTTTCGCGAATGAACAAAGCGCTCAGAGGATCGGAGGTCAACTTTAGATGACCATTTGTTCAACCACAGTGCCTATATCAACCTCTGATTCCGGAGAACGGTAAACATTTGCATCGTTTCTCCATTGAACGTCTTGACAGAACGTGTTCGCAACCCCTAGCCCCACGCTCATGCAACCCGTCCCAAATCATAATGCCGCTTAATCACAACGTACAAAAGACAAGAAAAGAGCTCGCTAACCGAAGAAGAGGAATATTAACCCGCCTTAGCTGAGATTGAATCCCGCTCCAGCATTGACACTGTACAATAGCCTATCCTTCAACGTCTGTACATTACTGTAAACCGGCAATTTCAGCAGATTTACGCACGTGCTCGTACTCGGCAAGCGTGTCTGATCATTCCCGCTGTCTCGGATACTGAATCGCGGGTTCAGCTGGTTGAAGCCCAGGAGTGGTGCGCGAGGCGTGGATGTTACAAATTTCAGCACCTTCCTTTTGTCGACGTCGGAGAAGGATTGCATCGCTCGCCAGAAAAGTCGCACGCTCGGGTGCTCCAGCCCGTCGTCGCCAATGGCGTAGACGCCGCCGTACTGCGTGTTCTTACGCAAATCTGCAATATCGATTTCGGAGCTGTCGCCGCCAATAAGGGTTTGAAGTTCGTTCTGGTTGAACATGGAGAGCCAGGAGGGGGAGATTATTTTGCCGAGGCCTTGCATGAAAGCGTGTGTCTGCTTCCAGGGCTGGATTTGCAGGCGATGACGGGCGAGATCTGAGATGTAGATAAGGCGATTTGCGTTTGTGACGGAGAGTTGGGCGCCGTTGGGGCGGAGGTTATGGGTGATGGTTTTGGTTGGGGTGGTGGAGGAGAGGGTGTCGGTGACGGTGAAGTCGAGGGAGAAGTCTTCGACGTTGCCGGGATAGTTCTTGAGTTGGAGCTGTAATGTTGTTAGGATGTGCTTGTCGGGTAGTGGGGTTTTGTACTTACAAGTCCTTGGAATAGGCTTTCGTCAAGATCACGAATGTCGTTAAGATTGGCACGATACCCTGATTCCTTGGTTGCTGACCCATTACCTCCAGTTAGAGCCCATTTGAGTAGAAAGAATCCAGCAAAATGTATGTCGACTAGTATGCCTTCGTATAAGCATTTTCCAACGATTCGTCCAAGGAACTCATATCTCTGCAACAGATCTCTGATAGATTGATTCCATTCTGCCGAGCCTCTTTTGACTCCTGCTTGCTGGAGCAGATCTTCTCGCTCTTCTATAGCTGACGGGTTAGGGTAGAGTAAATGCTGATCGTTCTCAACGAACAAGTTCAAACCATTATTGGGACTGAAGGCTTCACTTGTCACACTTGTTAGAAACTCTTTCGTAACACCACCACCGTCTATACCTTCCTCAACCGTATCGAATTTGTCCACAAATTTAATCTGAATAGGCTCCTTGAGCCCTTCACCGAGCTGGAAAAATTGCTCATACGCGTCATCGAAGATGTTCTCTCGTCGAACTTTGGCACGATGCCTGCTCATATCTCCACCCGAAGGACCAGAGTTCATCATTCGAAATCTCCACTCATCAGCATCTGCAGAGCCCCTCCTTCGTATCTGGTCCAGCCGTACAAATTCGCGAAAGATCTGCACACGGGTCGCAAAAGGGATGAAGAAAGGCATGTTCTGTAGGATTTCAAGACGAGGTGTAACAGATTCAAGGTATTTCCGCCTTGATGCTTTTCGTTGCCGTCTTTTTAAACGCTCAATGTTCCTGACTTGCTGTGTCCGTGAGGTTCCAACGAGATTGACGTTGTTTGTCTCCTCTTCTTCATCTTTATCCATTTGGCTCTCTTCTGCACCATCACCGTAAGATTCCTCGATTCTATGCTTCTGTTCCTCTTCAGCTACCACAGCAGAGATAAACTTGTCCATTTCGAACCACTTGGTCATGAGCCAATGATCACTGGGAAGGAACTTTCGCCGCGAACTAGATTCGAGTCAGCATTACAGTTCGCGACTATTACATACAAGATTACTTACTCCCGTTCGTAAATCATTCGCAGTAGACCAGTCACTATGCCTTTGGTATAACTTAATGTCATACCACTTACGCCACCTATGACCGTTCCCTCAATCTTCGTTGAAAGCTGGTCTTGACGGCTCTCAGCTGCTGCTCCATTTTTCCCGCTAAAATATTCGGCGAGGCTGTTCTGGGTCTCTGGTTCCTCAACGCTAGCTATCTCTGTAGTGTTCCAGTACATCGTGAAAGTTAGATTTTTGAGGAATACTGTAAGGTCTTTGACTTGATCGAGGGGTAAAGCACTCTGTCGCGTCCATGACTGCATAGTGTTGGAAGGAGAATCACCAGAAAGAAATTCTTCGTCGTCCATAAGCCTCAAAATGACCGTGTAAAGCTCCAAAAAAAGGAGAATAACACGCCACTGCTGGTTCCTTGACTCGGATGGTAATGATTCTGATGTTAGCTGTGGCCCAAACCTACTTGAAGGCTTTCTAGCCGTGTCTGCTCTTAGTAGGGCTATCGCTTCGCGAGGGTCTTTCTTGATCAAGCTGTAGATCTTAGTCGCACTGGAGGCCTGGTAAAAGTATTTTATAGCCGGAAGCTTATCTCCAGATTGTCTGAAGGTAGACCCTCGATACAGCCACATACATATTTCGTCACGTTTGGTAGGAAATGTCCTAAGTAAAGTCAAGGCGTAACTAGCAAGGGAAGATGCTTGACTCGAAGCATCTGATACCTTGTCCACGGTGGCAGGAGCAATTTCCAAGTGAGCCAGAAGGCTGCTGACGCTCTTTTGGCTAACTAATGTAAGAATTTCGTTGCGTACAAAGTTGGGTAAGGGTGTAATAGGACGGTGTGTCGATTCAGGGGCGTCGTGCTCTACCAAGGACGACACTTTAGACGTATCCACGCGCGTCCCAATATCGTCCGCCAAGTACGATATAAGCTTTGACACTACATTAATGTATAGACTGTCCGGTGTCTCGGTCGAAGTACCATCAAGGTTATGCGCGCACCGACGGAAGTGAATGAAGTATGCTAGCAGCCAGAGAAGCTCCTCTCGGTTTCTGAGTTCTACAAGACTCTTCCCTGAAATGGGATAAAGTAGGTCGTTAAGTGCAGTCGCCAACAGCTTATAGTTAAGACCATCTTCAAGGATTTTCAGGTTGCCGAAAACCATGGGGAGGTCTGGTAAAATAAGGAACTCGCGAGCAAAACTCTCGTATACAGTGATGGTTCTTGCTGTGATGGACTGCACCAGACCAAGAGTGGCTGACCCCAACAGACCTTGATCGTATTGTTTGTTCGAAGCCAGACCATGGGAGGTGACTAAAGCCGTCAGAGCTTGGTAGTACTGCACAGAGTAGGAAGATAATTGTTCTGGTATAGCACCAGTTAGCGACACTAACAGTTTTAAAAGATCACTGGAAATCGTTGGAGATAATGCGGAGATCTTGCTTTGCTTCAGAGTGGCAATGACAACTTTAGCAAGGCGTAAAAGAGGATATGTCCAGACATCTGCTGAGCATGCTGAGGGTAAGGTCCGTAATGACTCAAAATACCGGATCGCAAATAAGTGCTGTCTTCCTATGTCTTCCTGGTCCTTCGGAGAAGCAAACTGTACAAGTAGTCGAAGTTGGCCCAGACAGTGCTGCTCGGATTTGTATGGATTTGGTAACAGGCCTGGCCCTGACCCACCAGGGCCGTTCTCTTGATCCTGCGCTTCCATAAAATCCCATTCTCGTCTCCAGCGGTTCCTGGCTTCTTCGCGAGCTTTATGTCCTCTCCAGATTTTTTGGATTGCCGTCGCCGCAGGCGGTCGTTCCCTCTCTTGCTGCCTCATTAGCCGCTCGTGCTGCGCTTGTGTAAGAGCATTTTGTGCACTTTGAGATGAGCTTGGCAGTCGAGAACCGGAAACCGCAGCGAAAGGATTGGCATTCCGGCCCGAGAGGTTTACTTGTCGACGCGGCCGGGCACTGCCAGTGAAGGATGGAAACATTGTTGGTGCAATCCGCGAGAGGCGATGGGTAGATATTACTTAGGTGAGTTGATTGCCCGGTAAATACATACTGAAGTGCGAAAAGGAGCGAGGCGAATGAGTAAGTGACGAGGATGGCGAAATGTTGAAGAAGCTTCGACGGATGGCTATCAGATCTCGCCTATCGGGGAAACGTCAAAATAAGTTCGCCGCTCTCCCGCTTTGCAGGGGGAAGGGGGTGGTCGGTACGACACTGTCGTGACTGTATGACCGATTTTTGAAGATTGGTGCAGCGAATATGATGGTCTCATATAAAGCAAACGGATACACTGCAATTGTTGCGTATGATATATGGTATGATTTCTTAGGGGGTAGAATTATCCAACCCAAATCTCATCCACAGAGTGAAGAATATATCAGTTTAACTCCGGAATGAATCCTTTCATGACGGAGGCTTGCCTCTACTACTATATTACATCTCCCCACGTATATAGCTGGGTCCTTATCCACGATGCGACCTAGACATGATTGAATGATGCCTTAGTCGATGCAGGAAGACGAGGAGTCTCCGGGGATGATCTGTAATTCAAGTCCAGTAAAAGTCATCGAACGATCTATGACTCCTGCGCGCCGTCCCTATGCCGCTACTTCGCATTGGTGCAGGATATTCAGTGCCATCAATCCCATAATCGTACAGTGAGTGCACATAGTGTTCGAAACAGCCAGTTCGACAGCCGGCCAAAAACTCGATGGTGGTACAAGAACCCAGATCCGCGAAATCCAACTCTTCAATCTGTTCCATTCTTCTCCTTCCATTGATCTAGATATCTATTCCCACTAAATCCTCCCTCCGGATACCCTGCAAAATCTCCTCGTAACCGTGCCATGTTCTGAGTGACAAAGGGTGTGAGCTACGAGTCAACATTAGCATCCACCCTATTTGGTATGTATGAGGATCCAGTCCAAATACTTTGAACTTCTCCAAGTTTTCGGGGACAACGTATGTCCGGACCTTGCGCCAGTCAATTATATAGCCTCCATGCTTGGTATGCCAACCCATTGAGCCGGAGCCAGTGCCTTTGTAGTACCCGCCATTGACTTGTTTTGTAGTGAGCGCTAGGCGACGAAGACGACGGAAGAGTGGTTGAGTAGGCTTGAACATAGCTAGAAGTTTGGTATCACTTTGTGTGCAGAGATTGGAAGCGATTTGGACGGAATTGAAGTCAAAGGCCCGAAGGAGCGGATAGACTAGCGTCAAAGGATCCCTACCGGTAATCTCAAAGGTTTTCGATAGCCGAACAAACACACATTGTAGCTGAAAGCTGCGCTTTCGGGCGTTTCTTGGTTGCTCGGCTACTTAATTGCGTATCTCATGTCCACATAACAGTATGGCGGGTAGACAGTCGACCACAGTGCGACCAATTAAGCAATCAAAGAGCAAAA
>JAABUR0100009806.1_pt1 | contig 10683 bp, 18 predicted proteins | sample 5560091 | NCBI WGS metagenome assembly JAABUR01 (sample SAMN10711879, study PRJNA513375) | rock metagenome | isolation source: Antarctica rocks | place: Antarctica: Victoria Land, University Valley sud
CGGGCGCCCTCACCCTAACGTGTGCGGGCGCCCTCACCGATGCGAGTCCGCGCCAAGAGAATGGGGCACGGACGGTGAGAGGATACCATCAGCTCTGCCTCAGGGGCGTCGCTTGCTGGTGACGAGAGCCTGAGCTCTGCTGCGGAGCGGCGCGGCTGCGCGGGTTTTGTTCCGCGCGGTACGTTTTCAGTGTGCAGGCAGGATATTCCAGTAGAGGTGCTGTGCGAGGCGCGGATGTTGCTCTGGCAAAATAGGTCCTTCTTGCATCGTCCAATGTGCTTGAGCTCGGGCAGCGCAGCTTCTGCGGCGTGCACACGTGGCGTGTGCATGCGTCTTGCTCAGACAAAGGCCGGGGCGTGGCAAGGCGGTGGATGTGTTTTGGATGTTCGAGCGCCCTGTGTAAATTGGGAGGTGGTAGTAGTCATGGTGAGTTGGCCCGCCAAGGCCCCTCAGCATCAGCTCCATTTTTGGTCGGGGCGTCTGGGGATGTTCTGTTGTTAGGGCTGTAGCTAGGCTGGTGCTGTACACTACCCGCAGATAGCAGCCAAGATCGCTCAGCTGGTCCGTGCCCTTTGCCTGGCTGTGATGCTAGCTCGCGGCTAGCCCCTGTTCTGCCGCTGCATGTCTGGGCCCTAGGCGCTTAAGTGCATTGCGCACGCACACGCGTGTGCAACACCTTTCACAACCTTGCACGCTGTTACGCGCTTCCTCTCTCGCCCTACACATGCGTCTCTATTTGCAACGTCAATAGTGTCAAACGGCACTGCAGCCCCGCAGCCTGACTTCTGCATAGCCTGTCACAGTGCCCCCCACTCGTCCCAGAACATCACACATGAAGGCTGGAGACATGCGCATGCACTTCTCTCCATGCACTCCAAATTTTGCAGACCACAGCCACAACCACCAAACGCCTAACCTAGGTGATACCCTCACACCCACTCAAGCTCGCGCAGCCGGCCTGCCTGGCCGCCGCCGCTGCACGAGCTCAAAGCCGTCTTCATCCACGATCGGGCCCTTGGGCGGCAGCGGCGGCCCCGAGTCCGTCTCCATGTGCGCGTCGCCGCCGCTGCCCTCGCCGCCGTCGTCGCTGCTGCTGGAGCCGCTGGCCGCCGGCAGCACCGTGCCGTCCAGGTCCACCTGTGCGGGCATCTCAAAGGGTTAGCTCGCATGATTGTCCAATGATATGAGAGTGCCCGCCGGCAGCACCGCATGCAGACTTCCAACATACACAAAGTAAAGGACAGGCCAGGCGGGTTATCTCTGAAACTAGCCATGACTCAGCATATAGCAGCCCAAAGCCCATTGCTGTGCGCGCGGCACTGCCGCTGCAGTCGCCGCCGACGCGGCTGCCACCGCTTGCACCACCGCAAGCGCGCGGCTCGTGACACACCCAGCCGCTTGCACGGCTCCCCACAACAGCCTGGCTCTGCACACCCACCCCTGAAACTTCGCGACGCCAGCTGCATGCGCGTCACGTGATGAGCAGAGCACGCCGCCTGCTCCCCACCCGCGTTCCGGGGCACCACGCGCGCCCGCCTCTCTGCGCCCACCCGCCGGGCGCGCAGGCATGCGCACACAACCAGACGCTGCTAACCAGACGCTGCTTGCGCACACAACCAGACGCTGCTTGCCAGACGCTGCTTGCCGCTCGTCACAGCAGGCTTAGCTTGCGGCCTGAGAGGGGGTACAGCAGGGCAGGGTAAGGGTAGCAATCTAAGGGGGCGCCGTGCGCCCGCCGGGCCAGGCGATCGGCCCCACCTGCTCGCGCCGGCTGGCGGAGGGCGCGGCGGGGGCGGTGCGGCGCAGCCGCTCCAGGCGGCCGGTGTCGCCGCGCAGCAGCTCGTTATGCAGGGCTACCAGCTCCTTTGCCACCTGCGCGCCGCCCGGCCGCACGCCCCTCGCGCTCCTCCGCTCGCTCTCCACACAGCGCGCATGGCCGCCCTCGCGGCGCACGCCCACCTACCAACTTGCCCGCGCGCGCAGAGCCAGCCCGGCGGCTCAGTGCCTAATTTGAAGATTCTGACCTGGCAACCATGCAGGCCCGCTGACTTCTAGCACAGCCCCGGCCTCGCCCGGTCCCAGCGCAAGGCAGAGCTCCGTCTCTGCCGCAGCAGCGGCTTGCAGCTGTCCCTGTCCTGACCCTACCATACCCTACCCTAGCATACCCTACCAATGCGCCCTGCATGGGGCGCGCGCCTCCCGCGCGCTGTCGTCCTCCAGCTCCACGTTGAACGCCTCGCTCATGTCCGCCTCGAGCGACACCTCCAAGTCGTCCGCAAAGTGCTCTGCGCGCGAGCCCCGCGTCTGCCGTGTGCGGTGAGTTCCCAAGACGGGCTGGCGCGCTTTGCCTTCTGAGCAGTGCGCGGCGCGCACCATATGGCGCACCAGGCTGCCGCAGCACACAGCAGGTGGCCAGGCGGCATGGCCAAGCTACAGCATACATCAGGCGGCTCAAACTCGGGCAACACGACGCTAAAGGAATGCAGCGCAGGAAGCCGGAGCACGTTCTTACATAGTCGCCGCCGACTTGCAGGGGCAGCCCAATGTTGTGAGGAGTGCGGGCCCACTTTACGCTGCACCCAGGCCAGTGAGCGAGGCGCAGGAGGGCTTGAGGAGTGTGTGCCAATTGCGGCCCCTTTGGCCCTGGCATAGTGCAGCAGCACGCTGGGGAGCGGCGTGCAGGACAGGGGCGGCGGCAGGCGGACGGGGCGTGCGCCTCGGCGAGTAAGGCCAGGCCAGCCCCCTTGTATTGGTCAGCAACCTCGTTCCTTTGGTGCAGCAGGCACGAAGCTGTACATGCTACAGAGGAGCAAAGGCGGCTGCAGCAGGCCGGGCGGCGCGCCTTTGCAGGTGTAGAAGCAGGCACGAAGCTGTACATACTGTAAAAGAGCAGAGGCGGGTGCGGCAGGCTGTGCGGCGCGCCTTTGCAGGTGTAGAACCACTCCAGCAGGTTGGCGTACAGCTCCTCGGCTTTGGCGGCCGAGGAGGTCCCCCCCCAGCCGTGCTCTATGGCCAGGTTCAGCGCGGTCCAGCGGTGCATCACGAGCGCCAGGCCCTCCTCAAACGATGGCCGCGCAGCCGCGGGCAAAGTGCCTGCCACGTGACGCAGTGACTTGAAGTGTACTTTTATATCTAGTTCTCAGCAGCTGCTGCAGGGCAACACCACGCTAGAGGCCCTCCACACACATGTGGCACAGATATGCGAGCACAGCACGGTGCTTGCACGTCATGGCAGGCAAACTGCAGCAGAAACTACGCAGCTGAGAGTCAAAACTGGTGCCCACGCAATAGCAGGGAAGGACATATATGAGGAGCACACCGGGCGAGCCGCCGACCAGTGCGCCGTTGCGGAGTTCCATCAGTGCGTCCGCAGGTCCAGCCCGCAGTGCGCCTCAGCCACGCGTGCTGTTCACAAAGTTGGGCAAGACTGGCAAGGGCACAAGGTGCAGATCTCGAGAGAGGCCGAACCAGCAACACTCCCCCAAAGTACACACCACACCCTAGCTTTGGCGCCTACCGGGGGGCTCCTCCTTTTCTTCAGCAGCCAACGGTCTGCTTTCGCTCCGGGAGGCGGGGAGCGCACTGCGGTTGCTTGTGTCCTCTATTCCACCCGCGTGCCTGCCGCCGTACTGCGCCGATAGCACTTTCTGGCTGCGCTGTGAGGGGAGCGGCGCGGGTGCGGGCGCGGGCCGCCGTTCCGATCGGGTTGCCCGCGCGCGCGGCACAGCGCGCCGCAGCATGGAGCAGTACGGCAGCACCGCCACATACAACGTGGAGTCGGTGCTGCGCAAGAACATCATGGACTCGGAGTACTTCCGCGACACGTGCCTCAAGCTCAACTCATGGAGCGAGGTGGTGGACGAGATCTTCTACACTGTCAAGGACGTGGAGCCTTGGATGAGCGGCAACGCGCGCGGCGCGTCGTCCGCGTTCTGCCTGCTCTACAGGTCGGTACGCTGGCCGCGCGTGCTCGTTCCTGCGCCACCCCGACCCGCGTGCCGCTCTTTGCCCACCCACCGTGTGTTCGTGGCGCAGCCTGCTGACGCCCGGGGCCGCTCTGCGCAGGCTGTTCACGCTGGTGCCGACCAAGCAGGAGGTCAAGGCGCTGCTGGACCACGTGGACTCACCGTATATACGTGCGGTGCGCGCCAGGCACCTGTTGCACACCAGTAATCCCTATCACACTGCACTGAGCGCTGCCGGCTGATGCGCTTGCAATGTTTCGGATCAAAGCTTTGGTGCCAGCGTCTGAGCTGCCCCGTTGCAGATCGGCTTCCTGTACCTGCGCTATGTGGGCAGTCCGCGCACGCTCTGGGACTGGGTGCAGCCGTACGTGCGCGACTCTGAGGTGAGCCGCGGGAAGCCTGTCCGGTGTGTAAAATTTTAGGTTCCTCCAGAAACGCATTTGGAGCACACGTCACGAACCTTAACTCCCCTGATCGCGAACTAATCACCGGTGGGAGCTTGCTATTTTAGCAAAGGTTAGTGTGTGGCAAGCACCCTTACCACCTCTGTTTAAGCCCTGGCGCTGTGCACCAGGACCTCGCGCCCAGCCCGGAGGGCAAGAACGTGAGCATGGGCGCGTTTGTGCGCGACGTCTTCCTCGAGCAGGTAGTGCCCTGCTGGCAGGCCTGCATCTGGCCCTGCCGTCCTGCTCTCTGCAGATTGTGCCCTGAGCACGCAATGACACGCCTGGACTGCTTTCCTGCGGCCACGAACTCTCTCATGTCCGCGCAGCCGGCTGCACCTCACTTGTTGCCTTTGCTGAATGTAAAAGGGGTTCTGGACACCCTGGGTGTGCAACACCGCTTGCGCCGGCAGCGCAGTAGGCCCCGGTGTCTGAGCCGCGCTGACGTCGCGCTGCCGGCGGCGTGCGGGCGGCTGCGCTAGCTCAGGTCGCGCAGGCCCCCCGCTCACCCCGTTGTACCATTACCACCCCCGCCGCCATGCTGGCTAGCTGCTTGTTGGCGGGCGCGTGAGTACAGGCTGTGTCCGGCCTGTCGCCAACAGCAGTGTGTTTGAACGAGGTGCTCTTGTGATCTGAGAAAGAGTGGCGGTCAGGGAGCGGAGGCTGATGCCGGGGCGCGGTGCGCGGCGCGCAGTACTACTTTGAGACGATCTTCCCGCGCATCCCAAAGCCGGTGCAGGACGACTTTGTGTCCAAGCTGACGGCGATGGGGCTGCCGTCGCGCGCGGTCGGCAACGCCGGCCAGGGCGGCCCCGACCGGCGCGGCATCGAGGAGGCCAACCGTCGCCCGGCGTCCGTGAAGGCCTCGCTGTGCGCGCCTGCGCTGCGCCTCCTTGGCGCATGCATGTTACAGTTGCTCTTCAATACTACTGCTGCCGTCATGTGCAGGAGTGGCCGCGCTGGCTACTTTGGCTAACCATTTGCTCAGAGAGCTTTCTGCGCAAGTTCGTCAGCTGCACTCTCTGAGCAGTGCACATGTATTCCTTGCACTGATAGACAGACGATCGTCGTGCTTGGATATGCCATCCATAGCGGCACTCGGCCGATGCGGGCTCTGCTGTTGTAGCTGCCAACACAGGCAGTGTTAGCGTTCCCCTGCGGCCTGAGCGCGGCCCCTTGCTAGCGATTGGGATGACTCGGGACGTGCTTGAGACGCACGAGCTCGTGGCGACGCAGATCGGTAGCGCTGGGCCAGCGCGCGCCGAATCGCGCGACCGCGCGCGAGGACGGCCGCGGCATGGGCGCCGGCATGAAGGGCGGCACTGGCGCGGCGCTCGCCGCGCGCGCGTCGCCCCCGCACGCCAAGTGCGGCTGCTGCACATTGCCTTGCAGTACATAGGGTGTGGAAAGACCAGCGTGCTTCGTTTGTGGTGCCTGCCTTGCCTGCTTGTCATGTGTGCATGTTGGGACTATGTTTGACACGGTCTGCAAAAAGGAAGCTTTGGGTGTATTAAGTAGCAGTGAATTAATGAAGACGAAATCGACAAAGGTTGGGCGCAGGACGCGCGAGGACAGCAAGGACCACGGCAGCAAGGACCGCGAGAGGACAGACCGGGACCGCCAGCGCCCCCGCGAGGGCGGGGAGCGCAGCCGGGCGGACCGCGACCGGGGAGACCGCGGAGCGGGGGACCGCGACAGGGACCGCGCGCGGAGAGACGACGACCGCGACCGGAAGGACCGCAAGCGGAGCCGCAGCCGGGAAGGCCGGCGCGAGTACGACCGCGACCGGCGGCCGCCGCGGTGCGCCCGAACCCTGCCCGCTAGGGTCTGGGCCGGCGAGCGCTGGCTGCTTGCCGTCCTGCGCTCTGCTGCGCGGCTCAAGAGGTCTCCATGGCTGGGGTGCTTCCTGGGGGTGGGACAACCGTAGGACGGAGGATTCGGTAAACTCTTGACGCAAGCATGTGCGCGTTGGCTGCTATCACAGGCCTCTCCTGTGCCCGCTTGGGGCTCTGTCCCCTTGCATTGGCTGTTCGCCAAGTAAGAGCAGCCTCGTGGCCTTTGTGGCTTACACGCTGGGCTGTTGCAGATGCGCATTGAGCAGCAGCACGCGAGGCATGTCGACGGCGCGAGCAGGTTGCGTTGTTGAGCTGTACGGATATGGTTACAATCAGTTTTAAACACTGTTCCGCTCGCAGAGACACTGGACGCGGAGGGGACCGGCGGGACGACAGGCATGCTGCGCGGCAGTGAGACTGCCGCAGCCGCTGCGGTGTCGGGGCTGGCATAATGCAGTCACAGCTGTCTCCCTTTTGCACTTTGCTTCGCCGTGCTGGCCTACAACATGCGTGAGTTGAGCACTGGTGTGCTCCCTGTAACGTATGACGGACGTTCACAGAGGTCCTGGTGCCCAGAGCACTGTCCCCACGCAGACTTGTCCGGATGCAGCGAGATGGAAAGTTTGTTGCAGCCTCTATTGCCATGCAGTGACATGGACCGCCTGACCAGAATGCAACGGTCCCATGCAACGGGCCTTTCACAGCAATCAAACCCTAGGAACTGCATAGAAGTAGGGCCTTGTGGCTACACGGCGCACAAGTTCGCTTGCAGTCGTCCCCTGATAGCCATATAGGAACATACGCAGAGCAAAAGTGTGCATAAGTGTGCTGGCTGCAACTTGCGCAGTGAGGAGCAGTGCGGGAGCCAGGTTTTCTGGACCTGCGCGGCGCGCTGGAGGCGGTCCAGGGCTAGCCGCTGCTCCTGGCGGACACAGCGGCGCTCTGGTCAGGTGGGGCAGCCTGAGCTTGCGGATGCAACTGGGAAACTGGAGAGAAGCATGCCAGTTATGCAGCTAGGCCTTTCATAGGGAGCCGTCTGGCGGCTGCTGCGGTGTGCGGCCGTTTCGACGGGCGCGAGCAGCTGGTTGCGGAACGCTCGGGCTGCCGGCGATTACTGGCAAGATGCTCAGTTGTCGAGAGTCGGTTGTCTGCACGTTGGTCGCCGGGCTCTGCTTTGTCTGCGTTGTTGTTCAGGCGTGGGTTTGCTGCCCGCGTGCCAAACATCTACTTCGGAAGTCAGCACTGTACAATTTAATGCTCGGAAAGAATCGGAGCTGCAGGCAACATGTCTCTGCCTGGAGCTGTTGAGACGTCTTGGATCACCTGGTGTAGATATTTGGCCGCTGTAGTGGTGCTGGGCTTGTACTTGTCAGAGGCCGTGCGCATGACGCGCGCCGCACCGTCTGACGGCTGGTGGTGTGGTGTGAGCTTGTAGAGGGGCTTGTTTGCGCAGTTCCCGAGGCTCTAGGCCAGTAGGTATGTGGCCACGCGTGGCGTGACCGTGTGTGAGTAAGGCGCCGTGTGGCCGTTGGCAGTGACACCGGTGACGCACGTGGACAACCAGCGGGACTTTTCTTGCAAACGCCTTGCTGAAGTGATGTGTGGCGCAGGTTACGCTTGCGGGCGAGCCTGGTAGCGGTGCGGCGTGATGGGGCGGGCACGCGCGGTGGCGCTGGCGCTCGTCGCGCTGGCGGTGGCCGCCGTGCCGGCGGCAGCGCAAAACAGCACGTTCGGCGAAACGCAGCTTAATGGCACTGGGCCTGTGTATAAGAAGCAAGACAGCCTTGACCCGGTGCGCACCTTCCCTGCAGCCGCACGCGAGTTTGCGTGTGTAGATGTCTAGAAGTGGCGGGATCGCGTGCCTCCATCTTAAGCTCTTCGGGTCTGTAGGAAAAGTAGCATGGCCGCCACGTGGCTGGGCTGCATGTATGTCACCGACTTTGCGCTGCTGCACCGTATCGCGTAGACTGAGCTACAGCAGGCCTGGCGCTGACACGGCCGCGCGCACGACGCGCTGACACAGCCGCGCGCGCGACGAGCTGACAAAGCCGCGCGCGCGGCGCGCTGACACGGCTGCGCGCCCGGCATGCTGACGCGGCCGCGCGCGTCGCGCAGTTCTATGCGAACCTGTACGGGATTCCCGTTCCCAAGGGCCAGCCGGACCCCGACATCTTTATCACGCTGGAGGCGCTGGGCGGCGGCGCGGGCAAGGTCGGCCTGTACTGCAACCCGAGCTGGGGCGCGTACGCGGACGTGAACGCCAACTACCCGCAGCCGGGCTACGCGGTGTGGCAGTCGGGTGCGCGCGCGCGGCTGGGCCGGCTTGGTCTGTTGCGCGCATCTGTTGAAGTAGCTAAGTAACTGGGGCATGTATACGGACGTGAGTGCTAACTACCCGCAGCCGGGCTACGCCGTGTCGCAGTCGGGTGCGCGCGGCCGGCCGGGCCGGCTGGGCCGGTCGCCGCGTGTCTGCCAAAGTAGCTAGGTAGCTGGGGCGCGTATGCGGACGCCAAGCCAACCCCGCAGCCGGGCTATGCCATGTGGCAGTCGTGTGCGGGCGCGGGGGCGGCCGCGGTCGGGTCCGCTTGGTCGGCTGCGCATGTCGTGCGACGGAGCTTGTTGAGATGTGAAGGAGGCCGCGTGAAGGAGCACAGGCTCCTGTGACGACAAGGTGGGCAGATCAAGGGCTCGGCCCACTGCAGCGCCGCAGCATGTGTGCGCCGCGGTCTGACGAGGTTTGTGGCAAGCAAAGCCCATACAGCGGACATTTCTGCTGCCCGAGCGGCTCTCAAGCGGCGCGGGCTGGCGCCCACAGCGTTGTGAAATGGTGTGCATGCGCTGCTGCGCAGACGTGGCGAACGGCGTGGACACGGTGTTCATCAGCCGCAATGACCGGCTGTACCGGCCGCCGTCCGCGCGCAACGTCAACTCCTCGCTGTACGCTGCGTACCAGCCCTACTTCGTCTGCTCGGTGCGGCGCTCCCGGATGTCTATGATGGTGTCTGCTGCAAGCTGCGCTGAACTCGCAGCGCCTGTGCCCATGGAGCTGCAGGCTCGATGCGCTCGCATTCAGGCAGGGACGGTCCGGACGGCGCGCACGCGGTCGGGCGTAACTGGCGCGGGCGGCGCGCAGGTGATCAACCTGGACAGCCAGGCGCGGGTGTCGTACCGGCTGGAGGCTGACCTGATCAACAACCAGGTCGCGCTGGTATCGGACGAGCAGCAGGCGCTGGCCAACATCTTTGCGCAGTGCGCGCCCGCTCCTTAAATCATATGGGTCATCAGCAGTGAGCCGGCTTTCATAGGCCGCCCTGCGGCGCCGGTGCATACACGCCAGAGACGTGGCGGGCCGCGCGTCGCTAACACTGTGCTCTGTCGCGAAAGCAGCTGTGGGGTCCTCTTCGCTCTGGGTGTAGCTGCTGTAGCTGTGATGAAGGTTGAGGGCGACGTCCTGCCACCGCGGGTGTGGACCATACATGGCTCATGAGCCAACTATGCAGCTGGCTCTGCAGCATGTGCGTCGAGCGAAAGCACCGCCGTCGCGGGTGGCGCAGTGCGGCTGCTTGTGAAGAGAAGCCATGCGAAGCCTGGCGGGTCGCGCAGGTGCTGCCCCGACCAGCCGGGCGTGTGCGTGGAGTGGCGCGCCCAGAACGCCTACCTGGCGGCCGCACCGGCCGCCGCGCCGGCTGCCGCGCTCGCCGCGGGCGCGGCCGCCGCCGCGCCCGCGCCTGGCGCGCCGGCTGCGGCGCCGGGCGGTGCGCGCGCTCTCGCGCCCGCGGTCGCGCCCGGCGTCGTCACCGACTTCTGCAGCTTCCCGGGGCAGATTTGCACCACCAACGGCACGCTGCTGCGGCTGGACATGCGCGGCTTCAACCTGCAGTGCCCCTTCCCGGTGCCCGAGATGAGCACGTTCACCGCGTTGACGACCGTCAACCTGGGGCGCAACCCCAACATGACGGCGCGGCCCCCCCGCGCTCGCTGGCAGGCCAGGCCGCTGGATGCTGTCAGCGCTCTGCGTGTGTCTGTCAGATGCAGAGATGTATGTGACTTTGTCAGCAAGTGCTGCACATATGCAAGTGACCAGTAGGGAGACATCCGCAGCACCCACTGATGGCTGGTGAGCCTCGGCGGGAATGGGCTGGTTGCTGGTGTTTCGCGCGGACCGAGTGACCATGAGGGCTACGTCCGCACCATGCACTGCTGGCTGGCGAGCCTCGGCGGGAGCTTTGGCAGGAAATGGCATTGTGCGTGTGTTGCGGTAAGTATGCTTATGTGCTGAGTCAGGCTGTGTCGCAGGCGGCGCTGTCGGACGTGTTTGCGGCGCTGTCCGGCGCGACGGGCCTGAAGCACCTGAACTTGTACGGCGACCAGGGCGTGTCGGGGCCCATGCAGTCGGCGATGGCGGCCACGTTTGGCAGCGGCGTGTGCTCGCTCGCGCGC
>JAABUR0100009809.1_pt1 | contig 10680 bp, 13 predicted proteins | sample 5560091 | NCBI WGS metagenome assembly JAABUR01 (sample SAMN10711879, study PRJNA513375) | rock metagenome | isolation source: Antarctica rocks | place: Antarctica: Victoria Land, University Valley sud
GAGTCAGCCCGGCTGGCGTCCTACGGCACGCTACGGACTGCCATCCGATCACGACACCGCTGATCCCATACAAGTCGGAAGTACTGGCGCAGCAGGCCATTGGACGCTCCTATGTCTGTCAAGCCGCCTCGGCGAACTGGTGTAGTCGAACTGCAGCCTCGATCCGGCGGTAGAGGCGTCGAGCGAGCGCGCGCTTGACGGACCGTCGGATATCGCGATGGGTCTTGCCTTCTGCACTGCGTCGCACCTCGTAGGCGCGGGTCTCGGGGTGGCATCGCATCCGGGTGATGGCGACGGTGTGCAGGGCCCTATTCAGCGCTCGGTCGCCGCCGCGGTTGAGGCGGTGTCGGGAGCGTTGTCCGCTGCTTGCCTCGATGGGTGCAACGCCGGCGAGAGAGGCGAATGCTGCGTCGTTGCGGACGCGTCCGTGGTGGGACCAGCTGATCAGCAGCTGCGCGGCGACGACCGGCCCAACGCCTGGTTCGGCGAGAAGTGCGGGTCCGGTCGGGTGCTGCTTGATCAGCGTCAGCAGTTGCGGGTCGAGCTCGGTCAGCTGGGTCGACAGGAACCGGACCCGCGCGGCGACGGACTGCAGGCTGAACACTGACAGCAGGAGTTCGACCGGTGCCGTTTCCCGCTCGTGCAGTTGCTCGATGCGGTTCAGCTGGACGGCCAGTGACCGGCCTCGCAGCTGCGCGCGAAGCTGTTCGGGTGCGACGACGATCAGGCTCTTGAGTTCGTTGATGGCCTTGGTGCGGCTGACTAGAACTCCTTCTCTGCAGGCGAAAACCATCCGCAGCGCCTCGCGCAGGCCGCCGGCCCGGGGCGCGCCGTGCTCGTCGCGGGACAGTGCTTGGCGGGCGGCGCGGATCGCGTCGATTCGATCGTTCTTCGCTCCGCGGGCGCGCTTGAGGGCACCGACCTCGACGACTGTCTCGCCGGCCTCGGCGAGAAACACAGCCAGGCCGGCGGCGAAGCTGCCGGTGCCTTCCAGCGCCCAGATCCGGCGACCTGCAGCGTGCTCATCGGCCCAGGCGAGCATCCGTCGATACCCATCGCCGTCGGCCGAGTCGGCCAGGTGGGCTTGGACTCGACCGGCACCGGTGTCAAGCACGGCCAGGTCGATGGTGTCGCGGTCGGGGTCGCCTCCGATGACGAAGTCGTAGTGCTCTGCGAGCATGACCATTGCGGTTGTCCTTCCATCCAGGGTGATCGTGGACGGCATCGGCCTGGGTGAAGGTCACTGGTCGCGGCAGCACTGTGAGGGGTCACGCCCGGCAACGGCGGACAAGCTCCTAATCAAGCCAAGACAAGTGGGCCAGGTCGGTGCCGGCAACCCGAGGAACAGGTCAAATGAAGGACACGCCACCGCGGCGGTCAGTATTCTCGAGAGTCACCTAGAGCTGCCGGCACCAGCCTGGCTCAACGACCCAACCGAGCCGCTCTCAACACTCACGGTGTTTTCATTGGTGCCGCGCTGCCAGGGGCTGCGTGGGTCGGCGAAGAACACCGGCACTCCGGTTTCGACCCTGAACGCGACGTGCGCGGACAGCTCCTTGCCACGGTCCCAGGTGAGTGACCGACGCAGCTGTTCGGGCAGCGTCGTGATCGTCTCGACCAGCGCGTTCTTCATCGTCACGGCTCCTTAGCCGGCCAGCGCTGGTCCGTTCTTCGTGCGCGGGACGAGGCCGTAGCCGACCTCGCGGGGCAGGTGGATCAGCATCGTGAACCTGGTCTTGCGCTCGACGAGCGTGCCGATCGCTGAGCGTTGCAAACCGATGATGTAGGGGTCGGACCGGGGCGCGGTGCCACGCGAATCGGCGTGGATGGCAAGCACCAGGTCACTGAGCCAGGCGAAGCGGATCTCACGCGGTGTCGGCGACCTGCGCCGCCACATGAAGAACCCCGACGACGCGACACCCAGCAGTCGGCAACACAGCTTCGCCGAGTAGCCCTGCCCGGCCAGTTCAGCGATCACCGGGTATTTGGCTTTTGGGCGCACCCCCTCCTGAAACAGCGCCGCCGCTTTACGCACCAGCTCCAGCTCGGTCTCCAACTCCCGGATCCTCCGGCGCGCCGCGGCTAGCTCGCCACGCTCGCTGCTCGAAGGACCGTCACGCTCGCCGCGGTCGCTGAGGTCCTGCGCTTTCCACCGGTAGACCGTCGCCTCGGCCAGGTCCAGCTCTGCAGCGACGGTGGCCACCGAGCGACCAGCGCGCAGCAGCTCCACTACGCGCTGGCGGAACTCCGAGTTATACGACCTGGGCATCGCGTCCTCCATGAGCAGAGGCCGCCAGTCTCACAAACTCAGGTCAAGAACGGGGGTTCAGATCACCCGGACCTACGAACCGAGGTCAGGCCAGCTGTGGCCGGGACGGGCGCGAACGTAACGAGGGCCGGAGATCAGAACGTCTCGGCGAAGCTGATCAAGCGTCGCAGGGCGTCTACGGCGGCGGCGTGGTCCTGGGAAAAGTTGAGCCTGACCTCGCTCGGATAGTCGCCGAACTCCAGACCGCGTGTCACCACGACGCCAGCCTCAGCGTGCAGCCGCGACACGAACTCGTCGAGCCGCCCGTCGAGCGTGCCCAGGCGCAGGAAGAGGTAACTCCCGCCCTCGGTACGCCGCGCGGTTGCGACCTTACTGGTCGCGATTACCTCCATTAGGTCGTCCCGAATCGCCCGGTGGGCCGCTACGCGCTCGGCCAGCCAGCCATCGGGCTCAGCAAACCACCGCATCAGCGCCGCCTGCGAATAGCCCGGGGCCCGCAGCGTCAACAATCCTTGCAGCGCCTCCATGCGGTCGACCAGCGCGCGTGGCCCGACTGCCGCGCCCAACCGGTAGCCGGACAGCGACTCGGTCTTGGAGGGCCCGAGCACGGTGATGCAGTTGTCGAAGCTGCGGTCGAGACCACGCAGGTGCGTGTACGGCCGGCCATCGAAGATCTGGCGGCAGTACAGCTGGTCAACGATCACGCAGGCGTCGTAATCTTTCGCGATCTCGCACAGGTCGCGCAGGTGATCGCGCGCGTAGACGACGCCGGTGGGGTTGTTGGGATTGGAGAACACAAAGACCCTGGCACCACCGGCGAAGGCAGCCCGCAGCTCCTGCAGGTCAAACTCGCCAGGGCGATGGGCGTCGCGGTAGGCGAGGTGGATGTCGACCGGTCGTGCCTCGAGATACTGAGTGATCTTTCGGTAGGCGAAGTAGTCGGGGGATCCGATGGCGACCGCATCGCCGCGCTCAACCACCGACGACAGGGCGAGGAACAGCGACGCCTGAGTGCCGGGGGTGATCAGCACCTCGCCAGCGGGATCGACCTCGCGTCCGGTGAGCTCGGCGAGACGCCCGGCCAGATACGTGCGTGCGTCATCGCTGCCCCGATAGGGCGTGTACGCCCATCGCCCGCCCTGACGCACGCCCTCGGCGACGGCCTCGACCGCAGCGGGGGGCGGCGGAAAGGCCGAGACGTCGCCGTGGGAAAAATCGACTAAAGTCGCGTCGCTCGGCGGGTTCACGGTGCGCTGCTGACCCGGAGCGTGTGCCACGCTCAGCGTAGCGAAGCGTCGCGGGATGGGGGGCAGCCCGATCGTCGTCATGAGCACGAGATCCAGACGGTCTTCGTCTCGGTGTACTGGTCAATCGGTTGGCCCGCATCGATACAGTCGAGGGCGGCGAGTTCATCGCCGTCGCTTTCCAACAGGTCGGCGAATCGCACCAGGGTTGCCCGGCGCTGGGCCGGCAGCGGCCGCGACCAAGACCCGGCCTTGACGCTCCTGCGCGCGGCCGACACGGCGGCGTCGACGTCGGCGGCGTTGCATGCGCTCACGGCAGTCAGTGTGCGACCGGTGCTGGGATCAATGGTCTCGAAGGTCTGACCGTCGTACGCGGCGAGGAAGTCGCCGTCGATGAAAGCCTCAGTACGTGCGATGTCGATGTCGGTGAGGACGACGTCGGGCAAAATCCCTCCATTGGCAGAGCTGCGTGTTGACAGCGCGGTTGCTACGCGTCGGTCGCGACATAGGTGGGGCCGCGCTCGATCACGGGGTCGAGCAGGCCGCTCGTGAGGTCGTGCGCCGCTGCCTCGGGATTTACCGGGTTTCGGCGCTGCCCCGGGTAGCCCAATAGGCGCTGGATGGTGGGCGACATCAGGTACGTGCCCGCCACGACGTCACTGAGCAGCGAAAATCTCGGCACGGACATCTCACGCAGCTCGCGGAGCCGATCCCACAGCTCGGCGTGTGGGACCTCGCCCAGATCCGCTAGCACGGCGACTAGATCGTCGAGGTGCTCTGCGGTCGCATCGAGGGCGACCACGAGCCACTCGTCGTAGTCATCGAGCCGCGCCGCTCCGGGGAACTGGTCGCTGGCAGGTATCAGACAGTCTGCGATCCTGCGCAGGGTGCCGTGCTCGTCGGTGAGCGAACGCCCCGCCTTAAGGCGTGCCGGCAGGGATAGCCGCACGACGGGGGCGTCGTCGCTCGCCTGCGGATGGCCTGGCACCTCCGGCCTGACGTCGGTGTTCTCGCTCATGCCACGACCCTCTCGTGGCGGGCGATCTCCGCGATGTGCGTCGCCGTGCGCAGCGCGAGCGCCGTGATGGTGCTGGTCGGGTTCACCGCACCGCTGGTGACGAAAATGCTGCCGTCTGCGACGTAGAGATTCGGCACGTCGTGCGCCCGACCGAATGGGTTCACGACGGAGCTGCCCGGGTCGTTGCCCATGCGCGCCGTGCCGAGGATGTGTCCTGGGGAGTCGAGCCGATGCTCCACGGGCACCGTCTCTACCGCGCCGCCGGCTTCGTGCGCTTCGATCATCCGCGCGATCGTGAACTTCATTAGGCCGCGCGTGTTCGCCGAGATCCGATAGTCGATCTTTGGGGCCGGGATGCCGTCCGCGTCTTTAAGGTCGGGGTCCAGCGTGACTCGGTTGTGCTCCTCTGGGAGATCTTCCATGTTCGCTGCCCAGAGGAACCCGTGGCCGTGCGTGGCCGCGATCCGGTGGAAATTCGCACCCCAGGCATCGTCGAAGGCCAGGTACTGGTGGGTCTGGACTGCGGAGAGGGGGCCAGGGGTGGGCAGCGCCTGCCATTTCGCGCCGCGCACCAAGCCACGCCGCGGGTCGGTCTCGTAGAACTGCATGGACGCGATCAGCTGGCCCGCTGGCCCGAGCCAGCTCTGGAGCTCGTCCTCGTAGTATCCGGTGACGCCACAGTTCGGATGCTGCATCAGGTTCTTGCCGACCAGGCCCGAGGAGTTCGCCAGGCCGTTGGGGTGCTGCGGGCTCGCCGATAGAAGTAGAAGTCGCGGCGTTCCGACGCCGTTGGCACACACGACCACCGCGTTGCCGCGTTCGAGATGTTGAGTACCGTGACGATCAATCCACTCGACGCCGGTGGCACGTCCGTCGCCGTTTGTGACGATGCGACTGGCCCGTGCGCCCGTTCGCAGCTTGGCTCCGGCCGCCAGCGCGTGTGGCCAGTAAGAAATATCAAAGGACGCTTTCGAACCGTTGGGGCAGCCGCGTTCGCAGACGCCATAGCGCGCGCAAGGTTCGAGGTTCTTAATCCGGTAAGAGGGAATAGCCTGGTCGCCGGGCCACCAGTGCCAGCCCATCTTGTTCATGCCCTCTGCCGCCCTGCGGCCGGCCCTGCCGATGGGCAGCGGAGGTTGCGGGTAGAACTGACCGGCGGGATAGGCGGGGTCGTCTTCGAGGCCGGTGATGCCGATGAACGCGCCGACGGCTTTATGGAAGGGAGTGACGTCGTCGTAGCTAATCGGCCAGTCGTCGGCAACACCGTCCAACGTGCGTACTCGGAAATCGCTCGGTGTTAATCGCGGCCACTCGGCCCCGAAGTAAAGGCTGCCGCCGCCGACGCCGTTCCACATCGTTGGGGACATGTCCGCCGCTTCGACGTTCATTGGGTAGTCCGCGGGCAGCTGACGCACGTTGGGGTGGTGGGAGAATCGCCGGTGTCCCAGCAGCTCCCACTCGGGGTAGTTCGTGGCGAAGTCGTTCGCGCCCACCCAATCGCCCTGTTCCAGACAGGTGACGCTGAATCCTCTGGTGGCTAGCGTGTGCGCCACCACCGCGCCAGAGGGACCGGCGCCCACGATTACCACGTCGACGCTGTCGGTGCTCACGCCGGTTTCCCTTCGGCGCGCTCGGCTCGCAGCAGTATGGCGTCCACCTCGACAGTGCAGTCCGGGAGATCCGAGTGGACGGTGGTGCGTGCCGGGAAGGGCTCGTGCAGGTACCGACGGTAGATCGCGTCGAACGCCTGCCGGTCCCGGGCGGGATGCTTGAGGTAGACGGTGACTTTGACCGCGTCGGAGAGTTCGCAGCCGGCCACGCGTGCGACGTCCGACAGGTTGTCCATGACGATCGTGGCCTCGTCTTCGAACGACAGGCCGCTCGGACGAGTGCCGTCGCGCCGGCGCGCCGTCTGGCCGGCGAGGAACACGAGCCCGGCGGCGGAGACCGCCTGGCTGTAGCTGCCCGCAGGCGGAGGTGCCGCAGCGCTGCTGTGCGCCACGCGGCCACCTCGCTCGACGGCGGACACCCCGGTCATGGCGTCCCGTCCATCAAGGCCGTGAGCGCACCGAGATTGGTGGCTTCGTCCAGCCTGACGACCGCATCCATGATCTGCTCGGCGCGTTGCGCTGAGACCACCCCGTCGGTAAGACGGGTGAACTTCGCCCGTAACTGCTGCTGTGACAGCGGGTTCTGCGGCGCTCCATGGGGGAATTGGACATGCCGCTGGTACTCCGCGCCGGACCGGGTTCGCACTGTCGTGATGGAGGCGACCGATTGGTGGCCGGGGGCCGACTCGGCGTCGAGGCTCTCGTCGGGGATAAGCTTGATCCGATGGAACAGGGCATCAACCGCCGGGTCTTCGCGGCGGTCGTTGACGATGTCGTCGAACTGGACGTCGCCCTGATGCGCCACGACCGAGAGGACGTACTGAGCATTGTGGGAGCGCAACGGGTTGCCGTCTATGACGTGGTATGACGACTTAGGCGCCCGCACCGTCACCCTGTCGATGTCGCTAGCTTCCAGAGCCTCCTCGCGCATGATCTGCTGCAGGCCATCGACGCCTGCCGGAATGAAGACGCAGGTCGAGAAGCGCTTGAAGAAGACGTTTTCCACCTCGAAGGTATCGCGCTCCGTGAACAGCGCCTCCTCGTTCCACTGACCGGTGAACGCCGCGCCCAGGGGGTACTTGCCACCAAAGATGTCCTCGGCCCCGCGCAGGCCCAAGCTGGCCAAAAACGCCGCTTGCGTGCCGTTCTGCGCGGCGAGGCCGATGTTGAGCGGACGCGACTGCTCGGTGGGGTCGTCCACCCAGGCCAGCAGCCCAGACGTCGCGTTTCCAGCGATGCCAAAGGAGCGTAGTGCCTGCTCCTCGGTCAGGCCTAGTAGCCGGCCGGCGGCCACTGCGGCACCGAACGTTCCCGCGATCGTTGAGGGATGGAATCCGCGGGCGTACTGCGCAGCAGGGCCTAGCGCGTAGGACACTCGGGCCGCCGCCTCGACACCGGCGACCACTGCGGCGACCAATTCCTTGCCGGAGCTGTGGGCCCTCTCGCCTGCCGCCAACGCGCTGGGCAGCACCACAGCGATCGCGTGCACGTTGGCGCCAGGGTGATGGCTTTCGATGTCGCCGTAGTAGGCCAACGTTCCGTTGAGCAGCGACGCGGTCACGACGTCGGTGCGGATGTCTGTCCCAAGGACGCGGCACTCCGAGCGCCCGCCCGTGGCTTCGGCGACACCGATCAGCAGCTCCTTGATCGGGTACTTGTCGGATGTCGCGCCGAGCAGGGCGCCGATGGCGTCCAGGATCGTGAGCTTGGTGTGCTCGACAACCCGGTTAGGCAAGTCGTCCGCCTGTAGGGAGTACATGTCGTGCACGAAGCGTCGAGTCGACGTCTGCGTAGGATCGGGCATGGGTAGGTCTCCTGAGTATTCCGTTTGTGTGCCGAGCGCGCGGGGTGACGTCAGGGCTGGGTCGTCTCTCGACCGGTGTCGCGCAGGCCGATGCGGCGGTCGAGGTCGACCATGTCGTGGACCTCTATCGTGGGGGCCGGCGTCCCCGGCTCAAGATCTTGATGGTGGCGGTTCACCCAAACCGTCGCCATGCCCATAGGAACGGAACGGGGCAAGTCGACGTACTGAGATTGCGCGATGTGAATCGTGTCGGCCGGCGCGGCGCCGGCGGATGCCAGCACGAGGTCGAACAGTGCCTGGTGCGGCTTGTAGTGCTTGACGACCTCGCCGGTGAAGATGTAGGTGAAGGGGTTCCCAAGCTTGCGGGAGCTTTCGGAGATGATGTCGGCCTGGCTGTTAGAGATCGTCGCCAACGGCGCGTACTCAGCCAGCTGCCCTAACGACTCGACCGCGTCGGGGAACGGCTGCGCGGCCGCCATCGCGTCGCCGACGTCGGCTGCGTCGGCGGGGTCGACATCGACACCAGCGGCGCGCAGCGCCTGCTGCAGCGTGGTGGTCAGCAGCTCTCGGTAGATGAGGAATGGACCGGACACGGCGGGGAGCGCGAAGCCGAAGTACCACTCGTGGTGAAATGCGCGGGTGTCGAGATCGGAGCCTTTCGCGCGCAACAGGTCGGCAATGTACTCGCGCAGAGCGCTGTCCCAGTCGATGAGCGTGCCGTAGGTATCGAAGGTGAAGAGCTTCGGACGGGACGGCAGGGGCGCGGCCATGGTTCGGTCCTCACTAACGAAAGCAGGCCGCCAGATAGCGGCACCTGATGTTTGACATACGTCATCGTGATTACGTGTATGACACTAGATGGCGTTGTTCGCACGGTCAACCCACTGTGGGACCAGACGTCGGCGAGCGCGAGAGCGCGACATGTTGCGGACCCCGTTCTAGCGATCAGGAACCCGCGTTAATGCTCATTCATGTGTTGATCCATGTCGCCGACATGGATTCCCATCGAGGCGGCGGCTCAGCCGCCGGGTTGGAGCGGACCCCTCGAAGGAGCCATCCCTGGGTCGACCGGTCAGACAGACTTGTCGATCTCTCGCTGCTTGCGCTGCCGGTCGCGGTACGCGGACACGTTGGTCCGGTTGCGACAGGTACGGGCGTCACAGAAGCGCCGCGAGCGATTCTTGGAGACGTCCAGGATGACGTTGGTGCAGCCCTGAGCGGCGCAGGTCTTGAAACGGGCTAGCCCGTCATCAGACACGATGACCGCCAATGCCATGGTGCATGTGTTGATGACACGGGCAGACAGGTTGTCGCCAGGCTGGGAGTAGTGGAAGTGCCAGACACCATCATGATCGCTCAACTGGGGCAGCGCGCTGTGCTCGAGCAAGATCAGATTAAGGTGCGCGGCCACCTTCGGCACCTCTTGGTTCTCGAACGCGAAGCGCAGGCGGGGCCTGATGTGCCGCAGACGCGCAGCATCGGAGGATGTCAAGGTGTCCACCCGCCACCCGCTGGCGTGCAGAAGCGTCCGGCAGTCATCCGTCGTGCTCATCCGGTCCGTCCCTGTGGCCAGGTCGACGGTGTTCACCAGGGCCGCTGCCGTCCCACCCGCCGCGTCGCTGTAGGGGTCCAGTCTCACGCCACCGCTCCCAATTGCACGGATGTCATCGGTAAGAGGTCAACGGTAACGCCGGTCCGTCGAGGCGCAACACGCGAGATGCCCGGAGCCCGCCGCGCAATGGTGTCGGCGGCGGGATCCGCGGCGGCGCCGTCGGCGTTTAGCGCTCCGTGGCTCCTTCAGCCAACCGCTCCGCGGTGGACAGCCAGTTCACGTCGTGACCCGGCCCAGCGATGAAACCATCGATCGAGCAGGTGAATCCCCAGACGACTTTGCCCATCCCTCTTCCTTCCGACAGTGGTAGCAAATGCTACGAATTTGGCCCGCCACCCGGTGCACGTGTCAGGATGCATGTCGCGAGGAACGATCGCGAGCGGGGCAGACCTGGGGCCGCTACGAGCCTTTGGAACGCCGATTGGCCGTCAGTTCTTCTTGAGCTCCTCGGCGAGCATCACGATGATCCCACTGGGACACGTACGTGAGCTTGTAGACATCCTCATAAGTCGCCACGCCACGAAGCGGAAGGCAGCCGTGCCTCGCGGCGACCTCGAGGGCCTCGTCGAGGTCGTCGACCGAGAAAGCAACGCGGTGCATGCCGATCTCGTTAGGCCGGGTGGGCTCCGTCTCGATCGCGTCGGGATGGAGTTACTCAAAGAGCTCGAGGCGACCGTTGCCGTCTGGCGTCTGGAGCATCGCGATGTTGGCGTGGTTGCCGTCGAGGCCGACGGCGGTGTCGGTCCACTCTCCACTGACCGTGTCACGGCCGAGAACGGTCAGACCGAGGTCAGTGAAGAAGGCGATCGTCGCTTCGAGGTCGCGGACGGCGATGCCGACGTTCTCGAGCTTGATGGGCATGCGCTGCACGCTACCAAGTCAGGGCGACGTGTTCAGACCGCAAACGACCTGCCGATGTTGGCGGCTTCCCGCTTCGATGGGCACGAGCAGCCAGGACTCGCCGCGGTCCTGTAAGCCGATTCCCAAGCGGCGCAAGGTTGCTGTGGGGGGAATTCGAGATCTCTTGGGGTGTAGTAGGTGCCGTGTCGGTGTCACGCTGCTGACGGCAGCGCTGCCCGGAGCGGCGTACGGCTCCGAATGGGGCGAAACCGCGCCAAACTTG
>JAABUR0100009811.1_pt1 | contig 10679 bp, 18 predicted proteins | sample 5560091 | NCBI WGS metagenome assembly JAABUR01 (sample SAMN10711879, study PRJNA513375) | rock metagenome | isolation source: Antarctica rocks | place: Antarctica: Victoria Land, University Valley sud
CCTGGGCCCCCGCGCAGCCAGACGAGGGGCTTGGTCAGCACGGGAGACGGCCCCGCGACATACATGGACACAGCGCTGTGGCCAGAGGCACACACAGCATACAAACTGTACAGGCCAGCCATAACCCAACCCACACATATGTGTCAGAAAGGTGAGCTGCCGTGCCCACAGATCCGCCACCTGATGCGCAGTGGCTGCACTGGCGGCCGCCGCCAGCGCATCGAATCGCTGCGTGAGCGCAGCAACGGCCGTGGCGGCCGCGACCGCGGCCGCGCGCTGCTCATCGGCCAGGCCGGCCGCCGCGTCGGCGAGCGCGGCGGTCGCGCGCGCCTCCCCGCGCGCCTGGCCCTCCGTGCGCGCCTGCGGGCGCTCTGTGCTGCCTCACGGCCGCGCACCATGGGCTATTGTCACAAAATGTCATCTAGTTGGACCGCTGCTTGGTCTCCCTCTTGCTGAGGAGCGCAGAGCTTTGAATGCGCCCCCCGTGCTCAGCAAACTATGCGCGCGCCTGGATCTCCGCGCGCAGCACGGCCTCCAGGTCGGCGCGCCCCCGGGCGATGCCGGCGCCCACGTCGCGCGCGGAGTCCCGTACGTGCGCCAGCGCGGCCAGCTGGCCGGCCGCAGACCGTCTGCATGCGCACGCATCTGTCAAGAGGCTGTGCTCTTTTGCTCTCGCGTGGCTCAGCAATGCGGGCATCTGCATGGCGAGCAGCAGGGAGCAGAGGTTCCAGCAGGGGAGGCCAGGTCGCCGACACAGCCACCATTCCGTGTCACGGAGAGCGTGGCTCGTACATGCGCGGCCGCCCAGCACAAGCTGTGGACAGCCACGCCGCGCGCGCGCCGCACATGCACGCCGCACCAGCTGCCGCTGTGTGAAGCGGGGGGGTGTTTGCGAGCATGCAACAGGCCCGCCGCGACCTGGCAGCGCCTCAACAGCCAGGCCAGGTCCTCCAGGCTGATGCCTCCCCTGCTGGGGTAGCAGGCCCCGGCGGGCGCGCACTTGCTGGCGGCGGCGAGTTCGTCCACGCGCTGGCCGAGCTGTGCGAGCCGCGCTTCGCACCCTGCCGCGCCCGCCGACGCGCCCCGCCGTACATCCTCGGCGACGCGCGCCTGCGCGGGGCAGCTGCATATCTGCACAGCGCCGTGTGTCGCGCCAGCATTACCAGGCCCTGACGTCAGCCGGCGGAAGGCTGCTGGCAAGCCTGAGCAGACCTGCAAAGCTAATGGGGAGAGCGTGAACCAAAGCATGTCACGGCGCATGAGAAACCCGAGCAATGAGTGCGGGCCAGCCGAGCAACACCGGCACCTGCAGCTCCGCAAGGTCATCGCAGCGTCGGCGCTCGGCCGCCCACAACTGCTGCGTCAGCTGCGTTAGCCCAGCGCGTAAGCTCGCCAGATCGGCATGCAGCTCGCCCGGGCCCTCCCAGGCGCGGGCGGAGCCGCTCGCGCCGAGCCGAGCGCTGGCCTCCGGCACGGCCAGCTGCGACTCAGCCACCGCAGGGCCCTCCCATGCCTGCAAACGTGGACAAGCGTGCAGCGCGGATGAGAGGCGGCACACCGTTCGCATGGTCCATCTCACCTGCTGCTGCCTGGCTGTGGTTGCTGTGGTTGCTGCAGAACGGTTTGACCCTGCTCTGCCCGAGCGCCCTTATGATGCGATGCTGCAAGCGTGCTGCAAGCGTGCTGCCAGCAATGCCAGCGCATCCACTGCAGCAGAACAGTAGGCATCATGTATCACATCGCTCGGGGCACATCGTGGGGCATGCAGGCTCGCCTGAGGCAGCGCGGGCAGCCGCGCCGCGTCACGCGAGGGCCGCCGCGCGGGCGAGAGGGACACTGCGCGCCGCTGCGCGCCGCTGCAGCGCTCAGCCTAGGACATGGTGCGCTTCAGCAGCCGCTGCTGTGGCAGGCGCAGGGGGGGCACTGTTTGCCCTCGCGGGCTATTATGCATGCTCAGCAGACGCGTCAGCGAGCAAGCCCGTGCAGGCAGTCCCCAGGTCTGTCTTGCAGCCAGGCCAGTACAAGTACGAGCAGTAGGTGCACCGCCTGTGTGCTTGAGCAAGCATATGTTCGTCAAGCACGCCTGCGGTGGCGACACTGAGCGCGCGGCTGGCCGCCACGTGACGGGGTTGAGCTCCACCGGCGCAGGCACTCCTGCAGGTGCACACTCGCTTCTGTGCTGCCCTGCTTGGGGGCAACCCGGGCGGGTGGGCTTGTATAAGGGAGGAGGCCTTCTGCACCTTGAGCTTCACCAACCTCCTCCACGCGGCCTCTCATCCTCTGGCGCCAGCCACTCAGAGTGTGGTGTCTGAGAGCTTGGCTAGCTGAGACAGAGCCAGTGAAGCACAGCTGTCACGAAGATTATAATACGAATTGCAAAGCAAGTAAAGCAGGAGCAGGGTTGCGTTACAGCGTAACCCTCTGGCCCTGCAGAAGAGGAGCTCCGCGTCCTGGCAGGATGGTCCGTCGGTCCTCAGGAAGTCGAAGTGGCAGAAGCAGTCCTTTTTACACTAAAGCTTGATCGCGGTTCTGCTGTGCTTTCAAATGGCCACGTTCATAGGCAACAAGTTCGGCGAGGAGGACCACGCCAAGCTGGTACGCTGCTCAGCCAGGCAGCCGCCTGGCGGCAAACGTACAGGCGGGCATGCAGTCCGATGCTGAGCCGTCGGTTCCTGCCGCGAGCAGGCCGATTTTGAGAAGCGGGCAAACCCGAATGACCCCGCGCAGCAGGCGCTCATCGAGGAGCTGCGCGCCCACGTGAAGAAGGTGCTGCAAGCGCAGTGCTGGGCTTGCCGTGTATGCGGTGGCGGTAGGTTTTGAGGGCTTGTGCCTTGCAGCTGGAGGAGATGCGCAAGAACGAGGACCCGCGCCTCTCCTTCTCCACGCCAGAGTTCAAGGAGGCGCAGCGCATTTTCACAGACAACTTCAAGGTGGAGGCCCGGGCTGTTGTCCGAAGCACGCAGCACCTTTCCTGGCTTTCATATTAAGCAACTTCGCGTGCCCACAGAAAAACTTTGGGCGGCCCGTAGAGTGGGCTATGGTAAAAGACTACGCGTGGTCGACGCCACAGCTGCGTAAGCTGGACGTGCCGGTGTGCAACGCACCGCGCTGCGCTCATGCCGCGCTTCTCAAACTCTACAGCAGAGAGAAAATATCAGCTCTTGTTGCCGTCGGCGCAGGTGGACGTAGAAGGCAAGCCGTGGCCGCTCGACGCGCAGGGCCAGCCCATCCTGAAAACATAAATCAGGTGTGCTGCTTGTCAGCAGGCGCATGCGTAGGATGCTGGGCAGCGTTTTATGCGGTTTAGCAGCATTTCTTCAGGCATCGACCTTTGTGCCCACAGCGCTACACTTCTGTATCGCAAACGTCACGCAGTACTCTAGCAGCCTAGCATAATGACAAACGCACTTGCACGTCACAGCACAGTACTTGCCACACCAGGGGCACATGCGGCGCGAGGCCGCACTCAGGGCGCAGGCGGCGAGGTCAGGTCGTTGGTCAAGCTGTACAGGCCCAAGGCGGGCAGCACAAATCGGAAGACCACCCAGCCGCCAAAGATGATGTAGATGGATGCGTACGCGGCCTTATTGAACCAGAACAGAGCCCCGCGCTTGCCCAGGTACAGCTCAGTCAAGCGCTGGCCAAAGTTCATCGTCTCCCAGCCGTCCGGCAGCAGCTGCTTCTCGGGCCACTCTGCCCTGAGACCGTCGCCGCCCTTCTGCTCCGCCCTGAGCAGGGCCGCGCGGCGCTCCGAAGCAGCCACCGCGCGCGAGCCTGCGCAGCGCAGTGGCTTCATACCGATGTCTGAAGCGCAACACTGTACCCACGGCTAACACCCACCGAAGTCCAGTTGTGCATAAGCCTCTGCGTCAGCGTCCTGCACTCGTGACACGCAGGCAGACACCTAGAACAGCACTGTGGAGGCGTACCTCCAACAGCACTGTGGAGGCAGACGCAACACCGATAGGAGGCAGTCACAGATGGGGGAGCGCACTGATGAAGCAGCACGGGCGAAGATGCCTGAGCGCAGACGAGCAACGCACCTTGCCTGCGCTTCGCGCCCCTTTCATAAGCCTCCAGCCGCGCCTCCGCGGCTGCATCCTTGTCGTCCGCCTGCACATCCTCGCTGGCCCTGCAAACATGTGTCGGCCTGCGCCGCTGAGAGCTGGGCTCGTGCCAAACAAGCGCCGGCTGGCCTTGCGCGGCGCTGTGCCGCCGGCCGCTGGTGGAGCAGCAGGGCGGAGCGGCGATGCGTGCAACGGGCCTGAACATGGCCGCAAGCGCTGGGCACAGCTTATGCACAGTGCTGCAGCTGCTGCTGGACGCCGGACACCTGTGACACAGCGCAGCGAATGTGCCTTCTAGGTAGCAATCTTGGTAAACGCCCGCAGAGGCCGTACCGGCAAGTATTACGGGGCGAGGTGCCAATGCGCAAGGTTGCCGCTTCAGCCAAGCACTGCCCACTCCCTTGTGTGTCTCAAGCCCGGCGATGTCGTCCAACCAGTCTCTACTTGTGGAGACGTCCGAGGAGGACAGCTTTTTGGCAGTCGTGCGGCACATTGCAGAGCTCCTGAACGAGGGCCAGGCGCGCGCTCCCCGTCATACGCGCACAGGCTGTGTGTGAAAGTACTTGCTGATGTCGCTGCTCAGGCACACTATTTGCAACAAAGTTGTCTGCGGTGACGGACGGCGGCTTGATCGCAAAGCGCTGCGCCGGGAGCGCCGACACGCTGCCTGCTGTGCGGCAGGCGCGGACGGCGCTGGCAGACACGCCGGGGTCGCTGTTCTCGGCCAAGTGCGAGGCGCTGCAGGCGGAGCAGCAGTATGCTGAGCTGCTGGAGCAGCTCGTGCAGCACTTTGACCTGCTGTTCAGCAAGGACACGGAGAGAGGCGCGCAGCACCGCTCTCGCTGTTGCCGTGAAGAGAGTTGCGGCAGCAGAGTGTGCTCCTAGACTGAAACGTGCTCCTCGCCTGACATGTTGCTTGCGCTGCGCAGCTGACGTAGAGTGCTGCGTCAATATTGCGTGCCACCTGGTGCCGCGCGTGGCGGCTACCGGCCAGGCTGCAGCGGACGCGGCCGTGGACGCAGTCTTGACGGCCCTCACGGCTAAGGTGCGCTGCGCCCTCGCCGTGACGCACCTCCCTGCAACATCTGCCGCGCGGCTGCTGCAACACGCCTGCAAGTCCAGGCAGCTGCTGACGCTTGGTTGCAAGTGTCTGCTTTCGACGTGGTAGTTGGCCGACACTACAGGCGCGACCTTTGCTGTGCGTGCCAGTGCAATGTGCTTGCCTGCCACGCGTGCGCAGGCAGCTAGCGCAGGCGTGCAAAAGGGGCAGCCACGCAGACCAGCGCAGCTTTGGCGGCGCTTGCAAACGGGACTGCACGGCGTGTGATCATTGAGAAGCTGTGGCCGGGGGCGTCCACAGAGCCGCCGCGCGCAGGTGGACAGCCATGCAGACCTGCGCCTGGCGGCGCTGACGCAGCTGTACAACGTGGTGGTGGACGCGCCGCTGCAATTCCGCGTGCTGCTGCGCACGCTGGCGTACGCAAAGTCGGCCAACCTGGCGGGCGTGCTCGCGCCTGTCGTGAAGGCGCGCGCCCCCCCCTGCGAGGCGCACTGACCTGCGGTGTGCTGGCAATCTGCGCTGCTGCCGGCCAGTGGCGTGGTGCTGGGTCAAGGCCTGGTGCAAGCGTGCCTGCCGTGCGCTGACGCTGCTAGCCGCACGACCCCGGCGCAGCACGCTGGGCCGCGGCGCAGGGCGTACCAGCGCGCCTGCCGAGGCTAAGGAGGGGATGGGTGGTGCAGGCGGCGTTGAATGGAGTTTCAATGGAGTTGTTTTCAGGTGTGATGCTGCTGTGTGCCTGGTGCGGCCAGGGGCGCGTGGAGAGCTGGGTAAAGGACTTTGATCTAAGCGTGGCCGACCAGCGCACGCTGTACCTGGCCAGCGCGGACCTGCTGCGCTCGAGCCGGGTGCGGACCACCCTGCCGTCCCCTGCGGCAGCTGCGGGGGTGCCAGGTGGGACGGGGGCTATGCAAACAAGCGGTGTTTTGTGCTGTGCGCTAGCGCGCACAGGTACTAAATGCAGTGCCTGGTGCCCTGCTGTAGGCCATGTCCAGAGGCGTGCTACAAGTAGCACATTGTAGCAATGTGCTTGCATCTTGACTGGACCAGCACACCGAGTATTGTGTCCGCTTCACAGCCTGTATCGGAAACGCAGTTTTAAACAGACGCGTGCATGCATTTTATGGCAGCTCACACCAGGGTGTGGCGCGGGACTGCAGAAAAAGGCGGCTGGCGCGAAGGATGCCTTCAGGCTCACGCTGAAGGCGCTGGCCACATTTACGGTGCGTGTGTTGCGTGTGTAGCGCACGTGTGTGCAGCGGGGGCTCGCTGCGCTGTGTCGCCTGTCAGACCTCAAGTGAGGCTGTGCTCTTGCTAGTTCTCGTCGCAGCACTGTGCTGTGGGGCAAGGCCGCCGTGGCTGGCACGCAAGGATGTGCGTGCGGCGCGGGCGCCTGAGCACGGACGCTGCGCGGCGCAGGATGAGGAGCCGGCGGCGGTGGCAGAGGTCAAGGGCGTGGCCGCGGACGCCGTGGCAGATTACTTGCGCAGCGCTGATGTATATCAGGTGCACGCGCACGTTACTGCACCCTGGCGCTTGCCTCTGTGTCTGGCGCGCGCACGGCGAGGGCGCGGCGGCGCTCATGCGGCCTATCCCCCGCTCGTCTGGATGGCGGAGCAATGAGCCGGGGCGAAAGCGTGTGTGGGGAGCCTGCATGCGCTGCAAGGTCGCTGAGCAGCGGGGCGGGCTGCCGGCTGACGCGCTGCGCGCCGCCGCAGTTTGACCTGCTGGAGGCGCCGCCAATCGTGCAGCTGGGCGAGGACGAGGCGACCGCGCCGCTGCTGCGCCTGCTGCGGCTCGTCATCGCCGGCGACGTCAAGGTGTGCTTCCTGGTCTCCCTGCCAGCGATGCCGGCCTTTGTGCTGAACCCTCCATGCTGTGCTGGCTGTCGTGCTGGACTCTGCATGCTGGCGCTCCCAAGGCTTCGCAGAGCAAGCAGATTGCGCGATGGCTGGCCGCTGGACAATCTTGAGCGCTGTGCTGCGCAGGCACTGGAGGCGTTCCGAGCAGAGCACGGTGCGGTGCTGGAGGCGCGCGGCCTGGCGGCGGACGACGTGCTGGCCAAGACGCGCATCATGGCGCTGCTGGTTCTGGGCACGCGGCGCGAGGAGATCTCGTTCGCCACCATCCAGGTGCGGCCGCGGCGCTGCGCAGCGCCGGGGCGGAGCAGGCAGGCCTGGGCTGTGGCGGGCGGCTACGGATGAAAGAGCAGGCTGTGTCTGGCAAAATGTGCGCATGCTGCGTGAGACCTTTTTGTGCGCAGGGCTGCAGGTCGACCTTGTCAAGCACGCACTGACATGCACGTGCTGGTATATGGCAGGAGATTTGCCTGCATGCAGCATGCGCCCTGCGCGGGCTTTGTGTACCAGGGAAGGAGGTGTAACATTCGCACACCTCGAAGGCCTGCCAGGGCCGGGGTGCTTGGGGGCAGCCTCGCAGGAACCCTGCATCCACATGCAGGGTGCACGCATGACCTGCTGGCAACGCGCCCGCGCGCCTGCGCAGGAGGCGCTGGGCGTGGGCGAGGGCGAGGTGGAGGTGTGGGTGGTGCGCGCGATCGGGCGGAAGCTGCTGGCGGCGCGCATCGACCAGATGCGCCGCACGGTGGCGGTCACCAAGTGTGCGCAGCGCACGTTCTCGGCCGCGCAGTGGCGCGCGCTGCTGGCGCAGCTGGGCGCCTGGAAGGCGCGCCCGCGTCGCCCCGCCGCCCCGGCCCCTGGGCTGCGCTGGAGCTTGCGCCGCTGCAGACTGCACATGTTGCTGGCGCCTTTATGCTCATGGCTCATGCAGCTTGTTTTTATCTCTGCTGCCCGCAGCTCGTGACGGCAGCCTCCTGATTGCACAGCTTTAGTCTTGACGACTCTCACAGGTGATTTCCTGGTCAGCCCCGCCACGCGGGTGCATCAAAGTGTGCTGCAGCTGCGGGCTTTTGCTTTGCATGCATGAGCTGCACCAATACATCTGTGCCAGACAGCGCATGTCTGCATGCCCTCCCGCAACGAGTCTGTGCCTGTCTGATTTGCCTATGCTGTGGTGCCGCGCTACAGCGGAGTGTGGCAAAGCAGCGGCTGTGCGCGGGCGCAGGACAACCTGCACACAGTGAAGGAGCTGGTGGGCGCCCAGAGCGACACCGGCATGAGCCGTGGCGTGCAGACGTCTATCCCGGCGCGAGCGTGAGGCGCCGCGGCAGCTCTGAGCAGGGCGTGGGAGTAGCTGCTTTGCGGAGTTGCACGGGTGCTTTACACACTGCCTGCAGCTCATCGAGCAGGGAATGCGCCCACAGTGTTGTCAATGAGTGGTTTAGCAAGGAACACCAGCAGGCCAACAGCCCCCGCAATCCCGGCGAAGGCCAACACCTGCGCCCGGTGCACGAGAAAGCGGTGTCGTCTCCAGCGAGCTTGCACTAGGAACCTGCTTGCGCATGCCTCAAATAGAGGCGCGCAGGCCGAGGGCGCGCCTTCAACAGGTTGCCGAACAGCTCAGAGTCTGCAAAAGACTCTGCTTCCGTGTCAAAGCCCTCCACGGTGCGCTTGTCGTCTTCCTTCACGGCGTGCGGCGGCCTTGCGACCTGCGTCGCTCTCCTCCTGCGCACGCCTGACTGCAGCCTTGCGGGCAGCTGCGCGCAGACACGGACACAGTTATTCGGCAGGAACCGTGGTCAGGTTCCGAGTGTGTGTTCTTCCAGCCACCGCTGGACCTCCATACCTGCATGCGCTGCACGGGCCATGCAGGCACACTGTGTCCAACGGTGTGGGGCAGCTGTTGAGTGCGACAGGCGCACGCTCTCTGCTGCACGCCGCAAGCTGTCTGGAACATCCTGCTCACCAGTGCAAGCTCAGGTGCAAGCTCAAGTGCACGCAGTCACGTCCCGGCAGTAGCTGCACGGCTACATTCACCAGCACAGTTTGTGCTGAGTTCTGAGCTCCAAGTCCAGCTCGAGCGGTGGGAACCCTAGTTGCACGGCAGCCTTCTCTGCAGCTGTAGTTGGCAGCACTCGCCTCCTCGCCGCCCCTGCCTGCTGCTCCCCGGCTCCCTGCCTCCTTGTCGCCTCACGCAGCCGTCGGCAAGCCCAGGTCGCCGGCAGGGGAAGACAGCGGCGGTGCCGATCATGGTGAGCAACAAGCCGCGCCCGCATCCGGTCGCCAAGCAGGTCCACGCCTTCGCCGCCCGCGTGACTTTTGCTGGCGAGGCCGCCATCACGTCAACACTACAAGGTCAACCAAAAGGCGCTCCACAAGGACTACACCATTGAGAACGGCGTCGTCAGCAACCACCGCTGCTGTGCCGAGCGCCGGTGCCTCCCAGCGAGGGTCTGGGGAACTCGGACCAGCGGTGGGGCACAGCGCCTTCCTGTAGCGGTGGGACGCAGGCTGGCACATGCGACCAGCTGCTCGCAGCGAGCTGCGGGGTGGATGTGCGCCGCAGCATGGGGGGTGGTGGGACGGGCTCGCTTTGCAACTGTCAGGTTTCGCATGTCGCCGAAGCGCGCGCGGACGGCTGCGCCGGCTGAGCTGTCAGCGGCAGCAGGCGGGGCAGCGCACCGGCTGGCATGCTCCTGACAGGCTTGTGTGGACGGGGGGAGGGTGGGACGCGCGACGCTGCTTGGAATGTGGTCGGCACACTGTGTCCACCGCGCCGGCGCGTGCGCGCAGGCTGCTCGAGTCGTACGTGGCCGAAGCGCGCAAGCACGGCGTGCGGCCGCACCAGGTAACCGCGTGGGTCCGCCGCAAGCTCGGCGCGCACATCAGCGTCTGGCGCAAGCGCTCGGACGGCACCTTCGGCTGCGCGACGCCCTGCGTGCTGTGCCAGCGCGAGCTCAAACGCTACGACCTGCGCGTGCACTGCTCCCAGGACACCGGCTGGTTTGTTGGGCGGCTGTCCGAGGAGCACGCGCCGCAGGCGCAGCTCACCACCGCGCAGCGCCGCCTGTTTGCCATCGGCAGCCACCACATCCTCGACCTGCGGCTCCAGAAATACAACAAGCGCTTCGGGGTGACAGAGTGTGCGGCGCCAGCGCCGCACAGCCCGCCCGCGAGCGCGCCGGCCGAGCGAAGCCCCCCGACAGAGGGCCCTGCGCCGGCGCGGCTGCGCCCTGGTCGAGCGGAGTCACACACCAGGCCAGTGCGAGGTCGCAGCGTGGCTTACCAGTAGGCACTCCAGGCAGTGGGCGTGAGCTGTGTAGGACTGCGTGACAGCTTTGCGCGCCAGAAGGGAGCTGCAAAGCTGGTGAGGGTGTGTTTTCCGTCCAAGGTGTGGTTGCCTAGTGCGTCCAACAACAGCAGCGCACACTCGTTTCATTGCAGCATGTGTTCCCAGCTTCTGTGCGGGTCTGTGAGCTGCCGCTCGTCGCCTGCGACGTGCTGTGCGCCCGTCCATACAACGTCCCTAGGCTTGTGCATGAACACACTCAGCTGCTTTCCAAGTGACCTGGTGCTGCTTGCGACCATGCGTTTGCTGCCATGCAAGGCTCGTTGTCACTCAAGGCGGGGCAGGTGTGTAAGAAGTTTACAACACGCTGCGCGTCTGTCGTTGGTTCCCCTTGTCTTGTGCTGAGC
>JAABUR0100009813.1_pt1 | contig 10678 bp, 9 predicted proteins | sample 5560091 | NCBI WGS metagenome assembly JAABUR01 (sample SAMN10711879, study PRJNA513375) | rock metagenome | isolation source: Antarctica rocks | place: Antarctica: Victoria Land, University Valley sud
GGAAGGGGCGCTCGTCATCGCCGCCCCGGTCGCCATCCCGGTCGCGGTCAGCGTCGCGCGGGGAGAGGTAGTCGCGCCCATCGCGGTAGGCCGGGCGCAGCCGGCGGTCGGTGTCCCAGCGCAGCTCGGCGTGGGTGTCGCCGTAGCCGTCGCCTGGTGGGCGGACGCGGCGGAGCGGTGGCGGCGTGGGGGTGGGACGGTCGAACCGCTCGGCGGCGCTGGGCCGGGTCCGGGTGTCCGGATCCGCGGGGCGTCCCGTGGAGGTGTCCCGGCGAGCGTCATCGGACATCCGCGGCTGGCCGGACCGGCGGCGTGGTGGGGCGGGGGAGAACGGCCCATTTCCGGGTGCGGCGGCGCTGCCGTCGTCGGGTTCGGGTTCGGGACGTCGCCGATTGACCCGGCGGCTGGGCATGCCGCTGAAGGGGGAGTCATCGAAGCGACGATCAGGCGCGGGTTTCGCCATGACAGCCCTCCGGCTCGAACCTGGCGGCGATTGCGGCCGGGCGGCCGGTGTCAGGTGGGGGAGCAGCGACGCCGGGGCGACCGAGGCCGGTCCCCGAACGGACAGCGCGAAAGCGACATAAGACATCACGGCTCATACTGGCAACAGGATAGGCGATCCCCGGCGGCGGCGGCAACATTGAGCCCGGACAACGGTTGTACCCGCCGACGCCGGAGGTGCGACCCACGCGCTCCCGAGCGTTCAGCGACGGTGCCGGGTGCTGACGGGATGCGGCCGGCGCCGTCGCCGGGGCGATGGCCCAACCGCGATCCGATGCAGGGGTTGACAGGACCCTTTCGCACCCCCACTGTATTTCACCAAGCGGTAAAATAATGCACCGCAAACCAGCTAGACCGATAGGCAGAGGGATGACGATGACGACCATTACCGCGACGACATCCGGCTACGTCTCCGTCAACGGGCTCGAGATGTACTACGAGGTCCACGGTGCGGCGCAGCCAGGGGCCACGCCGCTCGTCCTGCTCCACGGCGGGATCTCGACGATCGAGACGGATTTCGGCCGGGTCCTGCCAACGCTGGCCGCGGGTCGCCAGGTGATCGGCTTCGAGACGCAGGCCCACGGCCACACCGCCGACATCGATCGACCGATCAGCTTCGAGCAGCTCGCGGACGATGTGGCCGCCGCCCTCCGGCAGCTCGGCGTCGACCGGGTCGATGTCTTCGGCTTCAGCGTCGGAGCAGGGGCGGCCCTCCAACTCGCGATCCGTCACCCAGAGCTGATCCGGAAGCAGATCGTCGCCTCAGGGTCCTACACGCACTCCGGGCTCCACCCGCAGATGGCCGGCGGCATGGAGAACCTCCAGCCGGAGATGCTATACGGCACGCCGTTCCATGAGGCCTACCTCCGGGTCGCTCCGGACCCGACCCAGTGGCCGGCGCTCATCGCCCGGATCAAGCAGATGGATTCGATCGTCCAGGACTGGCCGGCCGACGATATCCGCGGCATCACGGCGCCGATGCTGCTGATCTTCGGGGATTCGGACATCGTCCAGCCCGAGCACGCCGTCGAGATGTTCCGGCTGCTGGGCGGCGGCGTCCCGGGCGACATCGTCCCGATGCCGAACAGCCAGCTGGCGATCCTGCCCGACACCAGCCACATCGGTGTGATGAACCAGCCGGAGATGCTGCTGGCAATGGTTCCGCGCTTCCTCGACGCACCGATGCCCGGAGGGGCCTGACCGGGCGCCGGGCTGGATCGTCCGGATGCCAGGGCCGGCGTGTCGCGCGACAACCCTAGCGATCGAGAACGGGAAGATCGACGAAGACACCGGTGGCGTTGATCACCCGCGGGTTTCCGTCCGTGTAGGCCGTCAGGTACCTGGCCGCCCAGTCGGAAGCGGCGGCGGTCGAATCCCGCGCGGAGTCCTCCGAATCGTAGAGACTGACCGCGGTGAACCCGCCCTGGGACGGGAACCAGAGATAGCCCTGGAACCCGGGCAGGTTTGCGATGATCGGCACGAAGCCGTCTCTCGCCAGCGGCACGAAGTCGAGGGGGTCGGTGCCGGGTAAACTGGTGTGGATGCGGACCGCAATATAGGCTGGTTGCTGGGAAGAGGGCGTTGCTGGCGTTGCCCCGGTGACCTCGCTGACCGCGGTGATCATCAGATCGCCGGCGACCATGACCGGCGTTTCCACCGTCAGGCCCGACGGAAGCCCGGCGACGAACCGCTCGGCCAATGTCCCGAAGTCCTCGTTCTGGGAGGCGTCTTCCAGAACGACCACGGAGACGCTCTGGCTGTCGTCCTCCAGCACGTCGGCCAGGATGTAGCCCTGGTAGCCCGGCAGGTTCTGGACGTCCGGGACGAGGTCGGTCGCCACGAGGCGATTGACCTCGGAACGAGCGGCAGCGTCAGCCAACTGCCGCACGCGAAGGCTCACGTAGCCAGTAACTGGCTCGACCGCCGTGGGCGTCGCTGTGCGTGGAGCGGCGGTGGCCGGTCGCGTGACCGCGAACCTTCCGATACCGACACCCAATCCGGCCGCGGCGTGCACAAGCCGGCGACGTGACATCTTGCTGCTCACGACATGCTCCCTTTTGTCGGCTGTCCGTACCCCACGAGAACCTGCCCACAGCATTCTGCGGACCTGCTGCGGTTCCTTGTGCTGACCATTATGCGTCGCGGACAGCTGTGGCGCGGCGACCGGTGGCCAGCGCGGCGATCCCGGAGCCGGAAATCGTTCGGGCCGGTCGGCGGCTGGGCCGGTTGACGAGAGACGTCGAGATGCTGCCGGACGGGATCAGGATGGTTGGGTGTCCCGCTGGTGATACGGAATCCGGATGACTATCCAACGGACGGGCACCGCGCCGTCAGACGACCCCTCCCCCGGCCCCTCCCCGCCGCGGCGGGGAGGGGAGTCGAGCCCAAGCGGAGACCGCGCGGTTCAACGCATTCATTACCCGGATTCTGTATGACACCAGGGCGACCGATGCCTCCGCAGGCCGATGACGTGGCAATCCAGTAGCTGGAGACATGGGATCGTCTGGGTAGCCGGGTGGACGCGAAATACGCTACCAGGTGGAGCGTCGGTCGAGCTGGCCGAGATTCAGGACGTTGGTCCCGGTTATTCGCCAAACTGGAAGCGGCGGACCATCGTGTCGCGGTGGCCAATCGCAGTGCCTCGCGCGTCAGGCCATCGCCTCTCAGCCCTGCCGAGGGTCGAGCGCATCCCGCAGCCCGTCGCCGAAGAAGGTGAAGCCGAGCATCGCCAGCGCGATCGCCAGGGTCGGGAACAGACCGAGGTGCCAGTTCAGCTGGATGAACTGGGCGCTGTCCGCGACCATCTTGCCGAGGCTCGGGGTCGGCTCGTTGATCCCGATCCCGAGGAAGCTCAGCCCCGCCTCGGCGAAGATCGCGGTCGGGACGGCCAGCGTGATCGCGACGATCAGCGGCGCCAGAGCGTTGGGCAGGACGTGCTTGACGGCGATCGACCGCTCGGTCGCCCCCAGCGCCCGGGCCGCCGTGACGTACTCCTGCTCCCGCAGCGTCAGGATCTGGGCGCGGGTCAGCCGGCAGATCGTGATCCAGCTCGTCAGGCCGATCACGAGGATGACGTTGGACTGGCCGCTGCCCCGGATCGTCAGCAGGAAGATCGCGAACAGGATGCCGGGGAAGGCCGTGATGATCTCGGTCAGGCGCTGGATCGCGAAGTCGGCGACGCCGCCGCGCAGCCCGGAGATCAGCCCGAGCGGGATCCCGATCAGGCAGGCGACCGCGACGGCGGCGAAGGCGACCGTGAACGAGGTGCGGATGCCGTACATGATCCGGCTGAGGTAGTTGCGGCCGATGCCGTCGGTCCCGAACCAGTACTCGCCGTTGGGCTGCTGGTTGCTGTCGAGGATGTTGCTCTCGGCGTAGCCGCTCGGCGCCAGCAGCGGCGCCCCGAACCCCGCGACCGCCAGGGCGATCACCAGGACCAGTCCCGCCACGGCCAGCTTGTGGCGGACGAACCGCCGCGCCGCCATCGACAGGTTCGACCGGGCCGCCGGGGTGGCCCGGGCGCTGGCGGTCGGGCTGGCATCGGTCAGGTTCGCCCTGGTCGGGTTCGAGGACGTCATCGGCGGTGCTCCCGGGTGATCGGTCTGGTGCTATTCGCGGTCGGCGCCGATGGGGTGGCTCGCGGTCAGCGTCCCGTGAGCCGGATGCGCGGGTCTAGGAAGGTGTAGAGCAGGTCGGTGATCAGGTAGGTGAGACCCCAGAGCGTGGCGATCAGGAGCACCAGCGCCATGATCATCGGGTAGTCGCGGGTGAAGGTGCTGGTCACGAAGAAGCGGCCCAGCCCGGGAATCCGGAAGGCGGCCTCGATGAAGATGCTGCCCGTGAGGATGTTCGGGATCTCCGGGAGCAGCACGGTCACGCAGGGGATCAGCGCGTTCCGGCCGGCGTGGCGCAGCAGCACGAGCCGCTCGGCCAGCCCCTTGGAGCGGGCCGTCCGGACGTAATCCGCCCGGAGCGTCTCGACCAGCGACGCCCGGGTGTAGCGGGCCACCAGCGCCATTGGCGTCAGGGAGTAGGCGATCACCGGAAGGATGTACTCCTTCGGCGTACCGAAGTTGCCCGTCCAGCCGCCGGCTGGCAGCCAGTGCAGGTTGACGGAGAAGATCAGGATCAGCCAGATCGCGACGACGAACGACGGCAGGACCAGCCCGAGCGTCGCGCCGAACGAGACGACGTAGTCAAGCCAGGAGTTCTGCCGGACGGCGGCCGTGACTCCGAGGATCGTCCCGACGACGTAGGCGATCAGGATCGTCGGGGCGCCGATCGCGAGCGTTACCGGCCAGGCGTCGCCGATCAGCCCGAGGACGGTCAGGTTGGGCGCCTGGAAGGGGACGCCGAAGTCGCCCTGGAGGGCGTGGCCCATGTAGCGGAGGTACTGCTGCCAGACCGGCCCGTCGAGGCCGTACTTCGCCTCCAGCGCCCGCTGCGTCGCGGCCGAGACGGGTTGCTCGCCGAGGTCGAACGGACCACCGGGGACCGAGCGCATCAGGCCGAAGGTGATGACGGAGACGGCGAACAGGACGAAGACGAGCCCCGCCAGCCGCCCCAGGATGTACCGGATCACCCCGTCGAACCCTCCCGCCGATCGCCTCGTCGTGCCGGCGCCGGATGTCCCGCTCGTGTGCCTGTCTGTGTGGTCCGAACGGTACCAGAAAACCGGCGCCGGGACGGACTATCCGGGCTGAGTGATCGGGCAGTGTTGTGCGGGACGCCCATGGGAGCGTCGGTTGGGTCAACGGGATACGGCGTGGTTGTCGGGACGCCAGGCTGCCGGCTCGTTGGTCGTGACGCAGGCAATTTGACGGGGCGGAGAGCGTTGCCTCGCGTGCGACATCCTCTTGAGGAACCCCGGCTGCATCGTGAGCCGGGCCAGAGGCGCTCTACGGGGCGTCTCGTTCGTTTTCGAGGGTTGTCGTCCGGGCCATCTTCGACATCCACGGATTTACTGTTCGTGGAGCGTGTATCAGGATTGAACCGGCAACAGACCGGCCCCTCATTGGGATTGCGGATTTATCCGGTCCCCATCGAGACGCTTCGCGCCGTTCCCGAGCCCGATCCATTTATAGTCGGGCTGCGCCGCCAGGCGCCATGTCACGGTCGCTGGACGAACCAGGTGGTGACGACGTAGCCCATGTCAGTCGGCCGGAGGTGGGCGACGGCGGTGGCGACACCGCTGGTCTGGGGGCTGTCGAGCCGGATCGTGGCGGCGGCTGTGCCATCCGGAAAGGTGACGATGCTGTCGATCCCGAGCAGCGTCGCGGACACTTCCTGGCCGGAACTCTCCTCGATCAGCGGCGGCCCGGCCTGGCCCTGAGGTGGGGTCTCGGAGACCGCCCGGTCGATCTCCGGCTGGACGTCGGCCCGGTCGACGCCGAGCATGGCCGGCGCGAAGGCCGCGTCGGTCAGCATGAGCAGGCGGGCCATGTCACCGGCGTTGCTGCAGGCGATCGACCCCTCGATCGTGGCGCTCACCGCGGCGACGGTGGTGGGATCGGCAGGCTGGCCGGTCTCGATGGCCGGCGGGTCGGTCACCGAGACCGCGGCCCGGACGGCCTCGCCGTAGGAGACGGGATCGACCGGATCGACGGTGCATTCGGCGGCCCCGAGGGCGAATGGCGTCCCGACCGGGGTTGCCAGTGGTGTCGCACCGGGCGTCGCCGGGGCGTCCTGGGCCATCACGGACCACGGCATGATCAGCGCGACGAGGACCAGCGTCAGGATCGCGGTGACGAGGGTGCGGACCGGTCGCATGGGTGCCTCCAGATCGTCGTCATGGTTGGCCCGGCCGCTTCGGTGCGGCGATCACCGGGACGTGTCCAGTGTACAGGCCCATCACCGTGGTCTGGCGATCTGGCGGACGATTGTCCGGGAAGGGTAGATGCGGGGACAGGGCATCGTTACCCTGGCACCGGCCCCGTCGACCCACGCACGATCATCTCAACCGGGAACATGCGTGAGATGGGTGGCTCCTGCCGTTCGATCAGGGCGACCAGTTGCTCGACGGCGGCGAACGTCATCTCGTACCAGGGGATCCGGACCGTCGTCAGCGGCGGGGTGCTGATCGCCGCCATGGCGATGTCATCGTAGCCGGTCACCGAGACGTCCTCGGGCACGCGGAGCCCGAGCTCGCGGAGCCGGTCGATCGCGCCGAAGGCGGTCAGGTCGTTGACGCAGTAGATCGCGGTCAGGTCCGGCCGGCGGGCCAGCAGCCGGCCGGCCGCGACGTAGCCATCGTCCCGGAACTGCCCGGCGAACTCCTCCAGCTCGGGCTCGACAGCGTGCCCCGCCCGTCGCAATGCGTCGTGGTAGCCGGCCCGGCGTTCCGTCGTCGAGAGGAGGGCGTCGTCGTCGCTGAGGAAGCCGATCGTCCGATGACCCAGCCCCAGCAGGTGCGAGACGAGGGCCAGGCCGCCGCCGCGGAAGTCGGCGTTGAGCCAGCTGGCCGCGGGGTCGTCGAACTGGTTGGGCAGGATGATGCCAGGCCGGGCGGTGCGCCGGATGTCGTCGAGGACGACCGGTGGCGTGAAGGCGTCGAGGGCGATCGTCCCGTCGATCCGGCGTGGGTCGAACATCGCGGATCCCGGCCCGCCGGCCCGCGTCCGGCTGATGTCGATCAGGATCACGTAGCCAAGCTGCGTCGCGGCATCGACCGCGCCGGCGACGACGTCATCCTGGAACGGGTTGCTCATGAAGCGGCCGTGGAGGGTGTCGAACAGGAGCCGGAGCGTGTTGGTCCGGCCGTTGCGCAGGCTCCGGGCGCTGGGGGAGGGCTGGTAGCCGAGCTCGTCGATCGCCGCCTGGACCCGGCTGCGGGTCTCGGGCCGGACCGCCGCCACGCCCCGGACGACCCGGGAGACCGTCATGTAGGAGACAGCAGCGCGAGCCGCGACCTCCCGAATTCCCGCCTGTCCCGTCCCGTCGTCCGCTGCCAACCACGACTCCTTCCGATAGGGCAGCGGTCCCCGGCTCGGTTAGTCGGCGACCGTGGCTGCCTTCGCACCCACCATGCCCGCCGCCCGAAGCGGGCTGGCGATCCGGCCGATGATCTCCCGCTCGGCCGCCGCGGCCTGGACGGTCAGGGCGACGTGGGCGTTGGCCGGGGCGGTGTCGGTCGGCGTCCGCATTAGCGACAGGCCGGGGTGGTTGCCACCGACCTCGACGTCGATATGGACCGGCGTGAACCCCATCAGGTCAGGCCGGGTGATCGCCATGGCCGCCAGCGGGTCGTGAGCCGCCGTCGAGCCGTTCGCGACGACCCTGGGGTAGAGCTCGACTTGCAGCGCGACAGCGTCGTGGAATGCTGATCCCGCCGCCCGGATGGTGGGCAGGTCGGCGCTGCGGATCTGGACGAGGGTCGTCACGTCGAGCGGTACGACGACCTTGACCTCCGGCTGGTCGAAGACGATCGCGGCGGCCTCCGGGTCGCACTTCAGGTTGTGCTCGGCGTAGGGCAGGTGCAGCCCGTCGTGGCTCCTGGCCGCTCCCGCCATCAGGGTAAAGCCGGCCAGGTTCGCCAGCAGCCGGGGCTCGCGCCGGATCGCGAGGGCGATGTTCGTCATCGGGCCGACCGCCAGGAGATGGATCTGGCCGGGGTTGGCCATGACGGTCCGGACGATGAAGTCGACGGCGTGCACGGGCTCCGGCTGCCAGTCCCGGTCCGACTCGTCCAGCAGGCCGACACCCTCGTGGCCCGGCCAGTAGATCTCGCGGACGCCCATGAGCGTCTGCGACGACCCGAGCATGATCGGGACGTCCTCCCGGCCCGCCAGCCGCAGCAGCCGGCTGACCATCCGGCCCCGGAGTTGGACGTCGCCGTAGACGCAGGTCACCCCAACGAGGTCGATCTCGGGCGAACCGAGCAGCACCGCGAGGGCGAGGCAGTCGTCGACGTCGGTTCCCATGTCAGTATCGAAGATCACGCGGTGCGTCATGATGGGATTCCTCTATGGAAGACAGGCGATGGCTGCCCGGTCCGTACGGCGCGGACCGGGGATCGGATGAAGGCCGGGAGCGCGTGCGAGGGTGCCGCTACTTGATCCCGGAGCCCATGATGCTGCTAACGTAGAACCGCTGGAGCGGCAGCACCAGCAGCAGCGGGACGACGGCGGCGATGGTCGAGCTGGCGAAGATCAGGTCCCACGACGTCAGCTCCTGGTCGACCCCGATCATCGAGACCGCGACCTGGATCTGCCGGTAGCTCGCGTCCGGCGCGACCAGCATCGGCCAGAAGAAGCTGTTCCACTGGCCGAGGAAGATCAGGATGCCGGAGGTGACCATTACCGGGCGGGACAGGGGCAGGACGATGTTGCGGAAGACCCGTCCCCACGTCGCGCCATCGACACGGGCGGCGTCGAACAGGTCCTGCGGGATCCCGGCGAAGAACTGCCGGAACAGGAAGATCGCCGTCGCGTTGCCGACGGCCGGGACGATCAGTGCCGCCCAGGTGTTGACCCAGCCAAAGGAGCTGACGAGCGTGTAGGACGGGATGACCGTCAGCTCGGACGGTACCATCAGCGTCAGTAGGACGAGTACCCAGAGCGTGCCCTTGCCGCGGAAGTCGAACCGGGCGAAGGCGAACCCGGCCATCGCGCAGATCAGGATCGTCAGGACGACGGTGACGAAGCCGACCAGCAGCGTGTTGCCGATCGCCCGGCCGAAGCCGCGGGAGAAGATCTCCTCGTAGGCGGCCAGCGTTAACTCGGCCGGCAGGAACGCCCGCCAGTTGAACGGCAGGACGTTGGCCCAGACGGTCTCCCGCGTCGTGAACGACGAGACCATCACCCACCACAGCGGGATCAGGACCAGCAGGGCCAGCGCGACCAGGGCGACGTAGGATAGGGCAGTCGAGGCTGCGCCCACTGTCCGCCGGTAGCGGATGCCGGCCGTCGCCTGGCCCGAGACCGGTGGCAGCGCCGTTCGGCTTCGGGAGTTGGGGAGCGAACGGTTCATGCGAAGTCCTTCGATGACCACGAATGCGAATGACTCGAGAGCGACTCAGCGAGACGGACAGGGCCAGATGCCCGGTACGCTCAGTCTGCTGGCCGGAGGAAGGCGAACTCGATCACGACGACGATCGCCGTGATGCCGAGCAGCACCATCGTCATCGCGGCCGAGGCGCCGAGATCGGAGTAGACGAACCCGCGCTGCCAGGCCTCGTACAGCATCAGGTTGGTCGATTCCTGCGGCCCACCCCGGGTCAGCAGGTAGGGCGGGGCGAACAGCGTCAGGTTGGCGACCGTCGCCGAGACCAGCACGAACGCGATCACCCGGCGCATCAGCGGCAGGACGATCTGGACGAGCGTCTGGAGACGGTTGGCGCCATCCAGCCGGGCCGCCTCGATCACGTCGGCCGGGATGTTCTGGAGACCGGCGAGGAAGAACAGGGCCCAGAGCGGCACGCCGATCCAGCTGACGATCCCGATCATGGTCGGCATCGCCTGGTCGATGCTGCGCAGGAACAGCTGCCGCTCGAGCCCCACCGCCTCCAGCAGCCCGTTGACCAGCCCGTAGTCGGCATTCAGCGCCAGCCCCCAGGCCAGCGCGCTGATGTTGATCGAGATCGCGATCGGCAGCAGGAGTACCGTCCGGAACGCGCCGATGCCCCGGATCGACCGGTTGATGAAGAGGGCGAGGAAGAACGCGAGGATCGTCTGGAGCGGGTTGACGATGACGTTGAAGATCATCGTCACTTCGAGCGACTTCCAGAAGGTCGGGTCGTCCAGCAGCCAGCGGAAGTTGTCCAGCCCGACGAACTCCCGCCCACCGGTGAAGCTGAGGGCGTTGGTGTAGAAGCTCTCGCGCAGACCCCAGACGATCGGGAAATAGCGCCAGACCATCAGCAGCAGCAAGGCCGGGGCGAGGAACAGCCAGGGAGCGAGCCGCTCACTTCGGATCACGGGACACCTCACGGTGGATCGTCTGGCAGGGTCGGAGCCGGGCGGCATGGTTGAGCCGGATATCGAACCGGCTCAACCATGCCCGGGCTATCGCCGGTACTTCTGCATCTCCCGGTCGATCCGGTCGGCCGCTCCGGAGAGCGACACCTGGACGTCGGAGCCGTTGCGGATGTCCTCGAAGGCGTCGGAGAGCAATTCCTCGTACTCGAGGTAGCCGACGGTCAGCGGCCGGATCGTGGCGTGGTCGGACTCGCCGGCCGCGA
>JAABUR0100009820.1_pt1 | contig 10672 bp, 7 predicted proteins | sample 5560091 | NCBI WGS metagenome assembly JAABUR01 (sample SAMN10711879, study PRJNA513375) | rock metagenome | isolation source: Antarctica rocks | place: Antarctica: Victoria Land, University Valley sud
GAACTGCCACAGCAGTGACTGGTACATGAGACCACCGGTGAACTGGAACGGGCTGACCCAACTGCCCGCGATGCCCTTTGATTTAAGCTTGTCCAGGGCGTTCATGTACTCGTCCTTGTTCGTCGGCGGCTTCTCCGGGTCCAGGCCGGCCTTCTCGAACAGGTCCTTGTTGTAGAACAGGCCCAGGCAGTGGACGTCCACCGGAATTCCGTAGCGCTTGCCGTTGTACATACCGCCCTGCCACACCGCCGGCGCGAAGTTCGACTGGTTCAGCTGCAGGTTGTTCGCCACCGCGTCGATCGGCACGATCACACGCTGTGCCGCCTGGGTAGGGATGTCGTCGATGTGCATGGCGGCGATGTCCGGGCCGTTGCCGCTGGTCACCGCGGCCGGCATCTTCTGGAAGAGGTCCGCCCACTGGAAGACGTTCATGTTCACCTTGACGTTCGGCGTCGCGGCGTTGAACTCGTTGATCATCTTCTTGGCATAGTCGCCGTCGGCGCCGGTCCAGCCATTCCAGAAGGACAGCGTCACCTTCGGACCGGTGTAGGAACCACCGGCGGCGGCACCGGTCGGACCACCGGCGGCACCAGGCGGCTTGCTCTGCCCGCCGCATGCCGCCAGCGCCAGCGCACCGCCCAGCGTGCCGGCAGCGCCGAGGAAGCCCCGGCGGGACAACGGAACGGTGAACTCATTCATCGGGTCTCCTTGGTGGAAGGAAGGGCCGGCGGCCGGATCGGTCGGGTGCCCTCGTTCTGTTGAGTTGGAACCACACATCTGCCATGCGATGCCGCGCGCGGACCGGAGCCGGTGAGCGCTGGCGGCGAGCCGGGGCGAACAGCGACAGCGGGCCGACGGTCCCGCCGTCGCGCGAATCGCGGTCGTCTCGACCAAGTGGGCAATGGTCGGAGTTGACCATGACAGCGGATGCTGCCCGCCTCGTTCGTCGAAGGTAGTTGCGACACCCAGCGGCAACACCGTCGACACCCCATTGGTATCAAGCTGTGCCCGGGCCCGGCGCGCGCTTGTCTGCTTTGCCAGGTGCGGCACGTCGCCACGCGACGGTCGCCGTCCAGCCGACGTTCCACTGCGCTCCCGTCACGGGTGACGCCTTTCTCTTAGGTTGGCCCCTGGTTCTACAACGTTGAACATCCGCTTGTAAAGGGTTGGAAACAGAAGCGTGCTCTGATCTTGATCTACGCTGGCGCTACTGTGCTCGCAACCCGTCCGGCGAGAACTGATCCGGCGCGTCGGATACCGGCACGCGCCTGCGTGGCCGCCTCCGTGCCGATTCGGCAAGCCGTGGTCGTGGCGCTAGCGTTTGCACGGTGACCGCGCAAACCCCCACGGCTCCGCACCCACGCCCCCAACTGACGCGCGAGCGCTGGTTCAACCTGTCCGGACAGTGGCAGTTCTGCTATGACGACCGGGACGTCGGCCTGGACCGGCGCTGGCACGAGTCGTGGGACCCTTCGGCAGGCGTCGTGGAGCGGACCATCGTGGTTCCCTTTCCTCCCGAGTCGGCAGCCAGTGGTATCGGTGACACCGGCTATCACCGGGTGCTCTGGTACCGCCGTACCTTTATCGCTCCGCACGCTCCCGGCGAGCGACTGCTGCTGCACTTCGGCGCGGTGGACTACTCGGCACAGGTGTGGGTGAACGGGCACCTGGTGGCAGAGCATCGCGGCGGCCACACGCCGTTCAGCGCCGACGTCACCGGCGTCCTCGTGGACTCGGCCGACCAGGTCGTGGTCGTCCGAGCCGTGGATGACCCGCACGACCTCGAGCAGCCGCGTGGCAAGCAGGACTGGCAGGAGAAGCCGCACGCCATCTGGTACGAGCGCACCAGCGGCATCTGGAAAACGGTGTGGCTCGAGCCGGTGCCCGCAACCCGCGTCGAGCAGCTGCGTTGGACGCCGGATCTCGAGAGCGCCATGCTCACCCTCGATGTCCGGCTGAACCGGGTTCCCGAACGGGCGCTGCGGCTGCGGCTGCGGCTGACTTACGAGGGCGAGACCCTCGCCGACAGCGTCGTGTCGATGACCCGGGACCGCGCGACCATCAGTGTGCGGCTCCAGCAGGCCGACATGACGCTGGAACGCCAGCGCATGCTCTGGTCACCTGAGACGCCCAACCTCTTCGACGCCGAGATCAGCCTGTACGGCAACACCGCGCCGGACGGTTCCACAGCCGGCGAGGCGGGAGAACTGCTGGATGCCGTCTTCAGCTACACCGCGATGCGCAGCATCGCCGCGTCGGACAACCGGATCCTGCTCAACGGCCGGCCGTACTTCCTGCGGCTGGTGCTGGACCAGTGCTACTGGACGGAGTCGCATCTGGCCATGCCCGACCCGGACGCTGCCCGCCGTGATGTGGAGCTGGTGCGTTCGCTGGGCTTCAACGGTGTCCGGCTGCACCAGAAGACCGCCGACCCGAGCTTCCTGTACTGGTGTGACCGGCTGGGCCTGCTCGTCTGGGCCGAGATGCCCGCCGCCTACGAGTTCACCTCGCGTGCCGTGGAGCGGGTGACACACGAGTGGCTGGAGGTGCAGCGCCGTGACTACAGCCACCCCTGCATCATCGCCTGGGTTCCGGTCAACGAGAGCTGGGGCGTGCCGAACCTGGCTACCTCGTCACCGCAGCGCGACTTCGTAACCGCGCTGTATCACCTGACGAAAGCGCTCGATCCCACCCGGCTCGTCATCGGCAACGACGGCTGGGAGCAGATCGTCACCGACGTCATCACCGTGCACGACTACACCGCACACGCCGAGGTGCTCCGGCAGCGCTACGGCAGCAACGCCGGGGTCAGCGACACCCTGCAAGAGGTGCAGCCCGGGTACCGCAGCGTGCTGCTGCCGGGGATGACCCGCGACGGCCACCCGCTGATGATCACCGAGTTCGGTGGCATCTCCTACGACGCCGAGGAGGGTCCGTCCTGGCACGGCTACTCGGTGGTGCATTCCACGGAGGACCTGATCCGGCGCTATCGAGGCCTCGTCGACGCATTGCTGGACGCGCCCGCGGTCGCCGGCTTCTGCTACACCCAGTTCACCGACACCCTGCAGGAGAAGAACGGCCTGGTCGGCGCCGACCGCAAGCCCAAGGCCGACCCGACCGTGCTCCGGGCGATCACCCGGCGACCGTCGGCCGCTGTTCCGGCGGACGAGATCGGCTCGTTCGAGTACGGCGATTACCCGTCGACGGTGATGACCCCACCGTCTCCCACGGCCGACTTCCCTGAGCGGTTGAGCTAGTTCCGCAACCGCGGGGCCAGCTCGTTGTCGACCATCGAGAAGGCCGACGCGATGGCCATGTGCATGTCGAGGTACTTGTACGTGCCGAGCCGACCGCCGAAGTACACGTCCGGCTCGGCGGCGGCACGGGCCCGGTAGCGGGCCAGCACGGAGCGGTCCCGCTCGGTGTTCACCGGGTAGTAAGGCTCGTCCGCGCGACCGGCCTCCCGGGAGTACTCCCGCACGATGACCGTGCGGTCCTGCGGATAGGACGCCCGCTCCGGGTGAAAGTGCCGGAACTCGTGGATGCGGGTCCACGGCACGTCCGAGTCGGCGTAGTTCATGACCGGCGTGCCCTGGAAGTCGCCCACGTCGAGCACCTCCTGCTCGAAGTCGAGGGTGCGCCAGCCGAGCTCACCCTCGGCGTATCCGAAGTACCGGTCGATGGGGCCGGTGTAGACCACCGGGGTGCCGGGCCGCAGCTGCGAGCGAACGTCGAAGAAGTCGGTGCCCAGCCACACCGAGATTCCCGGGGTGTCGGCCATCCGCTGCAACCAGGCGGTGTACCCGTCGGTCGGCAGGCCCTCGTACTTGTCGTTGAAGTACCGGTTGTCGAAGTTGTAGCGCACCGGAAGCCGGCTGATCACGTCGGCCGGCAACTGGCGGGGGTCGGTTTGCCATTGCTTCTCGGTGTATCCCCTCACGAAGGCTTCGTAGAGCGGCCGGCCGATCAGCGCGATGGCCTTCTCTTCGAGGTTGTCGGCACTGGAGGCGTCGATCTCCGCGGCCTGTTGCCGGATCAGCTCCCGCGCATCGGATGGTGTGAGGTGCTCACCGAAGTACTCGCAGATCGTCGCCAGGTTTATCGGCATCGGATAGACGCGGCTCTTGCTGATGGTGAAGACCCGGTGCTGGTAACCGGTGAACGTGGTGAAGCGGTTGACGTAGTCCCACACCCGCTCATTGGACGTGTGAAACAGGTGGGCGCCGTAGCGGTGGATCTCGATGCCGGTGCTCGGTTCGATCTCGGAATAGGCGTTTCCACCCAGGTGATCGCGGGATTCGAGCACGAGCACCCGGAGGCCGAACTCGCTCGCCACCCGCTCCGCGACGGTGAGGCCGAAGAACCCCGAGCCGACCACGACCAGATCGTGCGCGGGTAACTGCTCGGCGGTCTGCTGGCTGGAGCGCACCGTCGAGGTCACGGGTTCAGCTCCTGGGCGGTCTCGCAGGGGGCGGGCACCGCGCAAGTGGGGCAGCGGCCGTCCACGTCGCCGGTGATCGGGTGTATACGCAGGGCATTGAAGATCCTGCTGAGCAGTGGCGCCCGCAGGAACGGCGTCGCGGACGAGACGGCAGCCTCGGCAAGGATCGGCACACCGTGCCCGGTCAGCCGCAGCGCCCCCAGGGCGGCATCCTGCATTCCGTGGCCGGCTGCGATCACCCCTTGCAGGTGGGCAGATTCGAGATCACTCGTCAGAACGGTGGGGGATGCGCTCACGCCGATACTCCCTCGTCATCGGAGCTGTAGTCCGCTGTCTGCCCGTGCTCGTCCAGCAGGTCAGCCATCGAGTCGGCGATGTAGTCCCACTCCTGGCGCGCCTGGATCGGTCGCAGCCGATGGTCGCGCTCGGACAGCCGGTGGGTCACCACCTCGCGGCAGGCCTCCGCGAACTCCGCGCCGTTGTCGGCGAAGTGCACGATGTCGGCATAGTCGGCGACGACGTCGGCGATCCGGGTGGAGACCACCGGCAGGCCTGCGGCGAGGTACTCCAGCGTCTTGGTCGGGCTGATCGCGCGGGTCGCCTCGTTCAGAGCAAAGGGCATCAGCCCGACGTCGAAGCCGGCCATCACCCGCGGCAGGCTGTCGTAGGGAACCTGGCCGGCGTAGTGGATGTTGTCGGCTTGCGGCAGCGCGGCCTCGTCGATCTTGGCCAAGGGGCCGACGAGCTGCACGGACCAGTCCGGCAGTGCCGCGGCCATCGCCTCGAGAATGGCGAGGTCGAGCCGCTCGTCGATGACTCCGACGTAGCCCGCGACCTTACGCGTACGGGATGCGCGCAGCCGACGGGAGATCGCATAGTGGGTGCTCTCGACGCCGCTGGGAAACAGGTGCACGCCGTCGCGGCGCTGGTTGAGCATCGACCGGTGCAGCGACCGTCCGCCGGTGAACACGATGTCGGCGGCGCTCAGCAGTCGACGCTGGCGCAGCCGGAGCCCCTCCGGCGCGTACCGGAAGGCGGACAGGTCGTCCATCACGTCGTAGACCAGGCGACCGCCCGGCAGTTGCCGCGCGATGTCGTACGCCATCGGCGTGTACAGCCAGAGGTCCGGGGCCGGGGCGCATCCCTGCTCGGCAAGCAACTCCGACAGCAGAGTGCCGTAGGTCGACGCCCGCGGATCGGTGAAACTGATGGAGCCGGTGGGATCGTTGACCCCCGGGACCTCCAAACACACGCGGGTGATCCCGTCGGTCCGCTCCGAGCGGATGGATGCCTGCTCGACATCACCGGCGATGGGTTCCTCGACGAACCAGGTCTGGGCACCGGACTGCCTACGCTGCTCGGCGAACCGCGAGACGAGGTGCTGCGGGCGCTGCCAGACCCACGGCCAGCGCAGATGTGACAGCACTACCAGATCCGGCTGGGACTGCGTATTCATGACGACCTCCTGGTCAACGACGACGGAACCGAAATGGCGGCGGTGGCGGAGTCCTCGGGTGGGTCCTGCCACGGCCAGTGCTCCAGTTGGGCGACGACGCCGCTCAGCAGCGCGTCGCACGGGGGTTGGAAGCGATACGCGGGCAGGTCGGCCGCCGTCGCCCCGGCGGCGACCTTCTCCCAGGCATCGGTGAAAACCGTCCGCCGCCGAGCCAGGGTTGCCGGGTCGATGGCGTACACCCCGACCGGATCGACCCGTCCGGCGGTGCGTGCGAGCAGCGAGTCCCAGTCGGAGGAATCCACCTGGGGAAACCAGCAGAAGCCGTGCAGCGCAATGCCCCGGTCGAGGGCGAGCTCGTACTGTTCCAGGACGTAGCGCAGCCACGAGACCTGATCGGACGGCTGACCGCGGAGGTTCGTCTCGGTCAGCATCATCGGCAGCCCGTACCGGTCGGCGTAGTGCTGGGCGACGGCGGCGAAGCCGACCGGGTGCGGCGAGGGGGCGCGGGCCCCGGTCTCGTCGTAGTACCACTCGGAGTGGCAGTAGTAGTCCAGGCCGAGCACGTCCACCCGCAGCGGTGTCAGCTCCGTCAGCGGGCCACCACCGGCCCGGAGGAACTCGGCCAGGAACGGGCGGGACGGATCGAGGTCGTGCCCCAGCATCAGGTCGAGAAAGAGGTGGCGCCTGTCGTTGGCCAGGGCCACGTACTCCGCCGATGCCGGTGAGCCGGCGTGGTGTTCCGCGGTATCCACCCAGACGTGGCGGCCCTGCGGCAGCAGCTCCGCCCAGCACTCGGCGGCCCTGCTGATCGCGGGCAGCACCGAGCTGGCCAGCCGCACGAGCCCGCGCATGCCCCGGTCGTACGGCGGCCACAGCGCCTGGTGCCCGGCGAGGAACAGCGTCGCGAACGGCTCGTTGAACAGCGTGTACGCCGGCAGCCAGGGATACCTGTTCGCCACCGCCTCGGCGAAGTCGACAAGAGCCGGCCCGAAGTCGGCGCCGCGGAAGCCGTCACTCAGCCAGTCCGGATAGCTGGTGTGGTGGACGAGATCGATGATGGGCACAGCCTCGGCCGCACGCAGGTGCCCGAGGACCCGGTCCGTCTCCGACCAGTCGAAGCGTCCGCGTTCCGGTTGGATCGTCGGCCACCGGAGCGGGTAGCGCAGGTGCCGGACACCCGCTGAGAGCAGGTCGTCGAGGTCTGCCTGCCAGCTCCGCGAATGGCCTGTCACCTCGACGAGATCCGTGCCGTAACCAGGCAGATAGGTGCTCTCGAAACCTGCCACCACGGTGCTACCGATCGGGGGCAACGGAAAAGGACCGGCCAAGCCAGCGTTGCGCATTACAGCTCCACATAATGGGCGCCGACGAACCGGCACCCCAGGAAAGCGCTGCCGCACTGCGTCAGCGACACTGGGCTGCGGGTTCAGCCATGGTCACGTACGACATCTGAACGCGCGTCGGTACCGGTGGTTGTGGTGTGTCGCGCTGTGCCGTCGCACGGACCCATGTTCGTAACCGGAGTGTAGCCGACTCCGCGTTCCTGCGGCCCGCCGCTGGTGCGACTGTTGGAGCAGCCGGTCCGCGCGTGCGACCGGGCGCCGGCCGAGTTCGTCTACCGCTTGGTGTTCCGCAACGCCCCTGAGGACCGCCCGCTATCGGACGAGGAATGGGCCGGCGTGTGCACCGAGGCGATGAGCCGGACCGGTATCGCCCGTAGCGCAGTGTCGCGCCCGTGCCCGTAGCAGCGGTAGTGACACCGCCGCAGCCGCGCAGTGCGGCCGGCCTCGCGGCGATGTCGTTCGCGAGTAAGCCGCGGAAGGCCCGTCCGTACAAGGCCACGGTCGCGGTCCGAGACTCAGGAGGGCCGCCGCTCGAGGCGCACCTCTGATGTCACATGCGCTCGGCTGTCGAGGTGCAGCAGCGAGTACTCGCCGGCACCACGACGGTTTGGGCTCAGGTGGCAGGCATTTCTTCCAGCTCGGAGCGCGCGTGGACTTCTGTGCCAGCGGTGGGGAAGCGAACTACGACGCCACCCTGCGTTTGGTTATGAGGACTGTCATTGAGAAGCATGACGACGGTGCCGACGGGATCCTCGGGGTGGTCGGTCGGTCCCTTCACGCGCACTCGCGTACCGATCCTGAGCGGCTGTGCTGCGGTGTGCATGCTAGTAGGTTAGTCGCGGGCGCAGCCTGTGGGGCCGACGTGGCCTGCCACGTAGTAGGCGGTGATGATTCCCTTCGGACCCTAATTGGTCCCGCTGTAGGTGTAGTCGTTGTCGTCGAGCAGAACGCACATGCTGCGGGCTATCCCTCCTGTACCGAGAAAGGCCATAGTGATCAAAGGGGAGCGGGCGTACCCTCAGCGCCATGCACGATGCCGGGTGTATCGGCTACGGCGCGTGGACATTATGTGACATCGAGGTGCCGTCATGACCGCAAGCTCGCAGTCCGGAGCCGGCCGCGGAAGCTCAAGTCCTCCCGCCGGAGCCGCCGACGCTTCCGCCACCCCCATCGACTGCTACGCCGACCTGGTCGAGCAGCTCTTCTCCGAGTACGAGTCGGTGCTGTCCCTGTCCCGCATAGTCACGGTGATCAACCAGTGCAGGCATGACCTCGCGGGCAGTCCCGCCACCGCCATGCCCGAATTGCTGGATCGCTTGGCGCGTTGCCGGTTGTCCGCGCTCGCCGAGGAGGCGACGGAGCAGCGGTAGCCCAAGCTCGGCGCCGGCCGTCAGCTGCTCCAGGCCTCGACTGCCGTGCGCACCGTGCGTCCGGAGGCGATCGCCTCATCGATGGCCAGCCCGACAAGATGGTCCTGGCAGGCCTGCGCGAGCGGGTACGGCGCGGGGCCCTCGTCGCGTGCCCAGGCCGCGGTCGCGCTCATCATGCTGGCGATCGCGATCTCCTCGTCCATCAGGCGAAGCCCGGCATAGGGATTGCGGTACACGACCTCACCGTCGAAGCTGATGTGCTCGGTGTCGTAGCCGTCGAGGTTGAGGTCATAGCCCAACTGCGACCGAACCAGCGAGGACCGGACGATGGAGCGGGGCGCCGTCAGCCGAATCACGGTGTCGTCGGCGATCTCGCCCAGGCTGCCCCGAATCAGAATCCGCCGCAGCCGCAACTGATTGTGCCACTGGTTGTCGGTGAAGTCGTAGAGCCCGCTCCGGCCGTCGCCGAAGTCGATCGTGGCCAGCACGGTGCCGGCCTGCTTCGGGGTGTCGTCGTCGGTCCAGCCGTCGCGGGACAGCGGGTCGACGAGTGGCGCGGTGAACCGGACGCCGGCCACCTCCGCCGGTCCGAATCCGACACCGAGCAGTCCGCGCATCAGGGACACCGCGTGATAGCCGTGCGTCGATGAGACGTGTACCGAGCCCGGCTGGCCGATCACGCCCCGGTCCACCAGTTCGCGGCGAGCGGCGTGGCCGGGCAGCCGGAGGTACTGCTCGGCCACCTGCACCGCGTCACGGCCGCCGACCCGGTCCCACAGCGAGCGGAGCGCGGGCGCGTCCGGGGCCGGCGGTGTCTCGCACAGCACCCGGGTGCCACCCTCGACCAGCGCGGTGATCACCTCGGGGTTGGCCGCCCACGGCACGCTGCTGACCACCAGATCCGGATGCTGCCCGGCGACCAGCTCAGCCGGCGATGAGTAGGTGGCGATTCCCCAGGTACGGCGAACCCGCTCGGCCACCTCCGCGCGGCGGGCTGTCGCCCCGACAAGCGTGAACTGCTCCGGAAGCATCGCCGCGAGCCGAAGGAAGAACTCGGCGCGCCAGCCGGTACCGACCACCGCGATGGAACTGGGTCCGCTCATGGCCCCAGTGTGGCAGCCGACCGGAGGCCACCGGAGGCCACCGGTGGCTACCGGTGGTCACCGGTGGTTACCGCATGCCGGGATCAGGCCGGGTTCTCGCCGTCGGGCTCGGCGCCGTCCAGGAACGCCTCGACGACGGCGAGGTAGCGCTCGGTCTCCTCGACGTGCGGCATGTGGCTGGACTCGGCGAAGACCCGCCAGCGCGAGTCGGGGATCAGGTCGAAGAACGGCTGGACGGCGACCGGCGTCGCCTCGTCGTACCGACCGGAGATGATCAGGGTCGGCACGGTGATCCGCGGGAGTCGATCCACCACGGTCCAGGACTTCAGGGACCCGACGACGTGGAACTCACTGGGGCCGTTCATGGTGTGATAAACGGTCGGATCGTCCTCGATCGCCGCGAAGCTGGCGGCGACCTCGGGCGGATTAGGAACGACCCGGCAGACGTGGCGGTCATAGAAGACCTGCATCGCCCGCAGGTACTCGGCCGAGTCGGTGGTGCCCGCCTCCTCGTGCTCGCGCAGGGTCTGATCGACCTCGGCGGGCAACTCGGCACGGAGCGCGGCCGCCGCCACGCTCCACAGCGGCATCGAGGCAGGCGAGTCGGCGATGATGAGGCGCTGGAGACCGGCTGGCCGGCGGACGGCGAATTCCGCACCCAGCATTCCGCCCCAGGACTGACCGAGCAGGTGGTAGTCGTCGCCGATTCCCAGTTCTGCCAGCAGATTCTCGAGCTCAGCGACGAACAGGTCTGCCGTCCAGTAGCTCGGCTCCGCCTGCGGCAGGTGACTGGACCTGCCGTTGCCGATCTGGTCGTAGTGGATGACCGGGCGCCCGCTGCGCGCCAGCGCGGTGAGCCGCAACAGGTAGTCGTGGGTGCAGCCGGGGCCGCCGTGCGCCACCACGAGCGGAACCATCGGGCTGTCGAGGTCACCGGTGATCCGGTACCAGGTCTTGGA
>JAABUR0100009822.1_pt1 | contig 10672 bp, 17 predicted proteins | sample 5560091 | NCBI WGS metagenome assembly JAABUR01 (sample SAMN10711879, study PRJNA513375) | rock metagenome | isolation source: Antarctica rocks | place: Antarctica: Victoria Land, University Valley sud
TTTGGCAAGATGCCATCGCTATGAGCTTTTTCAGGGCTTACATTGACTACTGCTCTGCGAATTGAACGTCCAAACATCGTCATTGACGACCCTTGGTCCTTTGTGGATGATGTTCTTATGAAATGCTTGTCTCCCAAAGCAAGGCTTACTCTGAGCGTCAAAAGGCCAATTTAGGGAAATTCTGTATTTCCAGCATCAACGCAGTCGTAACAAAACCTTAGAACATTGTTCTGTTCTGGGAACTAGGAGTTGATGGTTTGATACATATCTTGGCAGCAGTATCATAATCGCACAATCCTTGAATAAGAAAATCAATTATATCACAAGACTGACCTTGTTCCACTATGAATCTCTTCCTTGGCAGCCCTCAGGACTACATCATCGGTCAACCGATTCAATGTGCCTAATTGATCCTCCTTTCCGTAAAGTCCCCATGCCGAATGATGGGGATCCCCTTTCCGCAACGGAAGATCAGTAAACTTGGGTAGTTGACCTGGGTCAGGCATAATCCAATCAGAATCGACCTAGTTCTATGTTCTGTAAATGCACTTATGAATGTACATCTAGAAGATCGAGGGTAAAGTATTGAGGTTCTGTTGGGGTCTTTAGGATCTACAATTTTCTACTCGGTCGAATGGAACCCTACTGCTTACCTTATCTATAATAGTGAGCTGGCCTGGACACATTTGCTCCATAGTCAGCAGAGCAGCTTGATCGATGTTTTGAGTCATTGGAAAGATTCCGTCTCCTTTTTCTCACGCACATAATTAATTTGGTCATCTTACTACTACGCAAGCTCTTACTCTTTCCACCATGCTGATAGATGTCCACCAGTAGGACTGCCAGATCCTGGTGAAAGCTTGACAGTTCCAAACACAATAGCAAACTCAATAGGTAATGCAAGTAGGCAGGGGTTATCACGGCGTTCGTTGCTATTGTTCACAGGGTTCGTTGCTATTGTACACCGCTTAGTGCGAATAGACATCCAGCATTGATCTATTGATGCGGCCTTTGTAGCTATCAAACGCCGTTTCAGATTGTAGAAAAAACCAGAGGGGCCAGAATAGCTCAGATACTTAAATGTCAAACTTTCGTCCATTAAGTTCTTTCCTCTTCAACCAAACAATCCATCAAGATCGGACGCTCATACTCGAACTATTCTGCTACTTCAGATAAACCCAAGGCCTCGTACATCATACCTCTATTACTTGCGGTTATAGAGACATACTTGAAGTGTATCTACAGAGCTGTGCTGGACATAGTTTTGTTGATATCGACATTGTGCCTCGTTTCCTACCTCCTTCCAACTCGCAGACCTCTGCCACTCAGAAGGCAGTATTACTCCTCAGCAGCTCTACACTCCTAACTCCGAATTCACTTCCACTCCGACTGAGTCTCTATCTCAAGCCCTTTTCAACACTCTGCTTCTGCAGTCGATACTATTTCCCAAACCTTCGACGTCGTTCTTCTGACACCTCCAGATCGAAGCATTTTAGCGAGATCGACACCCCGGTAAGTCTAGCGCCCGACACTAACTCGACGCTGCAACGGCAGGGATGACGCAAACTCTTTTTCTTCACGGAGATGCCGCTAACATATACTTATGCAGGCGTGTTGTAACCTTAAATTTTTGTAAACAAAAGCTTTCTTTCGCACAGCTCTCGAACACAACAACCACAACTTTCGACATCATCCACCACCTCTACGCTGGAACAGCACCTGTACACTTGACTCGCCTTTTTACGCTCGATTCAGCACATACCAGCTCAGTTTAGCACTTCCAAGCTCGACTCAGCACCTGCAAGCTCGACTCGACTCCACACCTGCAATCCAGCACTTCTAAGCTCGACTCAACCAGCACCTTTACGCCCGATTCAGTACCTTTACGCTTCAACCATCATCTTTACCTGACATACATCAATACTCTCAACCATGGCTCCTCGTGGAACTCGTTCCGCGCCGAAGCGTAAAGCTACTACCACCGCCGCCGAACCAGCTGCAAAGAAAGCAAAGACAACCGCTGCACCGAATACCTCGAAGAAAGTCACTGCCCGTTCCGCCATATTGGCTGCAGGTAAGGCGAACCCTGTCGCGAAAAAATCCTCGACTGCTGCAGTTAAGAAAGCTGCTCCTAAATCCACCACCGTTGCCTCAAAGAAGGCTCCTACTAAAGCCCCTGCCACTGTCTCGAATAAGGCTACTCCTAAGGCCACTGCCACTGCCTCAACGAAAGCTACTCCTAAATCCACTGCCACTGCCTCAAAGAAGGCGCGTACCACATCTACAGCTACGGCTACGAAGAAGGCTCCAACTAAAGCCACGGCTTCGGCCGCAAAGAAAGCAGCTGCGCCTGCTAAAGCAACCGCTACCACGACGAAGAAGCGTAAGAGAGATGATGAAGAAGAAGATGATGATGATAAAGACGATGAAGAAAAGGAGGAAGAAGTGAAGAAAGCTGCTCGTCCAGCCAAGAAAGTCAAGGCAAAAGTTGTTATCAACGATGTCCCTGTACAGAAGTTGGATGTCTACGTTTTCGGAGAAGGCTCGTCAGGGGAGCTTGGTCTTGGTATTGCGAAGACCGCCATCGATGTTAAGCGTCCACGTCTCAACCCCTTACTTTCGGCCAAAGATGTGGGTGTTGTTCAGATTGCCACCGGGGGCATGCATGTCTTGGCGTTGACGAAGGATAGTCATATTCTTACTTGGGGAGTTAACGATCACGGCGCTTTGGGAAGAGATACTGCTTGGGATGGTGGTATGGAAGACATAGCAGACAACAAGTCTAATTCGGATTCGGATGATGCGAGTGATAGTGGCTTGAACCCCCGCGAGAGTACTCCCACAGCAATTCCGAGCGATTGCTTTCCAGCTGGCACGGTATTTGTGAAGGTGGCTGCTGGGGATAGTCTCTCTCTCGCACTTACCGATGATGGACATGTGTATGGTTGGGGAACATTCCGCGTAAGTCAATTTCTCTCGTTCCTTGAAGAAAGTACTAATATCGCACCAGGGCAACGACGGCATCGTGGGCTTTTCCAAAACATCCCGTATTCAGAACACTCCAGTCCTCATCCCCGCCTTGACCAACGTCACTGACATCGCTTGCGGCGCAAACCACGCGCTCGCGCTCGACACCAAAGGCAACGTCTATATCTGGGGCTCCGGCGAGCAAAACCAACTCGGCTATCGTGTTGTCCTTCGTACCCGCGGAGACGCTCTCGTCCCTCGCCTCCTACGCTTGCGTAAGAAAATCCGCGCTGTGGGCTGCGGTCAGGACCACTCGTTCGCTGTGGGCAGAGATGAGCAAGTGTATGCTTGGGGTCTCAATTCGTTTGGGGAGACGGCCATAGAAGAGAATGCAGGAGACGATGGCGCCGTCGTTGCTAATGCTTCCGTCGTACCAGCTTTGAACCTACCTAACAACGACACAATCACTCAGATTACAGGTGGTGCCCACCACTCTGTCGCCGTCACCGCATCCGGCCGCTGCCTCATTTGGGGCCGCCTCGATGGCTCTCAAACCGGCTGTGACCCTTCGACCCTTCCTGAGAACGACATTATCAAAGACGCCAAAGGTGTGCCGCGCATCCTGATCGGGCCGACCGACGTTCCAAATGTTGTCGGCGCCACCTGCGCTGCCGTCGGAACCGATAACACCATCGCCATTGATGGAAATGGCAAGGCGTGGAGTTGGGGCTTCAGCGCCAACTACCAGACTGGCCTTGGCACTGACGACGACGTGACGACGCCGACAATGATCCAGAACACGGCCGTCCGCGACAAGGTCCTGGTGTGGGCGGGGGCTGGAGGCCAATTCTCCATGTTGGCCTCCGCCCACATCGAGGAGGCGGCGGAGGTGGGGGCCGGTCCCTCGGGGGCCAATGGCCAGTAGAAAAGGCGGCGGGGTGGAGAGCGTTGGGGGTGGGTGGTGGGGCGGAAGGGGACGACATGGACACGTGATCAGATTGGTAGGGGGTGGAAGGGGTGATTTTTTTTCTTTATCTTTCTTTCCTGTTTCTCCTAGTGATTTTCGGGCGTTCTGGAAAGGCGATAGGGGATATTGGCATGGCCCTCGTGGTTCCTGGCTTCTGTGCATATGGGACTGTCGAGCCATCGGGGGGCTTATTTCATTACATGTGGAGTTGTGTGAGGGTTTTTTCTAACCTCACAACATGTACGACTCGCTTTGGAGAGCTTGTTCTCTTTACTTTTGTACCATTCATGAAGGTGAGTGGGGTTTTTCCACCTCATAAGATATGCGACTCATTTACGCATCTTCTCTACTTTCCACTTTTGTACCATAGAGTGTATCAATCATGTAAATAGACTAGCAGGAAAAATTCATTGTCCATATGAGAAACAAGCCTGTGCACGACAGAGTATTTTCGAATCCAATACGCCTTGAAACCCCCCTCATGATAGATACGCATCCAGCCATTATCAAAACATCCGTCACCGATACTGCAGTCGCTTACCCGGACTCTCACTCCTATACTCATATCCAATCCTCCTACTCGGGCTCTCCGACCTCACACCAAGACCCCCACCCTCCATGCCCAGCCTCCCATAAGGCGCTTGACCTTGGTACTGGGGATAGTACGGCTCGCCTCCGCCACCGTAGCCCATTTGCTGCTGCGGTGTGTGTTGGGGAAAATAGTTGGCAGGATGAAGGGGGTCGTGGTGGTCGGTTTTGCGGCTGAGGAAGGAGAGGGCGAGGTTGGAGAGGATGCCTGTGCCGAAGAGGAGGGAGAGAGAGAGGATCTGTTGATGGGAGGCTAAGCTTCTGTTTCGTGGAGCTGGAGCTGGAGAGAAAACTTACCACGGTCTTCCAGTGCAACGGCTCGAAAAAGCTGTTTAAAACCCCTGCGAACGTGTACGCACTTACACTCGCTCTCCCCACTAAACTTGGGTCCTGCTTCATGCATTTCTCCCAGTTATTGCACACTACCTCCAACGCCGGCACTCGCGTATTGCTGTCACACTTGTTGTCCTTGTACTCGCGCGTACACCCAACCATCTCAGCCATGATCTCGTGTGCCGCTTCGCGCGCCTTTTCGTCAACGTCGGACTTGATTGTGGACCAGAAGGAGTAGATGATGTACATGCAGAACGTCACGAGGAAGAAGTTGAGCAGGACCTGGGCGTAGTGGCAGAGTATATGGGGGAGGCGGGGATGACGCTCGATGAAGTGGAAGATGGAGGGGATGAGACCCATCTCGTAGGGCGGGGAACCCTGATTGTTTGAATTATCGTCGGTGTTCTGTCGAGGTCGGGATTGGGAGCGATCCTCTAGCTCTTCGGATTCGTAGCCGTGACCGCCCCGGCGATGAGCGAGGCGGACGTCTCTGTCAGCATCTCGGCGGCGCTTCTTGTGGACTTTGCGAATGGCGGCGTCGATGTGGGGCTTGCGGGCTATTTCGCCGCGGCCTGGCGTGACGAACTTGCCAAACATGCCCGAAGAGGGGTGCTTCTTCTCTGGGGAATGGGTTCTAGAGCCTTCGAACTTGATCATAGCGCCGCCGAAGTTTGCGGAAATGTGTTGCCTAGGAGGTTCGGGCGTGTCTTCCGTGTCGCCGTTTGCGGGAGAAGATTGATTCTCCGGACCGGAGGAGAAATCGGTGTCGATTATGCGCCTCTGAGGGGTGGTAAAGGAAGGGTTGCGGAACTGAACTGAAGGCTTCATGGATGGCGTCGAAGGGAAAAGAGAGCTTTCTGAGCTAGAATTCCGTAGAGACGGGAATGAGGTTTTCTGAGGAGAGTCAAAGTGGTCGTAGGAACCTGTGAATGTCATTTATCAATTAAAGCTTATAAAAGGGGGATGATGACAGACGTTTCTGCCCGCCAAAGGTCTCTTGTCGTTGAGGGTTATTCGACATGGCTTTCATGAATGGCGAATCTGCACCTGCTGGACCGTAGCCTTGTTGCCACTGAAAGTCCATAGGACTTTCGTTCGATCGGACATCCATATTTTGCTGTGTTGATTTTTGTGCCCAATACTTGAGGTAAACAAACGGCCTACTCCGCAATGCCGGGTAACGATCGTGACGTTCATGAACAGACAGGGCGAGCAAACAGCACTTTAAATGGTAGATATACAAAGTATAATCCAGGCAAGTAGGATGTCAATAAGTGCTGCAATACTCTCTGATGTGTTCCTATGTCATTGTCCGCCTTTGGAAGTTTCTGCCAGTATGTGTATATTGCTTCGAAGCTGTAATTCGTTGTCTCTCCTGTCACGGTTTCACTTCTGTTCGCCGTGTTCAGAGCCATAAAGCCACCGTGAATTAAGATCATTAGTGCTGTAGTACTTGTTCCTCAACAGATTGCCGTTCAACATTAGTGACATTAAACGTCTATATGGTGAACATATAGATGGACCGCAAGTAACTCGAGGGATGTTGTTTAATTAGTGCAAGGCTTCGAAGACTACACTGTCAAGAGACCGTAAATGCAAATACTCTTCGAAATTTATCAACACCACTGCAGACCATCCACACCACCAACACAAAGCAGCACGTAGCTGTATTAGGAGTCTACTGAAACAATAACCATCCATTGCTGGTCCGCCTGTATTGCGCCTGGCCGATAATCGCTACCCAGGCTCATCAGATAAACTGTAATACGCTGAAAGAAAGGTGAAGAGCGATACAATGTCGCTATGGCCCATGGGTTATTCAATGAATTTCCACAGACTCAGCGCTCCGATACCTCAAACGAGTTCAAAGTCATCTTCGTCGGCCACGTAGCCGTCGTGGAGCTCCTCCTTCTCCTTGCCCACAACTTCGTATTCCTCTTTGACTAACTTCTCGGTAGCCCGAACTTCGTACTTCTCCACGGCTTTTGCGAGTGCCATGCTAAGGATTTGGCTACCCTTCGCAGGGCCACGTTCGGCGTCGAAGGAGTAGGTAATGCCTGCGTCGGGCTCAGGTGCAGCGGAAGCTTCTTTGACATCTTCCTCAGCTGAGGAGTCCGACGTCAATGTGTCGTTGTCGAAGTGGGTGTTCGGCTTGCGGGGGATCTTACCGATTTTGAAAGCTTGGAAATCGACGTCTTGGAAACAGAGGTCTTTTTCAATGGTATGTACATAGCTGCACGCCGACTAATTAGACAGAGGAGACGGACAAGAGTTGTCATGCCACGCACCCTGATCCTGCAACCCTCAAGGGACGCTTGCTTGGCCGTCCAGGTCTCGGGTCGGCCTCTCCAAAAGCCCATTTGTACTTCTGGTCCCGCTCACGTTTGTGGTCTAGGGCGAGCTTGCCCCCCACGGCTACATCGCTGAGACCACTGGCAGACATGGTAGCTTCGTGTGGGGGGTTTTTCTGGTGGTAGATGGTTGGTATGCCGGGGTTAGAAGAGTTTCGTAGCTGGAAATGTGGGCGAAGACTGTTCTCAAACAAGGTATGGAGAGTATTATGCGAGAAAGAGCAATCAGGGAGGAAGGGAAACAGGTGAGGCAAAGCAGCAAGTGAAGGTGTCTACTATGATTCAACACCGGATGAAGTAACGTGGGACAAGTTCGACACGTGTGTATGATGGTGCAGCAAGGCAACGGAGTTAAGTAGGGATAAAGGATGGCAATAGTAAGTGACTCTTTGTTTTGGTCAGACACTTTGAGTCATCCACAACAAAGGAAGCAGTGACGATAGCGGAATGCGCTATATGCGTAAGAGCGGATGACTGGGTTAGATAAGCCAAGGTGAAGGGAGCTCGGAAGTTGGCCAGATGGGAAGCCTACCAGTACCTTACCTTACGTAGTACGGAGTAGGGAAGGTAGGGAAGGTACTTAGCGATTCAGTAGAAGCCCGGAAACTGAGGGCGGGGGCTGGGCTTGGATGATAGGGTGTAGTGACTGACTGACTGACTGCCTGATTGATACGGAGGAAGAGGGGGCGATAAAGGTAAGACAGCCCCACCACACAGCCACCACACAAGCCACATGCTCCAGTCGAGCGCTTAGGTATGCACGGAAATGGACGTTGCGCAGTAGCCGATAAATGTCTCCATGGGGAAACATGGATGGCTGATGTCTTGCCCTGCTTGATGATTATTGACTGACTGCGCCTACCTGCGGGACGTACTTGTATGAGAGGTGCGCGCTTGCACACTTCAAGGACACTCGGATGATAACGGACTGCGGTCTTGATACGGAGGTATCCGTACATCAGTAGTAAGTATCTACCTTATTCCCTTCGCCAGCTCGAAGTCTTTCGGACAAAGTACTTGTTATCTGCTCCGTAGATGCCCGATCATCAGGCAAAGTTACCACTCCTTCCCCCATTCATGGTAATAGTAACTGTGTTATCAAATTGGGCTCAGACCAAAATGCAAACTCCCACCCTTGTCTTGATCTCCGCAATCATTGCCCCATGAGCTATCGGGTTGGAAAGTGGAAGAACTTTTGATGACTTTGTGTCCAAGTCATGGCCGTTGCGACATACAGACGACTACTCTACAGCAGGATATCATACATTAATTCGAAACACTGGTGTGATGGGTTTGCCGATTGGAAATTGATTCTTCAAAAGGCTAGAATCTTCAAGCTTCAGTCTGATCCTCTGACTCGCTGTTGTCGGCCCCTTCGCTAGGAAGACTGGTTGGGAACCATCCGAATGTGCCGAAATCAATAGTCAATTCACCGAGATGGCCTGTCCGAACAGTGACACCCTCTCTACGCAGTGCAGTAGCTTGTCTCGCAGCACCACCTGGCCCTCTGTTGCTGTATTTAGGCATAGCAGCAATGTTGATGAAGGTAGGTATGACGCACCTCACCGATATAATTCCTTTCGAATTGATTACTCGTTGCCAGGGAACGTTGTCACCGTGAAAATGCTGGCCGGTACTGGCTGCTGGTACATGCTTCAAACATATTCCAACCTGGCTAAAATCATCATGAACATTAGTTTCGGCTTCCAGTTATCTCAAAAGGCTGGTTCTGGGGAAAATGCAGTTTCAGAGCCACGGACCGAGGACATTCAGCTACACCAAAGCGAGAAGTTTGTTCAGTCTTGTGTCCCTAGAGGATTGGAGTTTCAGGGAGGGGAGAGCTGCAAGTAATCAAATATCTTACGTCGACCCAAGAGACGAGCAATATGCCCATAACTCGTTACTTGGCCAAGAGGTATTTCTTGCACCGCGCTGTAAACAGCATTAAACCACCACTCCGCCTCATCAGATCGTGCCATGTCCTTTGCGGTAAGAAGTCGTAAGTTCAGTCATTGATTGTAGATGAAGTGTCAAGTGACTCGAGTCTGATAGATTTCAATACGGTTATATTAGCGCGTGAACCGGATATGATGCAGCCCTATGAAGTTGAACATCTAAAGCTCAAGGTTTCCTCCCTTCAAACCTACAATTACTCACGAACATGTCACTTGCCGATTACTTAGCAAAGAATTACCTCACAGCAGACTCAAAGCCAGAGAAGAAGTCCAAGAAACGCAAACGAAAAAATGGCGGGAGCGGCCTCATCATCGCAGACGACGACGCCCTTGGGTGGGACACCAGGAACACCACCGGCGAAGTTGAAGACGACCCTCTGACAGTCAACGCCAACAGCGCTGAGTTTAGAAAAGCCCGCCGGAACAATTGGCAGACGATCGGGACGCCGGCCCCTTCTTCAACAGACCAGGCAGCTGCAGACGCCATTATCGCCAGCGCCGCCGCCGAATCCCAAGCCCGCAACGTCGCAGACGAAGATGCTCCCGTCATGGATGAATCTGCCGCGAAAATGGAATCAGGCGCTCATGCTGGCCTCCAGACCGCCGAGCAAGTGACGGCACAGCTTAAGCGAAAGGCCTTGGAGCGGCAGCGGTTCTTGGACGATGGAGATGAAAAGAGTGGAGAGGGAAAAGAAACAATATATAGAGATGCGAGCGGGCGGATCATCAACGTTGCAATGAAGCGCGCCGAAGCCCGCAAAATGGCCGAAGAAGAAGCCTTAAAAGCGGCCGCGGGACTCGAAGCCCAAAAAGGTGACGTTCAACGCGCCCAAGCCCAAAATCGAAAAGAACAACTCAAAGAAGCAAAGTTCATGCCCGTTTCTCGCTACGCGGATGATACCGAGCTCAATGAAGAACTCAAAGAGAAGGAAAGATGGAACGATCCTGCGGCGCAGTTCCTGAGTAAGAAAAAGGAAGGGAAGAGTGTTAGTGGGAAACCGCTATATCAAGGTCCCGCCATGCCGAATCGGTATGGCATTAGGCCGGGGTACAGGTGGGATGGGGTGGATAGGGGCAATGGGTTCGAGAAGGAATGGTTTGCGGCGAAGAATCGGGTGGGCAGGTTGAAGGAGTTGGATTATGCGTGGCAAATGGATGAGTGATTGGACTTCTACAGGTGAGCACGCGGCAATGGGACGGGCTGCAAAAAGTCATCGCTTTTACCTGCTACGGGTACTGTGCCACCACGGTCTTGGAAAACACAATCCTGCCACCTACCTACCAAATCTTAAGGGGCCGGACTACGCAACGCAGATCGATAAGTAGTGGGCTGGGACTCACTGCGCACGGGGACTGAACAAAGGTACCTCTCCTATACATGGAACCTTGCTGTGCACTACAACGTTCAGAACCTATTCCAGTAAACCTCTATCTAACCGCGTGCCACATTCTGAATTTGGAGAAGCAGCCATAGTGGCTGCTCTTACAAACACTCGCCTTGGGTACCGTCT
>JAABUR0100009827.1_pt1 | contig 10669 bp, 10 predicted proteins | sample 5560091 | NCBI WGS metagenome assembly JAABUR01 (sample SAMN10711879, study PRJNA513375) | rock metagenome | isolation source: Antarctica rocks | place: Antarctica: Victoria Land, University Valley sud
GGCCGACGCCCGGGCCGGGGCGGTGCGCTTGGTGATGCGGCCCTCCCAGCCGGGAGGGAGGTCGGTGGTGATGCCGTAGGCCGACAGCTTCACGCGCGGAGGCCCAGCGCGAGCAGGAGCGAGAGGATCACCGCGACAGTCTGGCCTCCCAGGGCGAGGCGGCGGGCCACGGGCGCCCAGCGCTGGTTCCTCCGGTGCAGGTCGCGCAGCGCGCCGGGGTGGCGGACCGGCGCCGTCAGCAGGACGGGCAGGCCCCGCACGGCGCCGAACACGGTGCCGACCACGAGGCCGCCCAGCCACGACCCGGTGAGGAGCGCGGCCGCCAACGCCACCCAGGTGACGGCGCTGCTGACGATGGTGACCACGCCGAGACCGAGCTGGAACCCGTACCCGAGCCCGTACACCCAGCCGCGGTAGCGGCCGATCCAGTCCTCGTCGACCTGGCGGCGGATGGTGGGCACCCGGGCCCGCGCCAGGCCGAGGTCGGCGACCACCCCGATGGCGGCCAGCACGGCGATGGCGACCAGGCGGGCCGGGACCGGGACCCCGTCCCCGGGGACGGCGGCGTCGAGGGCCTGTCCGGCGGCGCCCAGGGCCAGGCCGATGGCGGCACCTCCCAGCCCCGAGCCGGCCACGTAGGCCCCGGCGGTGAGCGCCCAGCGGTTGTTCCGTCCCCGCTCCCCGAGCGGGGTGATGCTCGCGAGCATCGACTCCCCTCAGGGCGACCAGCTGCCGCGCACGGCGGCGAGCACGGCGAGGGGAACCCCCAGCAGCAGCACCGGCACCGCGGTCATCGCGGTTCAGTCCTGCGGTCGGGTGGGTCGTAGAGGCTGGGGTCGCCGGGAGGCACGCCGGCGGCGAGGAGCTCGTCGTCGATGCGCCTCTCCCGGCCCGCGTCGGCGCCCGGCTTGGACACCCGCCGCGCCTCGAGCTCCGCCGCGAACACGTCGTCGTCGGCCACCTGGGACAGCAGGCCACGGACCTGGGGCCAGTCGATGCCCGTGCCCTCACCCCGGGCCCGGCCGCTGGGCCCGTCGATTAGCACGAAGTACGGCGAGCCGGGCACGTCGTAGGCGGCCCACGCGTCGCTCGACATCACCAGCGGCACCGACGGCGGGGCCACCTCGGCGATGCGGGCCCGCTGCTCCTCGGCCGGGTCCCGGGTCACGATCACGAGGCGGACCCCGGCGGCCAGGCCGAGGGAGGCGGGATCGGCGAAGGCGTCCCAGAAGCGGCCGCAGGTGAGGCACCCGCTCGACAGGAAGGCCACCAGGGTGGCGTGCCCGACACCGACGACCGGGATGGAGACGGCGTCGTCGGTCACGCCCACGCCGACCAGGTCGCGCCCGGCGGGCAGGCCGTCGCGCTCACCCGGCGACGGCACCTCGGGGAAGACGTTGAACTGGTCCCGGGTGAGCCCTCGTGCCGGCTGGGCGCCGGCGGCACCGCCATCGCCGGGCTCGAGGCCGGCACCGAGGTCGTGCAGCCGGCGGAGGATCTCGGCGTGGCTGCGAAGCAGGCCGACGACCAGGAGGCCCAGCAGGGCGAGGGCGACGGCCTCGACGGCGACGAGGACAGCCATCAGGCGGCCCGCTCTGCGGCGGCGGCCGTCACCTCGGGCAGCAGGGTGAACGCGACGAAGGCCAGCCACGTGCACAGCGCGGTCAAAGCCAGGAAGGGGATGCCGGCGAGCGGCTCGGCGGCCAGGACGTCCGCCACCCCGCCCGGCGGGGCGATGGCGCCCAGCACGGCGGTCGCCGCCAGGGCCAGGTTGAGCACCACGTGCAACGAGGAGGCCGGCGTGCGGGCCTCCCCGAAGCAGCCGCACCCGGCGGTGCCGCCCCGGCGGGCGATGAGGCGCATCGTGAAGCCGGCGAAGCCGAGGTAGGAGGCGACCACGAGCAGGGCCAGCGGCCGGGACCCCACGGCCACGGCGGCCACCGCGACGGCCAGCTCGGCCGCGCCGAGCGCCCGGGACAGCGGGGCCGAGCCGGGGAGGGCGGCCGCCCGCAGGGCCTCGACCGTGCCCGCCGGTCGAACCAGCTTCACCACGCCGGCCACGCCCAGCAGGGCGCTGGCGGCGACGAACGGCCCGGCGACGGCGGAGGTCATCCGGAGCCAGGGTAGCGGCGACTCCTCGCCCGAACGCAGGGTCGGGAACGCGACCGGGGTCACCTACACTCGGCGACCTCATGGAGTCCACCGTCGAGCCGCTCGAGGGCAACAAGGTCAAGGTGTCGGTCACCGTGGAGGAGACCGAGTTCGAGCACGAGGTGGACGCCGCCTTCCGGCGCATCGCCCGCGAGGTGCGCATCCCCGGGTTCCGTCCCGGCAAGGTGCCCCGGCGAATCCTGGAGGCACGGGTGGGCACCGAGGCGGCCCGGGCCGACGCGCTCCAGCACTCGCTCCCCGAGTACTACGCGAAGGCCGTCACCGACCACGACGTCGACGTGATCGCCGCTCCCGACATCGACATCACCTCCGGTCAGGAGACCGGTTCGGTGGCCTTCGACGCCGTCGTCGAGGTGCGCCCGCAGATCTCCATCGGCGGCTACGACAGCCTGCGGGTCACGGTCGAGCGGCCCGAGCCCGCCGACGAGGAGATCGACGCCCGCATCGACCACCTCCGCCAGCAGTACGCCGACCTCCAGGTGGTCGACCGGCCCGCGCGCGACGGCGACCACGTCTCCATCGACGTCGCCGGTTCCTCGGGCGGCGAGCCGCTCTCGGGCCTGACCGCGTCGGACTACCTCTACGAGGTGGGCAGCGGGTCGGTGGTCCCGGAGATGGACGAGCAGCTCCGGGGAGCCAAGGTCGGCGACATCCTCAGCTTCACCGCCGACCACCCCGATCCCAGCGAGGATCCGGTCGACTTCCGCATCCTCGTGAAGGACGTGAAGGAGAAGGTGCTGCCCGAGGCGGACGACGCCTGGGCCGCCGAGGCCTCGGAGTTCGACACCTTCGCCGAGCTGCGGGCCGACGTGGCCAAGCGGCTCGGGATCGTGAAGGTGGTGCAGGCGCAGATGGCGCTGCAGGAGCGCACCGGGGAGGCGTTGGCCGAGCTGGTCGGCGAGGACGTCCCCGAGCCCCTCGTCAACACCGAAATGCAGAACCGCCTGCAGGACCTCGCCATGCGCCTCCAGGCCCAGGGCATGGAGATCGGCCAGTACCTGGAGGCCACCGGCACCGACCAGGAGTCCTTCGTCGAGGACCTCCGCTCCACCGCCACCGCCGCCGTGCGGGTCGACCTCGCCCTGAGGGCGGTGGCCGACGCCGAGGGCATCGAGGCCAGCGAAGAAGACCTCGACGCCGAGTACGCGTCGGTGGCCGAGCGGGTGGACGAGACGGCCGAGCAGGTCCGGCTCCGCTTCGAGCGCGCTGACCAGGTCGCGTTGGTACGCTCCGACGTCAGGAAGCGCAAGGCGTTGGAGTGGCTCCTGGAGCAGGTCGAGGTGGTTGACGAGGCGGGGGAGCCGATCGATCGCAGCCTGCTCGAGGTCCCGGACGACACCACCGACACCCAGACGGGAGAGGACGAGTGACCATCCAGCCCGCCTACAACTACCTGGTGCCGACGGTGGTGGAGCAGACCAACCGGGGCGAGCGCGCCTTCGACCTCTACTCCCGGCTGCTCAAGGACCACATCATCTTCCTGGGCACGCCCATCGACGACACCATCGCCAACCTGGTGTGCGCCCAGCTGCTGCACCTCGAGTCGGAGAACCCCGACAAGGACATCAACATCTACATCAACTCCCCGGGGGGCGACATCACCGCCCTCTTCGCCATCTACGACACCCTCCAGTACGTCAAGCCCGACATCACCACCATCTGCTTCGGGCAGGCGGCGTCGGCGGCGGCGGTGCTGCTGGCGGCGGGGACGCCGGGCAAGCGCCTGGCCCTGCCCCACTCCCGGGTGCTGCTGCACCAGCCGTGGGGCCAGGGCGGCGGCCAGGCCACCGACATCGAGATCCAGGCCCGGGAGATCATGCGCATGCGCGATCTCCTCGACCAGATCCTGGCCCGTCACACCGGCCAGTCCGTCGAGCGCATCAGCAAGGACACCGACCGCGACTTCGTACTGTCCGCGGAGCAGGCCAGGGAGTACGGCATCATCGACGAGGTGATCTCCGCCAGGGAGCTCGCCGACAACCGCGGCCCGATCACGGCTGCCAGCTGACCGGTCCGACCGACAGGGGAAGAGCGCCGTGGCGAAGTTCGGAGACGGGGGGGAGCTGCTGAAGTGCTCCTTCTGCGGCAAGTCACAGAAGCAGGTGAAGAAGCTCATCGCCGGCCCCGGCGTCTACATCTGCGACGAGTGCATCGACCTCTGCAACGAGATCATCGAGGAGGAGCTGTCGGAGACATCCGAGCTGAACTTCGGTGACCTGCTGAAGCCCCGGGAGATCTTCGAGTTCCTGAACGACTACATCATCGGCCAGGATCACGCCAAGCGGATCCTGTCGGTGGCGGTCTACAACCACTACAAGCGGGTGCAGCTCGGCACCGGCCACCACCACGGCGACGACGTCGAGCTGGCCAAGTCGAACATCCTCCTGATCGGTCCGACCGGGTGCGGCAAGACCCTTCTCGCCCAGACCCTGGCCCGGATGCTGAACGTGCCGTTCGCCATCGCCGACGCCACCGCCCTGACCGAGGCCGGCTACGTCGGTGAGGACGTCGAGAACATCCTCCTGAAGCTGATCCAGGCGGCCGACTACGACGTCAAGAAGGCCGAGACCGGCATCATCTACATCGACGAGATCGACAAGGTCGCCCGCAAGGCCGAGAACCCGTCGATCACCCGGGACGTGTCGGGTGAGGGCGTGCAGCAGGCGCTGCTCAAGATCCTGGAGGGCACCACCGCCTCGGTGCCCCCGCAAGGGGGGCGCAAGCACCCACACCAGGAGTTCATCCAGATCGACACCACGAACATCCTCTTCATCTGCGGTGGCGCGTTCGCCGGGATCGAACGGATCATCGAGAGCCGGGCCGGCGCCAAGGGCGTGGGCTTCGGGGCCGACATCCGCCGCTCCGACGAAAAGGACGTGGGTGAGCTGCTCGGCCAGGTGCTGCCCGAGGACCTCCTCAAGTTCGGTCTGATCCCCGAGTTCATCGGCCGCCTGCCGGTGATTGGCGCCGTCTCGAACCTCGACCGCGACGCCCTGGTGCGGATCCTCATCGAGCCGAAGAACGCCCTCGTGAAGCAGTACCAGAAGTTCTTCGACTTCGAGAACGTCGAGCTGGAGTTCAGCGAGGACGCCCTCGACGCCGTGGCCGACCAGGCCATCCTGCGGGGCACCGGCGCGCGTGGCCTGCGGGCCATCCTCGAGGAGGTGCTGCTCAGCGTCATGTACGACCTCCCGAGCCGCACCGACGTGGAGAAGTGCGTGATCGACGCCTCGGTGGTGCTCGACAAGGTCAACCCCACCCTCGTCCCCCGCACCTCCGAGCGCCGCACCCAGCGCCCCCGCCGCGCCGCCTCCTGACCCAGGGGGCCCAGGCTGGTGCACGGGTCGGGTCGCGGCCGACTTAGTGCACCAACCCGACCGGCTGCACCAACCCAGCCGCCCCCGCCCGAGCCGACGCTGCACTGACCGGCAGCCACCCTTGCTGGCCGCAACGTTTTCAGCCGCTCATGGCAGTGTCACCGTAGATGGACAAGCGGGAGCGGTTCGCCGACCTGTTCCGGGCCCAGCATCCCGGCTTGGTTCGAGAGCTCACCTTGATCCTGGGCGACCGAGGTTTGGCCGAGGATGTGGCGGCCGAGGGGTTCGTCGAGCTGTGGCGGCGCTGGGAGCAGGTGAGCAACTTCGATCGGCCCGGCGCCTGGGTGCGGCGCGTCGCGCTCCGGAAGGCGGGCCGGGCCCGCTGGCGGCGCGGGAGGCGCAGGGCGGTCGAGGCCAGCTTCAGCCAGCAGGGCACGGCCGGTGACCCCGACCTGGACCTCGTCGCCGCCCTGCGACAGTTGAGCCTGGCGCAGAGAACGGCGGTGGTCATGCACCACCTCGGCGGTTGGTCCACGGCCGACATCGCTGAGGTGCTCGGCTGCGCCGACGTGACGGTTCGTTCGCATCTGTCGCGCGGCCGCAAACGGCTCGCCGGTCTGCTCGAAGGTCCGAACGCAGCGCTGGAGGTGGACGATGCCGAGCCCCGCTGACCTCGACCAACGGCTTCGGTCCGCGGCAGGAGAGCCCGACGACACCGAACGCGCCTTCGGCGAGGTGATGGACCGCATCCGCGGCCGGGCCCGGCGACGGGCGCTGATTGTTGCCGCGGTCGTGGTCGTGGTCGCGGTGGGGGGCGCCCTCCTTGCCGTCCGGGCAGCTGAGCGTGACGGTCTCGACCACTCATCGGTCCTGGTCGGGAGACCTCCAGGCACGAGTCCTAGCTCCGACCGTGCGGAACCTCGCTTGCGGAGGCTTTGGAACGCTCCGGGTGTGGGAATGGGGCCCGGCTTCACCCCGAGTAGCGGCCGGCTGGCCGTGGCGTCAAGCGACAAGATCGTCACTGCCGATGGCTTCGGTCCCGACAGGGGCCGGATCACCGCGTTGGACCGAGGGAGTGGAGAGGTGCGATGGGCGGTGACGCTCGACGGGCCCGCCTTCCTGCAAGGCGGCGCCGGCGGCACTGTCATCGCTAACGCCCAGTACGACCAGGTCGTGGGGCTCGATGCCAGCGACGGAACGGTCCGGTGGGAGATCTCCCTCTCGGCGATCGGATTGGAAGGCTACGGCGCCGTCACCTCCGCGGTGACCGAACCGCTCAGCGCCATCGGCCTCTCAGCCAACAGCGAAGGCGACGTCCGGCCTCCCGTGGTGTTGGGCATCAACACCAGCACCGGCGCGGTGGACTGGAGGACTTCGCTCGTCCAGGGCACCGACCTGATGTGGGGAACTCCGCCGATCGATGATGGCGAGACTGTGTTCCTCTCGACCCTCAGCCACCCGGGCAGCGCCAAGGAGAACGTCGCCCACCTCCTCGGCCTTGTCGACGGCTCCGTCCGCTGGGCTGCCGGGATGGGCGGCGCTCAGGGGTTCAGCTTCGTCCCTGCGGTCATCGACGGCTCGTACGTCCACCTGCCCTCGCAGTCCGAGGTGTTGACCGTCGACCGGACCGATGGACGTCGCCGCTGGAGTCTCCCGGGACGGCAGGCGGCGCTCGTCGGAAGCCGGCTGTGGATCCTGGCTGGTGACGGCTCGTTAGCCGAGGTGGAGCCTGGAACGGGAGATCTCATTCGCAACGTCGACTCGCCGATCGAAGCCCCCGCCTTCCTCCTCGACCTCGGCGGCGATCAGATCGGGGTTCTCGATCTAGAGGAACTGGCCGTGATCGATGCGGAGGGGTCGCTTCGGCTCAGGCAGGACTGGCCCGCCGGTCTGGTTGATGTCCCGCTCGTCGACCGGGGCATGCTGGTCGTCGCCACCGACGACCGGGGGGTGACGGCCTACGCCACTCCGGTGGGGCCGGATGTCCCGACGACGTCGACCACGGCCGCGAACGACAGTCGGTGCCGGCCTCTGGCCGGCGACGAGCCCACGGTGGAGAACTACAGGCTCACGGCGATCCCCGCAGGGTTCGTTGCCGACGGCCCCGTCCAACACTCCAAGACCGGCGACGTCGACGCCGGAGGCGAGTCGCGCTCATTGCTGCGCTTCGTCGACGGGTCGGGACGGCAGATCGAGTTCGTGTCCTTCGGCAGTTTCGACCCCACCAGCTTCCTGACCGGCGCCTTCGAAGGCGCTCCCACTCGGATCGTCAGCTATCCCCGGTGCTTCGGATCGCCGTCGCAGCCAACGGTCTCCGAGGCTCAGGCTGAGTTGTCCGTCACCGAGGAGCGGTCGGTGTTGGGAGCCCAGGAGTCGGAGTATGGCGGCTTCCTCATCGTCGGCGGGCCGGGAGTCGGCACCGACGAGCTGTTGGTGGTGGCATCCGGCTTGCGTTGACCCCGGCCACTTGTCCCGCCGGGTCGGGTAGGTTCGGACCCCGGTCGGCGATGCGGAGGACGGTTCGATGCACAAGGCGTTGAAGGGCGCGGTAATCGGCGCCATGGTCGGTGCGGGGGTGGCCGCAGCACGGGCCTCGCGCACCGAGGATGGGTCGGACCGGCTGGCGCAGGAGGCCGCGAAGGGCGCCGCCGGCGGGGCGGTGGCCGGGGGCCTGGTCGGGCTGTTCCTGCAGTGGCGGGCTTCGCACCGGGCGGCCAAGGCGGCCCGCGCGTTGGCTCAGAAGCGGGGCATCCGCGGCCGCGTCAGCCGGCGGGCCGAACGGGTGGCCGACCGGGTGCTGGACGCCGCCGGTGCCGCCCTCGTCCCGGTCGAGCAGCTGGCCGAGAAGGCCAACGCCACGCTGTTCGAGCTGGCCGAGGTGGCCATCGACGCCGCCCGCCCGCGGGCCGAGACGGCCCGGGAGAAGGCCGAGCACGCGGCCGAGGCGGCCCGGGAGCGGGCGGCTGAGGTCGCCGGCCGAGCCCGGCCCGTGGTCCGTGACGCGGCCGCCACCGCCGTCGACAGGGCCGAGGCGGTGGGGGAGAAGGTGCGCGCGGCGGCCCTCGACGTGGCCGAGAGCACCACGAAGCGCCTCAGCGATCCCGACGGCGATCCCCGCCTCATCCTCGTCCGCCGCTGAGGGCAAGCGGGGAGGCGGGCCAGGTCTACTGGGCGCTGCGGAGTCCGCCAGGCGGAGCAGCAGGGATGGTGACCGCCGGGTCCGCGGAGCGGGGCCCGCCGGGGAGGCGGGCCAGGTCAACCGGGCGCTGCGGAGTCCGCCAGGCGGAGCAGCAGGGATGGTGACCGCCGGGTCCGCGGAGCGGGGCCCGCCGGGGAGGCGGGCCAAACAACTCGGTAGGCTGGCCGGTGCCGTGAACTTGCCTTCCGCCCTCCGCTACCTGGACGACCACGTCAACCTGGAGGCGACCGCGGGGGCGGTGCACGGCCTCTCCCTCGAGCGCATGTCGAGGCTGTGCGAGGTCCTCGGCGACCCGCAGCACGCCTACCCGGTGGTCCACGTCACCGGCACCAACGGCAAGGGGTCGGTGGTCCGGATGACCTCCGCGCTGCTCCGGGCGGCCGGGCTCTCGGTCGGCACCTACACGAGCCCCCACCTCGAGCGGATCAACGAGCGCCTGGCGTGGGACGGCGCCGATATCGGCGACGATGCTCTGGGCGAGGCGATCGGCAGGGTGGCCGCCCTGGAACCGGTGGCCGGCGTGCGGCCCTCCTACTTCGAGATCCTCACCGCCGCCGCCTTCGCCTGGTTCGCCGACCTCGCCGTGGACGTGGCCGTGGTCGAGGTCGGGCTGCTGGGGCGTTACGACGCCACCAACGTGGCCGACGCCTCGGTGGCCGTCCTCACCAACGTGGGCCGGGATCACACCGACGGCCAAGGTGCATGGCGGGCGGCCATCGCCGAGGAGAAGGCCGGCATCGTGAAGCCGGGCAGCCACTTCGTGCTCGGCGAGGCCGACCCCGAGCTCGAGCCCGTGTTCGCCGATGCCGCCCCCACCGCCGCGTCCCTGTGGGTGCGGGGCACCGACTTCGACTGCGACGTCAACCGGGTGGCCTTCGGTGGGCGGTTGGTCGACCTGCGGACCCCGGGCACCACCGTGGAGGAGGTGTTCGTCCCGGCCCACGGGGCGCACCAGGGCGACAACGCGGCCATCGCCCTCGCCGCCTCGGAAGCGTTCTTCGGACGCCCTCTCGACGAGGAGCTGGTCAACGAGGCGTTCGCCGGGGTGCGGCTCCCCGGCCGCTTCGAGGTGATCGAGCGTGACCCCACCGTGGTGCTCGACGGCGCCCACAACGTCGACGGAGCCGGCGCCGCCGCCCGCACCCTGGCCGAGGACTTCACCCTGTCGGGCTCCCTGATCCTCGTGGTCGGCCTCCTGGAGGGACGCGAGCCGGCCGAGATGCTCGCAGCGCTCGGCGCGACCGAGGCCGCCTTCCTGGTGGCCTGCACCCCGGCGTCGCCCCGGGCCATCCCCGCGCCGGTCCTGGCGGCGGCGGCCGACCGGCTCGGCATCCCCGCCGAGGCCGTCTCGTCGGTGCCCGACGCCGTGGGTCGCGCCCTCGCGCTGGCGGGGTCCGACGACCTCGTGCTCATCACCGGGTCGCTCTACGTGGTGGGCGACGCCCGCCGGTCCCTGCTGGCCCGGCAGGTGGACGCATGACCGGCGTCGCCACCCGCAAGCTCGGCGCCAACGACCCGTGCTGGTGCGGCTCGGGCCGAAAGTTCAAGCGCTGTCACAAGGTGGCCACCGACCGGGTGCAGCGGGCCACCGTCACCCCGATGCGGTCGGTGCCGGCGACCATCGAGCGGCCGCACTACGCCGACGGCGGGGGCACCAGCCGCCGCGACGAGGCGATGGTGAAGAGCCCCGACGTCGTCGACCGGATGCGCCGGACCGGTCTGGCCGCGGCCGAGATCCTGCGGGAGCTGGGCGAGGCGGTGCGGCCGGGGACCACTACCGACGAGCTCGACGTGCTCTGCCACGAGGCGTGCATCGCCCGGGGCGGTTACCCGAGCCCGCTCAACTACGGCGCCTTCCCCAAGTCGGTGTGCACGTCGGTCAACGAGGTCATCTGCCACGGCATCCCCGACACCCGGGTCCTGCGCGACGGCGACATCGTGAACCTTGACGTCACGCTGTTCCGGGAGGGGGTCCACGGCG
>JAABUR0100009833.1_pt1 | contig 10665 bp, 9 predicted proteins | sample 5560091 | NCBI WGS metagenome assembly JAABUR01 (sample SAMN10711879, study PRJNA513375) | rock metagenome | isolation source: Antarctica rocks | place: Antarctica: Victoria Land, University Valley sud
CAGCGCGGTCAGTATGCGCAGGATCGTCCACGATTTCCCCTGACCGGGGATACCGGCGACGAACAGATGAGGGCTGCCCCGGACGCTCGGTTTCCACGCGACAGGTCCGCCTGTCCCATCTCCCAACAGCACGACGATATCGCCGTCAACTACCGCTCCGCCCGCTGCTTCTCCTGCGTCCTGAACGGTCAGGCCAACATCCCCATCTGGCCGAGGATTCATAGCTGGCCGGAGAATGGAGGCGCCGACGATATCCTGGCTCCCGGCGATTGGGGCGGATACGTTAGGCTCCGGCGGCGCATCGCCACGGTCGCCGCGCTCCTCACTCTCAATAGACCCGGACGCCGCCTCGGTCGCTGCCCCAGCCGCGTCTCCGTCCTGAGAAACCACCGTTTCATCGTCAACACAGCGATCATGCGCATCCCCGCCAATCGGCCCATCCTCCATAGAAGGCGCCGGAGGGCGCGGCGTCACCGTGACGTCAAGCACAGACGCAAAATCCTGCGCTGTCAGGATCGTTATGCTGGCGTCCCCTCCATAAATGGTTTCCGCGGCGGCTGATCCAGGCTGACTATGTATCCCTCGCACGTCGGACGGTAATCGAGCCCGGTCTTTTCGAGACGAGACAAATGGTCGAGGAAAGATGACTCCGCTTTGGGATCGAACGTCCCATAGCGTCGAGCTCGCTCGAAATAGAAGCGCAAGACGTTGGCAAGGTATGTGCGCTGCAACGCGCCATCGATACGCTCCTCGTTGAAGAAACGCGCCTCCATCGCCCGCATCGAGTCCTCCATTTGCACGACCATGTCCTGCGCCAACTCATGCACATCGACGAGGCCGCGCCGCCATTTCACCTCGATGAAAGTCACCTCGACGATGTTGCGTTTGAGGCTGATCAAGGCCAGATCGCAACGCCGCTTACCGGCCCCTGGCGCGCCGGAACCGTAGGGGGAAAACAGGCGCGGGTGCAGGTCCACCGGGACGAGGATGCTGCCGGCGAGCCGGCCCTGGCGCTGCAGCCATGCCGTCACGACGCCCAAACCAACCGCCGCCGCCGCCCCGCTCGAGGACTGCATGACCTGCAGCGCCAGGCGGCCGGAGACGGTCTTGAGGTAATGCAGGAGTTGCCCCACGCTCTGGTCCACGGCGCCGAAACCAAGGTCATCCATCGCCTGGCGCAACAACGCCTGGATTTCCTCACGCCACGCCGTCGTCACCACGAGCCGGTGTCCAAGTCCCTCAGCGAACTCTGGCGTGTAGTCGATTAGGTACGTGCGCGCTACATCGGCGAGTGCCGGCAGCGTCGGCGAGTCGTAATAGTCGAGGCCAAAGAAACGGTCGAGTGTGACCACCCAGTCGGTACGCGCATGGAGGGCATCGAGCAGGCGCCTCTGCCGTGCGCCGAGCACGACTTCTAGCGATGGCAGCGCACCAGGGCCGTCCGCGACGACATACCCACCGGCGCGTAGCGCCGTGGCGTGGAGGTCGGCAAGGGTCTCACTGTAGCGTGGCCCGGCCGGGTGGGGTTCCGTGCGGCCTTGCGCGTGAATGCGATACTGCCAGCGCAGGTCGTCCGGTGAGGCCAGGAAACGGGGCACGAACCGCGCGACCAGACCGTACAGTGAGAGGCTGCTCGCCTGCGCATCATCCGTCGTTACGTTGGGGAGCGCCACGACGCGGGGCTGCGTGAAATCGGCGATCACGGCGAGGTGCGCGTCGGGCGGCTCAACCGTGTCGAGGGTCGCCATCGGGCGCACCGTCGTGTCCAGTCCGGGCACGAAAACATCCGTGCGTCCGGCCCGCGTGTCTTCGACTTGTAAGCGTCGAATAGACGCGAGATCGGGCACCGAGCTCTTGCGCGCGTCCTCGACAAATGCCGTCACATGGAAGGTAGGCAGCGCGGCGCGTCCTTCGGCGTCATCGTCGTCGCCAGCCATAGTCGCCGCGTAGCGCTGCACCGCGGTGGCGAAAAGGTCGCCGCGATCCGGGTTGACGAGGGTGGTGACGAGGGCATCGATGTAGGGATGAAGATCGCGGAAGCGCGCGATGTGCTCCGCGAGGCGCTCCGGTTGCGCCTCGTCGGCTGGCCCGCGTTCGCGACCCGCTCCGAGCACGACCGCGATATCATCGTAGCGGCGACGCGGGTCACGGACTTTGGCAGGGAGAAAGATCCCGTGAAAGAAGCGTAGATTATCGAAGAACACGAATGCGGCGCCCGCTTGGATGTCAGGGTGATAGGCGAACGGGGGAACATTGGTCGGCGTAATCGACTGGAGGGCGCGCAGATCGACACTCTGCCGCCGGCTCGTCGGGCTTTGCGTAAGGGTCGCCCTTTCCCAGGTGCGCAGCAACTCGGTGTATCCGGCCATCCAGGCGATGCGCAGCGGGTGCGTCGGCAGGACGACGAGCGTTTCCTCGCGCTTGCCGGAGCCGTCGGCGACGCGCACGAGCAGCGTGTCGATCGAGAGCGCCTGTGTGATCGTGGCGCGCGGCGCCCCTTGCGTCGTCAGCTCACCGAGCAGGTCGCGGTAGGACTGGGCGTAGCGCAACGCCGCGCTACTCAACTCGTTCGTCCACTCCGCCGCCTCGACGACGTTGCGCGACTCGTGCTTGCGCAGCCGGCTAAAAAAGATCTCGCGTTGTCGCCAGAAGGGGTCCCACGCGCTGTCGGCGGCCGGGAGCGCGACGACGCGCGCTGCCTTAGCCTCGATCGGGCTTATTTCGTCACCCTCGAGGATATAGCACCCACCGTTACGGGGCTCGGCAAGGGTACGCCGCTCAAGCGCGAGGAGCGGCTTGCTCAGCCCAACGTTGAGCAACCGGCGGCCATCGAGCCGCACGCTGAAATAGTCAAGATCTTTGCTCGACCACAGCGGCTGTGTCTCGATAAGCTCGGCGCGGCGCGATTCCAGCGCCGTCTCCAGTCGCCCATAGGCAATGCTGGGAACGGTGCGCCGGCTCACCGACGACGGCGTGGGCGGAGCCTCAATGTCACGCAGCAGGAACTCGTCGCTCCGCGCCACGATCGCATCACCCGACTCGCTCGCAACGATCGCGTTCCCCGCGGCGTCAAGCGCCGTCACCTGGACGCAGACAAAGTCGGCAGGGAGATCATCGACATCGAGGTCGAGCTTAATCGTGGCGCTGCGCCGGCCACCGGGGATCTCGCGCGACAGCAACTCAACGTCGTCCTCGTCGTCCGAGCCATCGTCGGAGGGGACGATCTCGACACGCCAATGCGCCAGGTTGTCCGGCTTGGCCGGATCGGTGTCCCAGCGGACGGATATCGTGCCTTTAGGACCACAGACGGCCTGTAGCGTCCCCCGCGGACCGTCCGGCTGCTGCAATTTACAGTACCGCTCGACAGCGCCATCGGCGGTCACGAACGGTCGAATTGTGACCGCGCGGACATCGCTGCGATCCTGTAGCGGGAAGACCCAGCGATCGAACGTCGGACCCTCCCCCGCTGCCAAGGCCCGCGACCACGCGCGCGTCGTACACGGCGCGGCTTGCGAAGAACGCAAGCAGTTGATCGCCCGTCGCCACATCGACGCCCAGCGCGGCGATGCGCTCACGCGCCGTCGCCGTCAACTTAGCCGGGCGCGTAAGTTGTAGTGCGGCGCGGCGGTTGGGATCGAGGAAGGCCGTGAAGTCGGGGCGCGCATCCGCGACGAGGCCGACGCGCCACAACTCCATCCCTGCACGGTCCTGAGCATCCTTCGTCGCTAGCGCGAGCACAGCCACGACGAAGTCGAGGAGCTGGTCGTCGCCGACGTGCAGCGGCCGGCGCAGCACGGCGCGCACATCGCGCACGAGCCGGCGCGCCGCGTCGGGGAGCCGGCCGAGCAGCCGCTGCAGCGCGGTCGCGTGCAGGGCACGCCCATCGAGCGGTGCGAAAGAGTTGACCAACGAGCTGTAGGCGGCGTCGACGGTATCACTTGGGACAAACAGGCATAGCCGCGTCTGCTTGCGGTTGCGGATCTCGATCGCCTCATCGGTCGTGATATAGGGCTCACCTTCCCCAGGGCCGGACGAGAGGATACGGACGGTGAAGGCATTGACATCTCCGAACTGTCGCTCCCGCAGCACCCGACAGACCGCGAGCGTTTCGTCGCGTGAGAGAAAATCGACGCGCGCAGTGACCGAGTTCCGTCGCCCGCAGCGCGTCAGCGATGGCGTCGGCAAGCAGTTCAGCCGTGCTTGCGCTCGCTTCAGCGGCCATATCCGTGTTTGTGTCCGTGTCCATGCGTGTAGTCATCGCCTTACACGTCCTGAAGCGCGGCACGCTCATCCGCGAAGGGCGGGCGCAACCGCTGTACGGTGAAGTCGTCGGAGAGATCGCGGAAAAGGCCCATCTGCCGTAGCCGTCCGAGCATAGCGCGCAGGTTGTCCCGCGCCGCAGCGGCCGCTTCAGGTCCAGTGTAGGGCGCTGGCGGCTGGTCGACCAAAATGCCGAAGCGATGCTCGAGGAAGCGCAGGAAGTCGGGTAGGCGAATAGCTGTTGGCCCCCTCTCGCCAGGCGCCGGTTGAGTCGTGCCGTCCGCGACCGACACTGCGGCAAGTTGCACGAGCACGGCGAGGAAATCGTTACTAGGGGCGTAGCGCCAAGCGCGGCGGCCACGGGTATCACCCGCGAGAATGCCGTGAGGCTTCGTCAAGCCGCCGACCCCACGGTACCACCCCATGTAGTTGCTGATTTGCTTTTGCTGACCCTCGACCAGGAGCGCGACCACACGCTCGACATCGGTCGTTCCCGCGCCGGCCACGGCGTCGAGCCATCCCAGGTCGTCTTGTATGCCACCGTCATCCTCCTCGTCGTCATCCGTGTCGGTGGGTCGATTCTCTGTACGGATACGGTCCTCGTCGAGCTGCGCCGCTGCCGCCAGCGCCGGCCCCAGTCGAGCGTCTTTATGGGCAAGGAGCAACCCCTGAAGGTACTCCGGGCCAGGGGCGCCAGTCGGGACGAGCGTTTCCACCTCGGCGCCACGAGTCCGCCGCGGACGTTCGATGTAGCCGTCGAGCTGACGCAGAAGGATAACTGACCCAAGGTATTTGGTTGTCGAGCCTCTATCACCCAAAAGTCCTAGAGCGTTAGGCGAACCTCACCGACGTTGAAGAAGACCGCGCCAGCATCGCCTCCGGGTGTTCGACGCTTCGAGTTCGCAGGACAGCAAGATCGCCCTTTCAATTTATGTCGAGTATAATCCACGCGGAGGGGGTTACCATGACCGATATTGCGGAGGGCTATACGGCGCTGTTTCGTACCAGCCCGTTCCTCGACCTCGTGGGTCCGTTCTACCAGCGCGAGGAGGGCGATGGCCTCGTCGTCGCGCTGCGCATCGAGGCGCGCCACGCCAACGCGCGCGGGACGGCGCACGGCGGCCTGCTCGTCACCATGGCCGACGTCGCGCTCGGCTACAACGCGGCCTACCTCGACCTGGAGAAGCAGCCCGGCGCCGCGCCGGCGGCGCTGACCACGGCTAACCTCTCGGTCGATTTCGCGGGCAGCGCCAAAGTCGGCGACTGGGTGGAGGCGCGCGTAGATGTGCAGCGCGTCGGCGGCCGGCTGGCCTTCGCCAACGCCTACCTTTACGTCGGTGAGCGGCGCATCGCGCGCGCCAGCGCCGTCTTCGCCGTCGCGCCCCTGAAGACGGCCAATGGCTAATACAGCTTGGCGTAAAAAAGAGAAGTTAGGCGAAGAGGCGTGCGACAGGGTAGGTGAAGCCAGGTACGACATTCTCCCCATCTAAGGTGTCATCGACATCCAGCACGGTCGGCTTGACGTCATCAGGACGCCACACGTCGACGTGTCGGCGCTTAGGCCACACGACCCACACGAGACGTGTCCCCCCTGCCAAATACCGCTCCGCTTTGGCCTTCATGCCAGGACGATATTGCTTTGGCGAGGCAACTTCAACGGCAAGGTCAGGAGCGAAGGGATACGCCTTCTGAGGGTCCACTAATGGCTCACGAGACGCGTCGTAGAAGCCGATGTCGGGGAGTAGGCCGGTATCCTTTTGCCCTATGCTCTCGAAGTCGTAGGGCTCGTCCGGTCCAGTAACCTGCCCCAAGCCGTGCTCCTCAACATAGATCGCAAGCCGGGCTTGCAGACGGACGGTGATATGTCCTGCTGTTGGTCTACTCCCTACCATGCGGACAAGTACCCCATCGACAAGCTCATAGCGCCATCCGCTGTCGTCGGGGAAGTCGAGAAACTCTGCCATAGTCATAGGCGGCGCGCCAGACACGGTTTCGGCCCAGGGAGCGATAGACTCCGGTTCTAGTGCTCGTAGAGCGGCGCTCATAGCTAAATTGTCCTCCGTTCATTGATCGTCGTCACCCCAGGAGTGGGTAAAGCTCTCGATGGGGCTCATCGTTGACTCTCCTTCGTTAGGCTCTACTCTAGTAGTCCGTCAGCCGAAGTCTTGACAGTCGCGGTGCGCCTAATCAGGGGCTGTCATCTGTTCAAAGAAACCTTGACGGACTACTAGTCCGTGCGGCGGCGCCTTGTCCCGTAGACTGTTCATGTGACGGCGATCGATATAGTAGGCTGGAAACGCTGTACGCATATCGTACCATGTAGGGCGAGTGCGCGTCACGCAAGCGTCAGTGGGCGCCTTGGTACAATAACGTGCAGGGCGGGATGATGGGACGTGAGGGCTACATACAAAGGAGTAGGTCGATGGATTTTGCATTGAGCGCGGAGCACGAGCGCGTCCGCGAAACGGCGGCGCGCGTCGCGCGCGAGGTGGTGGCGCCGCGCGCGGCCGAGGTCGACCGCACGGGGCAGTACCCGTGGGACTATGTCGAGGCCTTCCGCGACGCCGGGCTGCTCGGCCTGGCGCTCCCGCGCGCGTATGGCGGCTCCGAGGCCGGCACGCTGGGGCTCGCTCTCGCCGTCGAGGAGGTCGCCAAGTACGATAGCTCGGCCGCCTTGATCCTGCTGACCACGCGGCTCGCCACGTCTGGCATCCTGATGGCGGGGACGGAGCGGCAAAAGGAGCGCTACGTGCGCGGCGTGGCCGAGGGGCGGCTGCGTGGCTGCTTCGCCCTGACCGAGCCCGAGGCCGGCTCCGACGCGGCGCGCATCGCCACCACGGCCGTACGCGACGGTAACGAGTACGCGCTCAACGGCGTCAAGATGTGGGCGGGACAGGCCACCGTGGCCGACTTCGCCATGGTCGTGGCCAAGACGACGCCCGCGGCCGGCGCGCGCGGCGTCAGCGTTTTCCTGGTCGACCTGCCCAACCCCGGCTTCCGCATCGTGCGCGAGTTGCCTAAGATGGGTGTGCTCGGCGTCCCTGTCGTCGAGATCGACCTGCGCGATTGCCGCGTGCCCGCCTCGGCCCTGCTTGGCGAGGAGAACGCCGGCTTCAAGATGGTGATGCGCCACCTCAACGTGGTGCGCCCGCTCGTCGCCGCGCGCGGCGTGGGGCTGGCGGCAGGGGCCACGAGCTACGCGCTGGCCTACGCCCAGCAGCGCCGCACGTTCGGGCAGCCGCTGATCGACCACGAGGTCATCCTATTCAAGCTGGCCGAGTTGGCGATGCAGGTCGAGGCGGCGCGCCTCTTGACCTACCGCGCGGCGTGGCTGGTCGACCAGGGCGGGAGCGACCGCGACATCGCGCACCACCTGTCCATCGCCAAGGCCACGGCGAGCGAGGTGGCCGTGCGCGCGGCCGAGGAGGCGGTGCAGATCCTGGGCGGCTACGGTTACCTCAAGGATTACGTACCAGAGCGCTACTACCGCGACGCCAAGCAGCTGACGATCGTGGAGGGTACCAGCGAGATCCACCGCCTGATCATTGGGCGGGCCATGAACGATGGCCTGCTCGATTGGGGCTATGACGTGGAAGCGACCGGCGGCCTGCCCCACGACGCGGCGGATCGGGCGCGCCGCCAGGCGCTGCGCGAGGCGCATCCGCGCGAGGAACAACTAATGGTCGGCGCGGACTAAGTGGACTAAAATAGCGAGATAGCGAGATAGCGAGATAGCGAGAGGTAGGGAATAGATGACGATAGCTAGTCAGCCCAACGCGCCGACGGGCGAAACCGAGGAGATAAGCGACCCGTTCCTGAGCCTCAAGAACGGCGGCACGGAGATCCTATTGATCCGCCACGCCGACGCCTTACCCGACGCCGCCGAGGTCGTGCTCGACGGCGCCTACAATAGCCAGGCCCTGAGCGAGTTTGGCCGCCGTCAGGCGCGGGCGCTGGCCGAACGGCTGCGCACGATGACACTCGCGGCCATCTACAGCAGTCCCGTCCCGCGCGCCCGGCAGACGGCGGCGCCGGCGGCCGAGGCGCGCGGCCTGGACGTGCGCATCGACGACGGGCTGCGCGAGGTCGAGGTCGGGCACATCGGGCCGGACCTACCGCCGGGCACCTCGGGCGAGGACATCGCGCGGGCGCTACGCCGCCGCCTCAACGAGATCGCGGCGGTCGCCCTCTCCACGGGTACGTGGAGCAGCATTCCCGGCAGCGAGGGCTCCGCCGCGTTGCGCGCCCGCGCCACCGCCGTCGTCAACCGGCTGGCGGCAGGCTATCCGGGGCGCCGCGTGGCCATGGTCAGCCACGGCGGCACGATCAACGCCTACATCGCGGCTATGTTGGGCGTCGAGCGCGATTATTTCTTTCCGTGCGCCAACACCTCAATCTCCGTGGTGCGCGTCAAGGGCGCGCGGCGGCTGCTATTGGGATTAAATGACGTGGCGCATCTGCAAACAGCGGGGCTAATGTAAGCCTGCGACTGCGGTCGCATGGCAAAGGACGGACACTGCGGTGTCAACAACACCCGACCGCGGTCGGCGTTGGTGTGCCGTCGCAGGCTTGTACGGGGAGAGTCACATGAGCATACAGGATCTATTCAGGCTGGACGGTAAGGTCGCGCTGGTCACCGGCGGCGGCCGCGGCATCGGCAAGACGATCGCCGAGGCGTACCTGGAGTCGGGCGCGACGGTGGCGATCACGGGGCGGCGCGCCGAGTTCCTCGACGCGGCCGCCGCCGAGTTCAAAGAGCAGGGCTACGAGGTCCTCTCTATTGTCTCGGACGTCTCGCGGCCTGAGGGCGTCGCGGAAACAGTGCGCGGGGTGATCGACGCCTACGGCGCGATCGACATCCTGGTCAACAACGCCGGTCAGACCTGGGGCCAGGCCAGCCATGAGATGCCGCTGGAGCGGTGGCAGCAGGTCATCAACGTCAACCTAACCGGCGCCTTTTTGATGTCGCAGGCGGTGGGCTGCCACATGATGGAGCGTGGACAGGGCGGGCGCATCGTCAACATCGCCTCGGTCGCGGGCTTGACGGCGGGCGATCCCGAGGCCACCAAGACGATCGCGTACAACGCCAGCAAGGCGGGCGTCATCTCGGTCACCAAGACGCTGGCGGTGGAGTGGGGCCACCACGGCATCATCGTCAACGCCATCGCGCCCGGCTGGTTCCCCACGCGCATGGCCTCGGCCACGATCAACGCCAACCGCGCGCGCTTCGAGGAGCGCGCCGCGCTCGGCCGGCTCGGCGACCTCGACGAACTCAAGGGCGTCGCCATTTTCCTGGCCGCGCCGGCCTCCAGCTATATCACCGGCCAGACCATCGTCGTCGACGGCGGCACGCTGCTCTAGATGGATTGTTGATTGATGTCGCGGGATATCGACTACGCCGCCGCGTACCGCATGCTGCTCGACGCGGCGGCGGTCGTGCCGCACACCGACGCCGACGGACTCGCCGCCGGCGCCATCGCGCTGCACGCCCGTGGCGAGGGGGCCGATAAGGCCGTACTGCTCGGGCGCGGACGGAACCCCTGGCAGCCCGATGCGCCGCTCCCGCCCGGCCTGCTTGCCATCCTGGACTGGGGCGTGCGCGCGCTCGATCGCCCGGCCCTGTTCGTCGACCACCACGCGCCGGAGGCCGCGGCGGGACCGGGGCAACGCGTCGTATCGGGTTACGGCGCCACGCCGGAGGTCAGCACGGCGGCGCTGATGCGGCGCGTCGCGCCCGAGGCGCCGGCATGGGTGGCCGCGGTCGGCGCCGTCGGCGACCTGGGCGACCGCGCGTTCGAGCTGACCGAGTGCGCGGGTGCGCCCAAGACGGCGGTGCGCAAGCTCGTCCCGCTCATTAACGCGCCGCGCCGCCTGCGCGACGGGCCGGTGCGCGCGGCCCTCGCGCTGCTGGTGGAGCACGACGATCCGCGCCAGGCGCTCCGGGACCCGCGCGTCGCGCTGCTCGAAGCGAGCCGCCAGGAGTGGCGCGCGGCCTACGACGCGGTCATGAAGCTCGGCCCCACGGTGCGCGGCGACGTCGCCCTCATCCGCTTCTCCGCGCCGTACCAGATACACCCGCTCGTAGCGCAGGCATGGAGCCGGCGGCTGGCCCCGCGCGTCGTGCTGGCCGCGAACGACGACTACCTGCCCGGCCTGATCAGCTTCGCCGCGCGCGGCGGCGCTGGCGACCTACGCCGCCTGCTGCGCGACGCCCTGCCCGAGGCGCAAGGCGAGTTCGCGCACGGCCACGACCGCGCCACCGGCGGCGCGCTCACGCCGGAAGAGTTCGGCCGTCTGCTCACAAATCTGAAGTTGAACATTTAACCGGGTACTACCAGATCGTCGTGACATCAGAAAGCTGGATCTTGCCGTCTTTGCTGATGATCGGAGCGTTCAGGTACAACG
>JAABUR0100009838.1_pt1 | contig 10661 bp, 15 predicted proteins | sample 5560091 | NCBI WGS metagenome assembly JAABUR01 (sample SAMN10711879, study PRJNA513375) | rock metagenome | isolation source: Antarctica rocks | place: Antarctica: Victoria Land, University Valley sud
GCACGGCGTTTCCGATGCCGGGAGGTGGCGTGCGAGTGCCGGATCTTCACGGAACGCTTCTCGCGCGACCTGATCCAGGTCTACTCCCGACGGACCTCGCGTCTCGACACACTCACCCATGCGATCGCCCTCGTGCTGGGCGGCCGTCCCGGAGAAAGGCTTGCGGAACGCCTCGCCATGCCGGTGAGTGCCGACACGCTGCTGCGCCTCCTGCGGCGCCGCGCAGCACCAACACCGTCCACCGTCCGCGTCGTCGGCATCGACGACTTCGCCTGGCTGAAGGGCCAGCGCTATGGAACGATCGTCTGCGATCTCGAACGTCGCCGCACCATTGACCTCCTGCCGGATCGAGAGGGCGCCACCATCGCGAACTGGCTCGCCGATCATCCCGGCATCGAAATCGTGTGTCGCGACCGCGGCGCCGGATACCGCGAAGGGGCTGACAAGGGCGCTCCTCGGGCGCTGCAGATCGCCGACCGCTGGCACTTGCTCGAGAACGCTACCGCCGCCTTCGTGGAGGCCGTCAAGGGACAGATGCGCCATCTTCGCCGAGCCATCACGAGCAGCGACGTCGATCCCGATGTGCTCACCACGGCCGAGAAGCTGCAATGGATTGGGTGGCAGCGCCGCGATGAGGTGAACGGCATGGTCCGAGGGCTCCACGGGTAGGGCCGCAGCATCAAGGCCATCGTCAGGACGACCGGCGTGTCGCGCCAGACCGTTCGCCGCATCCTGGCCGGCACCCGCGACAACGTGTTCCGATCCCGCGAAACCACGCTCGATCGCTGGGCGGAAACGTTAAACGCCAACTGGAACGGAGGCTGCCGGAACGGTTCCGAACTGTGGCGGCGACTGCGAGCCGCGGGGTACGGCGGCAGCCTGCGAGTCGTCACCGAATGGACGACCCGCAGGCGTCGCGCCACCAGAGCTGGCGCGGATCGTCCGGGCCCGATCACGACGGTGCCCCCGGCCCGCACCATCGCACGGCTGCTGACCTCCGAGCGGGACTGCAAGTCGGCCGAAGCCCTGCGCATCAGGGTGGCGATCGAGACGGCCTCGCCGACGATCGTCGCGGCCCGCAATCTCCTTGACCGCTTCCGGACCATGATCGCAGCAAAGAAGCCCGACGATCTCGCGTCGTGGATCCGAGATGCGGCCGAAAGCGAACTTGCGTCCTTCGCGTTCGGCATTGAGGCCGACGAGGCCGCGGTGAGAGCTGCAATCGTCGAGCCCTGGTCCAACGGACAGACCGAAGGGCAAGTCACCCGGCTCAAGCTCGTCAAACGTCAGATGTACGGCCGCGGCAAGGTCGATCTCCTACGCGCTCGGATGGTCCAGCCCGCGTGAGAAAGCCGCCGATCAGCACCAAAAGTGCGCCAGAGCTACTATTGCGGGCGATTTCAAAGCCTGCCCTCGTCGCCGTGCCGGCTAGCCTCCCCTACCTGTTCGCGGCGGCCAAACTCGCCGTACCCCGGGCCTTGCTGGGCGTGATGATTGCTGAATGGCTGGCGACCGGAGGCGGCCTCGGCGACCTCCTCAACCGCTCCCGCGGCTACCTGGATTACGGCATGATCTGGAGCGTCGCCTTCGTCTCAGTCGTGCTGTCCATCGTCCTCTACCGGTTGGTCGTCCTAGCGGAGCGCCTCATGCTGTCCAAGAGCCGCTGGACGCGTCGAGAGCGCTTGATCAAAGGACAAGTTCCACACTTAAAGCGGTCACGCGATTGAAGCTGCCCGAGAGATCACCTCGGGTCGACACAGTCGAAACGAACTGAATAGCTTGGTCCCTTTACGTTGGTTTCCTGGCGCGGCGCCAACTTCAGGATTGGGCGCAAGCAATGATCTGAAGGGGCCGCCGGCTCAGAGGCGGCGCTGCGCCGGAACCTCACTGCGCCTTTGGCCGAATCGCGCCCAAGCACGTGGTACAGACGCGCAGCAGCCGCGCCCGGAACCGGTCATTCGGCCAGCTTGCGCGGGCCGATCTCGGCCTCGCGTTAAGGTGGCGGAGACCAGCGTTCAGTTGGACACTTGCAGAAATGTCGGAGACGGTCCCTTATTGGCGTGAAAGTGCTGGCGCCCTGGCGATGCTCGCTTGACCCGCACATCACGGCCACGAAGTTCATGGGGCCGGGCCATGCGGCTCAGAGAACTTCTCTGCAACGCATGAAACTTGCTGTTGTCGCCCGTGATCTGCGAAGGAAATAGGGCTTGCCCGAAGGTCACATCCGACGGGGGAACGTCCCTGATGGTCGTCGAGCCCTGTCCGACCTGTAAACCTTGTGCATCCCGTGCGTCGCACCGAACAGCAAGGTCCTGCAGCTTGTGCTCAGACGTGTTGATGACGAGAACGTCGACGTAGGTGTTGCGCGCGTCGGTTTTAATCTGACCGACATTGACCAGGACTGGGCCCGGTTCAAGTGCTGGCATGGATGCGAGGTCGCCCGTGTGTGGTTCTACGACCAAGGCCGGATCGTCCCGGGGTCCTTTTTCGGGGTCGGTCAGAGTCGGCGCGGGCGCTGGCTGGGCGACATTGGAGGCCTTTCCAGCGGAGGGAACCTCGCTTCCGCCTCCCCCCGGAAGCGGATTCGGCAAAGTCGCGATTGCAGTGTGGGGTACCTGCTTGTCGTCGAGTTCGCGCCCTGCCTCGCCCGGTTCCCGCTTGATCTCAGCCGGAGCGTTGAAAGTGTTCTCGGCAGGCTCCCGCGCCATCTTCGGTGCCCGAGTGCCGCTCGGCGCGGGTGCCGGCCCGACGACACCTTGGACGGCCGGTGGACGCGCAGCAGCGTTCGACGCAGGCCGCGTGACTTGATCGCCGCTCGCCGACGCAGCGGCGCTTTTATCTGGAGCGCGCAATTGATGCGGTTCGAGGGAAGGAAGCTCAGAGGAAAAAGCCGGGAGCGGACGCACCTCGACCACCGTCACCGCCGGCGGAACAGGGAAATCGGGTCGGGGAACCGGCAGAGGCACGCTCCTTGGAACATGCGTGGCCGCAACGTGCGTTGCCGCGGGCCGGGGATGCCGTAATGACGCCGGAGGCTCTGAATCGCTCTCAACTAGGGATGGCACCGTCGGAGGGAGGGCGGCAGTCTTACCCGGCTCCGGCCCCGCATGAGGGACCTTGCCCTTTGGCGCGGCAGAGGTAGCAAAGCCTTCGCGGAGGCGAGCGCGCGGTTGCGCTGGCCCTGTGCTCTCGCCGGTCGAGTCGGTTCGATCAGACTTGTTCGATCCGAGCCAAGCTTGGCAGAGCTCATTACAGGGTAGTGGCCTGCGCTGATAGTCGTAGACACTTTCTGCTCGCGCGTGAGGGGTCACCACCATGGTTACCACAAGCAGCGCGGCGGGCCCGAGGCGTAGCTGTGCTGCAGCTTTAGGCGTTTTCATGTTATGCCCCAGTTGGACGCCTACGAGGCTACTATCGTAATGGTTGTGTAGATCACCTGTCCACCCCTGAGCGTCACGAGGTCGGCCGTGGCCCATCTTTGCATCGCGCTCTTGACCACCCTGGCGGTCTCCTTCGCGGGCGCCGATCGCTGTGCGCCGGAGGCTGGTAGGCAGGGACGAGAGACACGCGAGCGACCTTTATTGTCTGCCTGCACCGCAACCGATAGTAACATGCTCCGATTCGGAAGTCGGTCAGCCGTGAGTCGATCGCTGTGGAAAGTCGAGCATGCGAGCCCGAGACGCTTCCGTCTTGTCCATATTGGGCCTGCTCGTCGTCGGCTTGTCAGCCTGTGCGCTCGTGCCGGACACGGCCAAGCTGCATGACGTGGCGCCGGGACCCAGCGTGCCGCTGCCGGTGCCGCGACCGCACTTCACTCACGCCCGTCCAGCACATCGCGTAGTGGCCTCCCTACTGCGGCTACGGGGCACCATAGCCCCAGTCGACAACCATCGCTCACCAAGCGTCTCGATCCGCAAGGCTGTGCCGGCACCGCCGACTCCGATCGACCCGGCGACCACAATGGGTTCGCCGCATGTAGGGAAGCCCGCAACAGCAACGCCTTCGGGGAACTTGGCCGTGCAGCCGCGCCGTGACACTGGGTGGGACGTGCCGATCTCTGGAAGCGTACGGACACGATCGGAGACGTGGGAGCTGGCGCGCTGATAAACGGAACCAACGTCCGCATCTTTGGGGCGTGGTGAGGGCCGTCAACCTCGGCGCGGCCCTACCCGCCGAGTGCAGCGGCGTTACGTAGAAGCTTCATGGGTGCTTCTCCGTCTGGACGCGCGATCGCCGGCTGCCGTCGCTTCCGCCTCACACATGTACGCGCCTTGTTTCGTGTTCCCATAACTTTTCGTGCCGGCGAAATGATAGATGCCGGATTGCGTGTTGACCCAGACCACGACGGCGCCAGGGCAACGGCCTTGCGCTTGGTTGGCAGCCGCGAACTGATTGGCGCTCGACGGGTTGGGATTCACAGATGGGGGAGCGGCCGTCCTGCGGCCGAAGAAGCCAGTCCGAGCGGGGGCTGGTGCCGCAGCGGCAACCGGCGCTGCAGATGGTGCTACGCCCGGGGTGACCTCCGTTCCGCCAGACAGGCGGTGACACATGCAGCCCTGGTCTGTACCCCCTGAACCGCGGCCTTGTTGGCGGCATATTCGGCGTCGCGCGGCGGTCGAGGCACTGGTTGCGCAGGACGCGATTTCGATCTCGACCATGTTGAGCCAACTCGCGTGCTTGGGCGTGTGATGGATAGCGGGGCAGGTAAGGGCGTACGGCCTTGCTGCGCCCATCCAGCGATTCCTGCATCGAGCGGGGTTGCCCGGAGTTGATGCCGTTCGATCACATCAGGTCGTTCAGGATCGCAAACTCCACGGCCGCACGTCTTGCGTCCTCCAGGACCCGCAATGGTCCGGGGATGGGGAGATCATCTGCCCGGTTGTCCACCCGCGGTGGTCGGCGGGCTGCCTGAAGCTCGGTGATCGGGAATGTGAAGCGCTGGTCGTCCTCGGTGGTGACCTCGACGCGATCCCCGTCGGGCGAGACTATGACTCGCATATGCGCCTCCCTATCCGAAGCTTGCAGCTTGCCACCTGCCTTGGGATGAATTGGGGCTAAGCCGTCAAGAAGATCGCGAGCGTGGCCGCGTAGAGAGCGTCGGCTCATGGTGCCCTTGGCGGCCTCAGCCATCGCGATCTGCTTGGTGAGACCCTGCACGAGGCCCTGTGCCATGGTGAGGTTCATCCGAAGCCGGGTTGTGATAACGGGCTCGTTCACCAATTCCGTTTCGTCGACGGCTCTCGCGATGAAGGCAAGGACCATGATGTCGAGGTGCGATCCCCCAGCAGGGTGGAACGTAACTTGGTCGACGGGCCGCACTGGCTCCGATTGGGATCGACGAAAACAAGGCGCTTTGGCGGCTCGGGAATCGTATTCATGCAGGCTCTCGCGCACGCTCGCGGCAGCCCGCGATATCCGTGCCCGGCGGCCGCTCACGAGTCGCTACCGTCAGATTCCGGGCGGTAGGAGCGCGACGCCTACAAGCCAAGGTCAGTCGCCGAGCCGCCGCAGCCACTCAACAGTGGAGATGATCCGACTGGATCGGCCTTCCGCCTCGTCGATCACGCGTCGGGCCTCGTCGAGGGCAAGGCCCATGCAGTAAACCGGCATTGTCAATCCGCCGGACCTGGCTTGCTCGATCAGCGTCGGCAGGGCTTCCAGGAGAGCGCGGGCGGCTGGGACAGGATCGGGGCGAACTCCAGTCATGTCCGCAGCATCGCATCAAGCGGATTTTGGTCAAGGATGTGCCGGTGCGTCCGACGGAGCGATCTCAAACTCCGACCCCGGCACCCCAGCCTCGAGCGGACCGTTGTCGCCGAAGAGCACGTTCAGCGTCTCGACCCCGTCGATCTCAGAGACGTCGACCACGATGCCGACCTGGTCGGCCATGGGACCCAGCGTGCCGCGGTGCTTCGCGTCAGCCCGAAACCGGACGGTGTCGCCTATCTGCATGCTGCTGTCTCCCGCGGTTGCGCCGGGCATCAATCCGGGTCGTGCACGGAAGATGGGGGGCGCTGGCCAGTCGGCCATGCGAGCCACTGCTGCAGCTGTCGGGCGTGATACGAGAGGCTGTCCCGACGCGGCAAGGGTTGGTCGGGGATCCAGTGGAGCAGGCAAAACCATGGTGACGGAAGACAACGTGCTGAACGCCTTGGACAAGCCTCGGAAGCTATTCTCGATCCAGCAGCTCACTGATCCCTCGGGATCCAGTGACGCGCTGCAGATCCTGCTGATCAGAATGCGAGACGCTGGCAAGGTCGCGTTCGACATCAAGAAGGGAGCGTGGCGGAAGCTTTGAATGTCAGCGTGAAAGGGTAGTTGGGTAGTTGTCGCTCGCGAGCGGTTTGTCCGACTGAACGCTAAAGCGCCGCCGTGCTTCGGGCTCGGCGCTCGCTGCCTCGGCGTTTGGAGCTTGCGTCGGCTCGCACGCACCCACCAGCGGCTGGGCCAAAAGCAGAGAGCGGAGGAAAAGGCGTGGTCGGATCGAAATTCTTGGCACTGATCGTAGCTGCTTCCAACGCGGCGCCGGCGAGCGCGGCGGAACTGCACTACGCACCTCTTGAGAACCTGGAACGAATCGACGTCCAGACCCTTAACTCGGCGCGTAAGACCATCGACGTGGCCGCCTACGTGTTGACAGACTGGCCGGTGATCCAGGCCCTCGTGGCGGCCGCCTACCGGGGCGTCGCTATCCGCGTCTATGTGGACGGGGGCCAGGCAGGGCATGACGACATGGATCCAGCTGGGCCATTCGGGAAGCTCGTCGCGGCGCCGCACGTGACAGTCAAGGAGAAGCGCCCCGGCCGGCCTATCATGCACCTCAAGAGCTATTGCGTGGACGGACACCTGTTTCGCACGGGGTCGGCCAACCTCTCGGCTTCCGGCCTGAAGCAGCAGGATAACGACCTCCTACTCTTCGATGATCCGAAGATGTGCGAGGACTTCACGATCGAGTTCGACGAGATCTGGGCGGGCAAGGACGCCGAGTAGCGTCTACGGGTGATGCTCCGTTTTCGACGCACGGTCGCCGGCCGCCTTGGCGTCGGGCTCGCACATGTAGGCGCCTTCCTTGGTGTTCCCGTAGTTCTTCGCGCCGGCAAAATGGTAGATCGCGGATCCGGTGTTGACCCAGACGACCGTCGCGCCCGGGCAGCGACCGCGGGCTTGGGCTTCGGACGAAAACTGGTTGGCGCCCGAAGGTGCGGCCGTGGCCGAGGAAGGCGCCGGCGCAACCAGTGTCGGCTTCTTTCGCCCGAAGCCGAAGCCGCCGGATGTCGCAGGCGCGGCTGGCGAAGCCGGCGCGGGCGCAGGGGAGGCAACTTGCGGCGCGGCCGCCGCGCCTGGGATGGCCTCGTTACCGGCTCGGCATGCAGCTACGAAAGTGGCCTTGGTCTGAACGCCCTGGATAGCGGCCTTGTTGGCCTCGTAATCCGAGACGCATTCCCGGATGGTCTTGGCCGACGCGGGTGAGAACGTCAGCAGCGCTAGAGCGGTACCAAGTAGGATTCGGCGCATTGATCGTTCCCCCTGCATGGTGAAGCTGACACTGGCCTGGGTCTCGGGTCAACGGGGAATGCCAACGCTGCTTCGCCCAGTTCGTGGCGGACGATCAGGCACAGGTGCTGGTGACGGTGCTTCTGTAACATCGGTTTTTGAGGATCCCCGATCCCTGATCCGCCCAACAACGGGCGTCCTGACGATCGCGCCGGTCCGCAGCGCGATGACCATTTCGTTCTGGCCGATGTCAACGCGGGAAACGAGCCGCCGGAGAATATCAGGGTCGCTCGTTCCCTGCCCATTGCGGACCTCAGTCGGGATGAAGTCTGCGATCGCCGCCAGCACAGCAGCGTCGAGGTCGGCGGCTCGGTAGTGGTCGCCGCTGCCGTGGCGATGGATGCCGGTAGGTATATAATAGCGGTGAAGCCGGTTTCGGTGGTGGCAAAAGGTCTGGCTGAGAGGCCAACCCAAGGGTCCGAACAGGCAGCCCCTGAGGGGGTTGGGAACAGACGGCCGGGCGAATGGTCTGTGGATCCGGTAGACATCGGCGAGAGCCTCTTGCACCCGAGCCCAGCTTTTCTCGGTAACGATGGGCGTGTGGACGCCCGGAACGGACTTCCCTCGGTGGACCAGATCGCCCCGGTAAAGCCTGTTCCTTAGCAGGTCAGTGACGCTCTTTTTCGTGAACGGCATGCCCGTCTTGTTGAGAATACCCTTCGCCGTCAATTCCTGGGCAAGCAGCCTTGCTGCCCCGACCTTCGGATAGCGCCTGTAGGCATAACGGATCGCCTCCGCCTCGCCTTCGTCGAGAATCAACCGCCCTCGCTCGACCTGATACCCGAAGGGACGCGGCCCCGCCTGCCATAAGCCTCTCGCTCGCGAGGCGGCGGCTTTGTCGCGAAGGCGCTCGCTGGCCAGTTCGCGCTCGAACTGGGCAAACGACAGCAAGACATTGAGCGTGAGTCGCCCCATCGACGACGTCGTGTTGAAGGCCTGCGTCACCGCCACGAAGCTGACGCCGTGGGCCTCGAAGCGCCCGATCAAGGAGGAAAAGTCGATCAGCGACCGGGATAGCCGGTCGATCTTGTAGACGACTACCGTGTCGGCCGTCCCCGCCGCGACATCTGCCATGAGACGCCGGACGGCTGGGCGGTCCAACGATCCGCCGGAGAACCCGCCGTCATCGTAGCGAGTGTCCAAGGCTGTCCAGCCCTCTCCCGCCTGACTTGCGATGTAGCTTTCGCAGAACTGCCGTTGAGCATCGAGCGAGTTGAAGCCTCGGTCGAGCCCCTCTGACGAGGACTTCCGCGTGTAGATGGCGCAGCGCTTTATTATCGCCTCCCAACTGGCGTTCAAGGGTGTTTCGCGGCGCGCCAGCGGCGATGCCCTTATCAGGACACGCATGCGGTGGTCCCCCCGCTCCGGCATCAGACGTGTGGCCGACACCGTGTGCGATGAACATAACGAACTCGCGATGGTGATCACGGGCAACCGGGACGCGCTCCTGACCCCGATTCAAGACGCCGTGACCGACGCGCTGGTTCAGGTCTGCGGTGAGCACAGCAGCGCACCCCCGATGCACGGCAGGACCTTAGGCTTGCCGTCCGGGGTGGTGAAGGCACCGGGCGGGTAGTCGAGTTCGGGACGCGTGCCGGGTGCGGTAGCACAGCCCGCAAGAGATAGGGTGAGGGCTGTCAGTAGGAGGATGCGCAGGCGGGCCATAAGGCCGAATATGATGCGATTGGTCTTTGACGTCTACGCCAGCCCGCGTTGGCGTGAAGCCTGCGGACCGATATGCGTGTCGGGCATGGCGCCACGAGAGCTCACGTGACTAGAACGTCGCGTCCGTTGTAGATCGAGTCGGCGCCGTACACGACGCATTCACTGCTTCGTTTATCGGACGCGCGGTTTGCGCCGGGAGGCTACCGTCGACGACAAGGTCGCGCCGTTGGAGGCCATCTTCGGACTGAACCAACTTGCCAGCGCCGAACGGCTCGAGGTCGAGACGGCCTTGGGGTCCCTGCACACTCATCCCGCCCTGATCGATGCCGAAGTCGGCGAGACCATCGAACATGCACGGCACTGTGTGGCGGCCGTTCCTGGCGGCGACCACAAGCACGAGGCCGTAGCGCGTTATGCGGTCAAGCGTATTGCCCTGGTGCTGGACCGTCACTTACGGGAGGCATGAGGGAGCCGGACGCGGAATAGATCAACGCGGCATCAGCGCTTCCCGCGGGGTTTGACGCCGACAGGCTGATCGTGCGCCCGAGCACCTCCCCTTCGTCGTCCACCGCCCGCAAGAGCCAGTGCCGCTTGCCCGCGTTCGGCTGCCTTTGAGGCTTGCTCTTCCCATGCGCGTCATCCTCGCGGGCGGCTGTGTCGCGGTCGCGACCCCGCAGAGGGAAGTTCTGTGGCCTCGGGTTGATTCAAGCTCAGACGAACCGGCAAGGTGCTCGAATAACATTCAGGGACTTACCTCATGTCTGAGCCTGCTTCGCAATTGCCCAAAGCGATTCCGCATTTGCGTACGGTCGCCATGCCGCGCGACACCAACTCCAGCGGCGCGATCTTCGGCGGTTGGACCTTGTCACAGATGGACCTCGCAGGCGGCACGTTTGCCGCCCGTGAGACACGCGGTCGCGTCGTCACCGTCAGCATCGATGCCATGCGCTTTCTTCGCCCTGTCGAGGTTGGCGACGAGGTGAGCTGCTACTGTTCGCTCGATCGTGCCGAGGACACGTCACTGGCCGTCAAAATAGAGACTTGGTCGCAAAGTCGCGACAGCGACGACGCGGAAAAGGTGACCGAAGGGATATTCACCTATGTCGCCGTCGACGAAGGCGGCAAGCCGCGTAGCTTCTGAGAGCCTGCTCGCAGGCCAGCATGTTGGAACGCGACGTCGGCGCTTGAATGCGGTGGAAACCTCTGCTCCGGGTCGATCCTGGCAACGTACAGATTGCGGGCTGAACGGATCGATGGCCGTCGCGAGCAGCCGCTCGGACCGAGAGTGGCCGATCAAACTGGCTGAGAGTGCAGCTCTCAGTTTGGAACGCGGCGCTCGTGCTTCGTGTTGACCGAGGCAGTCGTTAGCGCGTCGTCGCTGATCAATCGGCCGCGCTGGAGCCTTCGATGTCACAGACAATCTCAGCCGAGTTCGAAACCCG
>JAABUR0100009840.1_pt1 | contig 10660 bp, 8 predicted proteins | sample 5560091 | NCBI WGS metagenome assembly JAABUR01 (sample SAMN10711879, study PRJNA513375) | rock metagenome | isolation source: Antarctica rocks | place: Antarctica: Victoria Land, University Valley sud
ATCGACTTGGGCGAGATCAGGTCGGGGAGGCTGTCGATCGTGCTCCGGCGGTTGGGCAGGCCGCGCCTCTCGGCCTCGGCGTGCCACTCCTCGGTGTAATTGTCGCCGTTGAAGATGACGTGCTTGCTCTCGGCGATGACCCTGGGCAGCAAGGCCTGGATCTCGGCGTTGAGGTCCTTGCCGGCGGCGACGGCATTCTCCAGCGGCGTCACGAGGTCGTCGATGCTCTCGGCGACGATCGTGTTCAGGACGACGTTGGGGCCGGCGATCGACTGGCTCGACCCGCAGGCGCGGAACTCGAACTTGTTGCCGGTGAAGGCGAAGGGGCTGGTCCGGTTGCGGTCGCCCGCGTCGCGGGGGAGCGACGGCAGGGTCGTCACGCCGATCTGCATCATGCCGCCCGACTTCGTGCTCTTGGCGCCCCCCTTCTCGATCTGATCGACGATGTCCTGGAGCATGTCGCCCAGGAAGATCGAGATGATCGCCGGCGGGGCCTCGTTGGCGCCGAGCCTGTGGTCGTTGCCCGCGTGCGCTACCGAGACGCGCAGCAGGTCGCCATGCCTGGAGACGGCGCGGATGACGGCGGCCAGGAACAGGAGGAACTGCGCGTTCTCGTGCGGCGTGTCCCCCGGCCTCAGCAGGTTGTTGCCCTGGTCGTCCGACATCGACCAGTTCACGTGCTTGCCCGACCCGTTGATCCCGGCGAACGGCTTCTCGTGCAGGAGCAGTTGCATCCCGTAGCGGTCGGCCACCCGCTTCATGGTCTCCATGACGAGCATGTTGTGATCGGTGGCGACGTTGGCGTTCTCGAACACCGGCGCGATCTCATACTGCGCCGGGGCGACCTCGTTGTGCCGCGTCTTGACCGGCACCCCGAGCTTGTAAAGCTCGAGCTCGGTCTCGAGCATGCAGGCCAGGACCCGCTCGGGGATGGCGCCGAAGTAGTGGTCCTCCATCTCCTGACCCTTGGGGGGCTTGGCGCCAAAGAGGGTCCGGCCGGCGTTGATCAGGTCGGGTCGGGCGTAATAGAAGTGCTTGTCAATGAGGAAGTATTCCTGCTCGGGGCCGGAGGTGGTGTACACCTTCGACGCGTCGGACCCGAACAGCTTGAGCATGCGCACGGCCTGCTTCGAGAGCGCCTCCATCGAGCGGAGCAGCGGCGTCTTCTTGTCGAGCGCCTCGCCCGTCCACGAGCAGAAGGCGGTGGGGATGCAGAGGGTCGTCCCGTTGGGGTTCTCGAGGATGAAGGCGGGGCTGGTCGCGTCCCAGGCCGTGTAACCTCGGGCCTCGAACGTGGCGCGGATGCCGCCGGAGGGGAAGCTGGAGGCGTCGGGCTCGCCTCGGACGAGCTCCTTGCCGCCGAACTCGGCGACCGCGGTCCCCGTGTCGGTCGGGTTCAGGAACGAGTCGTGCTTCTCGGCCGTCAGGCCGGTCATCGGCTGGAACCAGTGGGTGTAGTGGGTCGCCCCCCGCTCCATCGCCCACTCCTTCATCGCGGCGGCAACGACGTCGGCCACGTTCGGGTCGAGCGCGGCACCCTTCTTGATCGTGTTGCGCAGGGCCTTGTACACGTTCTCGGGCAGGCGGGACCGCATCACTTCATCGGAAAACACATTGGCGCCGAAGAGCTGGCGGACCGACAGGTCGTTGGGCAGGGCGCGTCGGCCGTCGAGCGACCACGAGGTGATCGCGGCGACGGCGCTCTGGCGGGCGCTAGGCTGAGCCATGAGGAAAATGCTCCAAAAAGTAGCGAATGACCGAGGACGTCAAGAGAGGAAGGCCCCGCCATTCCCCACCTACCTGTGACAAGGGAGGTCGGGGCGAGACCGCGGTGGTCCCCGCATGGGACGCGCGATCGTCCGGGACGATCTGACGGGCCCATGCCGGGTGCGGTCGCGAAAAAGCGGGGCCTGGGAACACCGAGTCCAATGGGAAAGCCGATTCGCCCATCCGTCAGATCGCCCTCGGGCGCAAGCCTCCCTCGGAGTGCCGAGGGAGATGGGAAAATGCCAGGGGGTCGAGGAGATCGGGGGGGAAGCGACCTGCGGGCCGGCTTTCGCCTCGGATACGTGCCAAGCTCGATGGAGAGTCGCCGCTCGGCCGTCACACGAAGCCAAACCGGACCGCCGCCTCGGCGGGAGAGACGCCGGTCCTACCTTTCGGTCGGGAATCGCACCGAGGGCCGGTACGATTCCCTGATCCCATTCTCGCTTTGGTGAAGATTCTAGCGGGACCGATCACGTTCTGCCAGCCCCTAGCCAAAGACTTTACGTCGACCGTCGCGGCGATTGCCCCGTAAGGACGGGGATTTCACCCGACCGCGCCGGCTTCACTTCTTCTTGAGTTTCGCGAGCACGGCGTCGGGGTCGCTCTTCACCTTGTCCTCACAACCGTCGCAGCAGAGGAAGAGCGTCTGTCCTTTGGCCGTTATCTTCATGGGCATCCCCATCGATCCCAGTTTACCGCCACTGACCGGGCAAACGACCTGCTTCAATGCGAGCGCCTGCTCGGCGGCGGGGAGCTCCTTGATCGCGTTGACCTGCTCCTCCGAGAGCGACACGGCGGCCGTCTTGGGCGCATCGCCCTTGGGGGTGTCCGCGGCCGGGGCGTCGACCTTGGGCGCGGGATCGCCTGCGGGGGCGTCGGGGGTGGGAGCGGCCTTCATCTCGCCCGCGGGGGGCGCGGTGGGGTCGGGCTGCATCTCGGCCGTCATTCCGCCTGAGGAGGGCGCGACCGTGGGCGACGGAGGGGCCACCGTGTCCACGGGGGCCGAATCTTCCGCGGTACAGCCCACGACGGCGGCCAGGACGAGCGCTGCCCACCAGGCTTGGCGAATGGAAGTCATCGACGAGGTCTCGCTCGGGGAATGGTCGTGTCTCTGCCCGATCCGAGACCGCGACCGGCCTCGGGAGGGATCCAGCCCATTGTAAACGGTCGAGCACGCACCGCCAATCGGCGGGACGGCGGATTACGGGGCCGGCGTCGTGGGAAGGTCATGCCGGGCTGGGTTCGCCCGCCAGCTCCTCGACGCCGACGCGGTGGCAGAAGTCGCCGAACGTCTCGTCGTGCCGCCGTTCCGCCTTGAAGCGGACGAAGACCGGGACGAGCTCGGGGACGATGCGGTCGAACGGGACGTAGTCCTTGAACTCGACGTTGAGTCGATCGCCGATCGTGCGGCCGCCGAGGAAGACCGTGTACGTGCCGGGGCCGGGGGAGCCGTCCTCGTTCCGGGTGGCGGAGCGGCCGACCAGGCCGATATCGGAGTTATACGGACGCGCGCAACCGTTGGGGCAGCCGGTCATCCGGACGGTCAGGACCTCGTCCTCGAGGCCGAGCCGGGCGAGCTCGGCCTCCAGCTCGTCGAGGACGGTGGGTAGAGCTCGCTCGGCCTCGGTGACCGCCAGGCCGCACGTCGGAGTCGCCGGGCAGGCCATGGACCACCGCCGGACCGTCGAGATGCGCTCGACCGTGGCGATGCCGTGCGCCTCCAGGACCGCTTCGATGTCCGCCCGCCAGGCCGGCTCCAGGTCGATCAGCAAGATCGACTGCTGGCAGGTCAGTCGGGCCGGGTTCCGATACGTTTCGAAGAGGGTGCGCAGGCCGCTGGCCAGGCGCATGGTCCCCTCGTCCTTGATCCGGCCATTCTCGACGGGGATGCCCAGGAAGAGCTTGCCGTCGCCCTGCTCGTGCCATCCGAGGTGGTCGTCGACGGCGGTGACGGCGATCGGTCTGGGGTCGGCCAGCGGCCCGCCGAGGTATTCTTCGACCTTGGCGCGGAAGGCGGGCATCCCCCAGTCGTGGATCACGTACTTGAGCCGGGCACGCTTGCGGTCGGAGCGGTTGCCGAAGTCGCGGTAGACCTTGAGCACGGCCTCGCCGACCTTGAGGATGTCGGCGCGATCGACGTAGGCCAGGTCGAACGCCAGCGCGGGGAAGGTCTTCTGGGCGCTCGGGGTCGTGCCGAGGCCGCCGCCGACGAGCACGTTGTAGCCGACGAGCTCTCCGTCCTCGACCACGGCGAGATAGCCCAGGTCGTTGGCCAGGACGTCGGTGCAGTTGTCCTCGGGCAGGGCGAAGGCCGTTTTGAACTTGCGCGGGAGGTACGCCTTGCCGTAGATCGGCTCGGTCGGGTCGTCGCCCGCGGTCGGGACCTCGATCGGGCCGGCCGGGGGCAGGAGCGGGTTCTCGAGCTTCTCGCCGTCGAGCCAGATGTCCCAGTAGCTCGACGCCCTGGGCGCGCAGTGCGAGGCGAAGCGGTCGGCGTCGTCCTGCATCGCGTCGCGGACCCCGTCGCGGATCGGGGCCGGGCAGCTCAGGACGTTCCGCTCGACGTCGCCGCAGGCGGCGATGGTCGTGAGCAGCATCTCGTTGATCTGGCGGATGGTCGTCGGCAGGTCGTCCTTGAGGATTCCGTGGAGCTGGAACTCCTGCCGCGTCGTGATCCGGAGCGTGCCGTTGCCGACCGACCACGCGAGGGCGTCGTTGGCCAGGTACTGAGCGGCGGTGATCTTGCCGCCGACGACGCGCACCCGGACCATGAACTGGAACGCCTTCTCGAGCCCCTCGCGCTTCAACTGGGTGCGTACGTCGCGGTCGTCTTGCTGATACGACCCGTGGAACTTCAGGACGGTGGCCGCGTCTTCGGTGAAGTGCGACAGGCCGTTGCGAGCCTCGTCGGCCACGTGGACGTGCAGATACCGGCTGGCGACCTTGATCGCCTCGACCTTGCTCGGCTTGCCGCCGGCGCCACCATTGCCACTAGGGACCATCGCGCTCGAGCTCCTCAGACCGACCCGTCCCCGCCGCCGGCCCTCGAGCCGAGAAAAGGTCAGTTCCCGCATCAAGTTTCCTTATTGCGTGATTGTAGCCGACGAGCCCCGGGAGATCAACTTCGGTCGCGGGCAGGTGGTCGTCTGTCCCGGATCGGGAAGGCCTCCGACCGTCCCTGCCATACTTGCCCGGGAGTGCGATACCGTCGACCCCTTGACGCGCGACGCACGGGGCGTCACATTGGCGGCCCGCGGACGCGGTCGGCCCGGGATTCCTACGTTTCGAGGCTGCATGAGGGCTCCTCCTCCTCCGCACCACATGGCGAGGGGAAGGCACGCCCGATGAGCCTCGCTCCCCCCGATCGCCTGGCACTCCCGGGACCTGCGGGGAACGCCCGGTACAAGGCGCTCGGCTTCTTCGCCGCCCTGGCGGCCATCACGTATCTCGATCGCATCTGCATGGCGCAGGCGGCCGACCCGATCAGCCGGGCGCTCGGCCTGGACAAGCGGCAGATGGGCTGGGTCTTCAGCGCCTTCACGCTGGCGTACACCCTGTTCGAGGTCCCGACCGGCTGGCTGGGCGACAGGATCGGGCCGCGGAAGGTCCTGGTGCGGGTGGTCCTCTGGTGGAGCGTCTTCACCGCCCTGACCGGATGGGCGGGGAGCCTGGCCGCCTTGCTGCTGATCCGGTTCGCGTTCGGCATGGGAGAGGCCGGGGCCTTCCCCAACATCGCGCGCGGGCTGACCCGCTGGTTCCCACGCGAGCAGCGGGGGAGGGCGCAAGGGGTCGTCTGGACGACTGCGAGGCTCGGCGGGGCGGTGGCACCACCCCTGACGGCGATCGTCATGGGCCTCATCGGCTGGCGCGCGACGTTCGTGGTCTACGCGAGTTTCGGCGTGGCCTGGGCCTGGTGGTTCTGGCACTGGTATCGCGACGAGCCCGCCGAGCACCCGGCCGTCTCCGCCGAGGAGCGTCTCTGGATGGCATCGTGGCAGGCGAAGGTGGACGAGTCCGTCGGCAAGGCCGCGGCCTCGTGGCGGAGCGTCCTGACCAACCGATCGATCTGGGGGATGGCGGGGGCGACCTTCTGCGTCTCGTTCGCCTGGTTCTTCAACGCGTCCTGGCTGCCGACCTACCTGAGCGAGGAACGTAAGATCGACCTGGGCCAGGCCTCGTGGTACGCCTCGCTGCCGTTCGTCTTCGGGATTGCGGGCTGCGCCCTCGGCGGCTGGGTCAGCGACGCGCTGGTCGAGGTGCTGGGGGGCGTGCGCTGGGCCAGGCGCGCGGTGGGCTTCGCGGGGTCGACCCTGGCCGGCGTCTTCTTCCTGCTCAGCCTGCGCGTGACCGACCCGCTCCAGGCGGTCCTGGTGATGGGCCTGGCGGCGTTCTTCAACGACATGACCCTGAGCAGCCTCTGGGCGGCCTGCATGGACATCGGCGAGCGCGACTCGGGGCGCGTCGCGGGGGTGGTCAACACCGCCAGCGGGCTGGGCGGCTTCCTCTCGCCGATCGTCTTCGGCGAGCTCCTGCAGCGGGGATTCGGCTGGTCCCCCGCGCTGAACCTGGCGGGGGCCTCCTTCCTCCTCGGCGGCCTCTGCTGGCTCGCGGTCGACCCGACCCGGACCGTCGCGGCACGGGACCTCGACGCACGATTTCCATGAGGACATGACCATGAGGACATGAGGAGAGTTTCACATCATTTCCCTCCCCGAGCCGTCGCCGTGCCATGCGAGCGTCGGGCCCTCCGCCCCTCGGATCGGCCCCCCGTCGCCGAGTATCCACGATCGAGACCCGGGAATTCGCCCGGAATCACTTGACATGACGCGCCTGGATTATCATCATCGAATCCGTGCGGCACTGCACCAATCCGACGGTGGGACGGAAGAGCTCACGAGGATCGCCCCTTCACGACGACCGTGACCCCCCCCCTTCTTCGGCATCGCGGCCCGCGCCGCCCGTCACCCGGCTCAGTTCCGCTCCTTCGCATCCATCGCCCCGGCCTCGGGACTCCCGACGATCGGCGTGTTCCACCCCGGCAAGGCCTGGCGGGCGATGTCGCCCCGCGTCCGGTTCTCGCCTCGAATACCACCCGGAACAGGGAGGCCCACCTTGAGCCCGCTCCACCCTTCACGCCCCTCGGGCCGGTATGAATCCTCGAAGAACTCCGCGCCACTGACCGTCGACTCCGACGCCCCTTGCATGCGGGACTTCGTGCTCCGACACGTGCTCAAGGGGACCATCCGGGTGATCCCCGCAGGCCGGGGGAAGCTCGCGATCATCCCCACGAGGGCCTGGCCCCCGGACGAGTTTCTGGCCCGGATGGTCGAGGCGGGGGGCGTCCCCGGTCCCATGCCCAGGATGGATCGGCCGGGCGAGGCGGGATCCCCGCAGTAGCCGTCGGTCGGGAGCCTCAGCGCGACGGCGACGGCTCGGGGGCCTGATCGCCCCATCGCCGGACGACCTCGGCGATGGTCGTCACCTCGGCCATGGCGCCGAGGCCGATGTCGCCGCAGGCCAGGCGCTTCGATTGGGGGGGGATGAGCACCAGGTTCGGGGCGTGGCGCGCGAAGACGTCGGCGGCCTCGTCGAGGCCCCACGCGGCTGCCGAACGGCCGTCGCCGTGGTCGGCGACGAGCCCGCGCAGGTGACGGACCGTCACGGGGCTCTGCCACATCAGGGTGTTCATGGCGGGGGCGAGGATCACCGGCTTGGAGAAGTCCCAGGCGCGGAAGACGCACGTCAGGAAATTGTCGGACAGGCCGAGGGAGAACTTGGCCAGGGTGTTGGCGTCGAGCGGGGCGACGATCAGCAAGTCGGCCCAGTGGCGAAACGAGATGTGCAGGACGGGGTCGTCGCGCCGATAGCGCGGGCCCGCCCATTCGTCGGCATCGCGGAAGAGGGGGCCCCCCCCGGGCCCGGCGGGGCCGAGGTCCTCCGGATCGAAGAAGTAGAGGGCGGGCTCGGTCGCGACCACGCGCACGTCGTGCCCGCCTTCGCGCAGCGCGGCGAACAGCGACGGGGTCCGGATGGCGGCCACGGAACCGGTGACGCCCAGGAGGATTCGGGCCATCGGCGACTCGGGTCTGGCGAGGGAGGGTGCCTGCGCCTCAGCGCCTCTCGGCCGAGAGGGGCTCGACGGACTTGTTGACCGCCTCGGTCAGGTTGTTCCAGAGGGTCCGCCGGAGGAGTTGCGACTCGCGACGGGTGAGCAAGAGGCGTTCGCCCGCCCGCTGGGTCAGGACGTTGACGACCGCCTTCAGGTCGGCCTGGAGCAGGCCGGTCAGGTCCTCGAACTCGTCGGGCAGCTCTAACGATCGGATCGGAGTCTCATGTCGGCAGGTGGCCATTCCTAACCCTCCTTGGCTGAGAGGAGCCGCTGGCGCGGGTTCCGTCCGCGCGGTCCAAGGCTAATCGGCGACTCCAGCCCAGTCAAGTGTGTTCTCGCTTCTCTTCGATCTGGACGCGGGGTGGGCCCAAAAAAATTGCACATCGTGATCGGTTGGCGCGCACACGATTGAGCAAATGACACGCCAATGGCCCTTGGAGACTCTAGGACACGAATCCCGTGCCGGCACCGTGATTTTCGGGGTCGATCGCCGGAGGCGGGGGAGAGTGATCAGAACCATACGGGTTCGGGCTCGCGCCGGGCGCCGGGGCCCATGGCGTCCTTGACGAGCTCGATCAGCCGGGGGCCGTCGATGAGCTCGATGGGGTGCTCGGCCACGAAGCGTTCGGCGGCGAGCGAGAAGGTCCGCGTGGTGACGAAGAAGCCCTTGTGGCTGCGCGTGTGATGGACCGTGCCCAGGAACTTCTGCAGCTCGGGCGAGCCGACCACGCCCCGGCTGTGGTACTTGCACTGGACGATCGCGCGCTCGCCCTTACGCTCGAGGCGGAGGTCGGCCCCCTCGTCGCCGGACCCGCCGACGCGCTCGACGCGGTAATCCATGGCCTCGAAGACCTCGGCGACGAACTCCTCGAATCCCTCAGGGGTGAGCGAACCGAGCTGCGCGAGCTTCAGGTCGGCGCGCTGGGCCTGCCTGCGGAGCCGCTCGGCGCGCTCGCGGCCCTCCCTCGCCGCGTCGCGGGCCGCGCGGCATTCGTCGTCCACCCGATCGCGGGAGGTGCCTTCGAGGCGTTCCGCGTAGCGCCCGATCTTGAACAGGACGTTCTCGATCGTGTTGTCGAGGCGGGCCCGCTCGGCGCGGGTCAACTGATTCTCGTACCTCCGAAAGACGGCGTACTGCAGGTGCTCGAGCGCCCCGGCCAGCTCGCCCTCCGTGCGGATCACCGGCGAGTCCTCCTGGTAGGGCGCGGAGGTCCAGAGCGAGCCCTGGCGGGCCCTGGCTTGCGGGGCCGCCGGCTCGCCGTTCAGGCCGGCGGCCTGGGTCTTGATCCATTCCAGCAACATCGAGGCACACTGCGGTCCCAGACACTCCATCGTCGACTCCTCTCCCCACTCCGCACGACGGACCCCACGCCCCTCTCAGCATCCACGGTGCCCATCGCCCACGCAAGAGGATTCGCCCGGGTCTCGCGAGACGTTGACTTCCCCTCCACCGCGGGCGGACAATCCATCGGAGGGGCCGTCCAGAGCATGCATAAGGAGCCTGCCCGATGGGACAATTCGCCGTCATCCTGCCGGCCGCGGGGCGTTCGACGCGGTTCGGCGACCCGAAGCAGAAGAAGATCTTCGCCGAGCTCGACGGCAGGGCCGTCTGGCTCCGGGCGCTCGAGCCCTTCGTCAACCGCGACGACGTGGCCCAGACGATCGTGGTCATCTCCCCCGAGGACCGCGACCTGTTCCTGCGCCGCTTCGAGGCGAGCGTGGCGTTCCTGAACATCGCGGTCATCGACGGCGGTGCGGAGCGGTCGGACTCGGTCGCCAGGGCGCTCGAGGTGGTGGACCCTTCGTGCGAGTTCGTCGCCGTGCACGACGCGGCGCGACCCTGCCTGACGACCGAGCTGGTCGACGCCGTCTTCGACGCGGCGCGCCGTCACGGGGCCGCGCTGCCGGCCGTCGCGGTCGCCGACACGATCAAGCGGGTGGGCGACGACCGGTTCACGACCGGGACGATCCCCCGGGGCGGCCTCTTCCTGGCGCAGACGCCGCAGGCCTTCCGCCGCGACCTCCTGGTGCGCGCCTACGCCGATCGGGCCCGGATCGGCGCCGAGGTGACCGACGACACGCAGCTCGTCGAGGCCTCGGGGCACCCCTGTGCGGTCGTCGAAGGCTCGCCGCTGAACCTCAAGATCACCACCGCCGCCGACCTCCGCCTGGCGACCGCGATCCTCCAATCGCTACCCAAGCCGAAGGGCGAAGGTCCCGTCCATCCCTTCGCCGACGAGCGGGCGATGTGGGGCGATTCGCCCGCCCCGAAGGCCAGTGACTTATTCTGAGCCGGCGGGCTCCCCCCCTTCGAGCATGGCCTGCAAGGTGGGCTCCATGGCGTCGGCCCAGATGCGGTAGCCCTTCGGGCTCAGGTGGAGGAAGTCGGGCATGACGTCGCGGGCGATCATGCCGTCATCCTGAATGAAGCTTTTGCTGATATCCAGGTATTTGACGGCCTTGCCGTCGTCGAGCTTGGCGATCTGCGCGTTGACGGCCGCCAGCTTGTCGCGGATCGAGCCCGGCTTCTCGGCGCGGGGGAAGACGCCCAGGAGGAGGATTTTCGTCTCGGGGAGCTTCTCGCGGAGCGACTTGACGATGGCGGTCACGCCGTTGGCGATCGCCTCGGCGGTGTTCGAGCCGGAGTTATTGGTGCCGATCATCAGGACGACGACCTTGGGATGAATTCCCTCGACCTCGCCGTGCTCGAGCCGCCAGAGGACGTGCTCGGTCCGGTCGCCGCCGATCCCGAAGTTGGCCGCGTTGCGGGGCCCGTAGAAGCGC
>JAABUR0100009841.1_pt1 | contig 10659 bp, 12 predicted proteins | sample 5560091 | NCBI WGS metagenome assembly JAABUR01 (sample SAMN10711879, study PRJNA513375) | rock metagenome | isolation source: Antarctica rocks | place: Antarctica: Victoria Land, University Valley sud
CCCGGCGGGCTGAGCGCCTGGGAATCCTTCACCTTCATCGACCTCTTCCTGTTCTTCCTGGTCATCATTCCGGCGATCGCCCTCGCGGTGCTGACGACGATGCAGCGCACGGTCGCACTTCCGCTGAGCGTGAGCGTCCTCGTGACCGCGCTCGGGTCGCTCGCGAGCCTGCTCATCCTCTACCGGCTCGTCAACGAGCCCAGCTTCGACGCGTCCGTCGCCGACCGGGTCGTCGACATCAAGATCTGGGCCTGGCTCGGCCTGCTCAGCGCCCTGACGATCGCCTTCGGCGGCTTCATGTCGATGCGCGACGAGGGCACCTCGTTCGGCTCCGCCGGACGCGTCCAGCCCCCGATGCGTCCCGCGCCGCCGCCCGGACCCGGCGCTCCCTCACCACCGCCGACGGGCATGCCGCCGCCCGGCCAGCCCCCTGGGGCGCCTGCCCCGCCGCCCCAGGGCGCCCCGCCTGGCCAGCCGCCCGGCGCTCCTCCTGGCCCGCCGCCGGGAATGCCGCCAGGCCCGCCGCCCGGCGCTCCTCCCGGCCCGCCGCCGGGAATGCCGCCAGGCCAGCCGCCCGGCGCTCCTCCCGGCCCGCCGCCGGGAATGCCGCCAGGCCAGCCGCCCGGCGCTCCTCCCGGCCCGCCGCCGGGTCCGCCTCCTGGCCCGCCGCCGGGAGTGCCGCCAGGTCAGCCGCCGGGAGTGCCGCCTGGCCCGCCTCCGGGCGCGCCTCCTGGCCCGCCGCCGGGAGTGCCGCCAGGTCAGCCGCCGGGGGGGCCTCCTCCCGGGCCTCCGCCCGGCGCCCCGCCCGTCTCCCGATGATCGATCGCGAGCAGGTCCTCCACGTCGCCGCCCTCGCGCGCCTCGAGCTCTCCGGCGAGGAGGTGGATCGCATGGCACGCGAGCTCTCGGGGATCCTCGATCACATCGAGAAGATCTCCGAGCTCGAGCTCGACGACGTGGAGCCGACGTCGCACGTCCTCGACGTCTCCAACGTCCTGCGCCTCGACGAGCCGCGGCCATCGCTCCCGCCCGACGTCGCGCTTGCGCAGGCGCCGGCGGTCGCCGCCGAGGGGTTCGAGGTTCCGAGCCCCACCGCATGAGCGAGATCCTCGCGCTCACCGCCACGGAGACGGCGGCACGGGTCCGCTCGCGTGAGCTGAGCACGCGCGAGGTGTTCGAGACCTACCGGGATCGGGCCGCGCGCGACCAGCTCAACGCGTTCACCTGGGTGGCCGAGGCCCCGCCCGCAGACGAGGCCTCGGCCGGTGCGCCGCTGGCCGGCGTCCCGCTGGCCGTCAAGGACCTCTTCTGCACCGAGGGCGTCCCCAGCCAGGCGGGCTCGCGGATCCTCGAGGGCTACTGCCCGCCCTACACCGCGACGGCGGTCGCGAAGCTCGCGCGGGCCGGTGCGCCGCTGCTGGGGAAGACCAACCAGGACGAGTTCGCGATGGGGTCCTCCAACGAGAACTCCGGCTACGGTCCGGTACGCAACCCGTGGGATCGCGACCGCGTCCCCGGCGGCTCGAGCGGCGGCAGCGCTGCCGCGGTCGCGGCCGGGCTGGCGCCGTGGGCGATCGGGACCGACACCGGCGGATCGATCCGCCAGCCGGCGGCGCTGTGCGGAATCGTGGGCCTCAAGCCGACCTACGGGGCGGTCAGCCGCTACGGCATGATCGCCTTCGCCTCGTCGCTCGATCAGGCGGGGCCGCTCACCCGGACGGTCGCCGACGCGGCGCTCCTCCTGGGCCACATGGTCGGCCAAGACCCGCTGGACTCGACCTCCGTCGCCTTCCCGGAGCCGATCGAGATCCCGCAGCGCGAAGACCTGGCGGGTATCCGACTCGGAGTTCCCTCCGAGCTCTCCGACGAGGCAGAGGGCATCGAGCCCGGCGTCGCCGGCGCCTTCCGGGCGACCCTCGAGCTCGCCCGGCAACTGGGCGCCGAGGTGGAGGAGATCCACCTCCCGCACACGGCGCACGGGCTGAGCGCGTACTACCTGATCGCGCCCGCCGAGGCGTCGGCCAACCTCGCGCGCTTCGACGGCGTGCGCTACGGACTTCGGGTCGACGGCGGCGAGGGGCTGCGGGAGATGTACGAGCGGACGCGCGCCCAGGGGTTCGGCGCGGAGGTCAAGCGGCGCATCATGCTCGGAACCTACGCGCTGTCCAGCGGCTACTACGATGCCCACTACGGTCGCGCGCAGAAGGTCCGCACCAAGATCGCCGAGGACTTCCACGCCGCGTTCGAGCGCTTCGACTTCGTCGTCACCCCGACGAGCCCGACGGTCGCCTTCCCGCTCGGGGCGAAGATCGACGATCCGCTCGCGATGTACTTCAACGACTACTTCACGGTTCCGATGCCGCTCGCGGGGATACCGGCCATCTCCATCCCCAACGGACTGAGCGACGGGCTGCCCACGGGCTTCCAGATCGCGGGGCCCGCGTTCAGCGAGAACCGGATCCTCGCGGCGGCCCATGCGCTCGAGGGGGCGATCGGCTTCGACGGAAGCGCAGGGCGGGCGCCGTGAGCTGGGAGCCGGTCATCGGGCTGGAGATCCACGTCCAGCTCTCCACCCGCACGAAGATGTTCTGCGGCTGTGAGCTGTCCTTCGGCGAGCCTCCCAACACGCGCACGTGCCCGGTTTGCCTCGGGCTCCCCGGGACGCTTCCCGTGGTCAACGAGCAGGCGGTCCTCTCCGGCTTGCAGATCGGCCTCGCGCTGGGCTGCGAGCTCGCCGAGCGCTCCATCTTCCACCGCAAGAACTACTTCTATCCAGACCTGCCCAAGGGCTACCAGATCAGCCAGTACGACATCCCACTCTGCCTCGGCGGCCATCTGGGGAACGTCCGGATCCACCGCGTCCACCTCGAGGAGGACGCCGCCAAGCTCGTCCACGTCGGCGCCTCGGGCCGGATCCACGGCTCCGACGCGAGCGTCGTCGACTTCAACCGGGGCGGGACCCCGCTGGTAGAGATCGTCACCGAGCCCGACATCCACTCCCCCGAGCAGGCGCGCGAGTGGCTGACGCTGCTGCGCGAGACCCTGCGCCAGCTCGGCGTCTCCGACGTCAACATGGACGAGGGCTCGCTGCGCGCGGACGCGAACGTGTCCCTGCGCCCGCTGGGCAACGCGACGCTCGGGACCAAGACCGAGCTCAAGAACATGAACTCCTTCCGCTTCCTCGAGCGGGGCCTGCACGCCGAGATCGCCCGCCAGGCGGAGATCCTCGACGCCGGCAGCGAAGTCGTGCAGGAGACGCTGCACTTCGATCCGTCCAGCGGCGCGCTCACCCCGCTTCGCTCCAAGGAGGAAGCGCACGACTATCGCTACTTCCCCGAGCCCGATCTCGTGCCGATCGTGCCGACCGAGGCGATGATCGCGCGCGCCCGCGGCGCGCTGCCCGAGCTGCCGGCCCAACGCGTCGAGCGCTACGAGGCGCTGGGGCTGAGCGCGGAAATCGCCCGGATGCACGCCTTTCGCCCCGAGCTGGGGGCCTTTCTCGAGCGCGTGCTCGCGGAAGAGCCCGGCCTCGAGCCCCAGAACGCCGCCCACTGGGTCGGGAGCGAGCTGGCCGCCCGCCTCGGCGACGTCGATACGGCGGGGTCGAAGGTGGCGCCGGCCGCGCTGGGGGCGCTCATCCGCATGGCGACCGAGCGGGAGGTCTCGGCGGGCGCGGCTCGGCAGGTCCTCGACCGGCTCGTCGAGAGCGGCGGAGATCCCCGGCAGATCGTCGAGGCAGAGGGCCTCGGCGCGATCGGCGAGGGCGATGCGCTCTCGGGAATCGTCGCCGCCGCCATCGAAGCCAACCCCGACGCGGTGCAGAGCATCCGCGAGGGCCGCGGCCAGGCCATCGGCAAGATCGTCGGCCACGTGATGCGCGAGACCAAGGGCCGGGCGGACGGCGGCGAGGTCAGCCGCCTGATCCACGAGCAGATCGGGTCGTAGCCCACCGCAGCCGACAGGTGCTGGTATGCCGGCGGCAGGTCACTCCAGGACGATGACCGCGTCGGCTCCGCCGCGAAGGTCGGCCACGCGCTGCGCCTCCTCCTCGAGGTCCGAGCGTGTGATCCGCTGGAGCGTCTCGACCGTGATCTCCGCCTTGCGTCCCTTTGCCTTCACCCGCCAGAGGCCCGTGAGCCTGCCGTCCTTCAGTACCGCTCCAGGACTCGCGACCGGCCGGAAGAGACGCTTTTCGCAGCTGCGCATCCGGCGCGAGCAGGGGCCGGTTGGGCCGCTGGAGGTAGGGATCCCCGGGTGGAATCAGGCGGATGCCCTTCGCGTCCGCGGGCGAGTCGAGCTCATCGGCGTCTTCGCGAACGATCCAGCCCTTTCCCCGAGGGCTCCCGGCAACTTCGGAGAGCTCGTCCCCCACTCGTTCCCAGCGGCGGCTCGCGTGCGGCTTCGCCAGACCGGCCCAGTCGGCGAAGTCGCCGACGGACGCCGGCCCATAGAAGCGCAGAAAGCGCTTGACGGCATCGCACGCCTGCGGTGTCGGGCCAGGGCGACCGAGCACGTAGCGGCGGGCGGAGTCGAGCCGGAACGCGAGAACCTGCTCGGCATCCACCGCGTCGATGCTACGCGACGTCTGAGCCCTCGAGCCCACCAGAGGCGCAACCCCGGGTGGTCGTCACCAGAGGAGCTGCCCCTTCTCGAGCAACTCATGGGTGGAGGGATGTTCGTCGGTGATGAGGGCCGTCTCGTCCGGGCTCTTGGACCATTCCAAGAGCCGGTGACGGAAGGCGAGACCCAGTTGCCTTGGCAAGTCCTCGAGGGCGAAGTACCGGAAGGCGTCTGACTCGTCGGTCATGCGTAGCTCGCCGGCGACGATTCGGCAAACGAACTGGAACAGGATCTCGTTCCGTCGCGGCTTCCACGTAACGCTCGCCAGCCGGACGACGTCGGCTTCGACGCCGGTTTCCTCCCGTATCTCCCGTACGACCGCCTCCCACGGGGACTCGCCGGCCTCGACCCGCCCGCCCGGCGGGTTCCACAGGTCCATGTCCCGCCGATGACACAGCAAGACCTCGCCGCGGTGGTTGAGGATGGTCCCGAACGCGCCGGCCTGGAGCACGGGAGCAGACTATGGCCAGCCGTGTCCCGGCGGGCGTACCATGGGACATCCCCACGAGAGGAAGGAACTCGGATGGCACGACTCGTTCGCATGGATCACACGGGGCACACGACGCTGGCGGAGTGGACCGCCTCAGACCAGAAGGCCATCGACGCGGCGGCGGCCGCCTTCCGCGCCGAGCTCGACAAGGGCTACTTCGGCGTGGTCTCCGGCGGGCCGGGCCAGGCCGAGATGGTGCGCGAGCTTCCGCGCGACGCAGAGCTGGTCATCATGCGCCGTCCGATCGCCGGCGGCTAGAGCTCATCACGGCAGCGCAGAGCACCGAGGCGGTCCTTCCCGAGGTCGCCGGCGTCCACTGGCGGCGGCGCGTCGACGAGCGCTCGCTGCGTTCGCGCAAGCGGCTGTGGACGCTCACGACCGCGGCGCACACCGTCCCGTTCCTCGTGACGGCCGGCGTCCTCGTCGCCATCGAGCCGCTGGCCGGGGCCGTGTCGGCCATCCTGGTGGCCAAGGCATGGCTCATCCCCGCGCTCTACGCGCGCCGGGGCGCGAACGTCGTGACGCGGCGAGGCCGGGGGGAGGAAGCGGCGCAGCGCCGAGCGCTCGGCCTCCTGGGCGACCTCGTCGGCCATGACGCGCGCGACCTCGTCGCACGCACCGGCCTGGTCCTCGAGCCCGGACGCCTGGGGACGTGGCTGGTGGGGGAGGCGGGCGCGCTGCTCATCCGCCCCGGCGGCCGGACGGTCATGTGCTGGTGCGTGAGGGTCCCCGACCCCGACCTTCCGGCGGCGGACCGCATCGCCCATCTCCTCCTCGCCCTGCGCACCGACGAGGAGGGATTCGCGACGGTGGCCAACCTCGCCTTCAGCGGCGCGCCCTGGCGCCTGCGCAGGAAGCTCGACCCCGCCATGCGCCCGGCGCTCAGCGCCGCGGTCCAGGCCGCTCGCCTGCGCTGACCGGGATGCTTGCTGCGGGTCTGCGGACCCGACTGCTCAGGACCGATTGTCCAGCCCGCAGGCAGGAAGTTCCGACAGCCGGCCAAGGAAATGCGCCTCGGCGTGCTGGACACTGCGCCCATGACCCTTCCCCTCCTCTCCCGCTTCGTGCTCGTCCCGGATCATCGGGCCGCCGTCGAGTCGCCCCCCGCGCCGGTCAGGCGCTACCGGCTCTCGCGCGTGTCACCCGAGGCCCCGTGCGATCGCAAGCGGTACGCCTACCTCAAGAAGAGCCACGACTGACGGCGGGCGGCGCGGCGATGAAGTCCGCCGCGCCGCTCGTCTACTCTTGGGGGACCATGCAACAAGAAGCGTCATCCCCCTCGCTCATCAAGCGCGCGCTCGCCGTCGTGGTGCTCATCATGGTCGGCCTGCTCGTGCTCAAGCTCTTCGCGGGCGCCCTCGTCGGCATCGTCATGATGGTCTTCTACGTCATGATCGCGGTGTTCGTCGTCGCGGCGGTCGTGTGGGCGCTTCGACACCTCTGAGCGCCGAGACGCCCGTGTACGGCGCGTCCTTCGTCGTCCTCGCGTTGTCTTTCGGTCTTGCCGCGGGCATAGCCGGCAGGATCAAGGGCAGCTCGTTCTTCATCTGGTTCCTCATCGGCCTCTGCGTGCCGGTGCTCGGCCTCGTGGCCGCTTTGCTCTACCGGTGGGATCGGGAGGAGCTTCGCCGCCCATGCCCGCGCTGCGGCAAGGTCGTCAAGCTCCACGACGCCCTCTGCACTCGCTGCGGAGAGGAGCTCGAGTTCCCCGAGGACGCCCTCCTCTCCGAAGCCGCTGAGCAGCGCATTCGCGCCTCCAGCCGCTAGGCGCGAACCCCTAAATACCGCTGCTAGACTCGATTCCCCGGCCCCGGGAGCCCCGTGGCCGCATCTGTCCCGCCGCCCGGAGGAATGCAGGATGCGCGCAGCCGACGCTCTCATGGAATGCCTGAAGGCCGAGGGCGCGCAGCACGTATTCGGGCTTCCGGGCGGTGCGAACCTCCCAACCTACGACGCCCTCTACGACTCGGGCATCACGCACATCCTCGTTCGCCACGAGGCGGGCGGCGGCCACGCCGCCGAGGGCTATGCCAAGGCAACAGGGAAGGTCGGCGTCGCCTTCGGGACGAGCGGCCCCGGGGCCACCAACCTGGTCACCCCGATCTGCGACGCCATGCTCGACTCCGTTCCGACGGTCTTCATCACCGGGCAGGTGCGCACCGACCTGATCGGGACCGACGGCTTCCAGGAGGCCGACACCTTCGGCATCACCATGCCGATCGTCAAGCACAGCTTCATGATCAAGGATCCCACCGAGCTTCCGCAGGTGATCCACGAGGCCTTCCACCTCGCTCGCACTGGCCGCCCGGGCCCGGTCCTCGTCGACATCCCGCAGGATCTCTCCAGGGCGGACATCGCCTACCGGCCCGTCGACACCGTCCACCTCCCGGGCTACCAGCCCACCACGGACGGAAACCAGAAGCAGATCCGCCTTGCCGCCAAGGCGCTGGCCAACGCCCGCCGGCCGGTGCTCTACGCCGGGGGCGGCGTGGTCAACGCCGAGGCCGCACGGGAGCTCACGGACCTGGCGACTGCCGACCGGTTCCCCGTGACCTGCACGGTGATGGGCCTGGGCGCCTTTCCGGGGACCCACGAGCAGTGGCTCGGGATGCTCGGGATGCACGGCACCCGCGCGGCCAACTACGCGATGGACGAGGCCGACCTCATCTGCGCCATCGGCGCGCGCTTCGACGACCGGATCACCGGCAAGCTCTCGGAGTTCGCCCCGCGGGCCAAGTTCATCCACATCGACATCGACCCGGCGGAGATCTCAAAGAACGTCCCGGCCCACATCCCGATCGTCGGCGACGCCAAGAACATCCTCGCGCGGCTGACGACCGAGTACCGGGCCCTGTCGACCGACCCCGCGCGCCTGGAGGAGTGGTGGTCGCGCATCCGCGGATGGCAGACGCAATATCCGCTGGACAAGGGGGACTCCCCGGATTCCGAGATCAGGCCGCAGTACATGGTCCAAGCGCTCTACGAGGCAACCGGCGGCGAGTGCATCCTCACCTCCGACGTCGGCCAGCACCAGATGTGGGCGGCGCAGTACTTCCACTTCCCCGCTCCACGACGCTGGATCAACTCCGGGGGCCTTGGCACGATGGGCTTCGGCCTGCCGGCGGCGATGGGCGCGAAGGTCGGCTGCCCGGACCAGACCGTGTGCGTCATCGCGGGCGACGGCTCGGTGCAGATGAACATGCAGGAGATGGCGACCTGCGTCGAGCACGACATTCCCATCAAGGTTTTCATCATGAACAACGGCTACCTGGGCATGGTCCGCCAGTGGCAGGAGCTCTTCTGGGAGCGGCGCTACAGCGCGGTCGACATGGGCTCCTCGCCGGATTTCGTCAAGCTCGCCGAGGCCTACGGGGCCACCGGGATCCGCATCGACGACAAGGCGACGCTCCTCGAGGGCATGCGCGAGGCGATCGCGACGGAGGGGCCGGTGATCGTCGACGTCCGCGTCACCCGCGAGGAGAACACCTACCCGATGATCCCGGCCGGTCAGGCGGCACGGGACATGGTGGGGTGATCGGGTGGGTGAGCCGGGAACCCAAGAGCTTCTCTCGCTCGAAGAGCTCCAGGCCGCGGGCAGCACCCGCAGCGGCCGCAAGCACATCCTCTCGATCCTCGTCGAGAACAAGCCGGGGGTCCTGACACGGGTCGCCGGGCTCTTCGCGCGCCGGGGCTTCAACATCGACACGCTCGCGGTCGGGCCGACGGAGGACGAGCGCGTCTCGAGGGTCACCCTGACCCTCGACGGCGCGATGCACCCGATCGACCAGGTCACCAAGCAGCTGCACAAGCTCGTCAACGTCCTGAAGATCCGCGACCTCGAGCCCGAGGAGACCGTCGCGCGCGAGCTCGCGCTGTTCAAGATCGCCTCCGACGGGGCGGCGCGCGGCGAGGTCATGCAGATCTCGGAGATCTTCCGGGGCAAGGTGGTCGACCTGACCAAGCGCTCGATCACCATCGAGGTCACCGGCAACGACGAGAAGATCGAGGCCTTCGAGCGCATGGTCCGCCCGTTCGGCCTCATCGAGATGGTCAGGACGGGTGAGATCGCCATCTCGCGCGGCCGGGCCGAGACCTGACCCGGGCGGCGCAGGAGCATCCGCAGGGCGGCTCTGCGCCGTATCGCGATCGATGAGCACGCTCACCCGCGGGCGCGATCCCTTCGCCCTCGCTCCCACCGATCGGCAGCGGCTCTCACAGCACCTCGAGGAGGCGCTGCGGCGCGCGCGTCAGAACGGCGAAGAAGTGCTGGCCGCCCTCACCGTGGCACTCGACCCGGCCGTCGACCCGTCGGCCGCCGCCTTCGCGTCACGGCGGCCCGACGAGGCGTGGTCCTGCTTCGAGCAGCCCGATCGCGACCGTTTCGCCCTGGCGACGCTGGGCGACTTGCGCACGCTGGGCGGTGGCGCGAGGGCGGGGGAGAGGCGGCGGGCTCACGGGCGTCGGCGCGCGGCGGGGAAGGATCGCTTCGGGATTGTCGCGGCGGCCTGGCGCGAGCTTCTCTCGACGGCAGTGGCCGACCCCGCCGAGGGGCCCCGCGGGGCGGGTCCGGTGGCCACGGGCGGCTTTTCCTTCGCGCCCGACGGCGGGCAATCGTCGCACTGGGCGGCCTTCCCGGCGGCTGCGCTGCGGGTGCCGGAGGTGGCCCTCGCGCGCTGCGGCGAGGACGTGGCACTCACCCTCGCCGCACTGGCCGCGCCCGACGACACACTCGACGACCTCCTCGCCCGGCTGGACCGTCGCCTGGCCGAGTTGCGCCTCACGGACCTCCCTCTGCTCGACCCCGCGCCCGCCGGTCGGTACCGCATCTCGAGCGTGATGCCGCCGGAGCACTACGAATCGGCCGTCGCCCGGGCGGTCGAGCGCATCGCGGCGGGAGAGCTGGAGAAGGTCGTGCTCGCGCGCGAAGTGCAGGTCGATGCCCCTGTTGCCTATGACCCCGCCGCGGTCTTCGGCGTCCTGCGCGAGGCGTTCCCCGCGTGCTACCTCGTCTGCGTCGGCCGCGGCGAGGCGTCCTTCATCGCGGCGAGCCCGGAGCTGCTCGTCCGTCGCGAAGGCCTGCGGGCGAGCACGGTGGCGCTCGCCGGCTCGACCCGCCGCTCCGCCGACCCGTCCGTCGATGCCCACCTCGGAGAGCAGCTTCGGCAGTCGACGAAGGACCGCGAGGAGCACGCGATCGTGGCGCGGCGCATAGAGCGGACGCTGCGCCCTCGCTCGGTCTGGCTGGCGGCGGCACCGGAGCCCGCGCTCGTCCAGGTGGCCAACATCCAGCACCTCGCGACGCCGATTCGCGCCCAGCTCGCCCACCCGATCTCCGCCGTCGAGCTGGCAGGCCTCCTGCATCCGACGCCCGCCGTGGGAGGAGAGCCCCACGATCGCGCGATGGGCCTCATCCCGGCGCTGGAGGGCATGGATCGCGGCTGGTACGCCGGCGCGCTGGGATGGACCGACGCGGCCGAGGACGGCGAGCTGTGCGTCGGGCTGCGCTGCGCACTGCTGACCGGCTCGGTCGCCCGCTGTTACGCCGGGGT
>JAABUR0100009851.1_pt1 | contig 10651 bp, 9 predicted proteins | sample 5560091 | NCBI WGS metagenome assembly JAABUR01 (sample SAMN10711879, study PRJNA513375) | rock metagenome | isolation source: Antarctica rocks | place: Antarctica: Victoria Land, University Valley sud
CGGGCCGGTCGCAGGGGTCTTGGCGGGTAACGGTCAGGTATGCTTCGTCGGCGCCGGGGCAAGAGTCTTGGGCGCTGCGCGGGCGTGGCGGAACGGCAGACGCTGCGGTCTTAAACACCGCTGGGGCAACCCGTGTGGGTTCGAATCCCACCGCCCGCACCATCTCATTCACGTATTACCCGTCGGTTGTTGACTCAAGGCGCAGTTCCATGGATCGTTCTCCTCCCGAACGAATCAACAACTTCTGCTTATCCTCGTAATCGTAGCCTGAACCATCAGTCCAAGTATGAACAAGGATGCCCATTTCTCTCCAACTGCCATCCTTTGCAGATAGCTGCTCGGCCCCAGTCTGTCCGAAGGACATGAGCATCATCAACGACACCCAAAGTCGACTCTGAATGCTCTGCCCCGGACGAATCACTGATGTAAAGGGTAGCGGCTGTGCTTTAACGAAGCCAAATTCAAAGTGGCCGGAGGCTGTCAACATCCCCAATGGCACCCATCGCTGCTGGAAACGTCTCATGACACCCTTGCCACTGTTCTCTAGCAAAATGTCGACTCTGTGCATATCGTCGTCTTGGAAGCGCCTTCGAAGCGTGTCCGCTACACGACTGGCAGTTACCTCATCAGATGTAGCTCGATGAAGAGTTGGGTAGCCCTCCTGATCGGGACGATAACTCAACTCGACAATAAGATCATCTGCTACTTGGGAGACACTTGGCTTCTCAACAGGCTCCGTGATAAGCCCAGTTAGAATGGCTCGCCGTCCACGAATGAAGTCACGACCCATCATTCCGACATTCTTTGTGAGCTGCGTTTTTAGGTCGTCATGTGACTCATAGCGTGCTTGAAGACTTTCTCCCGCCAACTCCTGCTCAAATTCACGAAGTCGGCGAAACTCGCTGGACTCAGCCACCCGTGGTTTGATGGGCTGCTCAGAGAAATAGACATGAACCGGCTTCCCTTTCCGGGCAAATCGGTTGATCTCGGATGCTGTTCCGGAAACCTCGTCTCCAGTCGGTGTGCCGATTCGTTCATGAAAGATTGCAATCAAGGCACTTGCTTTGTCGCTGAGCAGATCGTGAATCCGCTCCTGAGCCGGCATACCCACGCCAGGGGATGCGTCTCGGCTCCAATGCATCGGGACTAACACGACATGGTCGTCTCGCGCATGAATGGCATTCCATTGATCGATGGCATCGCGCGCCGCTTGAATCTCATCTACCACGTCACTCGGGCCCGCCAGCATTACTGGAAAGACTTGGGCAGTGAACGAGCCTCTGCCTATATCCTCGCGGCTTTCCAAGAAATCCCGAGCACCATTGAACGAACTTGAAACCCCGGCTGTTGCTGAACCTTGTGTGATTTCTTCTGTCATCGCCCACTCTCGATCTCTGAGCCAGACAAGGCCAGCGAAACTGATCCGCACACGGAAGTCACTCATGTAGTAGTTGCCGCCGATGAATCCCTGTTGGTGGAGCCAGCGAATGTCAGCAAAGGCTTCGCGAAAGAAATCTCTGTCACTCATTGAATCGCCATTGAGATGGGCATTTAGGAGAGGATGGGTCACCCTTGGTCGCGGAAGATAGTGAGGTTGTTGATCCGTGAACGAGAGGTCCCGAATCCTCGCGAGAAGGCGATTGGCCGAAGGATCAATATCCACGAGGACAATCTGCTGGATCATAGTCTCGGGGGCGAGTACAAGTGATCGACGTTCTCTAGGAATCCCGCCGGACCCGTCATGCGACGACTCTCGAAACACGTCGACGACTGGCGCTTGTAAGTCGCGTCGGATCGTTCGGAAGAGCACGTCGGACTCAACGCGCCAATCAGCTCGATCGGCGTCAGGGACTTGATCTGCGAGACGTGCTAGAAGGTGCCGCTTCGGCACACCTCCCAATCCATCCGATTTTGCGATTTCGGCCATTTCGAGAAGTGTCCGAGCGAAGGCGAAGCAAGTTTCCACATATCTGTCACCACGGTCGACTATTACTGATTCGTCCAACCGCAACTCCTTGCACTTCCCTACACTGCGAGTCGATAGCCGGGATCGACGCAGGGCCGCTGCGCCAATCCCGATGACGCCATCGGGGGACAGTCATGCGACCGGTCAGCGATTCACACGCTACGCCGCCCCGACCGCCATCACAAGGCCATCGTTCGGCATGGCCGGGCTGCTGGTGACGAAGAGGACCACGCCGCCGTGGGGTGTCGTGATGTCGGCCAGGGGCTCGCCGAAGAGGTCGTGGATCCGGCCGATGACCTGGCCGTCCGTCACCTCGTCGCCGGCGGCGACGGTCGGATACCACAGGCCCTCGGCTGGGGAGCGCAGCCAGGTGAAGGCGGTGACCTCGGTGACGTCCTTCGGCTCCGGTGCCCCGCCGGGGAGCATCCCGAGGTGGCGCAACACCCGGCCGACGCCATCGACCAGCAGCTGCGTCTCGGGCTCGGTCAGCAGGCCGCGACCGCCAGCCTCGGCCAGGACGCCCGGCACACCGGCGGCCGCCGCGGCCGAGGTCGTCGTCCCACCCAGGCCGGGTTGCGGGGTCGAGGCAAAGAGGTACGGGAGGCCGAAGGCACGGCCAAGGTCGGCCGACGCCCGGTCGGTCGCCGCGTCGCCGGAGACGGAGTAGATCGAGAACGGGATCAGGTCCTCGACCATGTCGCCGCCGTGGAGGTCGACGAGGAAGTCGGCCGGCGCGATGACGGCCCGGAAGATGGCGTCGGTCAGGATCTCGGTGAAGGTCCCGGCCGGGTCGCCGGGGAAGGCCCGGTTCGGGTTCTTCTGGTCGATGGGGGAGACGAACGGGGTCCGGGACAGGAAGGACGGCACGTTGATCAGCGGCAGGGAGATGACCGTCCCGCTGATCGCGGCTGGGTCCAGCGCCCGCGTCACCCGGATGTTGGCCTCGATCGCCGGGTACTCGGTCGGGTGGACGCCGGAGATGACGGCCAGCCGGGGGCCGTCTTTCGCGCCCCGGGTGACCGTGTAGGGCCACGGCCAGTCGGCCAGCGCCGGGTGGGAGAACCGCAACTGGCCGCGCCGGACGGTGCCGGGCTCGGGCAGTTCGATGGTGTCGAGGGCGTCGGCGGTAGTCGTCAGATTCTGCTCATCGGTGGACATGCGGCTGTCTCCATGACTGGTCGGGAACGAGCGGGGCCGGAATGGGGCGCTATAGTGCCACGAACCAGCCGTGGCTGAGCGACGAGCGGATCCGCTCGCGGCCGAGACACGGGACCGACGGTGGCACGATCGGGCGAAGGGCGAGCACGAGCCATGGGACGGCCGCTTGACGGGACGGCGACAACGAACCTGACGCGGACACCATCGGGTCCGCCCGTGGTGATCCGCGACGCCACCGATGACGACATGTCGGGGATCGGCCGTCTGCACATCGACAGCTGGCGGTCCACCTACGCCGGGCTCCTCCCGCGGCCATTCCTGGACCGGCTGACCTATGAGGAGCGCGAGCGACGCTGGCGCGGCTGGCTCCGGGACGACGACGACCGGCGGCTCCTGCTGGTGGCGGTCGACGGCGACGACATCGTCGGCTTCGTCGCCGGCTGGCCAGAACCGGATGGAGAGCCGCACATCATCGAGGTCGCGGCACTGCACGTCGCCCGCTCGCTACATGGCCGCGGTCTCGGGAAGGGCCTGCTCGCCCGCGTCGCCGGCCAGGGTGAGCGGATGGGCTACACCGCCCTGTCGCTGGAGATGCTCGAGGGCAACCCGACCGGCGGGTTCTATGACCACCTGGGTGGACGGGTCACCGATCGCTATACCAGCATCCTCGACGGCGAGGCCGTGGCCGACCTCCGCTACCGCTGGGACGACATCGCGACGCTGAGCCGGCTCGACCGGCGGGACGACGATCAGGCTTCCGCCGCGGCGGGTTCCGGGGACTGGGGGACCGGGATCGGCGCCCGGTAGGCCGGGAAGAAGCCGTCCAGGCCCGGCGCGGGCACTCCAGCGCGGCCCTCCCAGCGGCGGTTCAGATCGTCGTAGGCAGCCGGATCGATGACGATCCGGGCCGTCTGGAACAGATGCCGGTCCAGGGAGAAGCCGGACTTGAACCAGAACAGCGCGTCTTCGGTTCCACCGAGGCCGCCACCCAGGTGCATGATCCGGTGCCCGCGGGCCTTCGCCCAGAACACGGCATCCCGGATGATCAACTTGGACGGAGCGAAGTGAAAGAACGCCGAGCGCGTTCCGACCAGATGGTGCTGGACGACCTCTCCGACTTCCGTGAAGATGCCGGCCGCCGCCACCGCCTCGCCCTGCCGGACCACGGCGATCGCGACCCGACCATCGAGCGCCGCGATCAGGTCGGTCACGTAGGCGGTGTCGAAGTAGTACGACGCCGAGGCGTCGAGCCGGTCCATCGTCTCCGTGTAGACATCGACGAATGCCGCGATCGACTCCGGCTCTCCGCGGTCCTTCAGCGTGCAGGTGAACCCGAGATGGTCCAGCCGGCGGAGGTTCTTCGCGTGGTCCCTGCGCAGGTCCTGGAACAGCAGGTCCCGGTCCCGCCGCAGGTCGATCGAGACGGTCTGGCCATGATCGACGACCAGACCGTGCTGACCCAATACACCAGCGTCGACCGGCAGCAGCGGGTTGAGCCGGATGAAGAGGCTGACGACACCGCGCTCACGGAGCAGCGCGATCGCCGCGGTCATGGCCTCACCGAGGAAGTCGTTCCCAGACGGGTCCTCCGCGTCGCCGGGCGTGAGGCCGATACCAGGGTAGCCGTAGGGGCTCACGGCATCGCGCCAGCCTCGACCACCCGAGTCGTCCGGGACCTCCCGCAGGAGGAGCGGCAGCAGCAATTGGCGATCGCCCGACTCCGCCAGGATCGCGGCGGCCACACCACCCTCGAACCGGGCGGCCAGCTTCCCATATCCCGGCAGCGCGTAGAAGTCGTGCGGGATCGCGCGCAGGGCGTCACCCCACCGCGGATCGCTGGTCTCGAGGATCTGAACGCGCATGATCTCCTAGGCTCCCTTGTCATCGCGCGAACCGGGGGCATTCCGCACCAGGCAGGTTGGCTGGGTCTCGGCCGCCGGCGCCGCGCCGCTCGGCGCGGTGGGGGACTCCGACCGGGACTGTGCGGCCCGTAGCCAGGCCAGGTCTCCCTCACCGGCCGGGTCCCGGACGACGTCGTCGGACCAGCGGATCAGCATCGCGATCGTCCTGAGTCCGATCCGCGCGTCCAGGAGCAGGCTCCAGTGCTCGACGTACTGGACATCCAGCTCCAGCTTGTCGTCCCAGGTGAGTTGATTGCGCCCACTGATCTGTGCCAGACCACTGATCCCGGGCCGGACGGTGTGGCGCAGTCGCTCGCGCTCGGTGTAGGCCGGCAGGTAGTGCGGCAGCAGCGGCCGAGGGCCGATCAGGCTGAGGTCGCCCCGGAGGACGTTGACCAGCTGCGGCAACTCGTCCAGACTCGTCCGGCGAAGGAACCAGCCGAGGGTGGTGACGCGATCTTCCGACGAGCGCTCAGCGCCGTTCGCGTCCGTGACCGCCTCGTCGAGCGTGCGGAACTTGTAGACCGGGAACTCCGCCTCATGGAGGCCGACCCGGCGCTGGCGGAAGATGACCGGACGGCCCATCGCGACGCCGACCGCGATGGCGATACCCATCAGGACCGGGGCGAGAACGATCAGTGCGGTTCCCGCAAGCATCACGTCGATGAACCGCTTGACTCGCCGGGCCCCCGGGGACGACAGGGCCGCAAGGATCTTCATACGGATTCACCCATCGGCGCTCACCCGGCTCCAGAGCCGGGCGCAATGTCTCTGAGCAGGATCCGATCGGAACCCGCAAACCTGCGTCGGGACGCAATACTAGCGCAGGTCGCCCCATCCGGATAAGCACGGTGCCGCCCCGGACAGGCCAAAGGGTGTACCTTGACCGGCAATGGTCCGAAACCGACGCGGGAGCAAGTGAGTGGTCAACAGCGTGAATCGTCGCAGGCTGGCAACCGCCGCCGCCGGACTCATGGCCGCCGGCGCGGGGATCTCCCGGCCGCTTGCGGCCCAGGACGCCACGCTGGCTGAGTCGACGTGGTTGCTGGCTTCCGACTTCGGCGCGACGGGAGATGGCACCACGGACGACTCGGCCGCCCTCCAGCAGGCCCTCGATACCGCCGAACAACGCGGAGGCGGGACGGTGGTCCTCGGGAGCGGCGCCTTCCTGTGCAACCTCACGATCGGATCCCGGACAACCCTGCACGGCATGGGGCCCCGAGCGACGACGCTGCTCTCGGTCCCCGGTTCCAACCGGAGCGTGATCGAGGGCCGGGACTTCGCCGACCTGACCGGGACCGACAAGGCAACGCCCGAGACCCGCGGCGCGAACTACGTCGGTATCGCGAATCTCTGCGTCGATGGCAACCGCGGCGCCAATACCGCCGGTTGCGGGATCCGGCTCTGGGGTCGATCGCACATCTTCCACGACCTGATCGTGCAGAACTGCGCCGAGGACGGGATCTTCCTCGAGTTCACCACCCACGATGCCGGGGAGATCGATGATGATCTCGAAGGGTTCTTCACCAACATCAAGGCGATCAGGAACGGTGGCAACGGCTGGACGCACCGCGGGCCGCACGACTCGATCCTCTCCCAGTTCGTGACCTTCTCCAACGACGGCTGGGGCTTCCGTTCGGAGAATCGCGTCAACTCCTACTCCGGTGGCATCAGCGGGACGGGCTGGAACAGCTGGCTGAACGGTCTTGGCTCGTTTCACTTTGGCGCACCGCCGGGGTTCCTGTCCGACTCGGCGGCGTCCGGGTCGAACCGTGGGACCGGCATCGAACTGACGGAGGGGAGCGGCTCGGTGCGGATGACCGGCATCCTGATCCTCGGCCACGAGGTCGGGCTCCATCTCCGGGGCGGCAACCACCTCTTCAACGGGGTCGTACTGAACTCGGTCTCCGGGACCGCGGATCAGGCCGGTATCGGGATCCTGATCGACAACGCGGGGCTGTGTCTGCTCGACGTGTCTGGCAGCGCCAACGAGCGCGCCATCGTCATCGCCGGGGAGTGGGGGCCGAACATCATCCGCGGGCGGTTCAACGTCCCCGAGGGCGGCCAGCTGCTGGCCGGTCCGGTCTCCGAGGCAACGAGCCTGGACCTGGTCAGCATCGGGACAGGAGGCGGCGAGCGCATCGTTCAGATTCCGGGCCTCACCCGATACGAGACACCGGTCTGACACATCCGTGACATGGCGTGAAGACCCGGTGCCCGCGTCACGGAACCACCGGGTGGAGGGAAGGTCACCATGCATCTCGTGACGGGCGGGGCCGGCTTCATCGGATCGCACATCGTCGCCGGTTTGCTGCGACGCGGGGAGCGAGTCCGCGTCCTCGACACGCTCGTCTCGGGGAAGCGGGAGAACCTTCCCACCGACCTGGCGAACATCGAGCTCATCGAAGGCGATCTCCGGGACGAGGCCGTCGTTCGGGAAGCGGTCGCCGGGGTGGACGTCATCTTCCATCACGCCGCGCTCGCCTCCGTCCCGTATTCCATCGCCCAGCCGAAGGAATGCTTCGACATCAACGTCGGCGGTACGATCAACCTGCTGTCCGCGGCCCGGGACGCGGGCTGCCGGCGGGTCGTCTTTGCCTCGTCCTCGTCGGTCTACGGCGATAGCGACGATCAGGCCCGCCGGGAGACCGACAAGCCGAACCCACAGTCGCCCTACGCGGTCTCGAAGCTTACCGGCGAGCAGCTCTGCCAGGTCTACACGAGCCTGCATGGGCTCGAGACGGTCGCGCTGCGCTATTTCAACGTCTTCGGTCCGGGCCAGGATCCGATGTCGCAGTATGCCGCCGTGATCCCGAAGTTCGTGGCGGCGTTGACCTCCGGCGTCGAGCCGGTCATCTACGGCGACGGTGAACAGTCGCGCGACTTCGTCTTCGTCGGAGACGTCGTGAACGCCAATCTCCTGGCGGCCGGTGCGGCCGGTGCCGCCGGGCAGGTCTTCAACATCGCGTCGGGCCGCTCCCGGACGGTCAATGAGACGCTGGGCGAGATCGCCGGGATCATGGGTGTGGATGCCCGTCCACGCCACGAACCGGCCCGAATGGGCGATGTCCGGATCTCGCGGGCGGATATCTCCAGCGCCACGGCCCACCTCGGGTTCAGCCCACAGGTCTCGTTCGCCGACGGCCTGGCCAGGACCGTTCCCGCCCACGTCTGAACCCCGCGTGTCAAGCAGGGTGGAGACGGTCGATCGGTCTGGTCTACGGGACCGGCGGTGAGATTCCGTGGGCAGCGAGGTGGCGGTCGTAGAACTCACGAATGGCCCTCCGCATGTCGGCCGGATCGAAGTCGCGCAGGGCTCGTCGGCGTCCCTCAGCGCCATGACGGGCGCGGAGTTCGGGGGCGTCGAGATAGCGTCCGATCGCGGCGGCGAGCTCGTCGGGCGCATGCGGCGGGACGAGCAAACCCGTCCGCCCCGGCACGATGGCATCCACGCAGCCAGTGACGGTGGTCGCGACGACGGGGATCCCCATCGCGTTGGCCTCGATCAGGACGGTCGGCAGGCCCTCGCGATACGTCGGCAGGGTCAGCACGTCCATCGCGGCCAGTGCGGCCGCCGGGTCGGCCAGCCGACCGGTGACGTGCACCCGCTCATCCCCCTGGAGCGCGACGAGCGTCGCCGGGGAGGCGGGGTCATCGGGCTCCTCCGGGCCGACCAGCAGAAGATGGGCGGTCGGGAAGCGCATGCGCAGGAGCCGCCAGGCGGCCGCGAGGTCGTCGATCCCCTTGTCATGGGCCAGCCGCCCGATGAACCCGACGATCAGCGCGTCGACAGGGAGCCCCAGCTGCCGGCGTGTGGTCATCCGGGGCGCGGGTCCGAAGCGATCCGGGTTGAACTGACCGGCGGCATCGACGCCGTTGGCACTGCCGTTGACTAGCACGACCGCTTTCTCCCGGTCACAGATCCCCTCCCGGACCGCCTCATCCCGCAGCGAGGGACCGACGCAGATGACCTCGTCGGCCAGCGTGCAGGCGATGCGGGTCGTCCCCATGAGCAGGGCCCGGCGCAGTCCGGTCCGGGTCTGATGGGGCATCCCGTGGAGATGGAAGATACGGACCGGTCGCCGCGTCAGCCGGGCGGCTACCATCCCGAGCAGACCGCCTTTCGGGGTCGACGCGTGAACGATCGCCGGGCGCAGCCGGGCGAGCAGCACGGTCAGGCGGGCCAGTGCGACGAGGTCCCTGAGCGGCGTGATCTGCCGCGTCATTGGGATGCCGTGCGCCGGGATGCCCTCGGCGGCGGCAAACGCCTCGAGTTCGGGGCCGGGAGCCGTCACCGCGTGGACCTCGTAGCCATGGTCCCTGAGCGATGATGGCTGGCCCCGGAAGAAGGCCAGCGACATCGGGACCGTCGTGATCAGCGCGATACGGCAAGGTTGAGGCATCGGGTGCAGGTCCCTGAGTTGGTGTGCTTGCGGTCACGTCAGGCCGGCGGGAGCGGATCGACGGCGTGCTCGCTCATCGCCGGGTCGGCGGTCGGGTCGCGGGGGCCGCTGACGCATCGATCTCGACGACGCCGGCATCAGGGACGCCGAGACCCGCCAGGACCGCGTGCCAGGCGTCGATCTCATCCGGTGTGGTGGGAAGGGCCCGGTGACGCAGGAGCCGGTAGTCCAGCCGGAGACCAATCGCCGCGGTATCGAGGGCAAGCCGCGCGGCCTGCCCGGCGACCGCCTGGACGGCCAGCAACGGGCTCCCCTGCCGCAGGAGCTCACGGCCGAAACCGACGGCCATCTGGCGGCGGCTCCGGAGGATCTTGCTCATGCTGAGGCGCGACTCGCGGTAGCCCAGGAGCAGCTCGGGCACGTTGGCGTAGCGGCTGTGGCGGTGCGCCCACAGCAGCATGTCCTGGTCCATGGCGAGGGAGCCTGGCCGGGTGGGCCAGCGGCGGAAGAAGTCGATCCGGCCCATCAGGGTCGGGTTCGCCATCGGGAAGCCGGAAGCCGGGTGCCGGGTGATCCCGGCGTGATAGGGGGGCGGGCGGCGAGCGCCGATCGGCCGGTAATCGTCCTGGAAGACCAGCAGGCCGGTGCCGACGAGGTCAGGCTGGTCGTCGGCCCGCAGCCGGTCCAGTTGGCGCTCGAACCGCCGCGGGTACGCGATATCGTCGCCGTCCATGCAGGCGTGCAACTCACCCGACGCGAGGTCGACGGCCTGGTTCCGCCGGGCCGGCAATCCGCGCGCCACGCCATCCGAGAAGACCCTGACCCGTGGATCGTCGAACCCATGCATCACGTCGAGCGTCCCGTCGGTCGAGCCATCATCGATCAGGAGTACTTCCATCTCGCCGTAGGTCTGTGCCAGGATCGAGCGAACAGCGAGATCGAGCGTCTTCGCGTTGTTCCGGACCGGGATCCCGACCGTGATCAGGGGATGGTCGGACAGCGTCGTCATCGTACGACTCCAGTCTTCCTAAGGTGGTAGCTAGAACGCATCAGCATGTTTTCCGTGTCCCGCGGGGTCGGTCCGAACATAACGGCCGATCGGGCCGTACCCGATCGGCGCCCCTGCCCGCAAGCTGATCGTTCCATCACGCACGCCGAATCCTCCGGGGGCACGCACGCATCGTTCGCTGGCGTGCAGTCACGGACCGAATGCGTCCCGACTA
>JAABUR0100009852.1_pt1 | contig 10648 bp, 17 predicted proteins | sample 5560091 | NCBI WGS metagenome assembly JAABUR01 (sample SAMN10711879, study PRJNA513375) | rock metagenome | isolation source: Antarctica rocks | place: Antarctica: Victoria Land, University Valley sud
GCGTCCCTGGTGGCGTAGGATCTTCGGCGGGTGAGATTAAATGATGAACAGGCGAAGTTTGCGGCTAGCCAGCATCGCGTCGGCGGCGGGCCTCCCTCCGGGCCACTTCCGTCATGTCCAGCGCCTCCGACAGGTGCGCCACCAGCCGCAGGTAGTTCGAGTCTCCCACTAACGCTTGCTTTTGTATGAGGCGCCGGGACGCTTGGATGCGTCGGGAGGCTTCCCCGAGATGTTTGATCGTCTCCTTGAGCACGGTGTCTTCGGCGATCCTGAGCCCACTGTACACCCGTGCGCGGCATAGGTGTCCGATCATTCCGCGTCGCCAGGGACGCTGTACGCTCTTCTGAGAAGCTGCTGCATAGCCCCGGTGCAACTCCCTGGGACCTCCCTAGCCTAGCCCGGCCCCTTCCTCTTGCCCTTATTCACCGAGGTTCCGAGAGTGAGGGGCTTCTCGGAAGTCCGCGTAGCCCCGGTCCTATGCCGAGTGGTATGTTTAGGCTCCTTATGTGCAGGGTACACATAGATGCAGAAAGTAATCACCCCAATACGGAGGCATCTCTACAGTGCATAACATCACCGATACCAACAAGTTGGACAAGATGGGCGAGACGGCCCGAACGGTGTCTAGGACCGGCCAGAAGTCCGCTCACACCGCGATGGACTACGCGCTTGGGGCCCAGGAGATTAACATCGAGATCCTGCGGCGGACGTCACAGGCTTGGATCGAGGGCTTCCGCTACCAGGCAAGGTTCTCCCAGGGGATGGCCCAGGTATTCTTCGGGCAGTGGGGGAACTCGTTCTCGGGCACGACGCACGCGGACCGCCCCCCCCAGGAGCAGGGCAGGTCTGAGGTTACCGAGATAGCCGCAAAGGACGCCCAGCAGAAGGCCGAGAAGCAGAGGGCCGAGAAGGTAGCCAGGGAGACTTTGGGGCAGTGGGCGAACGCGTTCAAGAGCATGCCGCCTTTAGAGCGCCCCGGCCAGGAGCAGAGCGGGCCTGTGGGCATCGAGCCTGCCACCAACGGCGCGCAGAAGGTCACCGAACCGGCCGCCAAGGACGTCCAGAAGGACATCGAGAAAGCCGAGAAGGTAGCCAGGGAGACGCGGAAGGCCGAGGAGGCCGCCGAGGAAACGCAGGAGGCTACTGAGGCGGCCGCCAAGAGCGCGCAGAAGAGCGCAGAGCCAGCCGCCCAGGAAACGCAGAAGAGCACCGAGATAGCCGCCAAGGACGCCCAGAAGAACACCGAGACGGCCGCCTTCCCGGTCGAGGGCTACGACGAGATGAACGTCGGCGAGGTCTCCGAGCGGCTCGACGGCCTCTCAGAAGCCGAGTTGAAGAGGGTTGGGAAATACGAGAAGGACAACAAAGACCGCGGGACCCTCCGCAAGGAGATGGAGCAAAAGACAGAGACCACTTCGTAGAAGGACAGAACACACACCGTCAGAGAAGGGTGGTCTATATGGCCGACATAGGCACGAAGATCAAAGATGCGGTGATGAAGGCCGCCAGGGGCAAGGGATCCGGTGGCAAGAAGGGCAAGAGCACCGGAGGCTCGGAAAGCGGCGCGGACAAGGCCAAGAGGGCCATCAAGAACCTTCTGAAGTAGAAGAGGATGTTATCGGGCCGGGACCCTACGGGGTTCCGGCTCTTCCTCTTGCCCTTATTCACCGAGGTTCCGAGAGTTACCATTCTCACAAGTTGCGCCAAGTTTCCGGTCTTGTTACTCTGGGCACAACCGCCCTGACGGGGGGCGGCGGGGGAGGCACTGCAGCAAATGGGGCAAAAGTACGGCTAGAACGCCCCACGCAAGAAAGGGCTGGGGTTATGCTCCCGGCCCTCTTTTCTCGTGTACCAACTTCGGAGAATCCCCCTTCTAGGACGTGCGGTGGATAGACCTCTAGCAGGTGCGCGAAGCTTCGCTATGTGCCACAATCTTTCGGTAGAGAGAAGCTCTTTGGCAAGGAGGAAGTTGAATGTCGGAAGGCAAGCGCGGAACCCACACCGCCCCGGGCGAAGGCGAGTCGCTGTGGGTAGTAGGCGACTTGATCACGCTGAAGCTGACGAGCGAGGACACTGGAGGGGCTTTCTCGCTCATTGAGGGCACCATCCCGCCCGGCGGTGGGCCGCCGCCCCACGTCCAGCACCGCGAGGACGAGTCCTTCTACGTGATGGAGGGGCAGTTCGAGTTCTTGGTGGGCGAGGACACCATCCCGGGGGGGGCGGGCTCGTGCGTCCACGTATCCAGTGGCACCCTGCACACGTACAAGAACGTGGGAACCTCGCCCGGCAGGCTTTTGGGGGTCCTCGCGCCGGGGGGCTTCGAGAAGTTCTTCCTCGAAGCGGGCGAGCCGGCAACGGAGGGGTCCTCTGCGCCCGAGGGCGAGCCGGACGTGGGAAGGATTGTGGAGATCGGCCAGAAGTATGGCCTGGAGATACCGCCACCCCCGGGGCAGTAGACAGGTTTTCGGGAACACCCACCATAGGCGAACTTCGCAGAACAAGCCTTCCAGGCACTTCGGTGAATAAGCGCAAGAAGAAGGGCCGGGGTGAGACGACTCGGCCCTTCTTCTTGCCCTATTCACCCACCTTCCGAGAGCTGCGATTCCCGACCTAATTCTCTTCGAAACCCGCATACACCCGGCCCAGCGAAGCTAGGCCTACCCCGCCGAGGAGCATAATACCCACCGCCAAGTATTATAGGTTTCTTATGTACAAAACACGGCGGCAACCGCCCGTTGTACATAAGAAACCATACTGCGTAGGACCGGGTGAGAGCGGCAAAAGGCCGGAGCCCTGATAAGGACCCCGGCCCGGTGACAGTTTAGCCAGCGCAGCGCCGGCAGGTAACAGGCTCGAAGACTTCGGCGGTGTCGCCGTCCTCGTCCTCGACCAGGTGGCCGATGAACACGACGCCCTCATAGCAGGCGTGGCACTCGGTAGCGGGTGGTGCGGGTGCGGTAGTCTGTGGTGTGTCCATTGGGTGTACTCCCTTTGGGCCGGGCTCCGGGGGACGGCAATCCCGCCGGGGCCGTTTTATGTTCTCTGAGGATAGTGTATCATTATTGAAAGCCATGTGCTACAGTTTTAGCGGTGAATTTGAGATGAATATTGGAGGAGGATGAAAAGACTTAAGGACATACGCAAACAGCGTGATCTCAGCCAGCACGGCCTGGCCGAACGCTCCGGGGTGTCTAGGGCGACTGTAGCGCGCATTGAGGCCGACCCCGGATACCTGCCGAGAGAGGCCACGATAGACCGGCTCGCCGAAGCCCTCGACGTGTTCAACGTCGAGCTGTTCGCGGACGACGAGTTCGACTTCCCTTTTGGCCCCGAGCAGCTTTTGGCGTTGGGCGGCGAAGAATGGGCGCGGCTGTTGGGCGTCCTCGGCGAGGGGCGCCGGGCCGGCCTGAAGGAAGCCGCTGAGCGCCTGAAGTGGACGGCGATACGCAGGGCGGGCCACGCGCGGAGGATGCCGCCAGGTGAGGCGCGAGAGGAAGTGATGAAGGCCGCGTTTCAGGCCACCTACTTCTGGGGCTACCTCGACGGCCACAACGACCAAGGCGAGTACCGCCAGCACTTTGAGATAGCCGAACGCCTCGACAAAATGGAAGACGACATGCGGAGGTTTAGAGAGAGGAGCGGGGAATCCGCATGAAGGCAAAAGAAAAGGCCGGACCTCGACGCCCGGCCAAATCAACGACCCCTACCGAAGGGATAACACCGTGAGTATAAACCAAGAACAGCAAGAGCGCACCGTCGATCTCCTCTACAACATCCCCGAAGAGCTACGCCGCAGGCCTCAGTGGGTCGTGTGGAAGCTAGAGAAGCGCGGCGGCAAGAACACGAAGGTTCCATACATTGCCGGTGGCGTGGGCATGGCGTCCACGGTTGACATGATGACCTGGCGCACGTTTGAGGAGGCCGCCGATGCGCTCCGCTCTAGCGGACGATACGACGGCGCGGGGTATGTATTCTCTACCGGCGACCCGTACTCGGCAGTGGATTTAGACGATTGCCGTAACCCCGAAACGGGCGAGATCGAGGAGTGGGCGCGGCGGGTAGTCGAGGACCTCGGCGGATACACGGAGGTCTCCCAGTCCGGCGCGGGGCTACATGTCGTTGTGCGCGGGAAGGCCCCGAACAAGAAACGCGGGAAAGTAGAGGCGTATAGCTCGGAGCGGTATTTTGCCATGACGGGGCGTGCGCTATGAAGATCCCCGAACGCCAAGCCCAGCTTGACGCCCTTACCCGCAAGTACCTAGAGCCGAAGGTGGAGCCGCCACCAAAGAACGGCGACTACTACCACGAAAGCACCGCCGTACTCTCGGATGAGGACGTTATCACCCTGTGCCGCAAGGCCAAGAACGCCGCGAAATTCGCGGACCTATTCGACGCTGGCGACACTGGCGCGTATGACGACGACGACTCCAGGGCGGACCTGGCGCTCCTAAGCATGCTCGCCTTTTTCACGCAAACCGAGGACCAACTCGACCGGTTATTCTCCCGCTCCGCGCTGTACCGCCCGGAGAAGTGGGGCCGGCGCTCCGACTACCGGCGCCGCACGATAAACAAGGCGCTTGCCAGCCTCACGCAAACATACACGCCTCCTAAAGAGAGGTCTAACCCTACTAACTCCGCTAACCCTACTAACCCTACTAACCCTACTAACCCTACTAACTCCGCTAACCCTACTAACCGAACGCAGCCGATGACCGCGGCCGAACTCATGGGGATGACCTTCGAGCCTACGCGCTGGGTGATCCCGGACGTTCTGCCCGAGGGTTTGTCTCTCCTTGTGGGCAAGCCGAAGAAGGGTAAGTCGTGGATGGCGCTCGGCATGAGTGAAGCGGTGGCTTGCGGCGGGGTTGCCTTCGGGACTAGGCGTGTAGAGCAAGGCGACACGCTTTACCTGGCACTGGAGGATAACCGCAAACGCCTGCAGAAGCGCCTGAAGAAGATTCTTAACGGCGCTCCGGCTCCCGAGAGGATGCATCTGCACATTGAGTGGCCGCGCCTAGACGAGGGCGGGGCGGAGCTACTAGACGAATGGCTCACGGAGCACCCCGGCGCACGCCTGGTAGTCATAGACACGCTCGCGAAGATCCGCCAGCCCGCGCGCGGCTCAAACGTCTATGCCGAAGATTACGCGGCGCTTGAGAAGCTGCTACCGCTCGCCTCCAAGCACGGCGTCGCCATTATCGTGGTGCACCATCTGCGTAAGATGGCCGCAAGCGACCCGGTGGATGAGATCTCCTCCTCTACTGGGCTAACCGCTGGCGTGGATGGATTCTTGATACTCCGGCGCACTCCAGGTAGTAAGGGACCGACGCTCTACGTTGACGGACGCGACATCGAGGAGCCCACGGAGTACGCGCTCCATTGGAACCTCAACACGGCGACCTGGACCATCGAGGGCGACGCCGAAGAGATCCACCTCTCCAAGGAGCGCGCGGACATCCTACTCACCCTGAACCGCTCCACGGAGCCGATGACGCCCAAAGAGGTGTCAGACGTGACGGCGGGCGCGAAGTACAACAACATCAAATACCTCATGTGGTCCATGCTCGGAGACGGCCAACTCCTCAAGGATAGTAAGGGGCGCTACTCGCCCGCTAACCCAACTAACCCGAGCACTAACCCAACTAACCCGACTAAAGCCGATACCTACGCGGAAAGCGGTGAGCGGGTTAGTGGAGTTAGGGGAGTTAGCGAGCACGACCCTAATAAACCGATGTGTTTGTGCGATGAATGCGTGCCGGTATGAGCCCCCGCGCCCTCACGCACCCGCCCGACGATGCACGAATGTGGCGCCGTCTGTCGGACGCGGACAAGCTGTTCGCCGCGCCCACGCCCTCGGACTTCGCGCCGGCCGTCGGCATGCGGATCTAGGGAGGCGGCGATGCCGGGCCCGACGTTGGAGAAAATCATAGAGCGGCTGCGCGACTCTGGGCAGCTGCCGAGGTTCGCCGCGCCTGCGGGGGCCTCACCTCCCGCGCAGCTGAAGAGCCCGCCAGGGCCGCCTCGTCGGATGGTGGGGCGTCGGGAGCTGCAGCGAAGCTGGGGGGAGGTCCGCTAATGTCCCGATGCCGCGCTACCAAAGCAAATGGAGAGCCCTGCAAGGGCACCGCTACGGGCTCACACGGTTACTGTTGGGCACATGCCCCGGAGAACGCCGAGCAGCGCCAGAGGGCGGCGTCGAAGGCCGCTAGAAGCAAGCCAAGCCGTGAGGTACGCGGCTACAAGCAAGAGGTCAAAGACCTGATAGCCGACGTGAAGGCGGGCGACCAGGACCGGGCCGATGCCGCGGTGATGCTCCAGGGCTACCGGGTGCTAAAAGACCTCGTCGAGCTGGAGCGCAAGATCCGCGAACAGGACGACCTCGTGGACAGGATAGAGGAGCTGGAGAACGTCCTGGAGCAGCAGGGAGGCCACCGTGGCCACCATGCATAAGCGCGTGCGCCGGCTGGAGGACAGGCTAACCGACCGGCTCGTCGACCAGATCGTGCGGGCCCGCTTCGACGAGGAGGACGCGCAAATGCTTCAAGTCCTCGACGGCAATGTCTCCGAGCCCACGCGGGCGCGTGTAGAGGAGATAATCCAGCGGTACACACAGGCGCGCTATGGGGCTTAAGGGCCGTGTGCGCCGACTACAGCGTGCCTTAGAGCCGGACATGATAGTCATCCCCCAGAAGGACGGCACGGTTAAGCGTTTCCCGGCCGCCGAAGGTCTGGACGCTTTCCTCAATGGCATGGAGCGGATACGAGCCGAGCATCTAGGAGGCGATATCCCGCCGGAGCACCCGCTCACCGCGGCGGCGCTTGACTCTAGTGACCCGAAGTTTCGGGAGTCATTCTACGCAATCGGCGGCAACCCGGACTCCGGCCAGGACCTCCCACACAGCTAGGCTCTACTTAATGTACGCACACAACACAGCGCAGGCGAAGCCGGAGTGCGGCCGAGGTCCGTTGCAACCCCACACATAGCTCCAGGCTCGAAACAGACAAAGACCATCCCCTCAATGGTGCTATTAAATCCAGTTTCCCTCTCACATAGTTAGGATCGAAACCCTTGGTAACCCATCCGCGCACGACAAAGGCCGGAGCGCCAAGCCACGAAGAGAGGCTCCGGATCTCCGGCTTATCGGAGATGAAGTTCGGCAACCCGTCCTGATTCTCCGCCTACTCCTTCGAGAGCGCCACGAGGATCGCTTCCGCGCTCTTGGCCGGGAGTAGCCGGGGTGATCCCACGAACCCCCGCCGTGATATCCGGGACGCATAGCACGACCGACCTTGACGGATGAACCCTTTCCGAACGCGGCGTCGCTGCCGGGTGAACCTGTTGCGGGTTACTCGGTCCGGTTGCGGCCCCGACGCCCCTGGGCGAACTCGACCCTGTAGCCGTCGGGGTCTAGGAGGCTCATCGCCCTCTCCCAGGGCTTGTCGCGGGGCGGCTCGAGGAACTCGGCGCCACGGCCCCTGAGGTCTCCGTAGAGCCCGTCGAGGTCGTCCGTGGTCAGCTCCACGTGCACGTTGGTGCGCGGGCCGGCGGGACCCGGCGCCTCCGCGTGCAGCAGCCCGAGCGTGCCCCAGCCGATGCGCAGCAGGGCGATAGTACTACCATTGCGGTACTCCACGCCGAAGCCGAGCAGGTCGCGGTAGAACGCCAGGGATCGCTCGAGATCCGACACCGGGAGGGTCAGGCCCTCCAGCCTCACGCCGTTCGTGGTTTCTTCGGTCATGTCTGCTCCATCCGTTGCCGTCGCGACGTCTCTCGGAGACCTCGCCATTCTAACTCCCGCTATAGGTCCCGCACATTCTGGCGGGGGTTCATCCCACCTGCTAACTTGCTGCCAACTCCGGCGGAATTAGCAGGAGCCGTTCCGAGATCTCCACGGTGGTTGTCAACGGTGGGTACAATACCGGGTGAACGGACGACGCTCGGGAGGGTAGACAGTGACGAGGCAGAGACTAACCGTGCAGGATGCCGCGGAGGTCCTCGGCGTGTCGGTCGATGCGGTCAGAATGCGTGTCCGTCGGGGGAGTCTGGAGGCGGAGAAAGACGATTCCGGGCGGGTGTACGTGAGACTAGACGCCGACGAGGACAAAGTTAAGTCTCAACGTCAAGTCGAATCTTCCGATCTGGTCGAGGACCTGCGGGACCAGGTGGCGTATCTCAGGGATCAACTCGACCGGGAGCGGGGAGCCAGGACGGAGGAGCGCCGGCGTCACGACACGATCATCGCCCAACTTATGCAACGCATCCCCGAGCTTGAGCCAGCGGCAGGGACAGGAGCCGATCAGGAGCAGCCAGATCCTCCGGAGACAGCCGCGGCGGAGCCGGAGAGAGTAGACACCGGACCGGCTACCGCAGGATCTCAGACGAGCGCACAGCGCTCCTGGTGGCGGAGGGTGTTCGGGCGCTGATGTACCACGACCCCCCCGCCTGGACCTACCTCATATCCCCAGCGGCAAGCCTTTTAGCCGTGGCTCTCGCCTACTTGCTAGGTAACATGCAGGGTCGAGCCCAGCCTCACTCGCCAACACTCTTGAGAGCGTGGATGTTGGAACCCCTATCGGCGCGTTGGACGATGAGGTGACGCGCCTGGCGAGTTCCCCATCCGCGCTCCAGAGGCTATGGAATCGTTTCCACGCTAGAATTTCCCACACATAAGCGTTTGCATGGATGCGTAGTGGTTTCCGAGAGACTTCCTTCTCGGAAACTCAACTTACCCGCGAGGGGCGCTCTTCGGCTACGCTAGTCCAGATAGCGTAGCCGAGCAAAAACCACGGCAGCCCCCAACCTGCTATCGCCAGTATGTTTGGTTCGTCTGTGATGATAATGAAGGGAAACATCACCAAGAAGGGGTAAACCCCTACAAGAAGCGGAGTGAATCGCTGCCAGCCACCCCAGCGTCTCGTACGGAGCACGGCGATGCCCACAAGCGTCATACCCACCGCCGTAATTACCGCACCAACCTGCTGCAGAATACTGTCATCTACAAGGATGGACGAGTGGATCTCTGCCAGCACGAAAACCACACGCCCGAGCAAGGCGATGCCCAAGGCAATCCCGCCTAACCACCCCGACACCGCGCCAGAGAATACAAGCCCGACCACGCCGAGCAAGAGTAGCAACTGAACGATAATCCAAGGCACTTGCAGAAGAGCGTACGCTACGGTATGCGGCCGGCCTATTGCTGAGGCCAGTACGCCGGTCACCAGCCAGCCAGCCCCACCTACAGCGCAGAGAGCCCCTGCTGTCCGAACCTTGCCAAGCATTCGGTTATGCCCCATACCACTACTCTGCACATTATCCATGAATTGCCTTCATCCCCTATGACGGCACCCGTTACTTCGCCACGCTACATAATATCTCAACTACATCGACAAACAATGAAGGTTGCAAAGCTGGAGATCCCCGAGCGCATCGAGGACGTCGAGGCCTTCGTCGAGCGGACGAAGAGGGAGCCGGCCGAAGGCCTCAGGCGAACCTGATAACCTGAAGATCGAAGGGCCGGGTGGCTGGGGTAGACCACACCCGGCCCTTTCCTTGCTCCGAGAAGGTCTGGATCATCCCTGACGGCCTCCGAGGGACCGGATAATGTCCACACTACCCTAGATCTTCTCACGCCCACACAGCGCCTCTAGCGAAGCTCCGCGCGTCCTCTTACATCCATATCGACGCATACTTATGCGCCGCCACAAGATGTAGGGTCTCCGGAGTTCTGGCAACTGTGGATACGCCACCCTGCCGGCGCCGGGGACGGAGTTCTATGCAAGATCCCGCATACGAGCTTCCGGGAATGGGTACTCTCGGCAGTTCGGTGGATAATAATCCGCCAAGTTCCGTATCTACGTGGGAGTTTGGTCTTTTCCGGCATAAACAAGCCGTCAGCGGGGCGCCGGCGGTCGGCACGTGCTTGGGTCGGGACGTGCGTAAACTGCGCGGCATGAAGATCACCTTTTTGCCCCACGCCCTCGAACAGATGTCCAAGCGCGGGATCTCCGAAGACGAGGCTCGGGCGGCGCTCGAAGAAGCCGACGAGGAGGGCGCGGCCAACCTCGGTAGGCTCTACGCCCAGAAGCGGTTCGGGCGTCGGAGGATCAGGGTGATCTACAATCAAGGAGCGGACGAGGCCGTGGTGGTCTCGGTGATGCTCCGCAGAAGGGAAGGTGGCGCGTGAGAATCAGCCACGACAAGGAATCCGGCGCTCTGTACATCAAGATCCGGGATGGCGCGTACTCCCATACGGAGGACTTCTCCGAGGGTGCGGACGTGTACGTGGACGTTGACGCCGAGGGTAACGTGCTTGGCCTCGAAGCCCTCTCGTTCGAGGACCTGGCGCAAGCCGTGGAGGAGCGCGGCGGCAAGCTCGACGTGCCGGAGAAGATCGGCGCTCCCGTCCGCTGAGTCCTATTCACCCGCCTTCCGAGAGTGAGCCGGCCTGCTCTTCGGGGCCAAGGAACGCTACCGTTCGGCGCGCGCCACTCTCTTGCACACCGTCGACGGGGCGGTGGCCAAGGAGTCAAAGCGGCGCTTCGTGGACTGGCGCTTCAGTACGGAGGATGCACGCATCAAGCTCAAACGCCTATACCCTTCGCTTCAGGAGTAACAGGCTATTAGGCGTCTTCGTTCAAAGTGTGGGCT
>JAABUR0100009853.1_pt1 | contig 10647 bp, 10 predicted proteins | sample 5560091 | NCBI WGS metagenome assembly JAABUR01 (sample SAMN10711879, study PRJNA513375) | rock metagenome | isolation source: Antarctica rocks | place: Antarctica: Victoria Land, University Valley sud
CGCCCTCGGGCCGGAGGCTGTCGAATGCCGGCTGCACCTTGGCGACGTTGTCTGCGTCTCCGCCGCACATCAGCGCGTAGCCGTTATCGAGCCCCCAGACGCCTCCTGACACCCCACAGTCAACGAAGCCGACACCCTTCGCAGCGAGCAGCTCCCCATGCTCCATGTCATCGGTCCAGCGAGAGTTGCCGCCGTCGACGACGACGTCGCCGTCGCCCAGCAGCGCCCCGAGCGCTTTGACCGTCTCGCGGGTCGGGTCGCCGGCCGGGACCATCACCCACACGACCTTGGGGCTGGGCAGCTGCTCGACCAACTCCTCGAGGCTCCCGACGTCGCGGACGTCGGCGTTGTGGTCATAACCGACGACGGTGTGCCCGTCGCGGCGCAACCGCTCGCGCATGTTGCCGCCCATCTTGCCTAGACCGATCAGACCGATGTCCATGCAGGCTCCCTTTCCAGTAGTGCGTGTCCTCCTTGTCGCCGTAGCTCCCGCGCGCCCATGATGGTGCGGACGGCGTAGGTGTCGGCGGTCATCCCTGTCAGCCTTGCATGCGCAAAGGCATGAGCAGATAACGGAAGTCGAGATCCGGTTCGGCGTCACTGGTGGCCAAGTTGGCAAAGGCAGCCGGACGTGCCGGCTGCGTCATCGCGATGTGCACGTGGGAGCCGGTGACCGCGTTGAGCCCGTCGAGTAAATAGGCCGGGTTGAAGCCGATCGAGATGTCGTCGCCCACGAGGCTCGCCTCAAGCGACTCCGACGCCTGCGCCTCCTCCCCGTTGCCCGCTTCCAGACTCACCATCTGCTCGGTGAAAGACAGTCGAATCGGGGTGTTGCGCCCTGCCACGAGCGACACTCGTTTCACCGCATCGATCAAGGTGGCCACGTTGATCTGGGCAGTGATCTCCGACGTGCTCGGAAACAGTTGCCGGACGTTGGGGAACGCACCTTCGATGAGGCGGGTCGTCGTCCTACGCTGCCCTCCGGACGTCAGCGACTCAAAGCCGATGAGGCCTTCGCCACCGTCCACCTGCCCCAGCGCGACACTGAGCTCGGTGCCGGATGTCAATGAACGCGCGGTCTCGGCCAGCACCCGTGCCGGGACAAGGGCGGTCACGGACAGGTCGGTCTGGTGGGGGTTCCACTGCAACTCCCGCATGCTCAGCCGGAAGCGGTCTGTTGCCAGCAACGACAGCATCGACCCGTCGATCTCCAGCTTGACCCCGGTCAAGACCGGGAGCATGTCGTCACGGCCGGCGGCAGTGACTGCCTGCGAGACAGCGGCGGAGAATGTGTCGGCATCGACGGTTCCGGACACGGTAGGCATGTGTGGCAACTGCGGGTAGTCCTCGACCGGCATCGTCTGCAGGCTGAACCGTGAGCTCCCGCACGTCACCGACAGCTTGGCCGCGTCGAGCGCCACATCCACGGGCTGTTGGGGCAGCGCCCGGGCGATATCGGCGAGCAGCCGGCCCGAGACGAGGATCTTGCCGTCGTCAGCGACATCGGCAGCGACAGTGACCCGCGCGGAAGTCTCGTAATCGAAGCCGCTGAGGGTGAGACCATCCGGTCCTGTCGCCATCAAGATGCCCGCCAGCTGCGGCAGTGTGCCCGGGCGAGTCGGGATGCTCCGAGCGGTCCACGCCACAGCCTCAGCGAGCAGGTCTCGGTCGACGCGAAACTTCATCCGATGCCTCCTGCATGCTGCTCACCGCATTGCGCTGTGACAACGGTGGACACGACCGGCACGTGCCTGGTCTGGGTGGGTGTGCATCCTCCCACGCAGAACAGCTGGGAGGTATACCTGGGGCGGCCATCGTCGGGTTGTCCCCAACCTGGATGCCGGGGAGGTGTTGGAGGACAGCAGCCATAACGTGTTCTAGTTGTCACCGTAGCAACGGTGGACAGTGGGGATAACTGGCGAAACCGCAGGTCAGCATGCATATGAGCGGCCGATGTGGCTGTTGACAACCTAGGGGGCCCGTCCACCGGTCGGTGGACGGACTTACCGCCGAACGCCAGGTGTCCACAGGCGTGCACAGGAGAGGTTCCCGTTGCAGGTAGGAGTCCACATCTTTGTCCCCAGGATGTGTAGGGCCGCGGGGGTGTGTCGGTCACTGCTGCCGAGCCTGCTGCTTGATGCGGTTGGTGAGTTCGCGGACCTGGTTATAGACACTGCGCCGCTCAGCCATCAGTTGACGAATCTTTCGGTCGGCGTGCATCACCGTGGTGTGGTCGCGGCCCCCGAACTGTTGGCCGATCTTGGGCAAGGACAGCTCGGTCAGCTCACGGCAGAGGTACATGGCGATCTGCCGGCCGGTGACGAGCACCCGGCTGCGGCTGGTGCCGCACAGGTCGTCGATCGACAGCCCGAAGTACGCCGCGGTCTGGGCGATGATGACGCCGGCGGTGATCTCCGGCTCGCCACCCTCCGGGATGAGGTCTTTCAGCACGATTTCGGCCAGGGTGAGGTCGACGGGTTGCCGGTTGAGGCTGGCGAACGCGGTGACGCGGATCAGTGCACCCTCGAGCTCACGGATGTTGGTCTGGATCTTGCTGGCGATGAACTCGAGCACGTCGGGTGGCGCAGTGAGCCTCTCGGTGGCAGCCTTCTTGCGCAGGATCGCGATCCTGGTCTCCAGGTCGGGAGGTTGCACATCGGTGATCAGACCCCACTCGAACCTGTTACGTAGGCGGTCTTCGAGCGCGGCCAACCGTTTCGGCGGCCGGTCGGAGGTGATGACGATTTGCTTGTTCGCATTGTGCAAGGTGTTGAACGTGTGGAAGAACTCCTCCTGGGTCTGGATCTTGCCCTCCAGGAACTGGATGTCGTCGATCAGCAGCACGTCGACGTCGCGGTAACGCCGCTGAAACCCGGCAGCACGGTCGTCACGGATCGCGTTGATGAAGTCGTTGGTGAACTCCTCGCTGCTCACGTAGCGCACCCGGGCGCCGGTGTAGAGGTTGCGGACATAGTGTCCGATGGCGTGCAGCAGGTGCGTCTTGCCCAGACCGGAGTCGCCGTAGATCAGCAGCGGGTTGTAGGCCTTTCCCGGCGCCTCGGCCACGGCGACGGCTGCCGCGTGCGCGAACCGGTTGGACGACCCGATGACGAACGTCTCGAAAACATACTTCGGGTTGAGGCGGGTGTCCTTGACGCTGGCACGGAAGGTGTGGCCGATCCGATCGGCGCCGTCGGCGTGGGCTACGGCGGGCGCTTGGTCGGCGAGGGCGGGCGCCAAGGAGTCACTATGCTGCAGTTCGTCCTCTGTCTGCAGCGCGTCGGGGTCGACGAGGGCCGTGTCCACGGTTACCGCCAGTCGAACCTGGTGACCGATCGACTGGGTCAGCGCGTGCTCGAGGCGGGGGCGCAGCCGTGTCTCCAGTTGGCTCCGGGTGAAGTCGTCGGGCACCGCGACAATCGCGGTGTTCTCGTGCAGCGTCACCGGTTGCGACGCCGCCAACCAGGCGCGGTGACTCGCAGGGAGCTCCTCGACAATCTTCCGCCACACGTCTACGAGGTTGGCGCCCTGAGTCATCGTGGCTTCTCACTCCCATGTTGTTAGATCGGGTGTTAGATCGGGACTGCGTGGTGGGACAGCACGCTACATCCACACACTTGTCCACAGGCTGTGCACAGTGTGCTGTGCACCAGGGCGGCGAGGCGCGAGGCGCCGGAAAAGGCGGCGGGGAAAACTTCGTGCCGACGGGACGCTAACAACAATCCGCGCACCACTACAAGGGGTTGTCCACAGGTGGTTGCAAATCTCCCTGCAGCCTCGGCGCGTCGGCGCGTGTTGGTCGGCCAGATCGGCGAGATGTGTGTGAGGGTTGAGAGTTCGGCGCTGAGGTGATTGCCCTGGTCCCCGGTTTGACCGGCTGAGCGGCCAACACGTACGGTAGGTCAGTCGGCTTGAGTGTCGGCGTGTGCGGCGTGTCCAACCGCCCTGGCAGAATCTTTGATAGCACCTGGATGTGTCGGCTTATCTCTGTGGACGAGCGGTCAAACCGAGGCCTCTCCAGAGCCGAATCGACACCCGTGTTGTCCCCTCGATCCTCGGAGCTTTCCCGTGAGCAAGCGTACGTTCCAGCCAAACAACCGCAAGCGCAACAAGACCCATGGCTTCCGCTTGCGGATGCGGACTCGCGCTGGGCGCGCCATCTTGGCGGGTCGTCGTCGGAGGGGTCGCAGCCGGCTCGCCACCTGAGCTGCGCGCGCCCTGTGCTCCCCCCTCCTCACCGCCTGCGCCGGACTGGAGACTTCCAGCAGGCCGTTCGCCGAGGTCGACGTGTGTGCAGTGCCACGATGGTGGTGCACGCGGCTGGTGCCCCGGTCCCTGGGCCGCCCCGGATCGGATTTGTCGTGGGCCGTCCCGTTGGCGGTGCGGTGGTCCGCAACCTTGTCCGCCGCCGGCTCCGTGAGCTCGTCCGCGCCAGACTCAACCGGCTCCCCGCAGGTCTGCTCGTCGTACGGGCGACGCCACGAGCCGCGTCTGCCTCGTACGCCTCCTTGGGTGCAGACATCGATCGCTGTCTCGAGCGGCTGGAGTCGTCACAGCCATGAGGTACGTTTTGATGGGGATCCTGCGTGCCTACCGCGTCGTGGTCAGCCCGCTTTACGGCCAGGTGTGCCGCTATCATCCGTCCTGCTCGGCATATGCGCTGGAGGCGGTGGACCGACACGGCGCCGCCCGCGGAAGTTGGCTCACCGCCCGGCGGGTGGGTCGTTGTCATCCGTGGGCCGCCGGGGGGTATGACCCGGTTCCCACCGAGTTTTCCTGGCGGGTACCCGCGCCTACCGGGGTCAGCAAGGAGTGGCAGTGATCGACTTCTTCGTGTCCCTCGGGCACACGATCATGACACCGTTGTACTACGTCACTTCCGGCATCTTGGTGGTTTTCCACAAGTTCTACAACGGTGTACTGGGCTTCGACCAGGGTTGGGCGTGGACGCTGTCGATCGTCAGCCTCACGGTCGTCATCCGCACGGCGCTGATCCCGCTGTTCGTCAAGCAGATCAAGAACAGCCGCAACCTGCAGCTCCTCCAACCCAAGGTGAAGGAGCTGCAGAAGAAGTACGGGCACGACCGTGAGCGTCTCACCCAGGAGACGATGAAGCTCTACAAGGACACCGGGACGAATCCGCTGGCCTCCTGCTTGCCGCTGCTCCTCCAGATGCCGATCTTCCTGGCCCTGTTCCGGACGCTCAATAAGGCCGCAGATGGCGAGGGCGTCGCATTCATGACCAACCCTTTGGCGAGGCTGCTGCGTGATGGTCAGATCTTCGGCGTCCCGATTTCGGACTCCTTCACCAGCTCGGGCGACAACGTGTCGGCCAAGGTGCTCACGATGGTGCTGGTGGTGCTGATGACCATCACCACGTTCACCACGCAACGCCAGCTGATGCGCAAGAACATGCCCGCGTCGGCGCTCACCGGTCAGTATGCCCAGCAGCAGAAGATCTTGCTGTACGTCCTTCCGGTGGTGTTCGCCGTCGGCGGTATCGCCTTCCCGATCGGCGTGCTGCTGTACTGGTCGACGTCAAACCTCTGGACGATGGGCCAACAGTTCTACGTCATCCGAAACAACCCCACCCCGGGCACCCCAGCGTTCGAGGCCAAGGCGGCACGTGATGCCGCCAAGCATGGTGGCGGCGCCGCAGGCGAGACCGGATCCGCGGTGGCGACGGTCGAGGACGCAGAGCCGAAACCACCACCGCGGGCACAGCCCCGCAAGCAGACCCGCAGCCAACGCAAGCGCAAATAGCGCCGCAGATTCTGTTGTCCCGAGTACCGACACAAGGAAGTGGCATCACGATGAGCGACTCCCCGGCGGCGACCGCCGACGAGACCGACGAAACCGCCGAGGCCCCCGAGACTGCCGAGGCCGCCGAGACCGACGAAACCGCCGAGGCCCCCGAGACTGCCGAGGCCGCCGAGACCGCTGCAGTTGTTGGCGGAGGCCGGGCCCAGGTCAAGCAGCTGGAGACGGAAGGCGACATCGCCGCGGACTATCTCGAGGAGCTCCTCGACATTGCGGACCTCGACGGAGACCTCGACATGGACGTCGAAGGCAATCGCGCGGCCGTCTCGATCGTGGGTGACGGCCTAGACGCCCTTGTCGGCGACAATGGGGAGATCCTGGAGGCTTTGCAGGAACTGACCCGGCTTGCCGTCTACCGTGAGACCGGTGAGCGGTCCCGTCTGATGCTCGACATCGGCGGCTTCCGAGCGGACCTGCGCAAGAACCTGGTCGAGCTGGCCAATGACGCCGCCGCCGAGGTGCAAGACACCAGCGAGCCGGTGAAGCTAGCGCCGATGACACCGTTCGAGCGCAAGGTCGTCCACGACGCGATCGCTGAGGCGGGGCTTCGAAGCGCGTCGGAAGGCGTAGAGCCGACCAGGTGCGTCGTCGTCTCACCGGCACCTTGAGTTCTATCGCCGGCAACCAGCGTCTGGTCAGCCGATCCGGGACAGCTGGGCGGTGACATGTCAGCAGATTCAGATCGAGTTTCACGTGAAACACCGGCTGACACCCTCCTCTCCTCACTATTTGGGGATAGAGACGAGGTAATTAAGAGATATGTCGATCTACTGGCGACGGACGCAGTGACGCGTGGCTTGATCGGCCCCCGGGAGGTTCCTCGGCTGTGGGACCGGCACATCATCAACTGTGCCGTGATCGAGCCCGCCTTCGGCGCGAACACCACCGTGGCTGACATCGGTTCCGGAGCCGGACTCCCTGGGGTGGTCCTTGCCATCGCCAGGCCCGACCTGCAGGTGGCCGTGGTCGAGCCGCTGCTGCGCCGGGCGAGCTTCCTCGGCGAGGCTGTTGCCGCCCTTGGGCTGGACAACGTCGAGGTGATCCGCGCCCGAGCCGAGCAGCTGCATGGCGTCCGCCGGTTCGACTCGGTGACGTCGAGAGCCCTCGCGCCGCTGGACCGGCTGCTGGGCTGGTGCTGGCCGCTGGTCGGGGGCGGCGGGCAAGTCGCCGCCATCAAAGGAGCTCGCGCAAACGACGAGCTTGCCGAGCACGCCGACAGCATTGCCCGGCTTCGACCTGCGGGCCGCGCCGAGGTTGCCACCTACGGTGAAAACCTGGTGGCTCAAGCGACCATAGTGGTGCGGATACAGTCGTGCCGCGCTTCCACGGAGGGATGACGACACAGTGAACCAGTCCGCTGTCACGCCACGGTTGGGCTGGCCTGGGCCGGCGTACGTCGCCGCGTCCGGACTGGGTTGGCCGGTCCGGCGCAGCGACCCCTCTTGTGAACGCCACCTGGTGCCGCCCCAGACCGCCTCATGGCACTCGTCGCGAAGGACCGAGCAACGCAACGGCGACGACCCGTGCTCCGGCGCCTCGACCGCACCAGCACCACCCGCAGCCGTGGATGTTTCACGTGAAACCGGGCGAGCCAAGCAGGGTTCACTGCCGCGTCCTGAGCGGACCCGGGTGATGGTGGTAGCCAACCAGAAGGGCGGTGTGGGCAAGACCACCACCGCCGTGAACATCGCTGCTGCGTTGGCTCAGCATGGCCTGAAGATCCTCGTTGTCGACCTTGACCCTCAGGGCAATGCGTCGACCGCGCTGTCGATCGAACACGGCGAAGGCACTCCTGGCGCGTATCACGTCTTGATCGCAGGCACCCCCATCGATGAGGTGATCGTGGAATGCGCGGAGGTGCCCGGGTTGTTCGTGGTACCGGCAACCCTCGACCTCGCGGGAGCTGAAATCGAACTGGTCCCGATGGCCGCCCGCGAGACCCGCCTGAGGGAGGCACTCGAGGCTCATCTGTCTCAGTCGGCCGACGACCAGGACGCCTACGACTACGTCTTCATCGACTGCCCCCCTTCGCTTGGGTTGTTGACGGTCAACGCCCTCTCGGCCGGCCGCGAGCTGCTGATTCCGGTCCAGTGCGAGTACTACGCCCTCGAAGGCGTCAGTGCCCTGCTCCGAACGATCGACCAGGTCCGGGAGCACCTCAACCCCCAGCTCGTTGTCGGCGCGATGATCTTGACCATGTACGACGGACGCACCCGACTCGCGGCCGGAGTCGCCGAGGAGGTTCGCAGCCACTTCGGTGACGCCGTGCTCACGACCGTCGTCCCGCGGTCGGTGCGGATCTCTGAAGCGCCGAGCTTCGGGCAGACGGTGATGACGTACGACCCGGCCGCTGCTGGTTCGCTGTCGTACCTGCAAGCGGCGACCGAGCTCGCCCGACAGACGCAGGACATCGCGTGAGCACACCACGACGTGGACTCGGCCGAGGACTCGGCTCCCTCATCCCGACCGCTCCCAGCCGTCCGCAGGCGCATTCGCCAGGCAGTCAGCGGGCTGACGTGGGCGGGCGGCCCAGCCAGCCGGACGCCGATCAGGCCAACGTGCCAGGACCTCTTCCGGTTGCGGGCGCGCACTTCGCAGAGCTCCCCATCGGTCATATCGTGCCGAATCCTCGGCAGCCTCGAACCGTGTTCGACGAGGACGCGATGGCCGAGCTCGTCTGCTCGGTGAGCGAGGTTGGATTGCTCCAGCCGATCGTCGTACGCGAACAGTCACCGGAGCGGTACGAACTAGTCATGGGTGAGCGGCGCTGGCGCGCGGCTCTGCAGGCCGGCTTTGAGCGTATTCCCGCCATCGTGCGAGAGACCTCCGACGACGTCCTGCTCCGTGACGCGCTGCTCGAAAACCTGCACCGCGCCCAGCTCAACCCGCTCGAGGAGGCAGCTGCCTACCAGCAGCTGCTGGACGACTTCGGGTGCACGCACGACGAGCTGGCGACCCGGGTCGGACGATCGCGCCCGCAGATCTCCAACACCCTGCGGCTGCTCGGGCTGTCGGCTCCGGTCCAGCGTCGGGTGGCGGCCGGCGTCTTGTCCGCTGGGCATGCCAGGGCGCTGCTTGGCGCGGCGGACGCTGCCCGCCAGGACGCGTTGGCAGCCCGGGTCGTTGCCGAAGGCATCTCCGTCCGGGCACTGGAGGAACTCGTCGCGTTCGGAGCCGAGGTGGCGTCGCCGTCTCGTCCACGCAGACTGACGCCCACCGCGCCTGGCCTGGCCGAGATTGCTGAGCGGTTGTCAGAGCGCTTCGAAACCCGATGCAGAGTGGACCTCGGGAGGAGCAAAGGCAAAATAACCGTCGAGTTCGCCTCTCTCGACGACTTGCAGCGCATCCTGGCGAAGATGGACCCGCAGCAGTCACCTGACTAGGCGTTCTTGCTCGTTGTCGACAACAGGGCTGGTAGGAACCTGCGCGCCTCAAGGTCTCCGCTTTGCACTGTCGCGGCGGCAATCCACCAGGCGATTGCAAGAACTCTTTCGAAAGACTACCTTCGACACATGATGCTCAGCAGGCGCCGGGTGACAGCGGCAGCCGACATGAAGGCCCTTGCCCATCCGGTTCGACTGGACTTGCTGGAACTGCTCGGCGTGCACGGCCCGATGAGCGCCACCGAGGCGGCGGCTGAACTGCAGCAGAGCCCCGCCAACGTGTCCTGGCACCTGCACAAGCTGGGCGAGCACGGGTTCGTGCGCCAGGCGACGACGGGTCCTGGGCGCCGCCGCCCGTGGAAGGTCGTCGCCGAGTCGCTGAGCTGGGGCGAGGACGCCGAAGATCCGGCGACGACCTCCGCGTTGCACGACGTGACGCTTGAGCGCGAGCTCCAGACGCTGCGCACCGCCTTGGCGCACGTGTCAGAAGAGCCGGCTCCGTGGCGGGACGCGACGGAGGTCTACCAATCCCGGTTGTGGCTCACGGCTGCGGAGGCGAGCGACATCGGGGCGCAGATCCGGCAGTTGTTCGAAACCTTGGCAGCCGAGCGTCGTGACCCCACCAAGCGTCCCGTCGACGCTCGGGTGACGGCGCTGATGGCCTGGGTGGTGCCCAGCGGTCCTGACCCGAGACGAGTGCCCAAGTGAAGGCCGCGTTTCGCCAACCAGGCTTCGGGCTCCTGTTCACCGGCCTGCTGGCAAGCATGGCCGGCGACTCCCTGATGCTCATCGTGCTCGCGGTTTGGGTGAAAGACCTCACTGGCTCCAACGGTGCTGCCGGCCTCACCTTCTTCTTCCTGGCGGCGCCAGCTCTGCTGGCGCCGCTGGCGGGCATCTACGTCGACCGGCTCAAGCGTCGCACCGTGCTGTTGTGGGGCAACATCACCTCGGCGGTGGCGGTCCTTCCGCTGCTGCTGGTGCGTACCGATGAGCAGGTCTGGCTCATCTACGCCGTGGCCGTTCTCTACGGCGTCTCGTTCGTTGTGTTGCCTGCGGCTCTGAACGGACTGCTCAAGGAGATGCTTCCCGACGACCTCCTGGTCGACGCCAACGCGAGCCTCTCGACCACGAAGGAGGCGCTCCGTCTCGTCGGACCGCTGGCCGGTGCTGGTCTGTTTTCGTTGCTCGGAGGCGCCGGGGTGGCGGCGATCGACGCGGCCAGTTTTGTCATCGCGGCTGGCGTCATCGGCTGCCTGTCGGTGCCTGAGGAACAGCCTGTACGCGAGGAGGGGCGCTGGCGCGACGAGTTCCTCGCCGGCGTCCGGCATATCAGAAGCGACCGCGTGCTGACCCACACCCTGCTTGCCACCGGCCTGTCCCTGCTCGTCATCGGTTTCATGGAGTCAGCGGTATTCGCGATGGTCGACGCGTTCGGCAAGCCCGC
>JAABUR0100009854.1_pt1 | contig 10646 bp, 8 predicted proteins | sample 5560091 | NCBI WGS metagenome assembly JAABUR01 (sample SAMN10711879, study PRJNA513375) | rock metagenome | isolation source: Antarctica rocks | place: Antarctica: Victoria Land, University Valley sud
CATCAATGTGAGGATCGGCCTCGAGCACATCGGTGGCCTGCCGCTCTTTGGCCTGCGCGCCGTGGATCCCAAGAGCTGGCAGTTCGCGGTCAAGCACGGGGTGGATCGCGCCGTTGCGGCACTCGCATTGCTGGTGCTATCTCCGCTGCTCGCCGCGATAGCCATCGCCGTCAGGCTCAGCTCGCCCGGTCCGGTGTTGTTCGGACAGCGGCGGATCGGCCGTGATGGACAGGACTTCGAGATGCTCAAGTTCCGCTCCATGCGCGTGGACGCCCCTGAGCCCGCGGCGGCACCGGCGCGCTCAGGGCCCGTCGAGCTCGCCGTGCTGGGAGCGGACACCGCACCGGGTGGCGTGGTGGGCGCCGACCGCCGCACACGGGTGGGCACGTTCATCCGCTCCACCTCGCTCGACGAGCTTCCCCAGCTCTTCAACGTCCTGTCCGGCCGGATGAGCCTCGTCGGCCCGCGGCCGGAGCGGCCGGAGTTCGTGGAGCTCTTCGGGCGCAGCGTGCACCGCTACGACGACCGTCACCGCGTGAAGTCGGGAATCACCGGCTGGGCGCAGGTACACGGCCTGCGCGGCAAGACCTCGCTGAGCGACCGGATCGAGTGGGACAACTACTACATCGAGAACTGGTCGCTGTCACTCGACCTGAACATCCTCATCATGACGATCTCGGCGGTGCTCAAGAGGGTCGAATAGGGGCCAAGCAGCCCCAGGTCGAGAGTGTGGCCGGCCCATCAAGGCACTCGGGATAAGCGAGATACTGAGCGGTGCGATGTCGGAAGAGAACGGGGAGCAGGTACGACGAATCTTCGAGGCCTTCGGCCGAGGTGACTTCCGCACGGCCCTCGAGAACGTCCGCATGGAGGTGCGAACGCACCGCATCGCCCCTCTCCCCGACCCGAAGGCCTACATCGGCCCCGCCGGGATGCTCATGGCCTGGGGCGAGTGGGCCGCCCCCTACGAGGAGCTCGAATTGACGGTCGGCGAGCTTATCGACGTGGGCCACAGCGTCGTGGCCGAGATCCGCCAGCGGGGGCGGCAGATGGACAGCGGCGAGCTCACGGAGGAGCGCTTCTGGTTCGTCTGCACCTTCTTCGAGGGTGAGTTGACCCAGTGGGACATGCTCGCCAGCAAGCGGCAGGCGCTCAAGGGGATCCAGAGGGTGGAGCCCTAACGCTGCTCATCGGACGGGCCACGCGATACGGCGTAGGGGCTGGTCGGCTCGGTCGGCCTCCAAGGCCGACATGTGAGCCGCTTCTGCCACCATGCCGGCGGGTGTTCTCTTGCCGCTCGACGCAGCTGGTCCTCGGGTGCCTGTCCGCTGTCCTGATCGTTGGGTGCTCGGGCGACAAGCCTGATGGTGATCCAAGGGCGTCACCGGCCCCGTTCGTGATCTCCGGCGGTCCCAGCCCCGCCACCGTGTGGGCCGTAGGGGATGCCGGCCACCTCGGGGAGCGCGAACGTCCGGTAGCGCGCCTGATCGCGTTCTGGCACGTGCCTCGCTACAGCGCCGGCACGAGGCACGGCGACGACCCAGCCGTGGATCCGTTGTGGCAGGCCGTCCAGGGGAAGGTCGCGCTGGTCGTCAACGGCCACGAGCACAACATGCAGCGGATGAAGCCCCGGGACGGGATCGTGGAGCTGATCGCGGGCGCCGGCGGCCACGGGGCTCGCTATCCGCTGGCCGAGGACGACGCACGGCCGGCCTTCGCCGACGATGATCACGACGGCGCGCTGCGCATGCGCCTGAGCCGCGGGCAGGCAAAGCTCGACTTCGTGGCCACGGGCGGCCAGGTGCTCGACTCGAGCGTGGTGCGCTGCCGCGAGGAGTAGGCAGCAGCCTCTCCAAAGTCTTGCGCCGTCGCCCCGATACGCGTGGGGCCGCGCTCAGAGCTCTAGCGAACGCTGAACCGTGCCGTCGCCGAGCCGCTGCGCCCGACCGGGTCCGACGCGCGGACCATCAGCACGTAGGTGCCGGGCTCGAGGCCCGGGCCGCGGGGAAGGCGCAGTTGCCAAGCGCCCCGGTCGCGCAACGCGAACGTCGTCCTCGCCCGGCATGAGGAGCGGCGAAAGCGGCCGCCGTCGAATGCCAGGCACGCTCCGCTCACAGTGCGGCGCACGAGCGACATGCGCAGCGGACCGGCGTAGCCGCGAGCGCGCCCGGCGAGAGCTCGCGAGCCGCGCGGCAGGACCCTGCCGGCACCAAGCCGATCGATCGCGATCACCGGACGATGCGGCCTGCAGCCGATCCTTCCCAAATCCGAGCGGCTGCCGTCGACGTGGCGGTATCCGTAGGTCATGGCCGAGCGCTTCAGGCCCAGGCGCAGCGCGCCGAGGCGCGAGCCCTCGGCTGCCGCCAATCGCGGGTCCGACATATCGATGTCGTGGAGCGGCTCCCGTCCTCCCGCGCCGGCGATGAACTGGGTGATCCCGCGTACGGCCCGGAAGCGCTGGTAGTTGTGATCGTGACCGTTGAGCACCGCGACCGCCCGACCTCTGAGCGCCCGCCAGAAGGGCTCCACGTCGGTCGCGTCGCTGTGAGAGCCCGCGTCGTAGCGGGGGCGGTGCCAGAAGGCGGCCGTGCAGGTGCCTCCGTAGCGCGAGAGATCGCGGCGCAGCCAGGCCACCTGGGGCGAGCCAGGCCCGGTGTCCTCCTCGCTGTTGAGGCTCACGAAGTGCCAGCCGTCGAGGTTGAAGGAGTAGTAGTGCGCGCCGCGGGCCCCGAAGGCGCGCCGTCCCCAGTAGCGGTCATAGCCCTCTTCGTGGTTGCCCCACTCGTGGTTGCCGGGCGTGGGGCTCGTGATCGGCTTGAATCGCCCCCAGGAGCTCGCGTAGTTGGTCTCGAACTCCCGCGTGGTACCGCTCTCGTACACGTCACCGAGGTACAGCAGGCGGTCGATGCCCTCCTTCGCCACCCGCGCAGCCAGGGAGTCGTCTGCCGTGCCGGGGACGGCGCCGTCGCCCACCGCCCACAGGCGAGACCCGGCGACCGCCGTCGGGGTGGCGCACAGGCCGATGCACAGCGCGATCAGAGCCACAGCCGATCTGCGGCCCACAGTGGCTCTCGTGCTGGTGATCTCTTCCATGACTGCCTTGAACCCGAGTCGGCAGCCAACGGCTCGGACTTGATCCGCCAGCTTGGCCTACGCCCGCTCTCGGCGAGACCGTAGCCGCTGCCGTACGGAGCGAGTACCAACCCGAAGGGCCCGTCCCGGTGCGCTCTCGAACAGCGGATCGTAGATCTCCGCGAGCTTCATCACGAAGCTCGGCAGGCTGTCCTTCCCGGTGATCATCGAGCGCTTCATCTCGAGCGGAGCCCAACTCCCACGGCCGTGACAGGTGACCGCTGCCTCGAAGCCGGCCTCGCCCGCCGCGGCGAGAGCCTCAGGTCCGTACTTGCAGAACGGGTAGGCGAACGTGCGCACCCGGCCGCCGGTGAGCGTGTTCAGAGCGTCCCGGCTGCCCACCATCTCGCGCAGGCAGTCCTGCATCCCCATGTCCGAGAGGTCCGGATGGCTCACGGTGTGCGCCCCGAGCTCGACACCGCCCGCCGCCACCTCCAGCAACTCATCCTCGGTCATCATGCGGTCCCCGGAACCCGCGGCGATCCACGGATTGGGCTTGCCGATCAAGCCGGTCGCCACGTAGATCGTGGCCGGGACGCCGTACTCCCGCAGGATGGGCAGGGCCACGTGGTGGTTGTCATCCATGCCGTCATCGAAGGAGAGCGCGACGAGCCCAGGAGGAGGCGTGCTTCCGCCCGCCCGCTGCGCAAGCTCCGCCACCGTAACGAACTCGAACCCGGCGTCGCGAAGCAGCTCGATCTGAGATCGAAAAGCGGACGGGGAGACACGCAGGAAGTGCGGATCGACGACGCTGTTGGACTCCGCCACGCCGTGGTAGCAGAGGATGGCCGAGCGTCTGCGACAGAGCAGCGCTGTCACCCGCCTGGTCGCACTGCGGATGTGCAGGTCGGTGCCGTGGCCGGACATCACTGCTCAGGCGGTCCCTTCCCGCCGAAGGCCGCGCCGCACGGTGGACCGCATGCCTTCCGGGGCCGCCCGCCACGCCCGCCGGGGCACTCGGGTCAACTCCGTCGCGACGCCGCGTGGCCCGGCGGGGACCATCGTCAGCCACTCGGCTCGCTGCTCGCCATCCGCCAGGCGGTACTTGTAGGGCTGTGCTCCCGGGCCGAGGTCGCAGCGCGCTTCTCCGCGTCGGAGAGCATCTTCGATCGCCGCAACTATGCCGAGGATCGATGGCCGCTGTGCGGCCCAGGCGTCGTCGAAGCCGCCGAGCCAGTACGAGAGCTCGCCGCCCGCGGCGAGGAAGACCTCTGCGCCGATCGTTCGCCCGTCTACGTCGATGCAGAAGAGTCGGAAGCGCTCTTCGGCGATGAGATCGCGTGCTGCGTCGCGCAGCATGCGCTCCACCCCCGGCGTGAGCGCGCCGGATCCCCCGCGCTGGACCCAGCGAGCGTGGTGCAGCCTGGCGAATGACTCGAGGTCGCGATCCAGCTCGTCGGGCGAGCGGGACATCCGAAAATGAGCGCCTTGGGCCTCGAGCTGCCGGCGCGAACGGCGGACTTGCGAGCGGAAGTTGGCGCTCTTCGAGCCAAGCCACCCCTCCACAGTGACCCCCCGCAGGTCGAGCTCCGGAGCCGGATAGGTGTCGTCCCGGTGCAGGCGGGGCCGTTGCCCAGGCCACTCTGCCGCGATCAGCGACGGCCAGCGCGAGCCGGCGTGCATGCCCTCGAGCGCCAGCAGGTCCACTCGCGGGCGTGCGCTCGCAATGCAGGAGGCAAAGCAGGCCGCGGCCTCGCGTTCGCGGCCCGGCTCAGCCAGCGGCTCCACCGGCGAGCAGGCAGCGCCCGCCAGCAGGCTGTACCGCCCAAGGCCGACCCGGCTGCGCGTGACGCAGAGGGGAGCGATTCCCACCATCCGCTCGCCCTCGAACGCCACCACGGCGCGCAATTTCGCGCGCGGCTCCGCGTGCCGGAGCCAGGCAAGCATCCAAGCCGGCGCACAATAGGGTCGACCAAGCTTGACGGCCAGGACGTCCCAACTTGCGCCGTAGGTCTCGAGCTCGGCGAGATCCTCTATGAGCACGCCCCTCACGGTTCTCAGCCGGCGCAGACCAACGCCGGGCAACGAGGCGCCGTGGCCGCTGCGGTCGACTTCTCCGGCCTGGCGAGCCGGCGGCGCCACGGATAGGGCTCAAGGTAGCCGGCCAGGCGCATCGCCCTATGCTAAGGGTGGCGCAGCCCCGTCGCGTCCGGCCGGTAGTCCGACCTCGTCACCTCACTCGCTGCGGGGGCGCGTTCATGGACCGGATCGGGCACCGCTTGAAGGGTCAGATCAGGCATGTGCTCGCGGATGTGACTGAGCAGCCCGTAGACGAGGACGACGAGACCGGACAGCTCGAGCAGTTCCTCGACCGACGTGAGCAGCACGTAGACCACATTGCCCTTTCCGTTGGCGGAGGCCCACCACCCGCCGAGCAGCTCGACGCCGAGCGCGCCGGCGAGGAACACCGCGGCGGCGCCGGCAAGCAGACGCCAGGTCCGGCTCGGGAGCTGGGAGAGAAAGCGCGCGTAGACGAGGCCCAGGACGAGCACCCCGAGCGATCCGGGGATCACCCAGGCGTACTCCAGTACCCCCCCGCCCAGGCCCAACAGCTCCCTGACCGGTGCTGTGAGGACCTCGTGGCCCTCCAGCGTCTCGTCGGCCGCAAGCGCGCAGAACAGGACTCCCAGCGCGAGCCAGTGAGCCCAGTAGGGCTGCCGCTGCCGGCGGGAGAACAGGCCCATAATGGCCGCGATGGCCCCCACGGCGAGGAAGAGGAGCGCCGCCACGAAGGTCGGCACGCTGCGTTTGGTAGCGACGTCGAGCCTGCTGGTTGCCGCATCGAGGCGGCCGTGCAGAACGAGCACGTCCGCGAGCTGGGCGACCAGGCTGATGGCCGCGAGCAGCAGCGCCAAGCCGATCAGTAGGCCAAAGACCCTAGACGGCTCGACCGTCACGTCCAGCCGGGCGCTGCCCCCAACCGGGGGCGGGCTGAAACCCAGGCGGACGGGCGGCCGGTGCAGAGCCAGGTTGACGATCACCCCGTAGACGAACGTCACAGATCCGAGCATCTCGAGTGTCTCTTCGAAGGCAGTGATGAGGGCATAGGTGAGACCCTCCTCGCTCCCCTGCGTCGACGCGTAGAGACCCCCGAGCGCTTCTACCCCGATCGCCCCGGCGAAGAACAGCACGATCGCCACCGTGAGCAGCCGCCGCACGCTCGGATGCAAGCGGGGGGCGAAGCGCATGAACACCACCGCGAGCCCGGCAGCCACGATGCTGCCGGGCACGATCCAGGTGAAGTGGAGAAGCCCATCGGCCCCAAGGATCTCGCGCAGCGGAGCGATCAGCGTCTCGTGCATGGCGAGTTGCTCGTCGAGCGCCAACGCCGAGACGACGATGCCCAGGAGCGCCCAGGGGAGGACGTCAGGTCCACCCACCCGGCGCCGCACCCAGGCCGTAAGGCCCAGCAGCAGGGCGGCCACCGCCAGCAGGCCGGAGCTGAACAGGGTCGGCAGGCTCCGCTCCTCGTCCAGCTCGAGCGGGCTCAAGGCGCCACTCTCGCCTCCCTTGAAGACCTGGTCGGCCAGCTGTGCCGCGACGCCGATGGCGGCCACGGCGCCGACGGCAAGCAAGAGTCCTAGGAGGAGGGGTCGCGAGGATATCTTCATGGAACCTGTAAAGGACTGCGTCGTCCCAAGGTACGTCGGTCGGCCGAGCCGACAGCTTTAGCGTCCGCACCCGGGCGCACCTACACTTGCCCGCGCGAATCGTGGGTCGTGGTCCGGCTACAGAAACGCCGCCCACGGTCGACACTAAGGTCGAGGGTTCCGCCACCGCGCCCGTGCCCTCAGCGAGGAGGCACTGCACGACTCGCGAACTGATCAACCCCACCAAGAAGAGGCCAGCGAGATGGCGAAAGCGACCACCGAGGGGACCCCTACCGTAAGCACGCCCGAGGGGACTCCAGCAGGCGAGCCCGGTGCCGGGCGCAAGATTGCGGCGAACGCCGCCATCAGGTCGGCCGGAGAGGTCGTCGCGAAGCTCGCCTCGATCGCCTTCTACGTGGTGATGGCGCGCGAGCTTGGCGAGCAGAGCTTCGGCGACTTCATGTTCGCGTTGTCGCTGACGGGGGTCCTGATGCTCGCGGCCGGCTTCGGGATCGACGACTTGACCGTTCGCAACGTCGCGCGGGACCCCTCTCGCCTCGACTGGTACCTGAGCAACGGCGCCGCGATCAAGGTCGGAACGAGCGCCGCCCTGCTCGGCCTCGCCGCCATCGCGGTCAACCTGGGCGACTACTCGAGTGAAGCGCGGGCGGCAGTCTACCTGGTGGGGGCGGGCGTCGCGGTGGAGACCCTGTCCTGGACGTGGCAGGCGATCTTCACGGGCCTCGAGCGCCCGTATCTCGTCTCCATCTCGATCGTCGCTCAGCGTTCGCTCACCGCGCTGGTCGGGATCTCGCTGATCCTCAACGGCGCCGGCGTAGTCACAGCCGCCGCGGTGTTCCTGGGTGGCTCGATCGTCCAGCTGGCGATCAGCCACCTTCAGCTCGTGCGCAGGGTGCGCCCGCCACGGCTCGAGCTCGAGCCCGGCGCCTGGCGCTCCTTCCTGCGCGCCGGCGTCCCGGTCGGTCTCGTTGGCCTGATGCTCACGGTGCTCCTCAAGCTCGACATCGTACTCCTGTCTTTCCTCGGCGGGGGCGACAACTCCGAGGTCGGCATCTACAGCGCGGGCTACCGCCTGGTCGAAGCCACGATGTTCATCTCCTGGTCCTTTGCCCATGCAACCCTTCCTTGGCTGGGCCGCAAGGCAGAGGAGGGCGGGCCCGAGCTCGCACGCGCCTGCAGGCTCGGGCTGAAGGCGATCTCGATGGTGCTCGTCCCGATCGCGGTCGGCCTGGGGGCGCTTGCGCCCGAGGTGATCGACCTCATCTATGGAGCCGAATACGAGGAGGCCGTAACGCCCCTGCGACTACTCGCGGGAATGAGCGTCCTGTACGGGATCAACTACTTCGCGGGGGGAGCGCTGATCGCGCTGGACGCCCCCGAGCGCTTCCGGCGCGTGGCGCTCCCGATGATCGTCGTGAACCTGGGGATGAACTTCGCGCTGATACCGCCATTGGGCGCGGCCGGCGCGGCTGTCAGCGCCCTCGCCTCGGGGGTCATGCTCGCGGCGCTCACCACGCTGCAGATGCGCTCCGTGGCGGGCGCCTTCAGCCCGCTCCAGGCTTTCGCGGGTCCGGCGATCGCCGGCGCGGCCATGCTTGCGGCGCTGGTGGCGCTGGGGCTCCCGCTCGTGCCTTCGGCACTCGTGGGCACGCTCATCTACGTGGCCGTCCTCGCCGGGATCGAGCGCATCGCCTTCCGCGAGGACGCCGAGCTCGTGGTCGAGATCCTCCGCCGGCGCGCCAGCAACTGAGCCTCCCACGGGACACCGGCGGCGGGCAGGGCCCCGACCTGACGGGACCTTTCACGTGGAGCGCGCTCTCGCCACCTCGTCGTAGGCTGCGGCCACCCCTGTAACCATGCGGTCGAAGGCGAAGCGCTCTTCGGCACGGCGCCGGCCCAGGCGCCCTACGTCGAGCGCCATCTTCGGATCGTCCAGGTACTTGCGCAGGGCGTCGGCGTATCCCCGCGGCGTGCGTTCGCGCACGAGCGTCCCAGCGGCGCCCACCACCTCGCGCACCCCCCCCTCCTCCGGCCCTACAGCGGGGCGCCCGTGACTCATCGCTTCCATCAACACCAGGGGCGCTCCCTCAGCCGGGCGCCCCCACAGCTTCTTCGAGGTGACGGCGACGACACGAGCCCGGCGGTACTCGTTCGCAATGTCGTCCACGCGGCCGATGTGCGTCGTAGATGCGATGCCCGCACGCGCCGCGCGCTGGGTGAGCTCTTCGTGGTGGCGCGGAGCCGTCGAATACGGGAGGCCCGCTATCACCAGCCGCGCCTGGCAGCCCTCCGCGTGCAGGAGCGCGACGGCGTCGATCAAGGTCCGAAAGCCCTTGCGGGGATCGAGGCGTCCGGCCGACATCACGAGCAGCTCGGTCTGGTCGCTGGTCGGGCGAGGGTCCACATCGATGCCCGGATAGACGACGGTGACGCGGTCGGCGAGCTCGGCGCCCAGCAGATCAGCCATCGTTCGGCTGACGCATATCACGCGGTCGCAACGGACCGCAATGCTCCGGGTGAGCGGACCCTCGTAGGCATGGTCGTGCTTCATCCAGACGAGAGGCACGCCGAGACGGCGAGCGAGCGGCACGCCCAGGACCGCGGCCTTGAGGCCGTTGGCGTGGATGAAGGAGAGCTTGGCCTCGGCGTAGTGGTCGGCCAGTCGGGCGGCCGCCGCGGGGATCCGCGGGACCCCGAACCGACCGGGAAGGTCCATAACCTCGGTGGGCACGCCCGCCTCCCGAAGCCGTCCGGCAAATGTGCCCTCCCGCATGACCACCGCGCGCGGATCGAGGTGGTCACCCAGCGCGTCGATCAGCCTGAGCATGACCGACTCGGAGCCACCGAACTCACCGTAGGGAGCGATGAAGAGCGGACGCAGACGTGGCACGGGACCCGAGGATCATGCCAGACGCACCAAGCGGACACCGCCGCGTCGATCCTGACCCCGGCGGTGTCCTCCTCCGGGTGCATCAGCTCCGGCGGCCGCCACCGAGGCGATACATTGGCACGATTCATGAGGCCTCTGGTTTCCACCACCACGGCCCCGACAACCTGACGAGTTGAGCTCCGAAGGGATCAACAGCCCCGATCAGGGGTCGACCGGAGACTACCCCGCCCCACGCGAGCCAGAGCTCTCGCCGGTCCGGGAGTGGCTCAAGCGCCACCTCGCCGGGCGCATGCTGGCCGCGGTGCGGCGCCGTCGGAAAGTACCGCTGCTGGCACTTCGCGCAGTGTGGGCGGAGCGCGAGGATCTTCGCGCGGGGCGCATCCCCCCCGTCCCACGGGATCGCCACCCCAAGTGCCGCGCGGTCGTCTGCATCCCGGCCGGTCCGGGAGACCCCGCGGCCCTATTCGACACGATCGACTCCGTCCTTGCTTCCGACCGTGGTGAAAGTCAGATCGTCGTGATCGACGACTGCTCGGTGAGCTGTCGCGAGGCCATCGTCCGCGCGCGCTATCCCGAGGTCGACGTGGTACGGACCCGTGTCCCGAGCGGCGGCCCACCGAATCTGTGGCCGGTGCTGCGGACGGCCGTGAGGCACGTGCTCGAGCACTACGACTTCGAGCTCTTCGCCAGGCTCGACACCGATGCCCTGGTTACCGGGCCGGACTTCTGCGAGCGGGCACTTGAACGCCTCAGTGGGGCGCCCGAGGTCGGTATCGGCGGCTCCTTTCGCACTCGGGCCGACGGCCGACCCGAGGGCCACGAGTTCCACGTGGCCGTGCTCGATCGCGAGCTGCCGCGGGATGCCACCCTGAAGCGCGGCGTCGAGCGGGCTGAGGCCGCCGGCTGGCGCCGCGGCGACGCAGTCCAAGGCGGTGTGATGTTCATGACCCGCGAGGCTTGCGAGCGCCTCAGGAGTGAGGGGTGGCTCGACTGGCGCCGGCCCTGGCATTCGA
>JAABUR0100009857.1_pt1 | contig 10645 bp, 18 predicted proteins | sample 5560091 | NCBI WGS metagenome assembly JAABUR01 (sample SAMN10711879, study PRJNA513375) | rock metagenome | isolation source: Antarctica rocks | place: Antarctica: Victoria Land, University Valley sud
AACTCATCAACTCGTGCCCCGCGTGTAGTTTCCCCTCTAGAGGGACTCCCTGCATTGGTGTGTGTGGCTCAGTGGCTGGAAGGCTTGACGGCAACAGGGGAACTGCCAGGTTTCGGGGGTCCAAGCATGACTAGATTGCGCCTTTCGGATCATGTCTGCCGAGCCTTATAGAACTAGTTATGGGGCCCGCCACTTAGGATACCAGCTCCAGGAGTCCATCAGCATCAACATCAGCGTAGTTGTTGGAGAGGGAGTCTCTACTCCGTATGTTGCATTGAGACGAACCCACGTGTTCGGATTACCAGTCATCACCACGTTTGAAATGTCTGCCAAATGCTGGTACTGCGCGATGACATCGGTTAGCCATGGAGTCGGATTTCAGGGCAGGTGGGCCCCCGAACCAGACCCCTGTTCCCTGTCCAAGCCTGTTTCGAAGGACTAGCCGCGTTGGTAGCCGTCCAAGAAATCCAATCACTCCAAAGCCTGTTCTCCTCGAGAAGGGTGTCGTAGATTTGCTGCGTATACCAAACCTCCCTCCCATAGTAGTAATCCATCCTACCCTCATTGTCGTCGCGCTATACCATCAGATCTTCCCATCGCTCCCACTCCTTCCAATCATCACTGTAACCTCCTCCCCAGAACCCCACCACCCACCACCCACCACCCACCATGTCCTCCAGCTCCCCCACCCCCGCCCGCCAATCCTCCACCAAAGAAATGACCGACACCGAAACCGACGACCCCGGCTACCGCTCGCGCTCCCAATCCCGCCGCTCCCGCCGCCGCAAACAAGCCCAGAAACAGCAAAACCCCCGACAACCGCCGACCATCGAAGAAGAGACCCAAGCCTCGGACGCCCGGGCCAAATCCGGCGCCATGCAACCCTTTGAGCGCATCGGCCCGGACGAGACCTCCATGGACGGCCCCGTCACGCATGCGCGCGCGCAAAGGGGCGAGATCCCGATGCGGGGAGGGGATGCGGGGCAGCAGCTGAAGACGGGCCCGCAGGGAGGCGGGGAGAAGAAGAGCGAGATGATGGATAAGGATGGGTTGAAGTTGAGGTTGGAGTTGAATTTGGATATCGAGATTGAGTTGAAGGCGAGTATTAGGGGGGATGTTACGTTGGCTTTGTTGTAAGTGCTCCTGGAGTTCTGGCTTGTGGGCTGGTTGTGCTGAGGACTAAAGGAATTGACAGGGCGTAGGTCGTGAGCTGCTGTGGAGGTCGAGAGCGGTTTTGGATGGTGGGTCGAGGTGGTAGGAGGTCCTCGTGCTGTGGATGGAGACCTCGGTGGGAAAGGCTTCACTGTTAATGTTGGAATAAGTATGAGGCCAGCGTAAATTCTTTGGTATAATGTTACGAAGCTTTGGACATGTATAGCTCTTTTTTCTGTAAAAAAAAATCTTAAACCATTGGCACGACATGATATTTGAGATTAGGGTTCTTTCTCCACATTCCACATGACGCCTCTGCGATTACCGCTCATGTTTCACGAACCAGCACCCTTACACTTCTAGGTTTCGGACGCTTTCGGATCGAGTGACAAGATCGTCACGGTCGGAGAGAAAAGCACCGGTATACTGTCCCACAGAGCAACACGAGAAGCTTGGAAAATAGACAAATCCAAAACCCACCCAAAGATGTACCATAAGCTCGACACAAAGCCACCGCAAACCCGTCGATCGCGCGCACTGACCTTTACCCACCGACCAACAAGCGTATCAAAGCAAAAGCAAAATTACCCTCATGCCCACCCCGCAAAACCTCGCCCAAGTCCTCTTCCCTCACATCCACCCTCAAAACCCAATACTTCCCCCCAACCCCCTTCGCCATCACGTCGTATGCCTCACCCCCCCATACCTCCCCGTCCCCTCCATCAACTCCATCACAAGCCGCTGCATCCCCCTCACATACTCGCGCACAAAGCACCAAACGCCCCTGGCATCCGTGTATGGAAACCCCTTTGGCATACCTTCCACGTCGAACCCAGGGGCGAAGATGTGTTCCTGCCGTTGGCGAGAGAAGGGCCAGAAGGAGATTGTAGGGGGCTCGGGGTCGAGGAGGCTGTAGCAGTTGTTGGGGTTGCGGGTGAGGTGGAGTCTGGTGGTTGTCTGGGGCGAGGAGGTAGGTGGTTGGGGGCGTGGTGAATTGGGTAAGAGGCGTGCCGAAGAAGTAGGTGAGGGTGGAGCGTTGATCAATATTTGCAGTCTTTCTGTGGGCATGGTTTGTGTCCGTGGCAATCCTGTTTGAGCCGTGCCGGCTGGTGAACACCGAGTGAGGTAGTTGATGGAGTGCTGTATGTGATGTTGCTTACGAATAGATGGATATAGTATGCTCTAAATGAAGGTGCGTAGCTAAATTTCGTATGTATGTTGAAAGTGGAAGCAAGATTGCATAGATGATAGATGATAGAAAGCGACGTGGTCAACGCTTATTAGACCATGGAAACATACGGTGTAGAATTACCTGATATCGAACAGTCATTAAGGGGATTGAAGTGAAGTACTCCATGGTGATTCACTGAGCCTGGCACGAGGACAATAGAAAATCTCTAGCAAACATGAAGAACATGGAATCACAGACAATCGAACGCCAGCTGCAAAATCCGTAATGTCTACCACAGCAAACAAATTGCGACGCATTGAAGTAGAGCAAGCTTGCCTTAGATGAGTAGAATATCTATTATCTGAGTGAGCGAAATCATGATGAAACGAACGAGATACTCAGTGGACCTCCATCTTATTCGACAAGCACGGTCACTAGGGTAGTAGTATTCGAAACAAGTAGGAGAGTCTCAGGACAAGAACGGGTTTGAAATCGATTGCTAATGGTAGAGAAAGATGGCCTCGATATGCAGAAGCAAACAGTGCAGTCGCTGTCTCACCAGTGAATCCCCATTGTCAACGTATAGTGCCTGTATGAAATCTAACCGCTCTCTGAGGGTGGTCATCATTGATAGCGGAGCGTAATTGCTTATTCGTCGGCACTTCACATCATACCATCAAGGGGCACAAAACCAGTGAACAACAATCGGTCTCTCAAACGATCTTCGTCACGATATCCAATTGAACAAATAGACTCATAGCTTTCGCGGAGCCTTGTCATCGTTGAGTCGAGTCAAATGGCAAAGGTTGTGCAACAGGAAGAATTGAGGACATTTGAAACCGATTGTCCTTGACATTTCATATTCAAAATGTCACTTAGTCGGGTAACTTGACCTGGCATGTTTGGCTCTCGGCTGATATTTACCGACTTTCAACGTCCCCTTGTGTAAACTTTCAAGATGAGAGCCATTGTGACAAAGATGATTGCAACTATGCGCCATTGTTAGCAAGGCAGTCGATACGAAAGCCATCATCACAAAGACCTTTCTTTATCGAAGAGTATGTCGAAAGAGAAGACAAAGAAATTGTTCTCCACAGCCCGGTTCTATTGGGTAGTATCTCAGGTTTCGCTGATGTACACAATTTCTCTTTGAAGTCCCATGCCCTGCGTCTTTGCTTTATTGTATTCCGGATTAATATAAGTAGGGGCGTCCTCACAACTTGATTATCCACAGCCCTCCTTCAACCCAACATCACTTCAACTCACACATCAAACCAACAATACGAAGGACTCTGCTCACTCTAAAATCCTTGAAACTTTCAAAAGCTTCTTCAAGATGACGTGTTCGTGCACAACACACCTCACCTGCATCGCTGTCAGCAACCTCCCTGAATCTATCATCGAAAAGGATCTCCCAGACCTCTTTGGAGCGTATGGTGAGATAACTCGTTCAAGCCTGAATTTAGACCGAGCCACAGGAGAGTCCACAGGCAGGGCGTGCATTGATTTCGCGAACGAGGCCGCTGCCAAAAAAGCCTATCAGGAGATGAACAATTGCCTATACCTAGGCCATACCCTCAACATCAGACTGACACATCGATTCCCTGTGGCCGAATGCACAATCAAGATTACGAATCTCCCTTTGTTCGTCACCTTGCCCGATATCGAGGAGCTGTTCGATGGCCCGGACAAACCGATCGTTCGGTCAATTCTAGTAGTCGGGGACACTTGGAATAACGCTGAGGCCTTCGCAATGATTGAATTCCGGAACGCGGATCTTGCGAGGACGGCATGCAAGAACGCGGACGGGGATTGGTTGGACGGCGTCAATCTCAAAGTCGATATGGCGCGACAAATCATCGATATAGATTCTCTGCTGGTCCAGTAGCTCTCTGAACTGCCGTCATATCTTTAGTTTAGTCAGAAGAATAACCATCACCGATGAACCACCTCAATGCATTGCCATACAGATTTCCTGCTAGATACCATTCTTTATGTTGTTCCTATCTTGGATTGACCTATGACGCTCATCAAACCATCAAGTACTTAATCCTGCCAGCACACAATTCTGAAAGAGATCTTTAATTTCATGTTCTTTATAGTCAACGCGTCCCGATAGACCATCTTCTGCTCAAATAATTCTTATGCTTCGTGTCTTCATAAGTGCAACATGCTGGCCAATGATGAGTAGTCATATGTTGATCCAGTGATGGACGAGGCCAAAGTAAAAAAAAGTGCAAAATACCACACTATATTGGATACGCCTTAGCGGTAATAACTAGTACTAGAGACTACGAGGTTCCATTCATGAAGATTATGATGTATATTACGGATTAAACTCGAATAAATGATATACTTCAAACCATCATGCAAGCAAGCACAAAACGCTTTTCATCGCCAAATCGCCAATCCATGCTTCCCACCCCGAACCACCACCAGCCACTAGTCCCCCCCAGACTTCCCGCTCTTCGAATCTGAAGAATCACCTGATGACTTGTCACCCTTTGAAGAGTCGCTACCTTTGCTGTCGTCACCTCCATTCTTGTCCTTGCCCTCACCAACAGTGTATGTGCACGAGCTCTCGATACCCCAGTAGTGCTGGTTCATCCACCCGGGCTGGTAACTGCAGCTGTTGGAGTCGTAGACTTCGTCATAGAGAGCGCAGTAAGTTCCTTGGGCGACACCGTCTTTCTTGACCATGTACGCGTTGAACGACTTGCACTTGCTGTTTCCGGAGTTGTAGCTTCCGTGCTTCTTGTTGTAGTCGTTTTGGCCCTGGGCATAGGCGCTGCAGACGTTGACGTCGAAGGGGCCGGGGAAGAACTTGGTGCCCATGCAGTGCTTGGGGTCGTTGACGGCGCCCTTGGGACATTGGGTTGGCGCGCCGCATCCTGGGGGAGCAGCGGGGAGCGTGTTGTTCGTCTTCTCGTAGCCGTTGGAGCCGGCGATGACGACATGGAAGTCTCCGCGGTAACCGCCAAAGTTGTTAGCGGCTGCGGGCTCGACTCCAGATCCCCAGAGCGTGCACTTGAAGTTCGTAATAGACGATGGCAGCGTGCAATTTGGGCTGGGGTTTAGGCTGGGGTCACGTTCGATGTAGAGGTTGAAGCCCGTGCAGAGGGTTGTGTTGTCGCACCAAGCGGAGCAGTCTTGGGCGCTGTAGGTGGCTAGAGTGTGCAGGCCAAGGTAGGAATTAGCGGAGACCGAGGCGTTGAGGTCGACGAAGGTTTGAGCATAGCCGTAAGGGGTTCTTGCGGATTGAGCGAGGTAGTGGAATTGGGGGTACGCTTCGAAGGCTTCAATGGTGTCGGGGGAGACTTTGGGTCCGTAGCCTAGGCTGAGTTAGTAGGATACCTTGGGAGAAGAGTTCAAGGACAGACCATCTGGCTGAGGAGCACAAGGATCTTCAGGGTTGATGAATCCACAGTAAGTACCAGCCTCAGGCACGGTTGGGCAAGCAGTAGAAGAGCTGGTTGTTGCCGTCCCGGAGGTCTGCGAAGTGGACTTCGACGGGGTGGGGTAGGGTGAGGGCGAGGGCGAGGGCGATTGCGAAGGCTTCGGCCCCCATCCTCCGTAGCCCCAGCATCCACCGTCATCACGCTTGACCTTGGCAACAGCGGTTCCTACAGCATTGGCGACTGAAGATCCCAAGACTGAAGCGTCGGTTGGGCTGTAGGAGATTGTGTCAACGACGGAGGCAAGAGGAGCAGCTGTCACGGTTGGGGTGGGTGCAGCTCCAATGACACCAAGGTCAAAGGCTTGAGCCGCTGGAGAGGCAGCTGCCAACCCAGCGAGGGCGGCAACGACGAAAAGAGAAGCCATCAGGCGAGTTGGTATCCGATCAAGGGCTGAATGTAAAAGATAGATGGTAGAGATTGTATGTAATGAACGATGAGAACGTAGAAGATAGAACGAGAGACTTGTTGCTGGAGACAAAGCAAAGGAAACGGGCTCTTATATAGAAAAGACAAAGACTCTGGCCCACGGCATCACCGTGAAGCTTTGACAGCTCGACGGCCTAGATCCTGTATACGAACCCTGCGTTAGCTGGAGTGTGGGGAAGCACGGGTATAATCATAGAAAATAGCCGCTATACGCCATATGGAATGCATTGTCGAAGCAACTATTGACACTAGTGGAGTTTGCTGACCCACAAGGAATCAGGGGAAAAAGAGATGGACACGAGGTTCAGGTCCAAGGCTAATTTCAAAACTGTAAAATAGTATTCCGGGGTCCACGAGTCTGGAATTGAAAATTGGCAATAAAGTCATTCAATTGTGAATTGTCTTCCGAGGACCCGGAGAGGCTCACTTAGACTTCGAACCAGGGGGCAAGAAATCTCGTGAGGTAGTCTGGAACAGGGCATCGGAGTATTTTGCCTCAACACGAACGCGGCGGACTTGGCGGGTCCCTGCCGAGATCCATGGAAATGGAAGCCATCTATGTAGTCGATGGCGTTATAGTGGATGAGTAGCCTCTCGATGTTAGTGTTGTACGAAGTCGATATGAAGGAACTTCCCATTCCGGGAACTCATGAAGGCAGACCGACGTAAGGTAAGTAAGGTAAGTAAATAATCTTACCCTTGACAGAGTTACGCCTAAGGTATTCAACAAACTTCTTTCCGCAGTGAAACGTCATATGTTAAACTTCGCCCCACCGCACGGCAGTCAAGGTCTCAAGGACTGTGCCAAAAGAAAGATAGAAGATACCGTAGTCACAGTCCACGTTATTTGTGTACCGTGTACTTTGGGTTTCCAGCGCCGAGTTCATCGACCGCCACGAGTCCTGGATGTCTCGATCCAGAAGATGCAAACTTTCTTTCCCTGCGCTTATCCGTATCGAGTTAGAGTAGAATAGTGGCTCGGGGTCCCCATGTGATCGTCCCGTCTCGATCGGGCTAAAAATGCGATCCGATTAAGTCCTGAAGCTATGGAAATACATAGGGGCTCACTAAGGTACTACCTTACTGAACAATGGAAGATGGAAGATAGATTGTTACCTAGGAAGAGATTCGAGCTGACAGCATTCCGGTTCTTCGACTTTGGGGTTTTGGCATAAGTACACGCTATACCTGAAGACTCCAAGCAATTAAGCAGCCACAGCCTCGTGGCACGACAAACAGCTTCTGTACGGAGTACGCCATGTTCCATCTGCGCAATGAGCGTCCCAGAACCATGATTCTCATCCAATGAGTGACCCCTTCCAGGCCCCGTGTATGCTCCGTTTTTACCTTGACAAAACCTTCTACTCCAAGCAGCAAAACGTGTGTCCAATCCGATCCGATCGTCAGTCCCAGCCCCATTATCGAGAAATCGTAAGGTAGTAAAACACAAGCACATGGAATGGAGACAAGCCATGAATCGTATCACGGACATAGCAATCATTGGGACGACTTGGAAATGTCAAGAGACGAATCTCTTGACTCCTCGAACATTGTGTTGAATGGTGGAGGTGACGTCAGCCCTGATCGGACCGAGCCTGCTTCTGGCGACGACATGGCCGATCGCGCTTCCTCGTGGCTTGAAGAATGCAGCAATGGTGACAACGTCGCTTGCGCTCTTGAATGACCTTAATATGCGCCCGAGGGGCCAGCCGACTCCGTGTCCCAAGATCCGACCGGATCCTCAGACCCGAACCTTCCGTGCAGGGACGCCCGTGTTGGAGTCTGTGCCATCGGACCAGAATTCGAGGAGTCGGTCCTTCCATGTACAGACCTCATCCGCGTCGGCGTTGCAGATACTGCCTCGAACGAATCCATCCTCTGAAACGGTGGTCTCTGTGAGAGTCTCCGGGAGAGCATCCCGCCACCTAACCATGTAGGTTCCGGACCTGGCGACCCTATGCTAATAAGATCACTCTCTGGCGATGGCTCTCCCGACTGAGCCCACCCCGTTGCGGGCGAATGCAGAACAGCCGAGGCGATTCTTGACCTTATTGGGCTCGGGTCTGGCGATGACACTCCTGATCTTCGGTGCTCTGTCCCTTGCGATGCAAGCTCAGGCGTTGGAAGCTCATGTCCCAGCGAGGGTAATTCAGGCCTGCACGGTGATGGACTCTCGAGTTCCGTACACATAGATTCAGCAGCCAACTCATGCTTGGACGTACACTCAAACATTGCCGTGGCGTCCATTTCGTCGGGAGGCGTCATAGGACCATTTATTTCCAGTGCAGTCACATTGATGTCCTTCTTCCCGGTCATGAAGTCCGGATTCTCCAACTCGTGTGCTGGAACTTCAGTGGAGTCCCTGCGACGACGTTTGGAGGGTCTACAGAAGAATACGAGGGCCCCGCAAACGAGAGTGATAAGAACGATGGCGACGACAATGCCTGCTATGGCACCTGTTCCAATTGACTGGGAGCTGTGTCCGGTTGAGACTGACACTAATGGCTGCTTCGGCATCACAGTAGGAGATGCGCTGTCGGTAGCTGTGCTGTTCATCGATAATATCGGAACGATATGTGGCGGCGTATTTTGGCCATAAACCGACTGGGATATAGAGAAGTTTGACGTCTCATAATTTACAGTCAGGTAACTAGAACTTTTAGTTTTCCTTCTAATGATCGATAGTAGGGAACTGACGATTCTTGTAAGAAAGTTCGACCGAGCGTGTACTGAGTGTCATCGTGTGCACGACGAAGGGGAAAGTACTTGGAGACGTTCTTCGCGAATGGTGGACCAATCTCGAGATCGAAGCTAGCATACGGTAAGGTAATTTGTACGGAAGGGCCTCCGTTCAGAGTATTCGACAATTCGAAGGTGATGTTTGCATTCTGTCGTAAAAGCGCATCGTGCACAGTTGAATTCACAAGGTAAAGGTTCCGTATCGGATCATAAATAATTCCAAAGGCTTTTTCGAATGATTGACAGGCGGCCGAAGGGAGCCAGATTTGAGGAGTTGTTGAGTCTACAAGTGTCAAGATACCTTGAGGTAGGAGCGGCGAGTTCTTATTATTCGCATCGCTGTATAAGATGGATTTAAGCCCCACGACCAGCTGCCGAGTCGGAGCCGGAGCGAATGAGAAGCTGACATCGTTAGGCGTGAACCTTGAGGCGTCATAACCGCCCAGAGTTAAGCTCGCGTGCGCTCCAACTATAAGGGATGAGATCAGAAAATGAAACCAGATTATGGATTCGAATCTTACGGTATGACGCCCCAGCCGTGAAGCCATATGCGAGGCTTGGGATCAGACTTCGATTCTGCAGCAAGCTGAGGAAGCTGGGCTGTGGATCATTATCGGAGCCGAATATCATCGGTCGAGATGCAAGACCTAGATTCCCAAGCCAAAAATCATCGGTAAGGAATCCTGCTACTACTTGGCCGTCCACGGACGCATTGCCGGCTCCAGGCTTTCCAACCCCAACATTGTCGAATCCGTAATTGCCATTATCATTATTGGTTGTATAGCCCAGGTTAGTTTCCGCCTCAAGGGCATAAGTCGCTTTGGAGATCCAGCTTGACGACTTGATTTTGTCAAACGACCCACCACGCGTATCCGTGCAATTCGATGGATCAGTACAACCTGCTGGAAGGACGACCCATATCTCTGGAATCTGTGTCGCAGCGAGTACCTGCACGATTTGGGGGGGTGTCCCGACGCTGATATTGAACGAAGACCAGGAACCATCGTTGCCTTGGCTGAAAGAGATGGCAGCATATGTCAGTACTTCAACATGACAGACAGAACACCCAACAAGATTGGCATTGAAGTTTGGCATACAAGTTACCGCTTGGGGGGACAATGATCGGCGCCGCTTTAATATCCATATTAGGAAATCTACCAGGAAGGATAAGGCACAAGGCTGAAGTTGGCAGTTTTCGGAGCAGGAACGACGGACGAGTGAAATATCAGAAATGGTTGTATAGATTCATATAGCCAGTAGTGATAGAAGAAACGGTCAGTGTACAGAAATGCGCATATGCGCAACAACGAGAAAAGTCAACAGTTTTGGGGCGAGATCATGAGGGGAGAGGCTCTTGCACAGTATTTGGGGCAGACCAGTCTGCGCTCCCAAGGATAGATGGGGCCCAGACTTGCTCTCACCGGTTGTTTAAAAAGCGGGTGTTGGGGGAATCATGCATGCTGCTCTGCATTTGTACTGTGGGTACGGAAGTATGTGCATCAACACCCATGCGTGGCTAATCCTATGAGATCCTTCGAACACCCTCAGGGAACAGTCGCGCCAAACTTTGCCGTTCTGTACCACAGTACAAGCTTTTGCTGACCGAGTGGGGTTGTGGACGCCTTGTTGCCTCGTGGTGGGCAGTGTCAGACAATCAACGTGCACTTCGACCACGGTAGAGTGTTGTCTAGTCGGTAGA
>JAABUR0100009858.1_pt1 | contig 10644 bp, 9 predicted proteins | sample 5560091 | NCBI WGS metagenome assembly JAABUR01 (sample SAMN10711879, study PRJNA513375) | rock metagenome | isolation source: Antarctica rocks | place: Antarctica: Victoria Land, University Valley sud
AAGAACCGACGCCAGGGCGGCAGCCCGGATCCGGGTCACGCCGGCGCCGCAGACGGCTTGGCCGCTGCGTACGGGGCCATGATCGCTGCCGGCGGTTCCAGGGGCAGCGGGGAACCCTCCAACTCGACCCCCTGAACCAGGGGCAGGGTCAGCCGGAACTGCGCGCCTTGGCCGGGCTGCCCCCAGGCCTGCAGCCAACCGCCGTGCAGCCGAGCGTCCTCGCGACTTATCGACAGGCCGAGGCCGGTTCCGCCGCCGTGCCGGCTGCGTGCGGGGTCGGCCCGCCAGAAGCGGTCGAAGACCCGCGATGTCTCCTCAGCGGTCATGCCTGGACCATGGTCGCGCACGGTGATAGCGGCCGCGGTCTTGCTGACGCCCAAGGTGACCTCGATGAGGCCGCCGCCATGGTGGATCGCGTTGAGGATGAGATTGCGAAGGATCCGTTCGATCCGCCGCGGGTCGATCTCGGCGATCACCGGCTCGTCGGGAACGCGCACATGCAGACTCGCTGCACGTTGCTGCGCCATTGGCTGCGTGGCGGCGAGGACGTCCTCGACGAGAGGTCCCAGCTCAGTGGGTTCGGCCACCAGACTGGCCGCACCCGCGTCATAACGGCTGATCTCCAGCAGGTCGGTGAGCAGGCCCTCGAACCTGCCGAGCTCGGTCTGCAACAACTCCGCCGATCGGGCCACGTCGGGTGCGAAGTCGACCCGAGCGCTATGCAGGATGTCGGCAGCCATCCGCACCGTGGTCAACGGCGTACGTAGCTCGTGCGACACGTCGCTGGTGAACCGCTGCTGCAGCCGGGACAGGTCTTCGAGCTGGGTGATCTGGCGCTGCAGGCTGGCCGCCATCCGGTTGAAGGAACCGGCCAGCCTGGCCAGGTCGTCCTCCCCGCGGATGGGGAGGCGGCGCTGTAGCTGACCAGAGGCCAGTTGCTCGGCGGTCTGGGCTGCCAGCCGGACCGGGTTGACGACCAGGCGGGTGACCAGCGCACCGATCCCGGCTACCAGGACGACCAGAGCCAGTCCCGACACGACGACCGTGCTGCGGATGTCGTCGAGACTGCGCTGTTCCTGGTCCAGCGGGAAGACGTAGTAGAGCTCGTAGGTGCCCGCCTGACTCGGAACCGGGGCCCCGACAACCAACGAAGGCACCTCCTGGCCGGAGCCGGTGGGCATGACCGCGTACTGACGGGCCTGGGTCCCGGCGCCGACGTCAGCGACCAGATCGTCCGGCAGGGCCGGGGTCAGGCCGGCGAAGGACGGCTGGGTCAACGGGGTCGGGGTGTCCCGGTTGATCATCACGATCGAGAACTGGCCGGCACTCCCACCCCGGGTGAGCAGCTCAGCTACCGTGCGCTGCAACGTCTCCCGGATCGATTGGGGGGCGCCGCTGGGGACCGCGACGACCTGGATGCTCGCGTACTGGACGCCGACCTGAGCCTGAGAGACCGCGGCGTCGATCTTGGCCGTGAGCTGCTGGGTGCGGATCTGATTGAAGAGCACGATGGAGATGATGATCACCACTGCGCCGGCCACCGCCATCGTGATGATCGCCACGCGCAGCTGCAAAGACCGCCGATACTGTCGCCACGCAGCCCGGCCGGCGATCCGCGCGCGCAGCCGCACCCCGCGGACCACGCCCTGAACGCGGGTTCGCCAGCCGGTTGGAGGTGTTGCGGTCATGAGAGGTGGCTACCGGTTACGGGGGGCCGGCCTTGTAGCCAACTCCTCGTACGGTGAGCACCACTTCGGGGTGCTCGGGATCGATCTCCACCTTTGATCGCAGCCGCTGGACGTGGACGTTGACCAATCGGGTGTCGGCCGCATAGCGGTATTCCCAGACCTGTTCGAGGAGGCGCTCGCGGGTGAAGACCTGGCGAGGCTTGCGCGCCAACGCGACCAGCAGGTCGAACTCCAGCGGAGTCAACAGGATCGGTGTGTCGTTGCGGCGGACTTGGTGACCGGCGACGTCGATGGTCACATCGCCGATCGCGAGGGTTTCCGGGTGGTCGGTGTCCGTACGGCGCATCTGCACCCGGATGCGGGCCACGAGTTCGATCGGTTTGAACGGCTTCACGACGTAGTCGTCGGCGCCGGCTTCAAGGCCCTTCACGACATCGACGGTGTCGGCTTTGGCCGTCAGCATGACGATCGGCACCAATGACTCCTGGCGGATCTCGCGGCAGATCTGCAGACCGTCGGCCCCAGGCAGCATGAGGTCCAGCAGAACCAGGTCAGGCCGTACCTCCCGGAAGGCCGAGACCGCACGTCCGCCATCGGCCACGAAGGCGGGTTCCAGGCCCTCGGCACGCAGGACGATGCCCAACATCTCGGCCAACGACGGGTCGTCGTCAACGACGAGGACCCTGGAGCGTGCACCCACCATGCTGCCTATTCTGCGCGATCGCGGCTCGACCCGGCGCGCACCGGGCCGCCCCACGTCCGTAAGTAGTCCTGTTGGGTGCTCGTCGCGACGTCCAGACCGATGCCTGCCTGTCCGAGGGCTAGCCGGGCCACCGTCGTGTCGATGTGCATGGGTACGGAGTGCACCCCTGGCGAATAGTCTTGTCCCACCACTGATTTCACCGAACTCGACTTGGAGGCAGCGAGCTCGAGAAGGCAGAGGACCGCCGTCGCGAAGGTGACGTCCATGACGGCCGGAGGGTGGCCGTGGGCAGCCGCAAGATTGACGACCCGCCCCTCCGCGACGAGCAGCACATCTTTCCCGCTGGGCAGCGAATAGGACTGCAACCCCGGACGTACGGGAAGGCCCGGACCGGTTGCCCGCAGCCATTCGGTGTCGATCTCGACGTCGAAGTGACCGGCGTTGGCCAGGATGACGCCGGACTTGGCCATAACTAGATGTTTCTCGGTCACCACATCGCGGCTGCCGGTCGCCGTGACCACGAGATCGGCGTCGCGGATCGCTTCGATCATCGGCCGTACGGCCAGCCCATCCAAGCTCGCTTCGAGTGCGGCCTGGGGGGAGATCTCGGTGACCACCACTCGCGCCCCGAGAGCCCTTAGCCGGCTCGCTATCCCCCGGCCGCAAGTGCCGTAGCCGGCAACGACGGCCACCCGGCCGGCCAACAGGAGATTCGTCGTACGCAGGAGGGCGTCGAGCACCGACTGACCGGTGCCGTGCAGATCGTCGTACAGGCGCTTGGCCGCGCTCCGAGTGATCGCGAAGACGGGGACGTCGAGACCGCCAGCGTCCTGGACGGCCTGCAGCCGCAACGCGCCGGTGGAGGTGTTCTCACAGGCGCCCAGCAACGTGCGCCCGCGATCCGTAGGAGTTGTGTGCAACGCCTGGATCGCCAGGATGAGATCCGCACCGTCGTCGATGATGAGGTCGGCGCCCTGAGCCGCTACCTCCTCGACTGCCCAGCGATAGCCGGCCCAGTCCGGCGAACCGAGTACGACCTCCACGCCAGGCATCCGGCGCAGCTGGGCGTCCACACCGTCCTGAGTAGACAGTGGATTGGCTGGGCACACCCTGAGCCGGGCGCCGAGACCGCGCAGCGCCTCGACCAGGACGACGGTCTCCGGCGTGAGATGGACACACGCCGCGATCAGACGGCCGGACAACGGTCCTGGTGCCGGGTATCCACTGGGGATACCCGCGACCAACGGCATGCCCCGGCGGGCGGAGGCGATCCGATCGATCGGCTCCACGCCGCCGAATGCGGACATGCCCGGTTGCTTTCTGTCCGCGCCTTGCGCCGTCTGGCTCAGTAGCGGTAGTGGTCGGACTTGTACGGGCCGGCCACGTCGACACCGATGTAGGCGGCCTGCTCCTTGGACAGCTCAGTGAGCTGGATGCCCAGCGCATCGAGGTGGAGCCGGGCGACCTTCTCGTCCAAGGCCTTCGGCAGGACATAAACCTGCGGTTCGTCGGTCTCGTACCGCTCGCCGTGAGCGAAGAGCTCGATCTGGGCGAGCACCTGGTTGGTGAACGAGGTCGACATCACGAAGCTGGGGTGACCGGTCGCGTTGCCGAGGTTGAGCAGGCGACCCTCGGACAACATGATGATCGAGTGACCGTCATCGAACGTCCATTCGTCGACCTGTGGCTTGATGGTGTTGCGGACGATGCCCGGTGTCCGGCTCAGCCCGACGATGTCGATCTCATTGTCGAAGTGACCGATGTTGCCGACGATCGCCTGGTGCTTCATGGTGGCCATGTCCTCGGCGGTGATGATGTCCTTGTTACCGGTCGCGGTGATGAAGATGTCGCCCGTGCTGACGACGTCCTTGAGCCGCGCGACCTGGTAGCCGTGCATGGAAGCCTGCAGGGCACAGATCGGATCGATCTCGGTAACGATGACCCGGGCACCCTGGCCGCGAAGGGATTCCGCGCAGCCCTTGCCGACGTCGCCGTACCCGAGTACGACGGCGACCTTGCCGCCGATCATGACGTCGACGGCGCGGTTGATGCCGTCGATCAGCGAGTGCCGGCAGCCGTACAGGTTGTCGAACTTGGACTTGGTTACCGAGTCGTTGACGTTGATCGCCGGGAACAGGAGCTTGCTGGCGCGGGCGAATTCGTACAGCCGCATGACGCCGGTGGTGGTCTCCTCGGAGACGCCCTTGATGTCGGCGGCGATCTTCGTCCAGCGGTCCGGGGTCTCGGCGACGCTCTCGGTCAGCAACCTGAGGATGACCGCGTACTCCTCGGTGTCAGCCGTGTCCGGGTTGGGCACCACGCCCGCGGCCTCGAACTCGACGCCCTTGTGGACGAGCAGGGTGGCGTCACCGCCGTCGTCGAGGATCATGTTGGGGCCTTGCCCGTCAGCGAACTTGAACAGCTGGTCGGTGCACCACCAGTAGTCCTCCAGGGATTCGCCCTTCCAGGCGAAGACCGGCGTACCGGTCGGCCCCTCGACGGTCCCTTGTCCCACGACCACCGCGGCGGCGGCATGGTCCTGGGTGGAGAAGATGTTGCAGCTGACCCAGCGCACATCGGCGCCGAGTGCGATGAGGGTCTCGATCAGGACCGCCGTCTGCACGGTCATGTGCAGCGATCCGGCGATCCGGGCACCGGCAAGCGGCTGGCTCGGGCCGAACTCCTCGCGCAGCGACATCAGACCGGGCATCTCGTTCTCGGCCAGCCGGATCTCGTTACGGCCGAAGGTGGCCAGCGAGAGGTCAGCGACCTTGTAGTCGTCCGGGCCCAAGGTGGCGCGCCCGGCCGGGCTTGCCGTGGTCTCGCTTGCCGAGGGGGTGGTTGTCGAAATGGTGGTGGAGGTGGTGGCGGCGGTCATGCGGTCTCCTTGGTCGGGGTGGTGTCGCTGTGAAAGTGAGAATCAGGGCTGGTTGAACCCCGCTCGCGTGCTCGGTGAAAGCCAAGTGCTCGTGAGTGCTTGTCCTGTTCGAAGCGCAGCCACGAGATCGATGGGTCCGATCCCGCCGGCATCGTTGTGCCGGCGCCTGCGCCGCGGTCCTCGGCTGCTGCGCCGATGTCGGGCTCGGGTTGAGCCTTGGATGCTGCGACGTCTAGCGCGGTCGCGCCCAGCCAGCCGTCGACTGCGCGGGCAAGGCCCGGCTCGCTACGCAGGCGTAGCGCCACCTGCAGATCAGCCGGTCGCAGGTCGTGATCTGCGAGCAGCTGTCGCAGCTCGCGAAGGCGCGCGACCTGGCGATCGCCGTAGAGCCGATACCCGCCTGGACTGCGCGGCGGGCTGACCAGCCCGGCCGCGTCCAGGTAGTGCAACATCCGCACTGACCAGCCGGTGATCTGTGCGGCCGTGTGCACGGTGGCGGACTCCATCGATGCCGACCTTACAGCATTGTGGCAGAGTTTGTTGCTATAACCCCGACAGGTCTGTGTCAGTCTTGAGCAGGCGGGCGCCGTCGAGGGCCTGCTCAGCGGCGGCGAGCAGGTCGGCCGGGCCGGATGAGCGCAGTCGTACGGCCTCCTCGAAGTGCGCGATGGCGGCATCCGCGTCGCCCTGCTCGTACCGGCTCTTGCCGGCGTGCAGCCGGGCAAAGGAACGGTAACCGTCCGGAGCGCCCTCCAGTACCTGGGCGAAGATCCCGTCCGCCGCCGAATACTCCCCCTGCCACTGGTGGACGTGGGCGAGCCGGACACCGGCGACGGTGACCATTGCTGGGTCATCACCTGAGTAACGCAGGCTCAACCGTCCTGCGACGAGAGCCGCCTCGAGGTCGCCGAGCAACCGGAGCAGCACGCATTCCTGGCCGTGAAGGCGACTCAGTTCGGACCGGCTCTCGGCGCCGGTCGCCTGCAGGGTTGCGCGTACGGCTTCCAGGATCAGTTGGAGCGCTGGTCGGTCGGGGACGACCTCGCGAAGGGTGACCGGGTCGGTCTGCAGCCGCAGGTCATCGAACCCGGTGTATGCACTCACCGCGGCATCGTATGGCGCCACTCGTCTTCCATCCTGACGGCTGAGTCCCGGGCTGGCGGGTAAGGGACGAGGGGCGCAGCGGCGAGAGGATATGGGGGTGGGTTCGGTCGCGTTGTCGGCCGGCTGCCGAGTCCCTGGTTGAAGTGCGGCAGCAACGAGGAGGGACGCCCCGGGGGGGCTGCACGGGAACGCCCGCCCCGCGGAGTCGTTGTGGCGAGGTAGGGCGCGTCTGACCTCGGGTTTCGGGAATGATTTGCGGGCTGGGCGCGTCACACCTTCGGGTCGCTTTCCGGCGTTGTTCTCGGTAGCGGGAGATTGCTCAAAGTTTTTGGAAATTCCTGGGCAGCAATGGCTTTCAGGGCCGAATATTGTCAGACCCCATGTCTATCGTCGGGGTATGAGTTCGTTGCTGGCACCGTCTGGACCTTCGCTTCTGGACTATGCCGGCGCGGCTCTGACGCAGGCGGGCGAGGAGCTTCTGTGGGCCCGGGCCGATGATGAGGTGATCGCCCGGGTCGCCGCGGCGCTGCGGATCCGCAAGCAGGCCGACGCGGTCCTGCTGGCAGCCATCGGTGAGGTCGAGGCCCGCGACCTGGCCACCACCCGCGGCGCGTCCTCCACGAGGGCGTGGCTGACCGGGGCGCACCAGGTCGATCCCGCCGAGGCCGGAATGCTGGTCCGTACGGCGAGGGCTCTGCGGGCAGGATTCGAGAAGACCGGCGCCGCCATCGCCGCAGGCGACGTCTCGCTCGCGCAGGCGCGGGTGGTGATCCGCAGCGTGCAGGATCTGCCCAAGGAGATGGGCCCGGAACTGTCCGCTGCGGCCGAGAGGCTGATGGTCGGGCACTGCGCCAGCTTCGATCCGCCCACCCTGGCGTTGATCGGACGCCGGCTGGCCGAGGTCGTGGACCCCGAAGGCACCCAGGCCCACGATGAGCAGAAGCTCCTCGATTTGGAGAACAAGGCCCACAACAAGCGCGGACTGACGATTAGCGCCGACCCCGACGGTGCCGGCCGGTACGTGCGCGGCTACCTGAACCCCGAGGCCGGTGCGATCATCGCCGCAGCCTTGGACGGGCTGTCCGCGCCGATTGCGGCTTCGGCGGCGGGAGAGCGGGACGTGCGCAGTCCCGTCCAGCGCCGCCACGACGCCCTGCACGAACTGTGCCGCCGCCAACTCCAGAGCGGGGACCTGCCCAGCACGGGCGGGATCAAACCCCGACTGATCATCACCATCCCCCTCATCTGCCTGCAGAACGGGACCAGTGCCGCACGGTTGGCCGACGGCTACCAGATCTCCCCCACCCTGGCCGCCTACCTCGGCTGCGATGCCGAGGTCATCCCCGCCTTCCAAGACGCCGACGGGAACCTGATCAACCTCGGCCGAGCGAAGCGGTTGTTCACCGGACCTGCCCGTACCGCCCTCGAATTGCGGGACCGAGGATGTGCCTGGCCGGGCTGCCAACGACCCAACTCCTGGTGTGAGGCACATCATGTGATCCCGTGGCACCGGGGCGGGCGGACCGACCAGAACAACGGAGTCCTGCTCTGCGGCCATCACCACCGCCAGATAGACAAGGGCGACTGGGAAGTGCTCATCCGCGCCGGCCGCGCCTGGTTCACCCCACCAACCTGGATCGACCCGCAACAAACACCGATCCTCAACCCCATGCACCACCCACCACCACGGCAATAACCGCGGTCGCGGGTGCAGCTATCCGCTTGCGAGGATCTCACCGTGGTGACGAATAACGTGATCCTCATCGCCGGGCAGGAAGGCGCAGGTAAGTCGACCCTCGTCCGGGCGCTCCTACCGCTCACCTGCGCGGGGGCCCAGATCGATGCCGAGGACGTTGGCCAGGTGAATCCGTGTCTCATGGACACGGCCCTTCTGCAGTTGCTCCGGCGCAACGTCGCCCAACTCGTCCTGAACTTCTGGGCAGCGGGCTATCGCAACGTGATTGCCGGCAGCATTGCCAACACACACTCGGAGTACGTCGCCTTCCGAGACCTGCTGCCGCCCGATACCCGGGTCTACCTGGTGCAGCTGCGGGCGTCCAGGGCGGTGCGAGACCGGCGTCGGATGACGCGTGCCAAGCCGAGCGCAGCCGCCTGGCGTGACCACGTGGACCGAGTGGATCCGGAAGACACCAGCCTGCGTTCGGCGTCCGCGGACTACCGACTCATCGTCATCAACACTGACGATCTCACCATCGACGAGACGGTGGCGCAGGTCGTCCGCGCGATACCGGAGATCTACGAGTCTGAGGGCGGCGATTGACCTGTGCTGGCCTCGAAGACGACGGCGGGACCGCTGATCCGCACGCCTTGTTCGGCCGCCGAGACGAACGCGGCTCGGCCGCGGGGCAGGTCCAGCACCGTCCCGTCTCGGCCGTGCAGGCGCGCGGCTCCCTCGACGGTCAGGAGAAGGGTCGCCCGGCCGCCATCAAGGACGACGTCGTCGGTCACCTCGACCCGGCTCAAGTCGAACTCTTGCGCTTCGGTCGGAAAGCGGGTCCGCCCACCCCCGTCCTGATACCCATGGAGCACCAGCGGTCGAGCATCGCTGAAGTCCAGAATACGCTGCAGCTCAACAACATCGACGTGCTTGGCCGTAAGCCCGCCACGCAACACGTTGTCTGACTCAGCCATGATCTCTACGCCGACTCCAGACAGATAGGCATGCGGGCAACCGGCTGGGATGTACAGCGCCTCGCCGGGCTCCAGTCGAACGAAATTGCACAGCAACGTCAGGATGACGCCGCGGTCCTGGGGGTAGTCCTCGGCCAATCGCAGGATCCACTGCAGGTCGCGGGTGTACGAACGGGCGCGTACTGCATGGGCCCGCCCCTTGAGCAACGAGATGATTTGTGGCACAGCGTGATCCGACAGTTCGAAGATCCAGCTGACCGAGCCCCGGAGCCCAGAAGCCGACAACGTCTCCCGGAGTCCGTCGAGTTCGCGTACGGACAGCTCGTCGAGGAAGGCAAGCTCCTCAGAGATCGGACGGAACCCGGTGAAGGCCTCGACCGGGGTCAATGCACACAGCATCTCCGGTTTGTGCCGAGCATCGCGATAGTTCCGGGTCGGATCGTCGATCGGCACATCAGCCGCCTGTTCGGCGGCAAAGCCCGCTTCGGCCTGCGCGGAGTTCGGGTGCGCCTGCAACGACAGAGGTGCGCCGATCGCGAGCACCTTCATCAGGAACGGCAGCCGCGGCCCGAACCGAGCCACCGCGGAAGGGCCCAGCGCAGCCAGCGGGTCAGCCTCGATCAGCTGCGGCAGGGTTCGATCGTCCGGCAGCCGGGATGGGGATCCGGCGTATGCGCCGATCCACAGCTCAGCCTCGGCCTCGCCGCCCGGTGAGACCCGGCCAAGGAACTCGGCCATCGCCGTACGAGAACCCCAGGCGTATTGCCGAATCTCGTTGCTCAGAGCGAACATCGCCGGTCAGCCTAGGTGGTGGGGGCCTCTGCACCGGAATCCTGCGCGGCTGGTACGGCCGACGCCATCTCGGGAGTCTCGTTCGGTCGGCGAAAGTCCGGTTCGAGATAGATCAACCGGGCGATTGGCTCGATTGTTCTTACCCTTTGTTCGGCGTCGTTGATCGCGGCCACGAGATCGGTCGCGGAGACGTCGGCCGCGATGGCGATCTTGGCCGCCACCAACAACTCTTCCGGCCCGAGGTGCAGCGTGCGCATATGGATGACCGACTCGATGGCCGGCTCGTCGATCAAGGCGTCCACGATCCGGCTCTGGACCTCGGGACCGGCTGCTTCCCCGAGCAGCAGGCTCTTGGTCTCGATCGCCAGGACAATGGCTATCAGGACCAGAAGTACACCGATGCAGACGGTGCCGATCCCGTCCCAGACACCGTTTTCGGTGATCACCGAAAGCCCGACGCCGATCAGGGCCAGGACCAGGCCCACCTGCGCGCCGAAGTCTTCCAGCAGCACAACGGGCAGCTCAGGCGCCTTGGCATGCCGGATGAATTGGATCCAGGTTTGGCTGCCGCGCACCTTGTTCGACTCGACGATCGCCGTGCGGAAGGAGTAGGCCTCGAGCCCGATGGCGACGACCAGCACCCCGATCGCGATCAGCGGCGAGACCAGCGCCTCAGGATTGGTGATCTTGTGGTAGCCCTCGTACAGAGCGAAAAGACCGCCGACCGAGAACAACACGATCGAGACGATGAAGGCATAGATGTAACGCTCGCGCCCGTACCCGAACGGGTGCTCCGCGCTGGCCTGTCGAGCCGCCCGCTTGCCGCC
>JAABUR0100009861.1_pt1 | contig 10642 bp, 8 predicted proteins | sample 5560091 | NCBI WGS metagenome assembly JAABUR01 (sample SAMN10711879, study PRJNA513375) | rock metagenome | isolation source: Antarctica rocks | place: Antarctica: Victoria Land, University Valley sud
TTCGCCGGCGACTGGTACACCCAGCCCAAGAAGGAGACCGAGACCCAGATCGAGCGGGTCGAGATGACCCGCGAGGTTGGGGGTTCGAAGGATTCGGCATCCCTGCCAAATCCTTCAGTTGGGGGTTCGAAGGATTCGGCATCCCTGCCAAATCCTTCAGGGACCTTCCCGCTGTCGTTTGGCACCGTGTCGGTCACCGAGCAGGTCACGGCCTTCCAGCGCAAGCGGGTGTCCGACCACGAGGTGCTCGACCTGGTGGCCCTCGACATGCCCGAGGAGCGCTTCGCCACCCAGGCGCTCTGGTACGAGCTTCCAGACCTGGCGCTGGGCGCCGGCGGAGGAGCGCAGCATGATCGCCGATCGTGCGAGCACCGCAGCGATCCCTTCCCGCTCGACGTACTCCAGGGCTCCCTGCATGCCGCCGAGCACGCCCAGATCGCCGTGCTGCCGCTGATCGCGATGTGCGACCGGTGGGACATCGGCGGCCTCTCGACGGCGTTTCACGCGCAGACGGGCCGCGCCACCGTGTTCATCTACGACGGCCACCCCGGCGGGGTGGGGATCACCCGCCTCGGCTTCCACCGCTTCGAAGACTTGGTGCGCGACGCGCTGCGCCTGGTCGGCGAGTGCCCGTGCCGCGCGGGCTGTCCCTCCTGCGTGCAGTCGCCCAAGTGCGGCAACCTCAACGAGCCGCTGAACAAGAACGGCGCGCTCGAGCTGCTCACTCGGCTGCACACGCGCTGACGGAGCCTTTCGCCGCGAGAAAAGTCCTGATCCGTCCCATCCAGGGGTGGCGTGACGACACCTAGGCAGGACGGTAGACGTACTTTTCAGACCGGGGTGACCGTAGCCAGCCGCCGTGGTGGCGCTGCAGGACCGGTTGCACGCGCGCGGCGACCGTCAAGCTTCGCCAGCGGCGGCCGAAGTCCTCCTCAGCATGCGCCGGTTCCTCCTCCCGCTCGCCCTCACGGCCATCCTGGCCGCCACCGCCGCTCCGGCGCCGGCCCAGAGCGGCGGTGCCGAGGCGCCCGCGCCCGACGCCGCCGGCCGCGAGACCGAGAGCGGCGGGGCCCACTACTACCCCAACGCCAATGGCCCCTCCAAGCCGTCCGAGACGGGTCGCGCCAAGCGCGCGCCCGCCAAGAAGCGGCGCGCGTCTCGCCCCCGGCCCAGCGGGGGTGCGCCCATCCAGACCCCCTCTCCGCCTCCGCTTCCGTCCGCCGCGAAGGGCCACCGCTTCCCCGCTGGTCGGCCCGTTCACCTTCGGCGGCAAGGACTCGCGCTTCGGGGCCGCACGCAGGGGACGCACCCACCAGGGCCAGGACGTCGGCGCCGTGGAGGGAACGCCGGTGGTCGCGCCCCGGACCGGCACCGTGGAGGTGGTGCGCTACCAGGCCTCGGGCGCCGGCCACTACATCGTGCTCGACGGTGACGGCGAGGACCGCGACTACGTCTTCATGCACCTGCGTGCCGGCTCGGTCGTCGTGACCGAGGGGCAGAGGGTGGGCATCGGCACGCCGCTGGGGCAGGTCGGCAACACCGGCGTGTCGTTCGGCGCCCATCTGCACTTCGAGGTCTGGGTGGGCGGCTGGTACACCGGAGGCGAGCCGATCGACCCGCTCCCGTTGCTGCAGGCCTGGGCGCGCGCCTTGCCTGCGCGCCTCAGTCGAAGGTGAGCACGAGGCGACCGCTCAGGCCGCCTGGGTCGGCGCCCACCGAGCCGGTGAACGCTCCGAGTGGCTCCGAGAACAGCGAGCCGCCGAGCGCGCCGCCGAGGCCGCTCCCGCCGAACCGGCTGACGCCCTGGCTCACCAGCTGCTGGGCGTCGGCGCTCATGGCGATCGACCCCTCCGCGCCCTCCACGGCCTTTGTCTCGTCCTCGGCCAGGCGGCTGGCGCGCTCGCCGTCGTTGGCCAGCACGAACATACCGTCCACCACGCCGTAGACCACGGTGTCGCCATCCGCGGTGGCCAGGGCGTAGAAGTCCCCGCCCTTCTTGGGTGGGGCGTAGCCGACAGGCTCGCCGACCGCGTTCTCCGCTATCTCCGGAAGGGCCTTGCCGAGCTTGTCGAGCGTGGCCGTGAAGGCCTGCGGGTCCTTGACGCGGGCGCGCAGCCCGAACTTGCCGTCCAGCCCGAAGCTCACGGACACGTCGTCCTCCAGCTGGCCGAAGATGTCGTCATCGATGCTCACGCCAAGCCGCGACTCGATCGCCTGCTTGCCGGCGCTGTAGTCGCCGAAGCCGGACGGATCGACGGCCTGGCCGGCGGTCTCGGCGAAGGCCAGTATCTGCTCGGGCGCTCGAACGCCCACGCCGATCTCGTCGGGGCTGTCGATCACGGCGGGGCTCTCGCCACCGGCCGCGATCGGGAGATCTTCCTCCGTGAGCCCCTCGGGGTCGGTGGCCAGGCGGAAGTCGAGCTTGGCGAGGTCCTCCTCGACGGAGATGGTGAGTCCGAGGTCGCGCAACGCGCTCACCCACTCGACCTTCCGCGCCTGCTCGGTCTCGGGATCGGCGGCGACCAGCTGCCCTACGTCGGTCGACAGCCGCACCAGGGCATCTTCGGGCAGGTCGGCGGTTGCCTCCTCGAGGACCTCTGCCGTGAGCATGCCGGCACTGTCGCGCTGCTTCAGTGCGGTGTCGAGCAGTTCGCGGGTGCCGGCCACGATCAGCACGCCGTCTTCGATCGCGAAGGTGTCGCCGTCGCCGTCCTCGTAGAGCTTCGCGCCGTCCTGCTCGCCCGTCTGCTTGGTGTCGTCGCGCTTGATCAGGTCCTCGAGCTTGCCCCTGTCCTTGGCCTCGATGGCCGCCACGAACTGGTCGTCGGTGGCGCTCTCGTCGCCGCTGTCCACGAGCGAGCGCACGTCGGGCACGCCGACCACGAATTCGTTGCCGAGCAGGGGCTTGATGTCGTCCTCCAAGGAGAGCTTGTTGCGAGAAAGGCTTTCCTCGAGGCTCTGGGTCAGCTGGTCACCGAACGGGAACCGCTCCACGATCGCCTGGGCCGCCTTGGCCTGGTCGCCCTCTGGATCGGTCTCGAAGGCGACCACCAGCGGCGCGTCCTCGGGCAGGTAGCCGAGGGCGTTGTCGAGCGGGCCGGCCGAGCCCTCGTCGCCTCCACCGCAGCCGGCGAGGGCAGCAGCACAGGTTGCGACGAGGATGACGGGCCTGAGCGCGAGTCGGACCATGCGGCCAGCGCATTGTATCGGCGGCCGGCTCTTGAGCTGGGTCGGCTAGCTTGGGCTGATGGACCTCGGGCTCACGGGACGGGTGGCGCTGGTCACGGGCGCGTCGAAGGGCATCGGCCGCGCCATCGCCGCCGCCCTCGCCGACGAGGAAGCCGGCGTAGCGATCGCCTCGCGGTCGCGCGAGAACATCGACGCCGCCACCGCGGAGATCGGCGCGACGGGCTTTGCATGGGACAGCGCCGACCTCGGCGGCGCCGCGAACCTCGTAGCCGAGGTCGAGTCCTCACTCGGCGGCCCGGTCGACGTGCTCGTGTGCAACACCGGTGGGCCGCCCCCCGGCGCCGACCCGCTCGGCTTCTCCACCGACGAATGGGAGGCCGCGCACCGGTCGCTGGTGCTGTCGCCGATCGCGCTCGTGCGCGCGGTGTTGCCCGGGATGCGCGAGCGCGGATGGGGGCGCATCCTCAACGTCGCATCCTCGGCGGTCCGCGAGCCGATCCCCCACCTGATGCTGTCCAACGCCGAACGCTCCGCGACGGTGGCCGCCTTCAAGACGCTCGCGCGTGAAGCCGCGGGTGACGGCGTGACGCTCAACACCGTGCTTCCCGGCCGGATCCTCACCGACCGCCTGATCTCCATGGGAGGCTCGGAGGAGGCCGTCAGGGATGCCGCCGCCCGCGACGTGCCCGCCAAGCGGCCGGGCACCGTGGAGGAGCTCGCCGCCGTGGCAGCGTTCCTGTGCAGCGAGCGCGCCTCGTATGTCACGGGCACGGCCGTGGCCGTGGACGGCGGGCTGCTGCGCGGTATCTAGCCTCGGGCCCGGCGGTAGGATGCTCCCGCGCGGCGAGGTAGCTCAGTTGGTAGAGCACACGACTGAAAATCGTGGTGTCCCCGGTTCGATTCCGGGCCTCGCCATCCGCAACACCCTGTGAATTACCAATCTCGGACGCATCGGCCGTACCTGGGTCTGCCGCACAAGATCTCTCTAGGCTGCCGAATTAGCCCTTTTCGGGATGCCGTAAGAGACCTTTTCAATCTGCCGATTTGGGAGTCCCCAGACACCACGATGCCGAGCATTCAAAGCGTCCGTTGCCCGTGAGGTGAAGCTGTCGCCGGGTCCGGCGCGGGGCCTTCAGAAGCGCAGCACGGCCGCGATGCCGCCCGACGGGCGCAGGTCGTCGCGCTCGTGCAGCATCAGCACGCCCGCATCCCGCTCGAACGCGCGGGCGAGCGCGGGCTCGATCACGTTCTCGCGCCGCTCGGTCGCGGTGCCGTCGACCGGACAGCTATCGCAATCCGGCGGGCCGAGCCAGCGGCAGGCCGGACACTCGACGCCAGGGGACACGAGGTCGTCCTCGAGCAACAGGGTCTCGACCCTGGCCTCGACGAGCGCCTCGAGCACGTCCTCGAGACCGAGGGCGCCGGTGCCGTGCGCGGCGCCGGTGCGCAGGCGGCCGAGCGTCTGGTCGATCGTGAGCTCGGCGTGCTCGTCCATCGTCGGGCCGGCGGCGTCGAGCACCTCGTCCGGCCTCGCCTCGACGTCGACCTCGAAGCGGCCGGCGAGCAGCTCGCGCAGCTCCCCCGGCAGCCGCTCGTCCATGTCGTTGAGCAGCTCGCGATGGCCGCCGATGAGCAGCGAACCGAGCGGTCGCTGACCGTGCGCGACCCGCAGCGCCTCGGCGGTGCGATCGAGGTGATGCTTGACCTCCTCGGAGAGATGGCCCTTGTCGCCGGTCTCGCGCCCTTCGTCGGTGAACCCGGCGACCTCTTCGAGGTGCTCACGGTCGCCCCGCAACAACCGCGTGCGGCGGCGGTCGACGAGCAGCACGCTCCACCGCGCCGCCGCCGCCTCGCGCGCGAGCGGGGAGAGCAGCGGCCAGCGGTCCAGCACGACGCGGGTGGCGCCCTCGCGGGTCAGGCGGACCGACAGAAGCTCGTCGCTCGTCGAGCGTGCGAACAGCGCCAGGCCGCGGGCGCCACTCGCGTATTCACCGACGTCGAGATAGGTGCGCGCCCGGGCAACTTGGTCGCGCAGCAGCTGGCGCTCGTCGCCGCCGACCTCGGCCGCCTCCACGAGCGCGTGCGCCTGGCCGGCGAGTGAGGAGACCTCGGTCGCGCGCGCTTCGGCCGTCGCGAACTGCTCTGGGTCGAGGTTCATCGTCAAGGTGAGCACGAGGTCGTCCTCGTGTCCCCATGTGGCGAGCTCGCGCAGCAGTTCATGATTGACGGTCTTCAGGTCTGGTGCAGCCATCCGGTCAGGGTACCCGGGTTGGGCGGTTACTCGAAGGGGTTGCGGTCCGCGATGCCGTCGTAGCGGCGGAAGTCACGGTCCCGGGTGTAGATGACGCCGACGCCGTGGTGACGCATGAGCGTCGCGAGGTGTGCGTCGGGCACCTGGTTGCCGCGTGCTGCGTCACCGCCGGTCGATCGATAGAGGTCGATAAATCCGCGCGCCTCACCGGCGCTGCGTACATGCGGCCGCGCGAGCAGCGCGTGGACGTTCTCCGTCGCCTCGGCCGGCGTGAGTGGCGCCGGAAGGATCCCGGCGTGGGTGACTATGCGCAGGTAGCCCATGACCGTCGGCCAGAACAGGTAGACAAGGTCGGGGCCGGCGGCGAGGCGCTCGATTAGCTCGCGAGCGCGCGCATGACTCGGATCGGCTGCGTTGGACGCATACACGAGGACGTTGGCATCGACGGTGACGCTCATCGCCACTACGGATCCGGCGGCGAGGCCCCATACGCCCACTACCGTTGCGCCGGTGACTCAAGGCACCGACATCGAGAAGGCTCAAGGCGTCCCCGATCCCGTCTGGAAGCGGATCCTCGCCGAGCCCGAGCGCGCCCCGGAGCTGATCGCGCTGGCGGCGTCCCAGCGCTTCGCCGAGCCGGCGGAGCGCTGGGTGGAGATCGCGGGGGCCGGGCACAGCCCCGAGTCGCTGGCCGGGGTCGCGTTCACAAAGCACGTGCGGCTCTCGCGCGTGGAAGGGCTGGCGCTGGGTCTCGGTGGTGTCGTGACCGCGGCCGGGAACCTCGCCGGTCTCCTGTGGATCCAGGCGCGGATGGTCTTCTACATCGCCGCCGCCCACGGCTATGACCCGCGCCATCCGATGCGCCCGGCGGAGCTCCTCGCCCTCTGGGAGGTCTACGACAGCCCGGCGGCGGCGCGCGAGGCTCTCGACGGCATCGGCACGCCCATGGCTCAGGCCCTGGTGGAGGCGAAGCTGCAGAAGGGCGGTGAACGCAACCTGTCCCAGAAGCTCGTGCGCTATGTGGGCAAGCGGGTCGCCAAACGCTACGCGGCGCGGCTGATCCCGCTCGTGGGCGCTCCCATCAGCGCGGTGCAGAACGCCGGCGCGACTAGGGAGCTGGGGCGCCGAGCGCTGGCGTACTACGGCGGTGAGGGGGCCGCCCCGGCCGTAGCCGCCGGCGACTGAGCCGCGCGGGGCCGTCCGCGGCCATGACTGAGTCACGTGGGGCCGTCCCCGGCCATGTCAGCGACCTTATCCCGTCCGCGACCCTCCCTACTGTCGTGTTCCCCATGGATCAGCCCACCCTCATCTGCGCGAAGGAGTTCGTGCGCGATCTGGCGGACGGTCAGTCCGTGGACACGGTCTTCGAGGTGCGTGAGCTCACCCGTCGCCAGAAGAAGAATGGAGAGGCGTTCCTCAAGCTGCAGCTGGGCGACGTCACGGGAGCCGTCGAGGGTGTGGTCTGGGACGGCGTCGACCATGTGATGGCCGTTGCCACCCCGGGCACCGCGGTGCGGGTCCTCGGCCGGTTCTCCCAAGACCAGCGCTACGGTCGTTCCATCACCGTCCGCACAGTGCGCGAGGCAGGCCCCGAGGAGTACCAGCCCGCCGACCTGCTCGAGGCGCCCCCGCTGCCGCTCGATCAGATGACGGCTGCGCTCGAAGAGCTGATCGACACCGTCCAGCACCCCCATCTGAGCGAGCTGCTGCGACGCCTGCTCGGGGAGGGCGAGGTGGCCGAGCGCTGGCGCGTGTCGCCGGCGGCCAAGGTCTACCACCAGGCCTATAGGCACGGCCTGCTCGAGCACTCCCTCTCGGTCGCCCAGGGAGTGAGCGCGATGGCCGCGACCTTCCCCGGGATCGACCGCGACGTGGCCGTCACCGGGGCGCTGCTGCACGACATCGGGAAGGTCGACGCCTACGAGCAGTCCGGCGGCGCCATCGACCTGTCGGACTCTGGCAAGCTGGCGGGGGAGATCCCGCTCGGCTACTACCGCGTGCGACGCGAGATCGAGGAGATCGAGGGCTTCCCCGCCCAAGTCGCGCAGGCGGTGCTGCACATCGTGCTCGCCCACCACGGCAAGCTCGAGCACGGAAGCCCCGTCACACCGTGCACGCGCGAGGCCACCCTGGTGCACATGATCGACAACCTCGGCGGCACGCTCGGCAGCTTCGACCGGATCGAGAAGGCCCTCGCTGAGGGTGAGTGCTGGTCGGGCTTCGAGCGGGCCCTCTCAGGCTCGGCTTACTTCGCCCCGCGGGGCGAGTCACACGCAGCACGCGAAGCAGCCTGAATCAGGCGCCCCGCCCCGCTCCGCCGGTCACCCGCGCGGTCTCGCAGCCGCGCAGCGATGCGATCGCGGCGGCCTCGTCCGCGATGTCGACCTCCTTTCCCAGCCACGTCACCTCGATGTCAAGCCGGTCCCCCTTCTTGCGCCCCTTCCATAGGCCGCGCAGCTCACCCTCGTTGAGCACCACGCCGGGACGGCCGACCGCGGGGAACATTCGCTTGCGCAGTGCCGTCTCGGGCGCGAGCGAGTCGCGGTCGGGCTGGCTCACATAGGGGTCGAAGCCCCCAAGCAGCCGGACGCCCTCCGCCGCGGGCGGGTCCTCCAACCGTGGCACGTCCCCGCACAGGACGAAGCCCTTCCTGCCGTCGGCCTTCACGGGCTCGAGCTCCTCGTCGAGGGTCGCGAACAGCTCCTTGGCGTAGGCCGGCGCTGTCTGTGCCCACGATGCGAGCTGCGTGTGCGTCGCGGGGCCGAAGCAGCGCAGGAACCTGCGGACCAGCTCGGCCCGTGACTTCTCGATAGGAAAGCTGCGGTGCTGCGCGTCTTCTGCGGAGGCCGCGGGGGCCAGCGCATAGGTGGCCTTGTCCGGCATCACCGTCACTCCGAGCGGTCCCAGCGCCCGCCACAGCCCGGGACGCACGTGGTGGCTCTGGCACCCCCGGCACCAGGGCAGAAGGGTGTCGGGCAGCCGCTCGCGCATCGCCTGGTGGAAGTCGTCGCGCCCCAGGGCACCGTCCGCCAGGCCCTCGCGCGCGGCGCCCATGACCAGGTCGACCGCCTCGCGCACCGAGTGACCGCCCTCGGTCACATCCTTGGCCACGAGGCTGCCGATCAGCGCCTTCAGACCGTCGTCGCCGGGCACGAGGGCTGAGGTGAAGACCGCGGCGTCGGCCACCGGAACCACGTGTGGCGCGCCGCGCATGGCGTTGACCATCAGCACCTTCCCGGAGTCGACGTCACCTTCGGCCCGGGCGTGCAGCGCCACGCGCCACCAGCCGGGGGGCGACTCCTGGATCGCGCAGGCCGCCACCGCCGTGAGCGGATCGGTGCGCGCGTGGACGTTGTGCCCCGCTACGCGGAACGCGAGGGCCTGATCACGGTCGACAGCGAGCACAGGCGCGAGGCTAGCGAGACAACAAGGGGGCAGCCGATCCCGCAAATAGCGACCGTGTAGCGCCCGCTTTGCCGCCTACCGCGAGTACCCTGACCGGCTCATGGCCAAGGACACCGAGAAGCTCATCCGTCAGCTCTCGCTGATCTCGTTCCTGATGGCTGAGCGCCGCCCGATCTCGGCGCTCGAGATCCGCCAGGACGTGGAGGGCTACGCCCAGATGACCAGCGACGAGGCCTTCAACCGGCGCTTCTACGCCGACCGCGCGGAGCTCTCCTCGCTGGGCATCGAGCTGAAGATCGAGAAGCAGAGCGAGGGCTCCTACGAGGCGGAGACCTACACGCTTCCGCCCGAGAACTTCTACCTGCCGGCGATCGAGTTCTCCGACCCCGAGCTGGCCGGCCTGCGCACCGCACTCACCCTGCTCGACGGCGAGTTCGCCTACGCGGAACCACTGCGGATGGCCCTGCAGCAGCTCTCGTGGGGCAAGCCCTCCCCCCTGTCGGCCCCGGAGCACCAGTCGGTGCGCCTGGCGATGACCGCGAGCTCCGGTGGGCGCGACCTGTCCCAGCGCCTGTCGAAGATCGAGACGGCGATCTTCCGGCGCAAGACGATCGTGTTCGACTACTACACGATGGGGCGCGACGCACAGGAGTCGCGCAAGGTCGACCCCTACCACCTGCTCTTCCGCGGAGGTCAGTTCTACCTCGTGGGCCACGCCCACGAACGCGGCGCCGTGAGGGTGTTCCGGCTGTCGCGCATCCGCGGCAAGGTGGGCTACAGCTCCAAGGCCGAGCACGACTTCCAGCGCCCCGAGGACTTCGATCCGCGCTCGTATGCCACCCGCGCGGACTGGCAGCTTGGCGAGCAGCGCGGCGTAGCCCGGATCTGGCTGTCGGAGCGCATCGAATGGCTGGTGCGGCGCCACCTCGGAGCCGACGTGGGCACCCTCGAGCCGGCCGACGACGGCGTGATCTTCGAAACCCCCTACGGCGACTCCCGCCAGCTCGTGTCCTGGGTGCTGGGCCTCGGGCCCCGCGCACGCGTACTGGACCCCCCGGAGCTGGTCGAGGAGGCCGAGGAGCGGGTGGGCCTGGTGATCGAGCGCCACGCCCAGCCCATCGACCTGGCCGCACCCGCCAAGCGCCGCCGGCGCGAAGAGCCGGTGGACGACGCCAAGCGCGAGAGCCACATCCGCCCGGAGCGCTTCGCGCGGCTGGTGACGCTGGCCGGGATCCTGATCGACGCGGCCCGGCGCGCGGCCAAGCTCGACGTGCGCGAGCTGTGCCAGACGCTGCAGATGTCCGAGACCGAGCTGCGGCAGGACATCGACGTGCTCAACGTCGTGAACTTCGGCGGCGGCAGCTACGTGCTCTACGCCGAGGTGCAGGGCGACACGATCGAGGTCGACCCCGAGCCCTACGGGGACAACTTCGCGCGTCCCGCCCGGCTGCTGCCCCTGGAGGCGAAGGCGCTCGTGGCCGCCATCGATCTGGTGGGCGAGCACCTGCCCGAGGGATCGCTGCTGTCCGCGCGGGAGAAGATCGTGGACGCGCTGGGCCGCGACCCGGCGGTCGACGGCCTCCAGATCACCACGGCCAAGGGCGACGACTCCGAGATCGCGCGCGTGGTCTCCAGCGCGATCACCGAGCGGCGGCTGCTCGAGATCGAGCACTACAAGGAGGCCGACGACGAGTTCACCACGCGCACGATCGAGCCCTACCAGCTGCTCAACGGCACCGAGGGCTGGTACGTGCACTGCTTCGAGCCGGCCAAGGACCACACCCGGTCCTTCCGTCT
>JAABUR0100009862.1_pt1 | contig 10642 bp, 10 predicted proteins | sample 5560091 | NCBI WGS metagenome assembly JAABUR01 (sample SAMN10711879, study PRJNA513375) | rock metagenome | isolation source: Antarctica rocks | place: Antarctica: Victoria Land, University Valley sud
CGCCGATGCTGACGTCCCATTCGGGGTAGCGGAGCACGAAACAGCCCGGCGCGACCTCGAGCAGGTCCGAGGCGGTGAGATCGCTCATCTTCGCAGCGTAGCCGTCCTCCCAGCGCCCTTCGTACGCCGGCAAGCCGGCCTGCGTACGCGGCCAAGCCGTCCGTCGTAGGCGGCCAAGCCACCCGTCGTTAGCGGCCACGCCGTCCTTCGTACGCCGGCAAAGCCGGCCAGCAGGGCGCCTCCACGGCCGCGCGCCTAGTAGGATTGGCACTCCGAGATCACGAGTGCCAACCGCGACCCGCAGGCAGGAGACGAGCCGTGCTGGACGACCGCAAGCTCGACGTCTTGCGTGCCATCGTCGAGGACTATGTCCACACCCAGGAACCGGTCGGTTCCAAGTCGCTCGTCGAGCGCCACAGCCTCGGCGTATCGCCGGCGACGGTGCGCAACGACATGGCCACGCTCGAGGAGGAGGGGTTCATCACCCAGCCGCACACGAGCGCCGGACGCATCCCCACCGACAAGGGCTATCGCCTCTTCGTCGACAAGCTGACGAGCATCAAGCCGCTGTCCGCCGCCGAGAAGCGGGCGATCGCGACCTTCCTCGAGGGCGCCGTCGACCTCGACGACGTGGTGCACCGCAGCGTCCGGCTGCTCGCCCAGCTGACCCAACAGGTGGCGATCGTCCAGTACCCGACGCTCGCGCGCTCCACTGTGCGCCATGTCGAGGTGGTGGCGATCGGCGCGAACCGCCTGCTGGTCGTGCTGATCACCAGCTCCGGCCGGGTCGAGCAGCGCGTGGTCGAGCTGACGAACGACCTCGACGCCGACGTCATCGCCGACCTCCGCGCCCGGCTCAACACCACGGTGGTGGGGCAGTCGCTGGCCGACGCCGCCAACCGTGTCACCGCGCTTCCGCAGATGTTCCACCGCGACGACCAGGCGGTGGTCGCCCAGATCATCGCGGCCTTCGCCGAGGCCATCGTCGACAACCGCACCGACGAGAAGGTCGCCATCGGTGGGACCGCCAACCTGGTGCGCTTCGGTGACGACTTCGACCGCTCCATCAAACCCCTGCTCGAGGCGCTCGAGGAGCACGTGGTGCTGCTCAAGCTGCTGGGCGAGGCCACCAGCGCCAGCCTCGTCACCGTACGCATCGGCCACGAGGTCCCGCTCGAGACGCTGGCGAGGACGTCGGTGGTCGCCACCGGATACGGCCCCGGGCAGGAGCCGCTCGCGACCCTCGGAGTCGTCGGTCCCACCCGGATGGACTACCCCGGCTCGATGGCGGCGGTCACCGCCGTCGCCCGCTACGTCAGCCAGATGCTGTCCAACGCATGAGCTGCTCTTGACGCGCACACCCACGCCCCGCCCATGACGCGCACACCAACGAATGCCGGAGTATGACCCAAAATCTCTACGAAGTGCTCGGAGTCGCCCACGACGCCTCTCCGGAGCAGATCAAGAAGGCGTACCGCAGCCTGGCCCGCCAGCTGCATCCCGACGTCAACCCCGACGCCGAGACGCAGGAGCGGTTCAAGGAGGTCACGCGCGCCTACGACGTCTTGAGCGACCCCAAGAAGCGCGAGCTGTACGACCTCGGCGGCGATCCGCTGTCGGCTGCTGGTGGCGCGGCCGGCTTCGGGCAGGGTTTCTCGTTCACCGACATCATGGACGCGTTCTTCGGCCAGTCCGCCGGCACCCGCGGACCGCGGCCGCGTACCCGTCGGGGCCAGGATGCGCTCATCCGGCTGCAGCTCACCCTGGGCGAGGCGGCATTCGGCGCCAGCCGCGACCTCAAGGTCGACACCGCCGTCACCTGCACGGTCTGCGCCGGTGCCGGCACCGCTCCGGGCACCTCACCGCGGACGTGCTCCACCTGCTCGGGGCGTGGCGAGATCAGTCACGTGCAACGGTCGTTCCTCGGCGAGGTACGCACCATGCGTCCCTGCCCGACGTGTCGCGGCTTCGGCTCGGTCATCCCTGACCCGTGCAGCGAGTGCTCCGGCGACGGGCGCATCCGCGCTCGCCGCACGATCCCCGTCAAGGTGCCCGCCGGCGTCGACGCCGGCACCCGCATCCAGCTGAGTGGTGAGGGTGAGGTCGGCGCCGGTGGTGGCCCGGCCGGTGACCTGTACGTCGAGATCGATGTCCAGCAGCACCCCGTCTTCACCCGCCACGGTGACGACCTGCTCTGCACGATCACGCTGCCGATGACGGCTGCCGCCTTGGGCACCTCGGTGGAGCTGCCGACCCTGGAGGCCGACCTCGCCTCCGCCGACAACGACTCCATCCAGACGGTGGTCGACCTCGAGATCAAGCCCGGCACCCAGTCCGGTGAGCAGATCGTCGCCCGCGGCCGCGGCGTACCGCACCTGCGCGGCACCGGACGCGGCGACCTCGTCACCACCATCGTGGTCGAGACCCCGACCCGGCTCGACCACGTGCAGACCGAGCTGCTGCAGCAGCTGGCGGCCCTGCGCGACGAGGAGACTCCGGACGTCGGGCCCGACGCCCAGTCGAAGCACCGCGGGGTGTTCGGTCGGTTCCGCGAGGCGTTCGGCGGCCGCTGACCCGTGGCCTCTCGAGGTTTGGGGAAGATCCGCGCGCCTGGAGGGGTGCGAACTTCCCCAAACCTCGCACGCCGGCGGTCTTACTCGACCGTGAACGTCTTGTCGTCGACGTTGATCTCCGAGCCGTCCATGGCACTGGGCTCGAACGCCTTGAACGTGTAGGTGCCGGGCTCGAGGGCGCCGAGGTCGACGTCGGCCTGAGCCCACTCCCCGTAGGAACCCACCGTCGCATAGCCGTTGTCGCGCTTGGCGCCGTCGGCATCCGTGAGCAGCCAGTTGACGTTCGCCTCGAACGTGTTGCCCGAGACCTTGACCGTCACCGGGCTGGACACCGTCTGGCCCTCCTCGATGTTGTCGATGCTCACCATCGCCCGCACGTCGACGTCCTGCTCACCGGTGACAGGGAGGTCGACGCCCAAGATGGTGCTTACCGGCTCGCCGTTGTACGCCAAGGTGCCGGTCCCGCGAGGATTCAGCCCGGCGGTACGGAAGAGCGCCTGGACGGCGAGCTCGCCACCTCGGGGGCCCAAGTCCGCTCGCGGCGCGAAGACTGCGTTACGCGGACCCTCGAGCTCGATCGAGACTTCGTTGTGGGACTCCCCGACGCCGACAGCTTGGATACCCGGCGGCCACCCGCTCATGTAGTCAGGATCCAGCGCCTGGTTTGCCAGGAACATGTCCAGCGCGGCGATCACCGGCGGCTTGTCCGTCGTCAGCGTGTGCTGCTCGGTGTAGAGCGCCTTGGTGTGCCCTAGCCCGAGGTACACGACCGGCACGGTGACCTGCTCCACAGGCAACTGGGACGACTTCGTGGGGGGCGGATCGCTGGCGGCCGGCGTCGACGGCCGAGGTGAGCCTTGGTCACCGATGACGACGACGGCAGCGATCACGGCTGCGGTTGCCGTGGCGGCTCCTATCGCTGCCAGAAACCAGCGCTGCCGGCTCGACGCTCCCTCGGCCGACGTACGCCGCTGGATCCGCTGCAGGGCGGTGGGGTCGGTCGAGACCGTCTCCGCCTCCTGATGGAGTGCCGAGGTCAGTCGCCGAGCGGTCTCGTCGTGGTGGTCGTGGGTGCTCATCGGGATTCCTCCAACGTGGTGCGCAGCGAGCTGAGGCCGCGCGAGGCGTGACTCTTGACTGCCCCGCGGCTGATGCCCAGGGCTTCTGCGATGTCTGCTTCGGAGAGGTCGCTGTAGTAGCGGAGCACCAGCACCTCCCGCTGCCGGGTCGGCAGCGTGTCCAGGGCCGCCATCACCGCGGCCCGCGACTCCGTGCTGAGGGCATGGTCCTCGACACTGGCGACGGCCGGAAGTTGTCGCGACAAGTGCTTGTCGGCGACGTTGTGGCGGCGTTGCGACGAGCGGGCTCCGTTGACGACGCTGCGACGCAGATAGGCGAGCGCCTTGTCGGGGTCGCGCAGCCGGCGCCACTTGTCGTGCATCGAGACAAACGCGTCCTGCACGACCTCTTCGGCCTCGCCGCTGTGCCGGACGAGCAGGTGGGCGAGGCGCACCAGCCGTGAGTAGTGAGCCGCATACAGCTGGGTGACGGCCTCGTCTGCGTCCCAGCGGGTGGCTGCTGGCACCGTCAACTCCCTAGCTGTGGCGTGCCGCGATAGCGTGGTCATGCGTCAATCACGCGCTGCTCGCGCCTACGGTTTACATGATCGCCCGCGCGGCGGACGCGCAGCGCGCACCGACACACCTGCACGGCCACCCGCCCGCACGACCGCACTGACGGAGGATGCGTGACGAGCACCGACGACGTCGCCACCGGCGACTGCCTGTTCTGCCGGATCGTCGCCGGCGAGGTGCCCGCCGACAAGGTCGCCGAGAACGACGACGCGCTCGCCTTCCGTGACCTCAACCCGCAGGCTCCGACGCACGTGCTCGTCATCCCCAAGGTGCACAGCCCGACCCTGCCCGAGCTTGCGACCGAGCAGCCGTCCGCAGCTGTGGCGGTGCTGGTGATGGCGCGCGAGGTCGCCGAGTCCGAGGGCATCAGCGACGGGTACCGGGTCGCCTTCAACAACGGCGCGGGCGCCCAGCAGACCGTCTTCCACGCCCACGTGCACGTGCTCGGCGGTCGCGAGTTCACCTGGCCGCCAGGCTGAAACGGGGCAAACCAAGTGGGCGACCTCGGCTCGACGCCGTACCATGAACGCACGATGACAGACCCCCACGCGCCACGACACACGATCGTGATCCCGGCCAGTGTCCCCGTCGTCGCCGTCCTCGGACCCCGCGACGAGTTCCTCACCATCATCGAGAACGAGTTCGACGCCGAGATCCATGCGCGCGGCAACGAGATCAGCGTGTACGGCGACCGCGGTGAGGTCGCGCTCATCGAGCGTCTCGTCGACGAGCTCGTCACGATGGTGCGCACCGGCCAAGGGCTGGAGGCGGCCACCGTCGAGCGGGTGATCGGCATGCTGCGCGCCGAGACCGAGGAGCGCCCCGCCGACGTCCTTACCCTCAACATCTTGAGCAACCGCGGCCGCACGATCCGCCCCAAGAGCCTGAACCAGAAGCGGTACGTCGACGCGATAGACAAGCACACGGTGGTGTTCGGCATCGGGCCTGCGGGCACCGGCAAGACCTACCTCGCGATGGCGAAGGCCGTGCAGGCGCTGCAGGCGAAGAGGGTCAACCGGATCATCTTGACGCGTCCCGCGGTCGAGGCGGGGGAGCGGCTCGGCTACCTGCCCGGCACGCTGAGCGAGAAGATCGACCCCTACCTGCGGCCGCTCTACGACGCGCTCCACGACATGCTCGACCCCGACACCATCCCGAAGCTGCTGACCGCAGGCACGATCGAGGTGGCGCCGTTGGCGTACATGCGCGGGCGCAGCCTCAACGACGCGTTCATCATCCTCGACGAGGCCCAGAACACGTCGCCGGAGCAGATGAAGATGTTCCTGACCAGGCTCGGCTTCGGGTCCAACATGGTCGTCACCGGAGACGTGACCCAGGTCGACCTGCCCAATGGCACGCACAGCGGTCTGCGGGTCGTGCAGGGCATCCTCGAAGGCATGAAGGACGTCAGCTTCTGCCGGCTCAACGCCAACGACGTCGTGCGCCACAAGCTGGTGGGCAAGATCGTCGCCGCCTACGACAGCTACGAGGCCGAACGAAGTTCCGGCCCGACCTCGGTGGCCGACACGCGATGAGCATCGAGGTTCTCAACGAGTCCGGGTTCGAGCTCGACCCGGCCGCGTTCCTCACGTTGTCCCGATTCACGCTGACGCGGATGCGCGTGCACCCAGAGGCGGAGCTGTGCCTGCGCTTCGTCGACGAGGACACCATCGCGCAGTACAACCAGCAGTGGATGGGCAACGCCGGTCCCACCGACGTCTTGTCGTTCCCGATGGACGAGCTGCGCCCCGGCCGCGATGACGAGCCTGAGCCCGAGGGAATCCTCGGTGACATGCTGCTGTGCCCGCAGTACGCCGCCGCGCAGGCGCCGAGCTTCCACCGCAGCATCGACGACGAGCTGGCGCTGCTGACGATCCACGGCATCCTCCACCTGCTCGGCTACGACCACGCCGAACCGGGGGAGGAGCGGGAGATGTTCGGTCTGCAGGCCCGGTTGCTCGCGGAGTGGCTGGGCGTGAAGAACGGCGAGGTCGTCGAATGACGGCGGCCGGCGTGACGTTGCTCGTGCTCGCGGCAGTCCTGATCGTGGTCGCGGGCATCCTGGCAAGCGCCGATGCGGCGTTGTCGTCGATCTCACGTGTGCGCGCCGAAGAACTCACTCGCGACCGAAAGCGCGGCGCCGGCAAGGTGCTCGCCGTCGTGAGCGATCCGCCGCGTTTCCTCAACACCGCGCTGCTGCTGCGTACGGTGTGCGAGACGACCGCTGTCGTGCTGGTGGCGCTCGTCGTCGCCGGCGCTACCACGACCGGGGGCACCCGGGGCGGTCTGCTCGACCCGACCTGGCTGCAGGTGCTGGTGGCGGCCGGCGCGATGGTCGTCGTCTCCTACGTCGCCGTCGGTGTCGGGCCCCGCACGCTCGGGCGCCAGCACTCCGAACTTGTCGGTTTGCTGACCGCCGGCCCGTTGTGGGCGTTGACGGCCGTGCTCGGCCCGCTGCCGCAGCTGCTCATCACCATCGGCAATGCGCTGACTCCTGGGCGCGGCTTCCGCGAGGGTCCGTTCGCGACCGAGGCCGAGCTGCGCGAGCTGGTCGATCTCGCTGAGCAGTCCCGGGTGATCGAGACCGATGAGAGACGGATGATCCACTCGGTGTTCGAGCTCGGCGACACGTTGGTGCGCGAGGTGATGGTGCCGCGGACCGACATGGTGTTCATCGAGCGCTACAAGACGCTGCGGCAGATGATGTCACTCGCGCTGCGCAGCGGCTTCTCCCGCATCCCCGTCATCGGGGAGAACCTCGACGACATCATCGGTATCGCCTACCTCAAGGACGTCACCAAGCGCGTCTACGACCGGCACGAAGCGGAGACGACCGAGCGGATCGAGACCGTGATGCGGCCGTCCTTCTACGTGCCCGACACCAAACCCGCCGACGAGCTGATGCGCGACATGCAGGCCAAGCGGATGCACGTGGCCATCGTCGTCGACGAGTACGGCGGCACGGCCGGCCTGGTCACCATCGAGGACCTGCTCGAGGAGATCGTCGGCGAGATCACCGACGAGTACGACTCCGACCCGGTGGAGGTCGAGCGCCTGGCGAACGGCGCCATCAGGGTCAGCTCGCGGCTGCCCGTCGACGAGCTCGGCGAGCTCTTCGACGTCGAGATCGACGACGAAGACATCGAGACCGTCGGTGGCCTGATGGCCAAGCACCTCGGCAAGGTGCCGATCCCGGGCGCCGAGGTGACCTGTGAGGGGCTGCACCTGCAGGCCGAGTCGCTGGCCGGGCGCCGCAACAAGGTCGTCACGGTTGTCGTCACCCGGGCCGAGATGGCCAGCGACGAGGCGTACCAGCCTGCCGCCGACCCCGCTCCGGTCGAGCCCTGACCTGCCGAACCTGATCGACCGCTGGCTCGATCACGTTCGGACGGGTCGCAGAGGTGGGGCGCATAGGGTTGCCGGTATGACGATCGAGCTCACCGATCCCGAGGACGCGAAGCTGCTGACGCTGGCGCGCGCCAGCCGCGCGCGGACGCGGGCGGCCGAGGGCGCCGCCGTACGAGACACCGACGGCCGCACCTACGCCGCCACCAGCGTCGACCTGCCGTCGCTGCGGTTGAGCGCCCTGCAGGTGGCGACGGCGATGGCGGTGAGCAGCGGTGTGCGGGGGCTCGAGGCGGGCCTCGCTATCGGCGACCAGCCCACTCCCGCCGCCGCCGACATCGCTGCCGTCAGGGAGGTCGCCGGCAGTGGAGTCGTCGTCTACCAGGCGTCAGCCGACGGAGACGTCGTCGCCTCGGTGACCACGTGAGCACCGAGCCCGTGCCGTTCCGCAGTGGGTTCGCAAGCCTGGTCGGACGGCCCAACGTGGGCAAGTCGACGCTGACCAACGCCCTCGTAGGCACGAAGATCGCGATCACCTCGCCACGGCCGCAGACGACCCGGCACGCGATCCGCGGCATCGTGCACCGCCCCGATGCCCAGCTCGTGCTGGTGGACACCCCGGGTCTGCACCGGCCGCGCACACTGCTCGGTGAGCGCCTCAACGACCTGGTCAAGAACACCTGGGCGGAGGTCGATGTGGTCGCCGTCTGCCTCGCCGCGACCGAACCGGTCGGGCCGGGGGACAGGTTCTTGCTCTCCGAGCTCGGCAAGGTCGCCAGCACACCCAAGCTCGCGGTCGTGACCAAGACCGATCTGGTGACGCCGGAGCAGCTCGTCGGCTACCTCACCTCAGTGGCGATGCTCGGTGAGCGGATGGGCATCAGCTGGGCAGACATCGTGCCGGTGTCGGCGGTCAACGGCTTCCAGGTCGGGCTGGTCGCCGACCTGCTGGTGGCGCAGCTGCCGGAGGGTCCGCCGCTCTACCCCGACGGCGACCTGACGGACGAGCCGGAGGCGACCCTGGTGGCGGAGCTCATTCGTGAGGCCGCGCTCGAAGGCGTTCGCGAGGAGCTGCCGCACTCGCTGGCGGTGCTGGTGGAGGAGATGGGACCGCGCGAGGGCCGGCCCGACGACAAGCCGCTGCTCGACATCCAGGCGTACCTCTACGTCGAGCGGCCCACCCAGAAGGGCATCGTCATCGGCAAGGGTGGCGCTCGGCTCAAGCACGTCGGTACGACGGCCCGCAAGCAGATCGAGGCCCTGCTCGGTACGCCGGTCTACCTCGACCTCCACGTGAAGGTCGCCAAGGACTGGCAGCGCGACCCCAAGCAGCTGCGGCGGCTGGGCTTCTAGCCCGCTGCTCGGACGTCGTCCGCCGCGACCGACGTCCGCCGCCGCGAAAAGCCCTCGCCTGGGTCGGCGTACGCCGCTAGCCTCACGCCCAGGCACCCCTACGGCCACGAAGGAGCACTGGAGATGCGGCAACTCATCGGACGGATCGCGCCCCATTCCTCGATCACGCCGAAGGCTGCCCTTCTCCATGCCCACCCTCAACCTCGGGATCGTCGCCCATGTCGACGCCGGTAAGACCACACTGACCGAACGTCTCCTCTACGAGACGGGGGTCACCACCCACCTCGGCCGTGTCGACCACGGCGACACCACCACCGACTCCGACGTCATCGAGCGCCGTCGCGGCATCACGATCCGCTCGGCCGTGGTCACGTTCACGATCCCCTCGGCTGAGGCTGCCGACGTCAAGGTCAACCTGATCGACACTCCCGGCCACTCCGACTTCGTCGCCGAGGTCGAGCGGGCACTCGCCGTGCTCGACGGAGCCGTGCTCGTGGTCTCGGCCGTCGAGGGGGTGCAGCCGCAGACCCGCGTGCTCATCCGCATCCTCGAGCGGCTGTGCATCCCGTTCGTCATCTTCGCCAACAAGATCGACAGGGTCGGCGCGACGTACGCCGACACGATGGCCGCACTGCGCGGCGCCCTCGCCGGCGACGCCATCGCGATCACCGAGCCGGCCGAGCTCGGCAACCGCGCCTGCACCGTCAGCCGGCGTCGCGGCAGCGCCTTCCTCGACGAGCTCGTCGAGCGGCTCGCTGACGTCGATGGACAGCTGCTGCGCCGGTACGTCGACGGCGCGCGGCCGCTCACCGAGACCGAGGCGCTGGCGGCACTCGCGCGGCTGACCGCCGCAGGGACGGTGCACCCGGTCTACTTCGGCTCTGCCCTGTCCGGCATCGGAGTCGCCGACGTGGTCGAGGCGCTGAGTCGCTACCTGCCGGCCGGGACCGCGTCGTCAGCCGCGCCCTTGCACGCCAGCGTCTTCAAGATCGAGCGCGGCTCGGCGGGACAGACGGCTGCGTACGCTCGCCTCCACACCGGCACCTTGACCGCACGCGACCAGGTCAGCTACCACCACCGCAACCGCGACGGCACCGTGGTGACGCGCGAAGGCCGCGTCACCGGCGTCAGCACGTTCACCCACGGCACGACCACGGAGACGACGCCGGCCCAGGCCGGCGACATCGCCACCATCGTCGGCCTGTCCGACATCGAGATCGGCGACCAGCTCGGAGCGTGGGACGACGCCAAGGGCGGTCGGCACTTCCCACCTCCGGGCCTCGAGTCCGTCGTGGTGGCCGACAACCCTGGGGATCGGCGGGCGCTGTTCGCGGCGCTCCAACAGCTGTCCGAGCAGGACCCACTCATCGATGCCCGTCTCGACGGAGTCGACCAGGAGCTGACCGTCAGCCTCTACGGCGAGGTGCAGAAGGAGGTGATCGCCGCCCGGCTGGCCAGCGAGTTCGGCATCGCGGCGGAGTTCCTGCCCACCCGCACCGTCCACATCGAGCGGGTTGCGCGGGTGGGCCACGCCCTCAAGGTCATCGGTACACCCGGCAACCGCGACCTTGCGACGGTCGGGCTGCGGATCGAGCCGGGACCGGTCGGTTCGGGGGTCACATACGGGCGCGAGGTCGAGCTGGGCGGACTGCTGCTGTCATTCCACACAGCGATCGAGGAGACGGTGCAGTCCAGTCTCGGCAGCGGGTTGTGCGGCTGGCGGGTCACCGACTGCAT
>JAABUR0100009863.1_pt1 | contig 10642 bp, 13 predicted proteins | sample 5560091 | NCBI WGS metagenome assembly JAABUR01 (sample SAMN10711879, study PRJNA513375) | rock metagenome | isolation source: Antarctica rocks | place: Antarctica: Victoria Land, University Valley sud
GCCGAGGGGTTGCATGGCAGACCAGGCCGCTGCGGGCCGCGCGCATCAGCGCCCACGCCCCGGCGCACGCAGACAGCAACATCAGGCTGCAGGGCAGACCAGGCGCTGGCGGGCCGCGCGCACCGGCGCCCAGGCCGCGCGCGTGCGCCGTCACGGCCTCCGCCACGGCGGCGACTGCGGCCTCGCGCGCCTCCGCGCTGCCCGCGGCGCGCAGCACCGCGCCGAACGGGCGCAGCGACTCCTCCTGCGGCGCGCACGCGGCTCTGTCGCTTGTGTTATCTCAGGTTTAGTGTAGGGTCTACGACTAAACCTCGGTGCCCAAGAATGAACCAAAGCACCCTGCTCTGCACTCATAACGCGTCGCGCCAGACAGGCGTCCTGCCCCTGCCGAGCACAGTGCTTGCGGGCCTGTGGGCGCGGGCGATGCAACCCCTGTCGAGCTTCATCGAGCGCGTCATTGGAGGCTGGGCTTGGTGCGCGCGCCTGGTGCATGAACGCCGGCAGCTCGGCCTGCGAGAGCAGGCGGCCGGCGAGGCCGCGCAGGTGCGCGACGGCGAGGCAGGCGACCGCCGCGTCGCCGTGGCACGCCGCGGCCACCAGATGCGCCGCGGCGGCCGCCCACAGCCGCCCCCACACCAGGCGCAGGCGGCGCAGGTTGGCGCCGGTCGCGGCCGCCAGGCGGCCCAGCGTGTACGTCCTGCGCACGCGCGCTCGCCAGGGTTAGGGTCTGCCGGCAGGGCCGCGCGGCAAACTGCGTGAGACCAGGACGGCCGCGGCGTCGGCGCCGGCGCGCTGCGCGGCCCGCTTGCGCAGGCCGACAGCAGTTAGCGATCACCTCCGCTCTGCATGCACTGTCTCCGTGTGCATTGCCTGCACGCATCTTAAACCGGCGGACCGGCCACACCACCGCCGGCACCCGATCCGCACATGCCTGTCTCAAGCCCAACCGCAATCCAACATCCAGCAGCAGCCCGTCGCATGGCGTTAGGGTAGGGTCAGGGCGCGCCTGGGCGCCCCCGGCTCGTCCAGCTCCTCCTGGCTGACCTCGCACAGCGCGCGCACGAACGCCACCACTGCCTCGCCGTCCAGCGTGGCGCTGCGCCCGTACACGGCCTCCACCGCGCCGCGCCCCGGCCCCGCCGCCCAGCGCGCCTGCCGCTCGCGGCCCAGGGAAGTTCAGAGTCTCTGTAGGGTCTCCCGCGCCCGCCGCCATGCCCGCACGGTCGCCGCACCGCCCGGCCACCTGCCCAGTGCGCAGGCAGTGGTGACCGGCGGCCGCACCGCAAGTGTGTGTGGCATGCAGGTTTGGAGCTCTGTGCGCTGCGTGCAAACCCTTCACGAGAAAGCCCTTCGCGGGCGCACCAGGGCCAGGCCGGGCGGCCCGAGCTGCTGGGCGGCCCTGGCGTCGGGGCGGCCGGTCGCCGACGGCGGCCGGCTGGCCTGCACGGCCTCGGCGCCCGCCTCCGCCCCCGGCGCCCCGCCGCGCTGCGCGCCCGCGCGGCGCCAGGCGTCACACGCGCTGGGACGGCGACGGCCCGAGGTGCATCTTGAACCGCACAGAAGGACTGCTGCGGCCGCTGCTCTTCGGACAGCAGATCGCAAGCGCGGGCAGGGTGCCGCACGCGCATGCAGCCGCAAACTGTGCCGCTCCCTTCAGACAGCTGCCCCCGCAGCCAGCAGACGCGCCCAGCGCGACTCCTCAACAGCGCACACCTCAGCCTGCGCGGCGTCGGGCGCGGCCGGCGCCGGCGCGACCAGGCGCGTGAAGAACTTGCCGAAGGACGAGCCGCGCGCGGGGCCGGCGGCGCCGGCGGCCTCGGCGCCGGGGTCGGGGCCGGCGTCCGGCGCGCCGCCCGCGCGCTGGCCGCCCGGCGCGCCGCCGTCGGCCGACGGCGGCCAGGCGTCCTGCAGCGCGGCCGCGCCAGCGGGCTCCTCCAGCAGGCCGGGCGGCAGGGACGCCTGCCGCGCGGCCGCAGCGCCTCAGCCGCCTCTGCATGCTCCCGGGCTGTTGCAGCTGAAGTGTCCAACAGACAGTGCTTGCACATGCGCAGCCATTTCAGCGCACGCGCGCGCTCGTACGGCCGCCACATGTAAGGTGTAGGGTCAGGGTGGGCCTCCTGGACACTTGCACACGCCTGCAGCGCCTCGACGGCGGAGAGCGTGCGCAGCACAACCGCCCAGCCGCCGCCGAGCAGGCCGCCGGCGGGCCCCGCCGCCAGGCCGACCAGCGCGCCAAGCGCCGCCACCTGCTTGGCCTCGGCCGGCGAGCCGGGCGGCGCCGGCGCGGCGGCGCCCGCCGCGCCCGCCAGCGCGGCCGCCAGGTCCGCGCACAGCGCGTCCAGGCCCAGCATGCCGGCCAGCCTGGCGCAGGCAGGGTCTCATAAGCTTCTGAGCTCCGGCGGCGCCGGCCGCCGGTGACAGTCACCGGCCGGGTGGGCTCGCGCTGCCGCGCCGGCGCGCGGCTGCCAGCGCCGGCACTGCTCCCAGCGCTGGGAGGTGTGGCCGAGTGTTCCGGCGAACGGGACCGTGAAGCATCTGGCTTGATGTAAGCGCATGGCGGGGCTGCTGCCGCGCATCCTCAGCAAGGATAAGGTGCCGGGGCCATTGGAGCAGGCATATCCGTGCCCACTCTGGCAACTCTCGGAGCGCGGGTTTGCACCAGTGCCCATGCAGCAAACGGCACCCCTGTAAAGAGACGAGCTGGGGGAAACCTGATCGTGCTGGTGAGGCCCTCCAGCACGGGCGCGGCCGCGGCGACGTCCGCCGCCGCGTCGAAGGCCGTCGCCAGCGCGCGCGTGATGGCGTCGCCGCCGACCTGCGAGCGTCGAGCCGTAGCGTGGACGCCTGATCACATGTGTGAGGCCTTGATGGCACCGTTGCTGCTGGCGTAGATCACAGGCGGTGCTGCCTGTATGCCTATATGCTGCGAGCGGCTTCGGGGAAAAGCTGGCGGCTGCACCGGCCACTGTGCAGCCACACCCGCCGTCACATGCGGGCACTGATCCGCACGGAGGCCCGGCCAGTGGCTGGGTGCGCCGCGGGCGGCACGCGTACGCTCGCTCGGGGCGCGCGCCTGCAGCATCGGGCGCGCATGCTCGGCGTGGCTGGCCGAGTGCCAGAGGTTGGAGGCGAGCAGCCCGCGCGCGACCGCCTCACGCGTGCGCGCGAGCAGCCGGCGGCGCTCGACGCTCACACCGTGCTGCTTGTCCCAGCCGCCGCCGCCCCTGCTTGCGGGAAAGGCGCTTACAAAGTTAGGGGGGCTTGCACGCACTCCAGTAGGGGTTGCACGCGCTTCAGTGGGCGCTTCACTCTACGCCACTGACGTGCTGACGTGCCACTGACGTGCACTCTGCGCCACTGACGCGCTTCACTCTGCGGCACTGACGTACGGTCCAGAGAGCATGAAAGGAATGATGCTGGACCAGTTGCAGGCGCGGGCAAGGCGGACGAGGGATGCCTCAGGGGGCGTCTTCACAAAGCCAAAGCCAGGCCGCTCTGCCCGCGCCCCGCCCACAGGTGCGAGTAAGGCAGGGAGCGCACGGTGCCCGCCAGCAAGTAGTTAGATTCCGGGTCGGGCGGGCGGTGGGCGGCGCGCCTGAGCGTGAGGCCCATGGCGGCCGCCAGGCGCCGCTGCTGCAGCCGCTCGCCCGTGCCGTCGGCGGCCGCCTCGTCGGCGTCCGGCGGCGCGATCTGGCGCGCCAGGATGCGCTGGTACATGGCCTCCAGCTCCGCGCGCGGCAAAATAGGCTCCAAGCCCGCCTCGCCCTGCGGGGCCGAGCAGGGTCACGCGCCCGCGCGTCCCAGCGCCCTAACCGCCAGGGACCCCCTTGGTTAGCGCACGGCCTACAGACCCCACACGCCACCGTGGTCGCTGTGGCGCGCCGCCGCGGCGGCGCCCTTGCGGGCAAGCATGGGCCGCAGCAGCAGCGGCGGCCTTCACACGCGCCGCCGCGCCAGGCGTGCGCAGGGCGTTAAAAACTGGATCGCCAGGCTGCATGCGTCGCGAGCAGGATAGGGTAGAGTGTGGGGTAAAAGACCCATAGGGTAGGGCAGGGTGACCGCAGGAGCGCGCCGGCGCCTGGCACATGTTCACAGAGTCGTCGGGTCCCAGGTTGCGCTCGGCGTGCGAATTGTGCGCAGTGCGAGCAGTATAGGGTAGGGTAACGGCCAACCCTGCCCAGGTGCGCGGGGCGCGCGCCGGCGCATGGCACATGTTCACGAAGTCGTCGGGGCCCAGATTGCGGTCGGCGTGCGGGTTGTGCGCGTCGGTGTTGAGCATGATCAGCGCGAACGCCAGCAGGTAGGCGCCGTCGGCGCTGCAGAAGGCGCCCGGGTTGTCGCAGCAGTAGCGCGCGGCGAACTTCTCCATGATGCGGTCGATCTTCTGCGCCTCGCCTGCGGGCGCAGCGTCGGCGCGCCGTCACGCGCGCCGCCCCGGGCTCCCGCGGGCGCCTCCGTAGCTGCCTCACACCCAGCAATCAGTCCTGCGCTTTGCAGGATGCCTTCTTGCACTGTTGAGACAGCCTCCAAAGCGCGCTGATGTCCAACACCTAACGGTGATGGACATGAGAGCTGAGTATGCGCGGACACCAGTACTCTGACACACAAACCCTCCTCTCTTGGCGAGGCCCTGATATATTTTTGTGGAACTGTCTCTAGTGCACATGAGAGGCCTGGCGGGCTCGCGCGCATGCAACGCCCAAAGCCGGCTATTGGCAGCACAGCGGTGCGGTGCGCACCGCTGTGCTGCGGTGCGGAACTGAAAAAGCCATGGGGGCCCGCACCGGGCAGGCGGAAGCCCTGCAGCAGCGCGCGCAGCGCCTCGTCCAGGCTGAGCCCGCCGTAGCGCTCGGCGTCCACGTACGCGTGCATCGCGCCCACCGCCAGCTCGTCCGGCCGGCCCAGCAGCTCGCCCAGCTGGCCCTTGTCCAGCGCGGCCGCGGCGCCACGCAGGAAGCCCGCCAGCGCGCCCGGCTCGCCCGCCACGGTGCCCGACGCGACCAGCGCCGCGACGCCCTGGCGCGCGCGGCCGCCCCGCCTTAGCCGGCGCGCGTCACCTCGCCACTTCAATCAGGTATGCCCGAAGGCTCTGCGCAGGGCCGCTGGCGGGCGGCCCGCGGCGCGGCGTCCGGCACCGCCGCGGGCGTGTAGGAGGCCTGCGCCGCGCGCCTGCGCTGCACCTAGCGCGGCGGCAGCAACACATTGGCAAGCGGCGGCATCTCCCAGTCATATCGTGGCCCAGAGATCACACATGAGCTTGCCTACACCCAGGACGAGGAATGGCAGGCGCGGCTGTACAAGTCACACTGCACCCGCCTCATGGGCAACCGCGTCGGCGTTGGCAGCTACCCTATCCTACCATGACCCTACCCTTGGCAGCGTGCTGGGGTTAGGCTCAGGGTTACTCCGCACCTTGTCGCAGTCGCGGTTGAAGATCGCGATGCCCGCCTCCAGGCTGTGCTTGCGCTCCTTGGCCGCGCCAAAGCGCGCGACCTCGCCGTCGGCGGCGCGCCCCGAGCCCGGCCCTGACCCAGACCCTGATGCGAGCCCCGCCTGCGCCGCCTTGTCCGCGCGCGGCGCCGCGGGCGCTGCCGCCACCACCAGGTGCGCATCGGGGGGCAAGCCCTCCAGCGAACCCTCACCGCTGCCCTGCTCGGCGACGACGGTCGTTGCGTGGGACTCCCGCAGCGGCGCGGCCCACAGGTCGAGCGAGCGCAGCAGCGCCAGCAGCGCGCTGACCGCGCTCGGCGGCGCCCTGTGCCGCTCCGGCCGCGCGCTGGCCGCCGCCTCGCCGGGCCGCAGCCCCGCGCCCGTGCCCGCGCCCGGCCCCGTGGCGCCGGCCGCCGCGCCGCTGCTCGGCGCGGCGAGCGCCGCGGCGGGCGTGGCGGGGAGCGCGGGCAGGGCTGCCGCAGGGCTCTGCGCCGCCACGCGCACGGTGCGGCAGAGCGCGCGCAGCGTGCGCTCGAACAGGTTAGCCGCCTGGAGGTCGCAGTCAAAGTTGACAAATAGGTCCACCTGCGCGGCCGCTGCGCGATGGGCAGCTGGCCCCAGGCAAACCTTTGCACAGCGTGAGCGCCGCGCATACGTTACGCATTCGATTATGCCCTGCGCCCAACGTGTGGCCACCCCGCCTCAATCCATTTCGCGCGGACACCCTCCATGGAATATTATGCCCGCGAGAGAACATGCACGCTGCGGCGTGGCAAGCGCACGCGGTACGGCGCAGCGCGCGCGGCGCGCCGCGACCCTCGCATGCCCTGGCGCGCAGGCTGCAAGGCGGGCGGGGCGCGCGCCAGGAGCTGCGGCTGCGCGACGAGCGGCGCGAGCGCGGCCAGCGCGACCGTAACCTGTTTGCTGGTGTGCAAGCAAGCCATCTTCTGCCCTGCCAAGCAAAGCAGCCCGGGCGCGTGCCAGGAGCTGCGGCTGCGCGACGAGCGGCGCGAGCGCGGCCAGCGCGACCGCCTGCCCGCCCGCGTCCGGCCGCTCCGCCTCCAGCGACCGCAGCAGGAGCAGCGGGTAGAAGGCGCCCATCTCCGCCTTGGCCGCCGCGCGCAGGCGCGGCTGCGCGCGCCGCGCCACCCCCGGCTCGGCCCGCTTCCAGCCATGCATGACCCACCCTTGAACTGCAGAGCTCACTGCCATGCGGACTGAATGAACACCCTCGGCCCCTTGCCTCAATTGCCGCAATGGCCGCTTCCCACCAGCGGCAAGGTAGGGCTAGGGTTAGGGCTAGGGCAGGCCGGGCGGTTGCGCAGCAAGGGGCGGGCGCGCCTGCAGAAGCACGGCGGCAAAGAGCCGCGCCGCGGCGGCGTGCGCCTCGGCAAAGTCGGACAGGCAGTTGCGCAGCAGCGCCAGGCACAGTGGCTGCCGCAGCTGCTCGCACAGCTGCGCGGGCGCCGCGCCGCGTGCCCGTCAGCGCCGTATTTTATCAACAATACGGGCGGCATTCAAGATTTGTTGTAGCGCAGGTGAAGCATTGCAACCGGTAAACCTGCGAAAATGCTCATCAACACAAAGCACCAGCTCTACAGCATCCCCTGCTCAGCACCATACCACTGCCGGTCAAAGCACTGGCGCCCAGCCTGTCCTGCAGCGGGACGGGCGAGGGCCCCGCGCGCCTCCGGGCGCAGCGACGGCCAGTGGTGGTGCGGGCTCTCCAGCGCGCGCACCAGCAGCTCCAGCGCGAGCAGCTTGCCGGCGTGCATGAACTGCTCCACTGCGCCAAAGCCCGTCTCGCGCGCCGCCATCTGCGCAGCGGTAGGGGTTAGGGTGCGAAGAGCTTTGCCGCTTCCTTTGCTGAGGGCCATGCCTGTGTCGACCTGCAGTGTTGGAGGGGGCCAGGCTGTGTTTCCGCGCCGCCAGGCTGCGCATGGGTGCGCCCGGGCTCTGCTCAGTGCTGTTGCCACGCTGCGCCCCACACGCGCGTGCTTCGACCATTTTGACATGCTTGCACATGCTGTCACGCCGCGCGCGCATGCTGCCGGGGTGCGCGCGTGCAGCATGCGGTGTGTGCGAGCATAGGTGTGAGCATGCATGTGAGCAGATGTGCGAGCACGTACATGTGTGGGCCGAGTTGGGCAAGGTGGGCGCCCTGCCAGCACCTGATGCCCCATCACCGCCGCATGCCAGGCGGACAACCATGCAGGCCCACCGCGAGGCGAGGCGCGCCTGTGCGCAGCCCGGCCTGTGAGCCGAACCCTAGCGTAACCCTGGCCTGCCCCCGCCCGAGCACCTTGCAGATGGCGGTCAGCACAGTGAGCGCGTCGCGCTCCGGCAGCGTCAGGTGCCGCCACGCGGCCGCCTTGCGCCCGCGCATCATGACGCGTCGCACGTCGCGCGGCGAGGGCGCCGCATCGGGCAGGCCGCCCGCGGCGGCCGCCGCGGCGTCGGCCGCGCCGGCCTTGTCCGCGCGCTCGGCCTCCATCTGGTCCAGCGCCTGCTCCAGGCCCCTGCGGCGCGCGGCAGTCACTAGGGTTAGGGTTGGCCTTACACCGCATGCTCGGCGTCCACCTAGTCCAGCGCCTGCTCTAGGCCCCTGCGGCGCGCGGCGCCGCCCTCGTAGGCCACCGCAACAGCGTCGCTCGTCGCGCCCGTGCTCGGCCTCCATCACCAGCAGTCAAAGCCCAGCCTCCCCGCGGCGCCCAGCAGCAGGCTGCACACGCCATGGCGGGTTTTGCGGAACGGGCACAGCAGCAGGCCCTGCGGGCATGCACATGGCGCGCGCGCAGCGCTGCTGCTTCACGCTGAAGCTGCAGGCTTGATCCCCATGCAGGCGCCAGCTGGGGCCCCTGCCCTCAAACGGCAAACCAGCTCTTGCCGACCACACCACCGACTGGCCCCCAACCCACAGCGCCCTCAAGCCCATACCCTAAATTCCATACCCTCTAACTCTGACACGCGCCGCGCCTGATGTCCGCCTGCTCGGCCAGCGACGCGAGCTGCGCGGTGCGCGTGCTGGCCAGCGCATCGTCCACAGCGGCGCCGGCCGCGGCCTCCGCGGCCTCCTCCGCCGCGGTACCCGCGCCCGGCATCCCGCCCGCCCCTGCGCGCACCACCGCCCCCGTTCCACTCCCCAACCACACACGCATCTTGTGGCTCTGGTCAAAATTGGAGCCACAGGTCAGTCGGACCCATGCGGGTGCCTTGCAAGCCTCGTGCCACACCAGCCTGCACAGGACTGGCAATACCCCCGGACAACCTTCCCCACACCAGCCAGACACTCTCACTCACTAGGTGCAACCTGCAGCCCTGCAACGTGCCCAGCACCTCCGAGCCGCGAGGTTGCCTCGCCGCCCTCCGCTTCGCCGGGCGGCCCCGCCTGCACCGGCGCCAGCCCCGCGGGCGGCCCGTAGCCCGGCGCAGCGCCAGGTTCCCGCCCCAGCCCCGCGCCCGCGGCCGCCCCGTCATCCTGCCTGTCGGCCCCGCCGGTGGCGCCGGTCTGGGCGTCCGTCAGCGCGCCGCCCGCCGCGCTGCTGGCACGCGCACGGTCCGCCGCTTCCGGCTCCTCCTGGCCGTCGGGATCCTGGCGCTGCGCGGGGTAGCTGGCAGGGCGGGCGGGGTCGGGGTCGGGGTCGGGGTGGCCGCGCGCGTCCGCGCCCAGGTCGCCATTGGACGACGCGCGGCCCAGCGCGGCGTCGGCAGGGGGCGCCTCGGGCCCCGCGCCCGCGCTGCCCGGCCGGCGCAGGGCGCCTGTGGGGCGCCCGCGCAGTTAGCGCGCTGTCAGGCCCGCACGACAGGCACCAAGAGCTGCGCTGTGCGCCTGAGGGGCAGCCCGCCATGGTCAGCGGACCCGCTCGGGACGTGACCGCCGCGCATGCCGCTCGCGCGGCTCGGCGCATCAGGGCACAAGGACATAGAGGGGCCGCTCTGGCCGCGGCGGGGGTTAGGGTTCCGGCCGCACCCGGGTCGGCACCGTATGCGACCGCGACATGCGCCTCCAGTGCGGGCGGCAGCGGGCCGCCACCCGGCAGCGGGCTGCTGCCCGGCGCCGGCGCGCCCCCGAGCGACTCGCTGACTGTCGACGACGTGCGCCGGCCCTGCCGCCAGCTCCCCGCGTCACGTACTGCAAGCTGTCATGATGTGAATAGTCCGCGGTCATTCATAAGCTGTCAGTTGTGGTCCGCCGGCCTTGCAGCATGGCATGCATACGGGACCCTGCAGCCGTACTGTCCGTGCTAAGCTGCTCCTCGCTACCGCGGACGCCGAGGCACATTACGCTGCCCTGCCTATGTAATTCGCGGCCATGTCAGGCGCAGCCGCCGAGGTCCTCGCCGCCCAGGTGGGCGGCGCAGCTGCGCATGCAGGCAGTGATGCGCGCTTCTTTCGGTGCATCCCGGGCGCGCGCGCGCTGCCGCACCAGCTGCGCCTGCATGACGCGCTTGATGACGGTGTTGAGCATCTGCAGCAGCGCGTTGCGCGCGGTCCGCTGCACGTCCGGCGAGTCGCTGCCGATGGCCACGTTGAATACTGTCCGCACGGCCTGCGCCGGCGGGGGGTCGCCCACTGGCGCCCGGCGGCACTGGCGGGCCACACTGGGCACAGTAACATCGTGCGCATTGCCTGCACTCCCATCCGCTCCCCCCATCCGCTCATTGGGCCCACTCTATGCGCACAGTTATAGTATGCACACCGCCCGCGCAGGTGCAGGCGGAATGCTCACGGCACAAGCACAGCGGTGCTCCTGGGTGGCAGCGAGCAGCGCATGCGGGAGGACATCCGGGCGGCCGGGTCTGCGGGCCTCACTAATGCCGTGCACGAGTTAGCTTGCAGCGTAGTCATTGCACGCTGTGGTTGGCCGCGGCCAAGACAGCAACACGACAGGCACTAGAGGCGGAGGCCCATGCGCGGGGACGCCGGCAGCGCGCCACGCCAGGCGGCGCGGCGCGGCGCGCGCCTGCATCAGGCAGTCGCCGTGCACGACAAAGTGCTCCGCGGTGACCACGGTGAGCAGCGCGCGCACGACCGCCAGCTGCACCGCATCGCTGCCGGCCTCCCCGCACCGGCTCGCCAGCACCACCACCTGCGCCACAGAAAACTAGTTTAAACAATGTCACAGACTCACAACAAAATATTCCGAAAGAGCGCCGGCTCGCCGGCACCGCCATCTGCGCAACACGTCTTTTCAAATTGAAGAACGTCAGTT
>JAABUR0100009865.1_pt1 | contig 10640 bp, 9 predicted proteins | sample 5560091 | NCBI WGS metagenome assembly JAABUR01 (sample SAMN10711879, study PRJNA513375) | rock metagenome | isolation source: Antarctica rocks | place: Antarctica: Victoria Land, University Valley sud
ACCCGGTGCCGATGATGACGAGGTCGTGATGACGAGTCTCCATGTCACGCAGGGTAGTTGATGCGGTCGCCCTCTACAGTTGCCCCGTGAGCGAATCCCCCCAGACGCTCTACCGTGGCGGCACGATCCGCACGCCGGACCTCGATGCCCCGGCAGGGGCGATGCTCGTCGGAGACAGGAGGGTCCTGTGGCTTGGTCCGGACACTGAGGCGGAGCGCCACGTCGACGCCGTCCCCGAGGTCGTCCACCTCGAGGGACGCCTGGTCACGCCGGCCTTCGTCGACGCGCACGCCCACCTCTCGCAGACGGGTGCCGGGCTGCGCGGGGTCGACCTCTCCTCCGCACGGTCGCTCGCCGAAGCCCTCTCGCGTGTCGAGTCGGCGGCCAGGGCGGGTGCGGGCCGGCCCGTCTACGTCCAGAACTGGGACGAGACCGCATGGCCGGAGCGACGCGCGTTCACCGGCGCAGAGCTCGACCGGGCGACCTACGGCGGGGTCGTCTACGCCCCGCGCGTCGACGGACACTCCGCGGTCATCTCATCGGCCCTCGCCGCCGCGGCCCGCGTCGCCGACGCAGACGGCCGTATGCCGGACGGGCTCGTCATCACCGACGCGCACCACCGAGCGCGCGAGGCGTTCACCTCATCGGTGACCTCCGCTCAGCGTCGCGACGACATCGCCCTCGCCCTGCAGACCGCAGCAGCAGCCGGCATCGGGCTCGTCCACGAGAACGGCGGGCCGGTCGTCAGCTCGGCCGAGGACTTCGCCGACGTCCTCGACGTGGCCGGGCGGGGCGGGTTCCCCGAGGTGATCGGCTACTGGGCCGAGCTGGTCGACACTGCTGACCGGGCCCGCGAGCTGACCCGCCGCCACGGCGCCCAGGGCTTGGCCGGGGACCTCAACGTCGACGGGTCCATCGGTTCCCGCACGGCGAGCCTCCGCGAGCCGTATGCGGACCGTCCAGGCCATCGGGGCAACGCGTTCCTCACCGCCCTCGAGGTCCGCGACCACGTCGCTGCCTGCACCCGGGCCGGACTCCAGGCGGGCTTCCACGTCATCGGCGACCTCGGCGTCGACACGGTCATCGAGGGCATGGAGCTCGCTGCCGCACTGACCGGGGCCGACGCCGTGCGCCGGGCCCGGCACCGCCTCGAGCACCTCGAGATGATCGACGCCGACGGGGTCCGCCGGCTGGCCGCCCTGGGTGTCGTGGCCAGCGTGCAACCCGCCTTCGACGCCTTCTGGGGTGGCTCGTCAGGGATGTATGCCGAACGGCTCGGGCCCGAGCGCGTTGCCGGCATGAACCCGTTCCGCGCCATGGCTGACGCCGGGATGCGGGTCGCTCTCGGCTCGGACTCCCCGGTCACCCCCTTCGCGCCCTGGGATGCGGTCCGCGCCTGCGTGCAGCACCACGACCGCGACCAGCGCACCACGGTCTCGGGGGCGTTCCGGGCACACACGGTCGGCGGGTACGACGCGGCCCTGCTCTATGGGCGGGGCGAGCTGGGCCCGGGCGGGAGGGCCACGTTCGTCGTCTGGGACCACAGCGGCCCGGGGCTCCCCGACCTGTCGGGGGACGACCCGTCACCCGCGGCCCAGCGCACCGTGGTCGACGGACACGCGGTCCACGACCTGTCCTGAGACCGGACGGTCGCGGACCGGTCAGGCACGCAGGCCGTCGAGGACGATCTTGATCATCATCTCGGTCTGCTCGGGGGTGGTGTGCTGTGCGGAGGCCACCGCTCCGACGGTCCGCAGCAGGACGGCCGCGTCGACGTCTCGACGCACGACACCGGCCTCCTGCGCCCGGACGAGGACGCGGTCGGCGCTCTCGACGAGGTCGGTCCGGCACTGCTGGAAGAGCTCGGAGGCGTTGTCCGAAGCGACCCGCAGCTCCTCCATCAAGGCCCGCTTGGTCCAGCCGAAGTCCCGTACGACGTCGACCCAGGCGAGCAGGGCGTCCCAGGGCGCCTGGTCCGTGTCGCGGCTTCGTGCGACCAGGGCATCGATGTCGTCACGGTAGATCGCGACGACGAGGTCGAGGCGGTTGGGGAAGTGCCGATAGAGCGTGCCGATGCCGACTTCCGCTGCTTTGGCGATGCACTCGAGGCTGGCGTCGGAGCCCTTCGACTGGAAGCTCTCCCGGGCTGCGTCGACGAGCCGCTGGCGGTTGCGCTGGGCATCGGCGCGGCGCGGTCGCTCGGAGAGGGTCGTGTCGGCCATCGGCTCGGTCCTTTCGTCGTCGGACGTGCATCATTGGACTTGCATAATCGGAGGAACCCTCCGTATCGTACCGGAGGAGACCTCCACTTTACCTCGGCGCTGCGGTGAACACGATCTCGCCTCTACTGACGTTCTCCCTCACCTGGAAGTGACCCGGCTCGCCATGACCGCCTCATCGCTGCACCGTCCCTCAACCACAGCCGCGCCGACCGATCACCGGGGCGACGCGCGCGACCGCCGCACGGCGGCCCGACCCGGGCTGGCCCTGGCCATCATTGTCAGCATCCAGCTGATGATCGTGCTTGACGCGACCGTCGTCAACGTCGCCCTGCCCGAGCTCAAGCTGGCGCTCGGCTTCACGACGGCGGGCCTCTCCTGGGTACTCAACGCCTACACCCTCGCCTTCGGTGGCCTGCTGCTGCTCGGGGCCCGCGCCGGCGACATCCTCGGGCGCCGGCCCGTCCTGCTCGTCGGGATGGTGGTCTTCATTTTGGCCTCCCTCGTCGCCGGCCTCGCGGGGAACGCGGAGGTGCTCCTCGTCTCGCGGGCCGTCCAGGGTGTCGGCGCGGCCGTCGCTGCTCCACAGGTGCTAGCGCTGCTCACGACGATGTTTGCCGAGGGACGCGAACGCACCCGCGCCCTGGGGGTCTTCTCTGCGGTCTCGATCGGTGGCTCCGCCATCGGCCTCGTCGTCGGCGGGATGCTCACGCAGTGGGCCTCATGGCGGTGGGTGTTCTTCGTCAACCTTCCGATCGGGCTCGTCCTGCTCGTTCTCATCCCGCGCTACCTCGCAGACACGGAGCGGCACTCGGGTCGGCTCGACATCGCCGGTGCCCTCACCGGCACCCTCGGCATGACCGGTGTGGTCTACGGCTTCGTGCGGGCCGCCACGCACGGGTGGACCGATGCCCAGACCGTCGTCGCCTTCCTCCTCGGGGTGGGCCTGGTCGGGCTCTTCGTCTTCGTGGAGTCCCGGGCGGCGCACCCGATCACCCCGCTGCGGCTCTTCGCACACCGCAACCGGGCCGCTGCCTATGTGGCCAGACTGACCCTTGTCGCGGGGATGATCGGGATGTTCTTCTTCATCACCCAGTTCATGCAGGTCGTCATGGGGATGTCCGCGCTGCAGACCGGGCTCGCCTTCACCCCACTGTCCATCGCGTTGTTCCTCGCCTCCCTGCTGTCCGCGCGCGTGCTCGTCGAGCGGCTCGGGGCCAAGGCCGTCATGGTCGGCGGGATCCTCCTGTCGACAACCTCGATGATCTGGCTCACCCAGATCAGTGAGCAGAGCAGCTACACCTTCCTGCTGGCGCCGCTCGTGCTCCTGGGCCTGGGCAACGGGCTCGCGTTTGTGCCGCTCACCGTGGTAGCCCTCATGGGGGTGGAGCCAGAGGACGCCGGGGCGGCGTCCGGTCTCGTCAACGTCATGCAGCAGATGGGCGGCTCTCTCGGCCTCGCCATCCTCGTGACGATCTTCGGCAACGTCACCCGTGACCCAGCAGCGTCGCAGTCAGCACGCGACACGCTGGCCAGCGGGATCTCGACCGCGTTCATCGGCTCAGCGGTCTTCGCCGCCCTCACCCTCGTGGTCATCGCAACTGTGGTGCGCCTCCCGAGGCCGGTGCGCTCCGAGCAGGCAGCGCTCCAAGACACGGTCGAGCTCGACGCGCACCCGGTCAGCGCAAGCACCGTGGGCGCCTAGCAGTTCTGTCCTGGCCAGGAGAGTCGCTGGCGCCTGGGCGGTTCAGCGGACGAGGTGATATCGAGATATCCGGCTCGGTATCACCTCGTCCGGGACCGCCGCACGTCGGCATCCTCAGTCCTCGCGGGCCTGCCGGGTCTGCTTGTCGTTCGCCTTCTGGATGGCTTTGACGAGCTCGTCCTTGCGCATGGAGGAACGACCGCGAACCTGCAGCCGCTTGGCAAGCTCCATGAGGTGGGCCTTGCTGGCGTTGGCGTCCACGCCACCGGCGGTGGGCCGGTCGGTACCCGCCCCACCCTCGGCCGGCTCGTCCGACGGGCCCGGCTGCTCCTTGGGCTCCCAGTGGTCACCGACCTTCTCGTGGGTGTGCTTCAGCGCCGAGTAGGCCACGCGATGCGCCCGCTCGCCCTCGCCGTACTGCTCTTCCGCCGAGTCGTGCACCTTGGCAAAGAGTGCGCTGGGCCTTGTCCTCCGAGCGCTGCAGCGTGCTTGGCAGCTCGCTCTGCTTTGGCTTCCCGCTCGTGCTGGTCTTCGGCACGGTGACTCCCTCACGTGTCCTGACGAGCCTTGCTCCCCTGACGATGCCCGTGCCGCGCGCTCGGCAAACCTCCGCCATCCACCGGAGATCATCCTCGATGCGGCGCGCCGCACCGTCGATCGTCCTGCCTTATGCGCACTCTGCGGGAAGACGTCCCGTCCTCGTTGCTACGCTGGCGCCCGTGTCGATCCCCGCACCGTCGTTCCATGCACGGTCGAAGCTGGACCTCGACCAGGCCACCATCCGTCGCGCCCGCGCCCTGGCGAAGAAGGCCGGTGCCCCTGTCGTGCGGATGGCGCGCAGCCACACCACGGTTTCGGTCGAACGTGCGACGCTGCGCCTTGCCGGGCTGTCGGGCGCCGACCACGAGCGCGTCCCGTGGGTCAACCACCTCGTCCAGGCGGTCCGCGATGAGGTCGGCCTCGAGCACGGGGTCACGACGCCGGTCTTCGACGCCCTCCGGCGCGGCGACGCGCCCGACCTGCTCACCCTGGCCCAGAAGGCGGCCAGCGGATCGGCGTCCTTCCGCCTGCCAGCCGGGCGGGACCTCACGGCCGCCCGCAGCGCCGCACGCAAAGGCGTCGCACCCGGCATACGGCGGATCGACCGGCAGCGCCGGGCTCGCGAGCGCCTCGTCGCCAGCCTCGGCAACCCACCACAGAAGCCATGGATCTACCTCATCGTCGCCACCGGCGACATCGACGAGGACATCCCCCAGGCGCAGGCGGCGGCCCGCGAGGGCGCCGACGTCATCGCCGTCATCCGCTCGACCGGGCAGTCGCTGCTCGATTACGTGCCCGAGGGAGCCACCCACGAGGGGTATGCCGGCACGTACGCCACCCAGGAGAACTTCCGGCTCATGCGCGCGGCCCTCGACGAGACGAGCAAGGAGGTCGGGCGCTACATCCGCCTGACCAACTACGCCTCAGGGCTCTGTATGCCGGAGATCGCGGCTCTCGCGGGCATCGAGCGTCTCGACATGATGCTCAACGACTCGATGTACGGCATCCTCTTCCGCGACATCAACCCGATCCGGACGTTCGTCGACCAGCGCTTCTCGCGCCAGGTCCACGCCCGCGCCGGGATCATCATCAACACCGGCGAGGACAACTACCTGACCACCGCCGACGCGGTGGAGGCAGCGCACACCGTGACGGTGAGCCAGCTGCTCAACGAGTACTTCGCCAAGGAGGCAGGCCTCGAGGACTGGCAGCTCGGGCTCGGCCACGCGTTCGAGATCGTCCCCGAGATCCCCGACTCCTTCCGGCTCGAGCTGGCCCACGCGATGCTCGCCCGGCAGCTCTTCCCGAACGCGCCCCTGAAGTGGATGCCGCCGACGAAGCACATGACCGGCGACGTCTTCCGCGGCTATCTCCTCGACGGGTTCTTCAACCTCGTCGGCGCGATGACCGGCCAGGGCATCCTCCTCGTGGGGATGATGACCGAAGCGGTCGTCACCCCGTTCCTCTCCGACCGCGACCTCGCCCTCCAGAACGTGCGCTACGTCATGGGTGCCGCTGGGGGGCTCGTCGAGGACTTCCACCCGCCGCGGGACGGGTTCATCCAGACCCGGGCCCGGCAGGTCCTGTCCGAGGCCGTCGAGCTGCTCGAGCGGATCGTCGACGACGCGGGCACGGGCGGCGAAGCTCCGCTCCTCACCGCCATCGCTGATGGGACGTTCGGTCTGATGAAGCGTCCGGCGGACGCCGGCAAGGGCCTTGACGGCGTCGTGCGGCGAGCGCCGGGTCCGGAGGGCTACGACAACCCGGCCACGACCATGCTCGAGCGGGAGGAGCCACCCCGGGGCAGGACGAAGTCCGGCGACGGGGAAGGAATGGCGCGGTGAGCACCCGGCATACCTCCACCAGCGGCACGGACAGGCCCGACCTCGTCCGGCCCTACGGGGACACGACGGGGGACGGCATGATCCAGATGTCGTTCACCCTGCCGATCCCGCACGACAAGCGGGCCGAGGGGGCCGCACTGCAGCTGGCGGCGAAGATGGGCCTGGAGCCGGCCATGCTGGTCCACGCCAAGCCGATGGGGCCCGCCTTCACCTTCTTCGTCGTCTACGGGTCCGTGACGCACCTCGTCGACCTGCGTGAGGTCACGGTCACCGAGCGGGAGTACCCCCTGCTCACAGCCAAGGAGGTCAACCTCGCCATCAAGAGGACGCTGCGCCGCAAGCTCGTCATCGTCGGAGCGTGCATCGGCACCGATGCCCACACCGTGGGCATCGACGCGATCCTCAACATCAAGGGGTTCGCCGGCGAGAAGGGCCTGGAGTACTACCGCGAGATCCGGGTAGTCAACCTCGGCGCCCAGGTGCTCGTGCCCGAGCTCGTCGCCCGGGCCCGGGCCGAGAAGGCGGACGCCGTCCTGGTCAGCCAGGTCGTCACCCAGAAGGACGCCCACATCCACAACACCAGCCAGATGTCTGCCGCCTTCCGGGAGGCATACCCTGCCGGTCAGGTGCCCCTGCTCGTGGCAGGGGGGCCCCGTTTCGCGGAGGGCACCGCCGCCGCCGTCGGCGTCGACCGGATCTTCGGGCGCGGAACGACACCCGGTGAGGTGGCGAGCTACCTCGTCAGCGCCCTCCTTCGCCGGCCCCGGACTCCGTCCGGTTCCGCCGTGGATCCGGTCCCCAACCCGACCCGGAAGGTGTCATGACCGGAGCCACCAGCAACCAGGGCAGCGGAGCCGCCGCCGAACCTGCGGTCGACAGCACGGTGACACATCGCCGCTACGTGCCCTACAGCCATGCCCACTACGCGGGGAACCTCGTCGACGGGGCCTACTCCTTGGCCGCCTTCGGCGACGCTGCCACCGAGCTGTGCATCCGCACGGACGGCGACGAGGGGCTGTTCGCGTCGTACAGCGACGTCCAGTTCCGAGCTGCCGTCCGGGCAGGGGACCTCATCGAGATCGAGGCCCGGCTGGTCCGGGTCGGTCGACGCAGTCGCGAGATGGAGTTCGAGCTCCGCGTCGTCGGTCGCGCAGCTGCCGAACGGGGTGCAACGAGCGCCGACATCCTCGACCCACCGATCGTCGCCACCACCGCCCGCGGTGTGGTCGTCGTCCCCTGCTCGGCGCCCGAGGGCCCGGCTCAGGAGAGTCCTCCGGGTGGCGAGAGCTGACGCCCGTCCTCGGTCAGGTGACCTCGGCGTGTCGTGAGGCGACACGCCGCCCCGCAAGAAAATCGTTGCCGCATAAGGAGATTGGTGGACGCCTCTGACCTGCACGAACTCACGTTTGTGCAGGTGAACGCCGGGTTGACAGGGCGTGGACGTCGAGTAGTTTGGGCCACGGTTGTTCGCCCCGAGGGCCGCAGGTGGCCCGAGGGAGTGGACCGGCAAGGGAGTTTTCGGCGGCGTGCGCGCGCAGCCGCCGACCACACCAAGCTCGCCGGACGGTTCACGATCCCGGGTCCGCTCGATGCGGTCGGCGAACGGCAGGAGGGCCCGCAGCGCTCAGTAGACAACAGCTGGGGAACCGGCATCCCGTCGGTTCTGGGTTGGTCCCAACGGCGTAGCGGGCCCTCCTGCTGTCCGCCCGAAACCTGGGTCGGCCTCCGGCGGCCCCGGTCGATCCCACCAGTGCGTGGGCCGCAGGGTTCGCCGGGTTACCGTGGAGCAGTGCTCCGCCGTATCGCGCTCGCCCTGTTCAGCGGGGCGGCGCTGTGCCTGGCCTTCCCGGAATACGACGTCTGGGTGCTGGCCCCCGTGGCCGTCGCGGTGCTGGCCGTCGCCACCCGCGGGGCGGGCTTCCGCCGCGGAGCACTGCTCGGCCTGCTCGCCGGGCTGGTCTTCTTCGTCGTCTCCCTGAGCTGGTCCGGGGTCTACGTCGGGGCACTCCCGTGGATCGCCCTGTCCACGCTCCAGGCGCTCTTCGTCGCCCTCATGTCCGGGGTGTGCGGCTGGCTCCAGACCGGTCGCAGGCTCGGCGGGGCCGACGGCGTGCGCCCCCTGGTCGTGGCTCTGGCCTGGGTGGGGCAGGAGGCTCTGCGCGACCGGGTGCCCTACGGCGGCTTCCCGTGGGTACGGATCGCCTTCAGCCAGGCCGACTCGCCGTTCGGCCGGCTGGCGGCGCTCGGAGGTGCCCCGCTCGTGACCTTCGCGGTCGCCCTGAGTGGCGGCCTGCTGGCGGCGCTCGTCGTGCGGCTCACCCGCAGACCGCTGGAGGTCCGCCCGGCCCTGGTCGCCCTCGGGCTGCTGGCCGTCGTGTCCCTCGCCGGTCTGCTCGTGCCGCTGCCCAGCGACGGCGCGCCGGCCCGGGTGATGGCCGTGCAGGGCAACGTCGCGCGTCCCGGGCTGGACTTCAACGCCGAGCGTCGCCAGGTCCTCGACAACCACGTCGACGCGACGCTGGCGGCGGCGGCGTCGGGGGGCGTCGGAGCCGCAGCGGCGGGCGCCGGTGCGGCGGCGAAGCCCGACCTCGTCGTCTGGCCGGAGAACTCCGCGGATATCGACCCCCTGCGCAACCCGGATGCGGCCGCGCAGATCGCCAAGGCCGTCGACGGCGTCGGCGCCCCGCTCATCGTCGGGGCGCTCCTGGAGGAGCCGGCACCGGACGTCTCGAACGTGTCCCTGCTCTACCTTCCCGGCACCGGCCTCACCGAGCGCTACGTCAAACAGCACCCGGTGCCGTTTGCCGAGTACATCCCCAACCGCTCGTTCTTCCGGATCTTCAGCGACAAGGTCGACCTCGTCCGCCGGGACTTCGCGGCGGGAGACCAGCCGATCCTCTTCAACGTGCCGGCGGCTTCGGGCGGGCAGATCCACGCCGGACCGACGATCTGCTTCGAGGTCGCCTACGACGGGCTCGTGCGTGAGAATGTCCTGATGGGGGCCAACCTCCTCCTCGTCCAGACGAACAACGCGACGTTCGGCTACAGCAACGAGTCGGTGCAGCAGCTGGCCATCTCGAGGATCCGGGCCATCGAGCACGGGCGGTCGGTCGTCCACGTCTCGACCGTCGGCGTGAGCGCGCTGGTCACCCCCGACGGAACTGCCCACCAGGCCAGCTCGTTGTTCACGAGTGCAGTCCTGTCAGGAGAGCTCCCGTTGCGCACCGAACGCACCGTGGCCAGCCTGGTCGGTGCGTGGCCGGAGTACCTCGCGTGCCTGGCCCTGCTGAGCCTGGTCGTCGGTCGGACGATCGCGAACCGCCGGGTAGGGTCGCAGACTCTGCCGCACCGCTGAGGGGGACCGCATTGGCCAGACCGCAGACCGCGGGCCCGCTCGGCCCGGTCGCTGTCCTCATCCCCACCTACAACGAGCGGGAGAACCTTCCCCGGGTCGTCGCGCGGACTCGCGCGGCGGTCCCGGAGGCCGATGTGATGATTCTCGAGGACAACTCGCCCGATGGGACCGGCCCCGTCGCCGACGAGATTGCCACGGGCGATGCGCAGGTCTACGTCATGCACCGTCCGCGCAAAGAAGGGCTGGGTGCGGCCTACCTCGCCGGCTTCGACTGGGCGCTCAGCCAGGGCTACGGCGCAGTCGTCGAGATGGACGCGGACGGGTCCCACCAGCCGGAGCAGCTCCGAGCGCTGCTGCTGGCGGCCGAGCACGCCGACCTCGTCATCGGCTCTCGGTGGGTCTCCGGCGGCTCGGTGCGCAACTGGCCGGCCCACCGCAGGGCGCTCAGCCTCGGAGGCAACCGCTACGTCCGCGTCCTGCTCGGTATGCCGGTCAGCGACGCCACGGCTGGCTTCCGGGTCTATCGAGCGTCGGCGCTCAGGCGGCTCGATCTGGGCTCGGTGCACTCGCAGGGCTACTGCTTCCAGGTGGACATGACCTGGCGGGCGGTCCGCAGCGGCCTCACTGTTGTCGAGGTGCCGATCGAGTTCATCGAGCGCCAGATCGGGGACTCGAAGATGAGCCAGGACATCGTCCGAGAGTCGATGCGCCGCATCACCGGGTGGGGTGCGGCCCACCGCGGGCAGCAGCTGGCCACCCGAGCGCGCCAGATGCGCGTGCGTCGAGCGGGGGCACAGTGGCACCGGCTGTAGGCCCGACGGGAGCCCGTCGCCGCGCCAAGCCGTGGTCTGCGGTGCTCGTCCTCGCCCTGCTCGTCGTTCCGTTGCTCGAGATCGTCGCGATCATCGGCGTGGGGCAGGTCATCGGCGGCTGGCCGACCTTCTTCCTCCTGCTCTTCGAGTCCGCCCTGGGCGCCT
>JAABUR0100009870.1_pt1 | contig 10637 bp, 11 predicted proteins | sample 5560091 | NCBI WGS metagenome assembly JAABUR01 (sample SAMN10711879, study PRJNA513375) | rock metagenome | isolation source: Antarctica rocks | place: Antarctica: Victoria Land, University Valley sud
GCGGTCAATTCCTGCTGCCAGTCGCCAATCTGCGCGAGTTGCGCCTGGTCCTGCGGGGTCGCCTGCATGCGCCGCCTCCTCTGGTCTCGGCGGAGTCCCGCATGCCATGTGCCGTTGTAGTACTAGGAACCGGTTTCATAAATGACTGGCCGATTGCCGACCGGCCAGCACCGGGGAGCCAGACCCGCGCCGGCGTGGACCATCCGCGGCTCGCACTCCGCCCCCAAGGTGGTCGTGGGAGAATTATGAAACCGGTTCTAGGAACCGGTTTCATAACTCGGCTGTGTCTATCTCCCGCTTCGCCACGACATGCGAGACGTCTGTTTGTACCTAGCACTGGCAGTAGTCGGCATCCCTTGACCTCCCTCTATCTATAATGCGCCGCTTCCTGAAGCGGGCAGCGACGTGAGCAACATAAGTGAGTAAAGCGTGCGGGCAATGAGCGATCACGCGCGGGAGGAGGACACAATCATGCCGGCTGCGATCCAGGAGCGTCCGTCTGCCACGAGTTGGCGGGTCGTCGTCTTCACCGTCATCCCCGGCGGCGCCGTCTACCATCTGTCCGAGGCGGTCCTCTCGGCGATGGGTCACCGCATCGTCGGCGTCGTCACCACCCCTGGCCCAAAACGTCGGCGCAGTCCTGCCTACCTCGACGTGGTAGCCGCCGTCCGCCCCAGCGTCGACGTCCTCGTCTCCAACCACCCCGAGCGGTGGGCGGCGATGCTCGCCCCGCTCGCTCCCGACCTGATCATCTGCGGCGGCTTCCCCTGGCGTATCCCGGCCGAGGTCCTGGCCTTGCCGCGGCTGGGCGCGATCAACTTCCATGACGCGTTGCTGCCCCGGAGTCGGGGCCCCAACGCAACCGGCTGGGCCTTCCGAAAGGGCGAGGCGGAGACGGGGTTCACCATCCACCGGCTGACCCCTGCCTTCGACGCGGGTCCGGTCCTGGCCCAGGCCCGGGTCCCAATCACGGACGACGACGACATGGAGACGCTCCTGCTCCAGTTCGAGGCCGTCATTCCTGATCTGCTGAGGACGGCCCTGGAGCGCATCGCCCGAGGCGAGGAGGGCGAGCCGCAGGACGAGAACCAGGCCACGGAGGCGGGGCTGTTCGAAGAGGGCTGGCGGATCATTGACTGGACGCAGCCGGCGCGCACGATCCACAACCAGGTCCGCAGCTGGATCGGCCTGCGGGACATCCCCCGTGGTGCCGTCGGGGTCGTCGACGGCGAGGCGCTGCAGATCACCAAGACGCGGCTGCGACCAGGGCCGGTCGATGACCGGGAGGTGCCGCCGGGAACACTGATTGCCCGGTCAGACGAACACATCGTGGTGCAGTGCGGCGATGGTCTGCTCGAGCTCGTCGCCTGGTCCCCGCTAGCGGCTGATGGCGACGGGACGACGCGGTGACGGGAGTGGGAAGCCCTTCACTGAGGACGGGCCGGCTGCAATCGTACATCCCCCCGCTGAGCGTGGCCGTCCCGATCACCATCTTCAGCCTGGCGGCCATTGCCCTGCCCCTGGCCACCGGGCACACGTTGGCCCTCTCCGCGACGCAGACCACCGGTTGGCTCCTGGCCCTCTACGGGATCCCGGGCCTCCTGAGCCTGCTCCTGACCGTCGCGTATCGCCAGCCGCTGTTCGTGGCCTGGCACACCGCGGTGGTGGCCTTCCTCGCCTCGCTGGCCGGCCAGGCCCAGTACTCCGACCTGCTCGGCGCCACACTGATCGGCGGCCTGCTGGTCGCCGTGCTCGGGGCCCTCGGCCTGACGCACCGCGTTGCGCGGCTCGTGCCGACGCCGGTTGTCTTTGCCGTCGTTGCCGCCAACGTGCTGCCGTTCGTGGCCGGCATCTTCACCGCCCTGGGCAACGAGCCCCTCGTCGTCGGCGGGACGCTCGTCGCCTACCTCCTCGGTCGTCGCTCCTTCGGTCCCAAGATGCCGCCGGTTCTGCCCGCGCTCGTCGTCGGCCTCGCCCTGGCTGCCGCTACCGGACGCTTCGCCCCGCTGCCCGATGGGCTCTCACTGCCACGCCTGGAGCCGACGCAGCCGACCTTTGCGCTGCCGGTGCTGTTGGCGGTCGTCCCCGTCTTCGTGGCCTTGACCGCGCTGCAGTCGAACCTGACGGCGGTGGTCTACCTCCGGGCGGAGGGGTACGCGCCGCCCGTGCGCGCTATCGACGTCGCCACCGGACTGGGATCAGCCGCCGGGGCATTCCTTGGTCCAGCTCCGATTTGCATGGGCGCCTTGGTCACGCCGTTGACGGCGGGAGCGGAGGCGGGGGAGCGGGCGGTGCGGCCCTGGTCCGTCTACGCCTCGGGCGCGGCTTTCATCCTGATCGCGCTCGGCGCAGGCGTGGCGGCGGAGCTGCCGGCGGTGCTGCCGCTCTCGCTGTTGCTAGCCGTGGCGGGGTTGGCGCTGGTCGGCGTGCTGGCGCAGGCGCTGGGCGAAGTCACCCGGGGGCCGCTGCGGCTCGGCCCGCTGTTCGCCTTCGCCGTCGCCGCCTCCCGGCTGTCGCTGCTGGGACTGGGTCCGCTGTTCTGGGCGTTGGTGCTTGGAACCGCGGTCTCGCTGCTGCTGGAGGGCGAGGCGCTCCGAGACGTACGCATACGCACGACCGGCTAAATCTCCCCGCGTTGGTTCCGAGAACCGGTTTCAACACTGAGCGTAAGCGCAGCGCCGTCCTCGAGCGGGGACATCGGCGCGGGACGGGCTGATGAGCCGTCGCACGCAGAGGGCCAGGACCGCGAGGGACACGAACGCCTCGAACGAGGCACTCCTCCGGTCCACCCGATCGCGCCCTCCGCAACGTCAGCGTATCCGCGACAACGCCATCGCGGCACCGGCGCACGTGCTGCACACGGCACGGGTGGCGACATAGAATCTCCCCAAGACGGCTCTCTCTGGAGGCGATGATGCGGGCACTGTTTACCACCAATCCGCAATCTGGTCATTGGCATCCCCTCGTCCCGTATGCCGGGGCGCTGCAGCAGGCCGGCCATGAGGTGGCCTTCGCCACGGCATCGACCGCCTGTGCCGCCCTGTCCGCTGTGGGCTTCCGCTGCTTCCCCGCCGGGGCGGACGAATCAGCCGACGAGGCGCAGGCGCGGCGCGTGCGGATGGCCACGCTTCCCGGAACGGAGGCCGCCGCCTGGGCGTGGCCCACTCTCTTCGCCGGGGCCTGGGCCGCGCGTCGCCTGCCCGACCTCGTGGCGATCGGCCAATCATGGACGCCGAACGTGGTGGTGCGAGAAGACCTGGAGTTTGCCGGCTGCATCGCCGCCGAGCGTCTCGGGGTGCCGCATGCGACCGTGCAAGTCACGGCCTGGCGTCCCTGGTTCCGGCCGCTGATTGGGGCGCCTCTCAACCACCTCCGGGACGAGGTGGGGCTGCCGCCCGACCCCGACCTGGCCATGCTCGAACGCTACCTGCTGATCGTCCCCGCTCCCGCCCGCTACTTTGATCCTGACACACCCCTCCCGGCCACGGCCCACCCTGCCCGGCACGTCGCCTTCGACCGCTCTGGGGATGAGTATCTCCCGAACTGGGTCGGTGACCTGCCAGACCGTCCGGTCGTCTATGCCACGATGGGCACGGCCGTCAACCGGGTAGCAGGCATCCTCGCGGCGATTGTGGACGGGCTCCGCGATGAGCCGATCACCCTCATTGTCACCACGGGTCGGGATCAGGACCCGATGACCTTCGGGCCGCAGCCGCCGCACATCCACCTAGAGCGCTATATTCCGCAGAGCCTGCTCTTTCCGCACTGTGATCTCGTCGTCACCCACGGCGGCTCCGGCACCGTCCTGACCACCCTCGACTACGGGTTGCCGACGGTGATCGTTCCGGTCTCTGCCGACCAGCCGGACAATGCCGCCCGGTGCGAGCAGCTTGGGGTGGCCGTGGTCATCCCGCCGAACAACCGCACACCGGAGGCGTTCCGGACCGCCGTTCGGGAGGTGTTAGCGAATCCCGGATACCGCCAGAATGCCGAACGACTGCGGGAGGACATGGAACGGCTCCCGGGGCCAAAGCAGGTGGGAGGATGGCTGGAGCGGCTCGCGCGTGAGCAGCGGCCGGTGGTGGCATCGCCGTAGACCACCCACGCGCACCGTGCCATGTGCCGGCGCTGGGGACTTATGAAACGGGTTCTGGGAACCGACACCCTGCTGTGTGGTCGGCATGGAGCAAGCCAGACAAAGCCGAGATCGAACTTCGTTTCCACGTGGCGATAGAAGTGGTTCTGGGGAACGAGATCCTCGAGTGAGACGGCGATCGGCTGATCCAGGCGGCGGGGTTTGGGCGGGCCGAGCATGAGCGCATCTCCCAGGACATCACGACCTCGGGATGACGAGCCCGCGCGCGGCGCTTGCTGCCGGAGCGCCGGCGTCCCTTAGGTCGCGGGGGTAATGTTCTGGTTGGCACGAAAGAGGTTGGTCGGGTCGTAAGTGGCCTTGACTGCGGCCAGGCGCGCATAGTTCTCCCCAAAGGCCTCGCGCACCCGATCCTCTCCCTCCTCACCGAGGTCGTTGACGTAGACGCCACGGGCGGCAAGAGGCCGCACTGCGTCGAAGAAGGAGCGTGTCCAGGCGACGTTGCGCTCGGTCTCAGCCGGGTCGACCCACTGCGACAGGATAAGCAGCTCGTGTTGCGCCCGGCGGTACGGGAAGGCCGTCGCGGCCGGGTCGACCCGGGCGGCCGCGCCGTGCATGCGTTGTAGCCCGATCCCGCTCGCCGCCGAGGGCTGCTCCGCCGCGAAGCGGAAGAGGACGTCGATCGTCTCATCAGACAGCGACGTCAGGTAGCTCGACTTCCAGTAATGCAGTTGACCTGCTGGGAACGCCGCGTCCTTGTCCGTCTGCAATGCGACATAGTCCATCGGCCCGACTGTGTCCATTGTTGGGCCGAGGGCGCGCAGCGGGCGCAGCACACGCTCTCCCTCGTCGAGTGGCCCACACCAGCAGACGCCCACGCTCGCCGTCGGCCGACCCTCGGCGTCAACGCCCACCCCGGCGGTCGTGCTCAACTCATCCGGGCACGTCCGGGCGAACGCGTCGTAGGCACTGAGTGCCTCCCGTGCCTGCTCCGGTGGGAAGATGAGACCCCCAGCCAGGACGGGACCAACCGGATGGAGGCGGTAGGTGAACGACGTCACCACGCCGAAGTTGCCGCTGCCGCCCCGGATCGCCCAGTAGAGATCAGGGTTCGCCTGGGCACTTGCTCGGCGCAGCTCACCATCGGCGGTCACCACGTCGGCCGCGAGCACGTTGTCACAGGCCAGGCCGTGTTTGCCATTGAGCCAGCCGATGCCCCCACCGAGGGTGAGGCCGGCAATCCCCGTCACGGACACGACCCCGAGCGGGGTCGCCAGGCCAGCTGCCTGGGTCGCGCGGTCGAGGTCACCTAGCAGCAAGCCCGCCTCGGCCACCGCGACGCGGCGTTCGGCATCGACCCAGATGCCTTTCATGCTTGAGAGATCGAGCATCAGGCCACCATCACGTACGGCACTGCCCGCCACGTTATGGCCGCCGCCCTTGATCGAGAGCGGCAGGCCCTGTTCCCGGACGAAGAGGATGGTACGGCGGACATCGTCGGCATCCACCGGTCGAGCGATCAGCACCGGGCGACGGTCGATCATCGCATTGAATACGCGACGGGCAGGGTCGTACCCCGGGTCCCCAAGCTGCAGCAGGTCACCGCGGAGGGTCCGGCGTAGCGCATCAACCGTTGCCGAATCGAGCGGTGTCGCCAAGGAGGATTGACTGGGCACGGCACACCTTCCTTTGCATCTGCGGCCGGCGCGTGCTGACCGGCACCGGGCACATCGTCTTGAACCGACGCGGCGCGGTCAGGATACCCTCGTCGCCCGTGCTGTCAACGTGGTCAGGACGGGCATCGTCTGCAGCCGCCTTTTTCAACAGGCTGGCCCCTTATCGGTACCACCCTCCCCGATTTGACGCTTGACAGCCCCCGATACCGGTTCCATATAATGGAGAAATCTCCGGGTTATCGGAACCACTTTTTCCCAGCGCGCGGCGTTGCCCTCTCCGGGTCCGACTTGCTAAGGTGAAAGACGAGACCGGGAGGGCACAACCGAACATGACGACACGACCGACAACTACACCAACCCTCGAGGACGCACTGGCGTCGTTCCTTCGCGGCCTGACCGGCGCGAACAAGAGTCGCGCCACGATCACGGCCTACCGGACGGATATCGCGCAATTCCTCGCCTTCCTTCACGAGACGAATTGCACGGTGACGACGCCGGCGGACGTGACGCGGCTCGACGTGGCCGAGCACCTCAACGTGCTGGCCGCGCAAGGACGAAGCGGCATCACCCGTGCCCGCAAGCTGGCATCCCTCCGGGAGTACTTCCGCTACCTCGAGGAACACGAGCTCGTTCCCGAGAATCCAACACTCGGAGTGGAGACGCCGAAGAAAGAGCGCAGCGGCCGGACGGCCCTGCGCGCCGACGAGTACACGAAGCTCCTCTCCCTCGCCGGCGAGTCCCCGCGTGACTACGCCATCTTTCAGGTGTTCCTGCAGACCGGCGTCCGCGTCAGCGAGCTGTGTGCCCTCACCCTCGAGGATATCGACTTCACGAGCCGGACGATCACGATCGGACAGGGGAAGGGGCAGAAAGAGCGGACGATCGAGCTCGAGAAGAAGGGCATCCGGGCGATCAAGAGTTACCTCGACGTGCGGCCGACGAGTCTACATCGGGAGCTCTTCCTCAACTATCAGGGAGAACCGCTCTCCGAGCGCGGCGTGCGGAAGATGGTCGCCAAGTATCTGGCCGCCTCCGGCCTCACGAAGAAGATCAGTCCGCACTCGCTCCGGCATACCTTCGCAACGTACAAGGCCGAGCGAGGCGTGAGTCCCTACGTCCTTCGCGAATGGTTAGGACATGCCCGGCTGGACACGACGCAGATCTACGTCCACCTGGCACGCGGGAGCTCGAAGAAGGTCATGGAGGCGACGAGCCTTTGAGACCGTACCCGCTCCGCTACGCCGAGCCCCCGCGAGCTCTTCGCCGGAGGGGTGTCCACCTGGACAACCTCGTCCTGGTCCCGGCCTCCCTCCTCCCCTACAAGGCTCATTGGCAGCGGATCGCCAACGCGCTGCCGACCGGAGACATGCTGCTGGTTGTGCCACGATGCGACAAACAGCGACGCGTCGTGGCCGCAGTCGCGAGGCGATTGCGCGAGCGAGGGCGGCAGGTTGCCGTGGTGGACCAGGATCTGCATGGGAGGCACGGATGAGCCCGGACCCCGTCACCGACCACGACTGGATGGTCCACTCAATCAACATCCACGGCGTGTTCTTCGAGCGTTGGTGTCAAACCGTCATTTCCAACACGCACGGCTGGAGCGTCAAGACGACCAATTATCCGGTGTCGTTCCCGCTCGTTGGCGGCCAAGAGAGTGCGCTTGACATCTATGCGGAGATCTATTCCTATTCCCGCCGGATCATCGTTCCGATTGAGTGCAAGAAGAACAACCCGGAGTTCGTCAACTGGGTATTCTTCCCGAGAAGACGACGCCATCCTTCGTCCACCAACAAATATGTCTTTCATCGGCTCACGAACACGCCGGCCAGCGATGGCTGGCGCCCCGACCATTGGTTTGCGGAGGCCCTCTCGGAGTTGACCGTCGCTGATGAGGCAAGAGAAATACGATCCTCCTATGCAGAATACAAAGGGGGGAGCAAGACCAAAACATCAAATACGGCGATCACCGATGCAGCTCGCCAGATCACCCTCGCCACTCTTAGCATTGTCGAGGAGGAATCGCAGCGTAGTCAGTTCCTCGCCAACCTCACGCCCCGGCAGGACATGCCCTTCAACCAGAATATCTACATTCCCACCATTGTCACCACGGCCCACCTCCTGGTCTGCACGTTTGATCCCGCAAATGTTGACCGGACAACCGGCGAGATTGACTTCGCCGACGCCTCCTTTGATGAGCGCTCAATCATTGTTTACGAGTACCCCATTCCACGTGCGCTTCAGGTCAGGCAAGGAACATTGACTGAATCCGAGTTTACGATAGACCCAGAAGTCATTGTCAGAATGCCGATCATCGTCATCAATAGCGATCATCTTGAGACAATAATGACGGACTTCCCCAACCGAGTCGGCCTGATTTGACGCGACCACTCGTGTCCATATTTTCTCTTGTGAGAACAGCTTACTGACGGTATTCTCTTCCCCTGCCATACTCCCGCCTTGTATGCCTCACCTAGAACGAGGAGAACGCCGCCCCGATTACGGAACCTTCCTGATCGCCTACGAGCACGCCTGGCTGCGCTACCAGGCCGACCCCACCCCTCACCATCTGGCCGTACTGCAGGCCGGTGAAGAGATCCTAATGCGCGAGCTCTTCAAGCCGGGGAAGTTCGAGCTGGGCCAGCTCGTGATGACGCCTGGCGCGGATCGGGCCATGCACACGGCCGGGCACATCCCGCCGGAATTCCTGCTGCGCCACAAGAATGGTGATTGGGGGGAGCTGCCAGCAGAAGACGTTCAGGAGAACGAGTGGTCGCTGCAGAACGGAGCCCGGCTCTTCTCGGCCTATGCCACCCGCCGGGAGGAGTCGCTCTGGGTGATCACCGAGTGGGATCGGACCGCGACGACCCTGCTCTTGCCGGAGGAGTATTGAGGTAATGTAATCAAAATGTTGAATTTAGTACTTCAGTATTCTGTATATTGACATATATTTTTGTGTGTTATACATTAACCGTATGATTCGTTCGCAATTCTATCTCACGACCAACATCAAGAAGCACATCGAACTCTTCGCCAAACGGGAGCAGAAACCCGAGGCCCAAGTTATTCGGGAACTCCTTGAGGTCGGGATCCGCCAGAAAGAACACCACCAAGAGACCAGTGGCAACGCGCTCCTGCGGCTCGCCAAGATCGGGGGCAAAGGTCCAACTGACGCCTCCACGCGGATCGACGACTATCTTTATGGCGACGCCGAATAACACCCCGATCATCATTGCTGACAGCAGTGCCCTCGTCGCGCTGGCGATCGAGACCGATGCTCACCACGCTGATGCCGTTGCCACAAGCCAAACACTCAGCGCCGCGCAACACCGCATCATCGTCCCCGCCGACGTGTTTAGTGAGTCGGTTAACCTCTTGGGTAAGATGAGCGGTCACGAGAGCGCGCTCCGGTTGGCGCACGAGCTCCTTGCCCCGTTCCCGAATAGCTTCGAGGTAATCGATACCAGCCCAACGCTTCGCCGGGCCGCCCTTGAACGTTTCGGCTCCCAGGCTCGACGGGTCAGCTACACCGACTGCGTCGTCATGGCCTGTGCCGACGAGTACGGGACGCGGGTCATCTTGGGGTGGGACGAAGCGTTCACGAAGAACGGCTATCACTTCCCTGGATTGGAGGCGGCCGAGCATGCCGCGTAATCCGCGTCGGTCGGTGCCTGGTATCCAACCGGCGCAGTCCTCATGGCCCTCCCCTTCTGATATGTTGACCCCACATGCGAATACGGTGGGCTTGCGTGACATTGAGGGGGAAACGGTGCCGGCGTACGAAGGTCGCCTGGAGCTGACCTGGACCAACAAACACCTTCGGTTGCTCGCCCATGGGGACGGCAGCTATGAGTGGGTTCCGCGCTCGGACTACCGCGTGGCCGAGGTTCGCCTGCTCCACAACCGGGGCGTGGCGGGAGAAGTCAGCCCCGAGCGAAGCCGAGCCAAGGACAATCTCCTGATCTGTGGCGATGCCCTCAACGCCCTCACCAGTTTGATCGAGCTACCCGAGTTCGCGCGCGAGTACGTGGGGAAGGTGAAACTCGTCTACCTCGACCCGCCGTTCAACACGCAGCAGTCCTTCCTTCACTACGACGACGCCCTGGAGCACTCCGTCTGGCTGACGATGATGCGGGATCGGCTGATACAGATAAAGACGTTGCTGTCGCCTGATGGCTCAGTCTGGGTCCACTGCGACGATAGCGAGCAGGCGTACCTCAAGGTGATGATGGATGAGGTCTTCGGCCGCGAGAATTTCATTACTACGGTTGTCTGGCAAAAGGCCCACAGTCGCCGCAATGATGCCCGGTTTCTATCGTCTGCGCATGATTACCTATTAGTCTACGCAAAGAACCAAGATATCTATTGTTCAACAGGCTTGTTACGGGCGAAGAGCAACGGGCGCTCTACACCAACCCCGATAACGATCCGCGCGGAGACTGGATCTCAATCCCCTTCCACGCTCCAAATCTCCGTCCGAACCTCACGTATGAAATAGTCGGGCCATCGGGGCGTGTGCACTGGCCGCCTTCCGGTAGGCACTGGAGTACCACGAAGGAGCGCTACGAGCTACTGCTGGCTGACGGCCGGATTTCCTTTGGACCGGATGGCAATGGCGTCCCCCGTCGGAAAAAGTTTTGGGACGAGGAAGCCCCAAGCACCGTTCCTTGGACATGGTGGAACCGGGAGGAGACGGGAGATAACCAAGAGGCCAACAAGGAGGCAAAGGCGCTCGTTGCAACCTTAGTACTACAACGGCACATGGCATGCGGGACTCCGCCGAGACCAGAGGAGGCGGCGCATGCAGGCGACCCCGCAGGACCAGGCGCAACTCGCGCAGATTGGCGACTGGCAGCAGGAATTGACCGCGC
>JAABUR0100009873.1_pt1 | contig 10635 bp, 9 predicted proteins | sample 5560091 | NCBI WGS metagenome assembly JAABUR01 (sample SAMN10711879, study PRJNA513375) | rock metagenome | isolation source: Antarctica rocks | place: Antarctica: Victoria Land, University Valley sud
GTGGGCTTCGAGGGCAACCTGATGGACGTGGCCTTCGAGCCCGGTGACCCCGAGCGCGGGTACGCGGTGGGCAAGGGAGGCGTGCTGCTTCGCTACGACAAGAGCTGGGTGCAGGAGGCGCTGCCGGGGGGCTACGAGTCGCGCGACCTGACCCAGGTGACCTTCGCCGGCGGGCAGGCCATCGTGGCGGCGGGCGGGGACCTGCTGGTAAACGAGGGTGGTGGGTGGCGGGTCGACGCGTCCGCGCGCCAGCTGCTCGACCGCGTGCGCGTCGGCCGGCCGCAGCTGTTCGCGGTGGCCGGCCTCCCCGACGGCGGGGCGGTGGCGGCGGGACGCGACATCGTGATCGAGCGCGACGGCGCCGGAGGCCCGTGGCGGTTCTCCGACCAGCCGTTGCCGGGCTCTACCGTCGTTGCCGCGGCGGCCGTGCGGGAAGGCCCCCGGGTACGTGCCGTCGTGTCCGTCGTGCCCCAGCTCCCCTATCCCCCGGCCGACGAGATACCCGAGGCCGACCCCAACGCGCCGCCGCCGATCATCGGGCCCTTCCAACTCCCTGGCGACGGATATGTGCTGCGCGAGACCGCCTCCGGCTGGACCGATGACCAGCGCACGTCCTTTGACGGCTCTGGAGCGGACCGGCCCTTGAAGTCAGACCCGATCCTCTCCTTCGTGCTCGATGGCGCCGGCAACGGCTGGGCGGTCGGTGGCTGGAGCGGGGACGCCGACGCAGCCGGCAGGGGATCCTCGGCGCGCAACGCCTCCGGGCGGACGATCCGGACCCGGGTGCGCACCTCCGGCATTTACCGCTTCGGGGCCGACGCCGCCACCCCGCCGACGGCAGCCGGCAGGAGCTCGGTGGCGCTGCCGCCAGGGCCCGTCAGGTTCGCCATCGGGGGACACGCCCAGTGCGAGCTGGCGTGCGCGGACCTCGCCCCGCAGGCCATCGGGCCGGACCGTACGCTCGCCGCCGCCCTCTCCCAGGCCGCCCGCCTCGCCGGCGGCCCCGGCCCCCGGGCCTTTCTCTATACCGGCGCGCGATCGAAGGCCGGCCTGACGGGGCCGGAGGCCGGTCGCTACGCCTCGCTGCTTCGCTCCCAGCCCGGCCTGCCGGTCTACCCGGCGCTCGGAGCAGGAGACTCGGCGGCCGGCGCTCAGCCCTACAAGACCGCGCTGTCGGCCTCTGCCGGACCTGTGGGGAGCGAACCCGCCCCCGCGGGCGTGTCTTCGGCCGGCATACCCGGCGCGGCCCCCGGCCCCGGCGCACGCACTCACTACGCCTTCGATACCAGCGGCGCGGGTGGCGCGGTGCGGGTGATCGTGATCGACAACTCCCTCGGCTCTCTGACCGCCAGCGACCCCCACCAGAACCCCGCCGAGGCGCAACGGCCGTGGCTGGCGTCCGTGCTGGCGGACGCCAAGGCCAAGGGCATCCCCGCCATCGTGATGGGCAGCCGCGAGCTGAACACCCGCTTCACCCCAGCACTGAACACGGCGAGCGATGGCGAGGATGTGGCCCGCCTGCTGGTCGACGGCGGGGCGTCCGCGTACGTCTTCGACCGTCCCGAGGAGAACCGCACCTCCCGCATCCCCTCCGGCGCGAGCGACACCATTCCCGCCTTCGCCAGCGGCACCTTGGGCTACCGCTCGCCGATCACCGGCGCCATCGGGCTCAACGTGCCCGACTCGCTGTTCGGCGACAGCGGCTTCATCCTGCTCGAGGTAGACGCCGCCAAGCGCGCGCCGGCGACCAACCGCGCGCCGGTCACCGCGCGGCTGATACCGGTGATCGAGGACCTGTCGCTCGAGGCCACGGACGGCACGTTGCTTCGGAGGTCTCGGCCGTCGCTCTTCCGAGGTCTTGGCCGTCGCCCGCGCTCGGGCGATCGCTGGGGCCGGGCCGCGGCGGGCGACGGCAACCCCAACCCGCCGGGAGGGGATCCCTACACCCCGTTCCCCCCCGAGCAGTGCCTGGTCGCCGGCTGCGCGGGGAGGATCACGCCCGAGTACGAGTTCACGTCCACCGACCCCGACATCGCCGACTTCGTGCGTCAGGACCCGGCCTCGAGCAACCTGCGCAAGCCGTTTCTCGACGCCAGCGACAAGGTGGTCAGCGACGCCCGCTCAGGACTGCTCTGCCCCTTCAACGCGGGCACCACGACGGTCACCGTGAGCGCGGGCGGGTTCTCCTTCTCAGAGACGCTGCGGGTGCTCGACGGGAGCGTGCAGCGCCCGTGTGGCACGCGGCCGCTGCGCCCGGACCGCTTCAAGCAAGAGCAGCCCGCCTCGGTTCCCACCCCGCCGCCGGTCCCGCCTCCGGCGCCCGCGCCTGCCCCGCCCGTCGACTTCACACCCCCGCCCCCGGCGCCGCCGCCACCGGTCGTGCCCGCCGCGGCGCCTCCGGCGCCCCCGGCGCCCCCGCCTCCGCCCGCCCCGCCGATCCCGCCGGTGCCGCCTCCGCCCCCGGCGATCCTGCCCTCGGTGCCCATCCAGGGGCCGACGCTCACCAACAGCCCGACCATCCCGCCTCCGCCTCCGCCCCCGGCGATCCGGCCGCTGCCGCCGGGCGGCGCCCCCGGGCGCGTCTACCAGGTGGAGGAGAAGCGGGAGGAGGAGGCGGCGCCTGAGCAGTCGCAGGCGTTCTCGCGCTACGAGCCCGACGACGGCGGTCCTCCCGTCTACCTCATCGGACTCGCCCTGATCGCCGCCGTTGCCGGCGTGGGCATGCGTGGCGCGGGCGGCGGCGGCAGCCGCCAGCGCGTGCGGCCGGCCCCCGCGCGGTCCGCCGCAAGAGACATCCACCGAAAGGGAGAACCACCATGGTGAACCAACGAACCACGACCCTCCTGGCGAGCGCCGCGCTCCTGCTCTCGCTCTGCGCGGTGGTGCTTGCCACCGTGGAGGACTCCCGGGCCGGCAAGGGCCTGCCCGGCGCCAGCGTAAAGCCACGCAAGCTTGGTCTGCTGAGGCTCAACAAGAAGAAGATGTTCCCCGCCAGCGTGATCCCCAAGGTGCGCAAGGCGACGAACGCCGACCGCGTGGGCGGACGCCGCGCAGGCGCGCTCCTCGACCGCTGCAGCGCCGAGACGGTGGACCTGGGCACGTTCTGCCTGCTCTCGAGCACCTTTCCGCTCGACAAGGACCAGATCGGCAAGAACGACTACTTCTTCGCCAGCCAGAAGTGCGTGGAGCTGGGCGGCTACCTGCCCACCGCGGCGCAGCTGATCGGCGCCGCGAACCGGGTCAAGCTCTCCTCCACCGTGAACGACGACGAGGTGACCGCCTCCACGGACATCGACGCCACCGACGGGCTGAAGGACCGGCGCGAGATGAGCGCCACGCTCACGACCACCGCCTCAGGCTCGCGCGCCGCCGGCTCCCAGGGGGTCAGCGAAGAGTCCCGCGGCGACCCGCGCGCCGGCGAGCCCGACCCCGCACCACAGCCGGCCAACCCCTCGCCGGAGACCCTCCAGTACGTGACCGTCTACGACAACGCCGAGCGTGGCGGCTTTGCCGGCAGCAAGCCGGTCGGCCAGCCGGAGAGCTTCCGCTGCGCCTTCAACAAGGCACAGGGGAACTCCGGAGAGCTGGGTGGCTGACCGAAGCGGTTGATGCTGCCGCAGTGCACGAGCACGCCGCCGCGGCGATAGTGCGCGCCCGCAAGCCTGGACCCGATGCTGGCGGGGGCGCGGCGGAACTGCAAGACACTCCAGATTGACGGGCATCAATTTGCGTTTGTCGATGGAATCGGCTTTGCTGCCGGGACCAGCCACCGTCTGGAGGTCTCCATGAAGTACGTCCTGTTCGTATGTACCCACAACGCCGGCCGCTCGCAGATGGCGCAGGCCTTCTTCGAGCGCCACGGGCCCGACGACATCCGTGCCGAGTCCGCCGGCCAGCAGCCCGGCCGGGAGGTATGGCCCGAGGTCGTCGCGGCGATGGGCGAGGTCGGCATCGATCTCTCCGGCCGCCGGCCCCAGAAGCTGACCGTCGAGATGCAACTGCATGCCGACCTGTCCAAGGGGTTCGAGGGCCGGCGCTCCGAAGCGGAGATCCGCGCGTGCACGGACGCCATTCTCAGCGATTACGACGATGCTCCCGTTCGCAGCTTCGTGATGAACCTGGCGCACCGTCGCTCGCGGGAGTGCCTCGCCAAGGAGCAGTGCGACGCGCTCGCCACCGCTTGACGGAGACGCGCCATGAGTCCCGCGACCGTTGAGCGCGTGTCTGCTGAGCCGGCGGTGAGCATCGAGCCGGTGAAACCCGGCCTCGCGCGGCGAGCGGGAGCGGAGGCCCTGGCCGCGTTCGCTCTCGTATTCGCCGGGTGCGGCGCGGTCGTGACCGACACCGAGTACGACGGGGCGCTGGGGAGCGTCGGGATCAGCCTGGTCTTCGGGCTGGTCATCATGGCCATGGTCTACGCGACCGGGCACCTGTCCGGGGCGCACATCAATCCCGCGGTCACGATCGCATTCACGCTCTCGCGCCACTTCCCCGTACGCGAAGCCGCGGTCTACATCGCCGCGCAGTTCGTGGGTGCCGTGGCCGGAGCGCTGCTGCTGTTGGCGGTATGGCCGGACCAGCCGGCGGAGCTTGGAGCGACGGTGCCGACCATCGGCGCCGGCAGCGCGTTCGTCTACGAGCTGGTGCTCACCGCGCTGCTGATGTTCGTGATCACGGCGGTCGCCACCGACACGCGGGCGGTGGGGGCGGCCGCGGCCATCGCCATCGGCGGGACCGTGGGCCTGGATGCGCTGTTTGGCGGACCGGTGACCGGAGCATCGATGAACCCGGCCCGGTCGTTCGGTCCGGCGCTGGCCGCGTGGGAGTGGAGTGGCTTCTGGGTGTACCTCGCCGGCCCCGTCGTAGGCGCTGCAGCGGGGGCGTTCGCCTATCAGCTCGTGCGTGGCGACGGGCCGCCGGAGCCGCCCGCGGCCCTAACCGCCGCGGTCTAGTCCAGCCAGGCCGAGAGCTCAGTGAGAGCCTCCGGCAGCACGTAGTAGTAGACCCACAGGCCCTGGCGCTCGGAATCGACTATGCCGGCCGTGCGCAGCTTGCGCAGGTGATGGCTGAGCGTGGGCTGGGCGATGTCGAACAGGGGCACGAGCTCGCACACGCAGACCTTGCCGGCGTGCTTGCGCAGAACATCGACCAGCTGCAGCCGTACGGGGTCGCCGAGGGCCTTCGCCACCTCGGCCAGGCGGATGGCCTCGGCTCGCTCGACATCGGGGTAGACCACCGGCTCACAGCAGGGCTCGCCCTTGGGGCGCTTGGTCTTCGGCTCGAGGGTCAGATCGACGGACATCGATGCGAAGTCTAGCCGCCGGCCTGCAGCTCCAAGCTCGCTGTGTTCGTCCGTGAACGTCGTTGCAGTGAAGTCCGTCGATGGAATATCCTGTGGCCCCATGGACCACCGCGTAACCGTCATCACCGACATCCACGCCAACCTGCCGGCGCTCGAAGCGGCTCTCTCGCGCATCGAAGGGCTCGGCATCGAGCGCGTCTACTGCGGCGGGGACCTCGTGGGCTACGGACCGCATCCCAATCAGGTCTGTGCGCTGATCGAGGACCGCGCCATCCCCACCATCTACGGCAACTACGACTACGCCATCGCGCGCGACCTCGAGGACTGCGGCTGCGCCTACATCACCAAGCACGACCGCGATCTCGGGCAGCAGTCCGTCGACTGGACGCTTGTTCACACCGACCGGCGCTCCAAGGACTTCATGCGCGACCTGCCCTTCGACCTTCGCTTCGAGGTGGGCCCGAACAGCGTCCACCTCGTGCACGGCTCTCCGCGCAAGGTCAACGAGTACCTATTCGAGGACAAGCCCGCGAGCCTCTACGAGCGGCTCGCGAAAGCCGAGCAGGCGAGCACCCTCGTCTTCGGTCACACCCACAAGCCCTGGGTACGCGAGCACGGCGGTGTCCTGTTCGTGAACTGCGGCTCGGTCGGCAAGCCCAAGGACAGCGATCCGCGTGGCGCCTTCGCCGTCCTCTCCCCGGCCGCCGACGCGGTGGACGTCACGATCGAGCGAGTGGCCTATGACGCCGAGGCCGTGGCCCGCGAGGTTGCCGAGGCCGGCCTTCCCGCGGAGTTCGCGGAGAAGCTCGTCGTCGCGGCCTAGTGGCCCGGGTGCACTGTGCGGCGCTGCGGGGCGAAGCGGTAGCCGATCCCGAAGTGGGTGTGGATGTACTCCCACCCGGGCGCGACCAGCTCGAGCTTGCTGCGCACCTTGCGGATGAAGACATCCACCGAGCGGTCGCGGTAAGGCATGTGGGCACCCCACACCAGCTCGTAGATCTCGGGCCGCGGCACCACCCGGTCGAAGCGCTCGGCGAGGGCGAAGAAGAGCTCGAACTCCCGCACGGTGAACCCTACCCTGACGCCTTCGATCAAGACCTGCAGCTCCCCGGGGCGGACCTCCACGTTGCCGATGTGGTGGGGCTCGGCCGGCAATCGCGGAGTCCGGGGGGAGAACGAGGCTTCGAGCACCACGGCACCGTAGGAGGGAACGCGGCCCCGCCGGTGAAGGGGGAGTGACGGGGTGGAGAAGATCTGGATAAGCGGCGGATGCGGTTCGCCGGGGGCCGCCTGCAATCAGTCGCCGCCCACCAGGCTGTTGGGCACTGCGCTGGGGTCGCGCCGCACCTCCGTCGGCTCCTTCTGTGTGTCGACGAAGAAGCAGTAGTACCGGTCGCGGTCATCGCGGGCGATGCAGATGCGAAAGAGGCCCCGGCCCAGCGACACGCCGTTGGCGTTCTCGTTGTTGCGGATCAGCTCTTCGTCTCCGCTGTCGCTCACGTAGTCGTTGAGCGCTTGCGCGGCCTCCTGCTCATCCTTCTCCTTGGCAACGATCAACTTCCGATTTCCCAGCCCGGCGGCCACGCAGGCCGCGACGCCGACCGCCAGCAGCGCGGTGCCTACGCGATCTCGCAGCAGCTCTAACTCGACCACCGCAGCCGTCTCGCCGGCCGGTGAGACCTGACGGCGTCCGGCCAGGCGCTTGCTGAGGAAGGGAGCCAGTGCTCCGACGAGGATCAGGTTGCCGAAGGTCGCGATCAGCACGCCCTCGACGTAGTTGAGTCCGGCGGTGGCCACCGGAGGAAGCAGGTCGAGGATCAGGCCGTCGAGCAGCGTGGTCAATGCGAAGGCCGGCCAGACGGTGGCGCCGCGCAGGCGCCAGCGGATGCGGCTGGTCCAGAAGCGCTCCCGACTGCTCACGTCTGCCAGCGTAGTGCGGCGCAGTGGAGCGGGCGACCGCCCCCCGGTACCCTCAGCTGAGTGTCCGCGACCCGTTCACAGAGCCTCTCTCCAGAGCTCTGGGTGGTCGCGCTCGGCCGGACGCCCTACCGCGAAGCGCTCGCGCTTCAGGAGCAGCTGCGCGAGGCCCGCCAGGCCGACGCCATCCCCGACGTGCTGATCCTGCTCGAGCACGATCCCGTGTACACGCGCGGGCGGCGCACCGAGCAGGCCGACCTGCCGATGGGCGAGGCCTGGTATCGCTCGCAGGGCCTCGACGTGGCCGACTCCGATCGTGGTGGGCGCGTGACCTACCACGGCCCCGGACAGCTGGTGGGCTACCCGATCATGCGCGTGCGCGACGTGCCCGGCTACGTGCACACGATGGAAACGGCCATCGTGCGTGCGCTGGCCGACGAGGGCATCGAGGCCGAGGTGCGCGAGGGCCTCACGGGCGTCTGGGCGGGCGAGGCCAAGATCGGCTCGATCGGGGTGCACGTCTCGCGCAGGGTGACCACGCACGGGTTCGCGGTCAACGTCGATGGCGACCTCCAGCCCTTCGAGTGGATCCGGCCGTGCGGGCTCGATCACGTGCGCATGACCTCGGTGCTCAAGGAGACCGGGCGCACCGGCGCGATGCCGTGCTTTCGCAAGCGCACGGCATGGCGCTTTGCGCAGGCCTTCGGCCGCCGCCAGAGGCTGGTGTCGGTGGCGACGCTTCGCGAGGCGGGCACACGGGCTGGTGCCGGCATGAGCGAGGCGCCGCGCGAGCACCGCACACGCTCGCGCGCCAACCCCGGCGGCTCGAGGGTGCTGGACATGGGCGACGTCGTTCCCTTCGGCGAGCGCAAGCCCGCGTGGTTCAAGGTGCCCGCGCCCGGCAGCCCGCGCTATCGCGAGCTGCGCCACCTGATGCACGACCAGGGCCTGCACACCGTCTGCCAGGAGGCCGCCTGCCCCAACATCGGCGACTGCTGGGAGCGCGGCACGGCCACCTTCATGATCCTAGGCGACACCTGCACCCGTCGGTGCGGCTTTTGCAACGTCAAGACGGGAAAGCCCACCCACAGCGACCCGCTCGAGCCGCTGCGGGTGGCCCAGTCGGTGAGAAGGATGGGTCTGCGCCACGCGGTGATCACCAGCGTCGATCGCGACGACCTCCCCGACCTGGGCGCCGGCGCGTTCGTCGGTGTGATCCGCTCGATCCGGCGCTTCTCGCCCGCCACGAAGGTCGAGGTGCTGACCCCCGATTTCCGCGGCGAGGAGATGCCCCTCGCGCGGGTGATCACCGCGCGCCCCGATGTGTTCAACCACAACGTCGAGACGGTTCCGAGGCTTTATCCGCTGGCCCGGCGCGGGTCGCAATTCCTGCGCTCCTGCCGGGTGCTGCGCAGCGCAAAGGAGATCGGGGGGGACGATGTGGTCACCAAGTCCGGCCTGATGACCGGCTTGGGCGAGACCATGGAGGAGCTGCTCGAGACGTTCGCCGTGCTTCGCGAGCACGAGGTGCAGGTGCTCACCGTGGGGCAGTACCTGCGGCCCACGCGCGACCACCTGCCCGTGGTGCGCTACTGGCACCCGGACGAGTTCTCAGCGCTGGAGCGCGAGGCCTACGCGATGGGCTTCGACTCCGTGGCGGCGGGGCCGCTGGTGCGCTCGAGCTATCACGCCGAGCAGACCTTGAACCGGGCCGCTGCCGGCCGGTGAGGGCCCCGGAGGCGATCGTGTCCAGAGGACTGATCGCTGCTCTCGCAGCCCTGACGGCGGGTGGTGGCACCGCCCTGGCGGTGAGTACGGGCGACCCGCCAGACGCCCGCGGAGGCCGCATGCCCGCGGCCGGGTCGGTCTCCGGCGAGTGGCGCGCCCTTTCGCCCGCGACGCTCGAGCGCACCGAGGTGGCCGCGGCGCGCATCGGGCGCTCGATCTACGTGGTCGGAGGCTTCGAGAAGACGACCGGCAAGAGCACGGGCGCTCTCGAGCGCTACGACATCACGAGAGACCGCTGGAGCCGTCTGCGCTCGATGCCGATCGGCTTGAACCACCCCGCAGCCGCCGCACTGGGCGGGAGGCTGTACGTGCACGGCGGCTTTCGCTCGCGCGGCAACCTCTCGAGTGCCTCAGAGCGCCTCTACGTGTACTCGCCCGCCGGAGACCGGTGGCGGCGGCTGCCCGATGCCCGCCAGGAACGCGCGGCGCACGTGCTCGCCTCGCTGAACGGCCGGCTGTACGCCGTGGGCGGCGCCGGTGGGGATGGCGCGCTGAGCTCGATGGAGATCTACGATCCGCCAGGCCGGCGCTGGCGTGCCGGCCCCCCACTCAAGGGACCCCGTCGCGACCACCTGACCGGGGTCGCCGCGGGCGGCTACCTGTACGCGCTCGCCGGCCGTGCCGCTCCGGGCAACTACCGCACCGCCGAGCGCTATGACCCCCGGCGGCGGCGCTGGCGGCTGCTGGCCCCGATGAAGAAGGCGCGCGGCGGCATCGCGAGCGCGGCCATCAGCGGGGGCCGGGTGGTCGTCTTCGGAGGCGAGGAGCCCGGCGGCACGATCGCCGAAGTCGAGCTGTACGACCCGAGACGCCGCCGGTGGCGGTCGCTGCCGGACATGCGCACCCCCCGCCACGGCCTCGGCGGGGCCTCGCTCGGAAACCGGGTGTACGCGCTGGAGGGCGGCCCCGAGCCCGGCTTCTTCTTCGCCGACACGCTCGAGTTCCTCGACGTTCCCTGATGCCCGGCACGACCCACTGCCCGACGGGGGAGGCGCCGCCGCCGCATAGGCCATGATGGGCAGCCTCGGCGGTGCTCCCACTCAAGGACGACATCCCCACGCGCAGGTTCCCAATCCTCACGGTCGCACTGATCGCGATCAACGTGGTGATGTTCTTCGGCTTCCAGGGCGCCTTCTTCGGAAGCGACGAGAAGTTCGAAGAGCGGGTGGTCGAGTACGGGGCGATCCCCTACGAGGTCTCCCACCCCGGCAAGGGGTGTGGCGTTTCCGCGTCGGGCCAGGAGCTGATCTGCGAGGGGCAGGAGGGGGTGAGCGGCGAGACCCCGAGCCAGCCATCCACGTGGCTGACGCTTCTCACCTCTATGTTCATGCATGGCGGCCTGCTGCACATCGCCGGAAACATGCTGTTCCTGTGGATCTTCGGCAACAACATCGAGGACTCGATGGGCCGAGCCCAGTTCCTCGCCTTCTACCTGCTGGGCGGGCTGGCGGCCCTGCTGGCGCAGGTGGTGATCGGCCCCGACGCCGCGGTGCCGACGATCGGCGCCAGCGGCGCGGTGGCTGCGGTGCTCGGCGGGTACGCGCTGCTCTACCCGCGTGCGCGGGTCGTCACGCTGATCTTCATCGTCATCTTCGTCACGGTGATCGAACTGCCGGCGCTGCTGGTGC
>JAABUR0100009874.1_pt1 | contig 10633 bp, 8 predicted proteins | sample 5560091 | NCBI WGS metagenome assembly JAABUR01 (sample SAMN10711879, study PRJNA513375) | rock metagenome | isolation source: Antarctica rocks | place: Antarctica: Victoria Land, University Valley sud
TCTAGCGTCTCTTGCGGCGTAAGGACGGTGAAGCGCGGCAGCGGCGCGCGCGTGCTGCCCCCGAGCGACGGCGGTATGCGCCAGACGCCCCCATGATTGCCGTTGCGCAGCTTCGCCTGCTCCTTGGATGTATACTCTTTCAATCCATAGGGCGGATCGGTTACGATCGCCTGGATACTGGCCTCCGGCTGGTCGGCCAACCATCGCAGGCAATCCTCGCAATACAGTTCGTACGGCATAATTCGATCTTACACCCTATCCATGGCATCCACTATACCCGCGCCGGAACCGTTATGCCGCATGCTACCATCTTCGGGCATCAGGCCCGGCCACGCCACGCATCTATCCACAATCCATCCGCGACCGCATACGCGCAGGTATCACGGGGTGTAGGTGCGGGGGCGGTATTGGAGGGCCTCGGCGAGGTGCGGGGCGGCGATCTGCTCCGCCCCCGCCAGGTCCGCGACCGTGCGCGCCAGCTTGAGCACGCGGTGGTACGCCCGCGCCGAGAGTTGCAGCCGCGCCATCGCCGCTTTCAGCAGCCCCTGCGCCTCCTCCGCCACGCGGCACTGCGCCCGCACCTCCTTCGGCCCCAGCTCTGCGTTGCACACCAGCCCCGTCCCCACCAGCCGCGCCCGCTGCCGCGCCCGCGCCTGCTGCACCCGGGCGCGCACTACCGCCGATGTCTCCCCCGGCGTCTCTCCCGCCAGCTTCTCGTAGGCCACCCGCGGCACCTCCACGTGCACGTCGATGCGGTCGAGCAGCGGCCCCGAGAGCCGCTTCTGGTACTTGGCCACCGCCCCGGACTGCACGAGCACTCGCGCGTGGGGTCCCCGTGGTAGCCGCACGGACACGGGTTCATCGCGCCGACGAGCATCACCGTGGCCGGGAAGCACACCGAGCCCTGCGCCCGCGAGATCGTCACCGTGCCGTCCTCCAGCGGCTGGCGCAGCACCTCCAGCCCGTTCTTGCCGAACTCCGGCAGCTCGTCCAGGAACAAGACGCCCCGGTGCGCCAGGCTGATCTCACCCGGCCGCGGCCACCGCCCCCCGCCGACGAGCCCCGCGTGCGAGATGGTGTAGTGCGGCGCGCGGAAGGGGCGCTGCCGCACCAGCGGCGTCTCCGGCGGCAGCAGCCCCGCCACCGAGTAGACTTTGGTCGCCTCGAGCGACTCCTCGATGTCCATCGCCGGCAGGATCGAGGGCAGCGCGCGGGCCAGCAGCGTCTTGCCCGAGCCGGGTGGCCCGCTCATCAGGACGTTGTGCCCGCCCGCCGCCGCCACCTCGAGCGCGCGCTTGACGTGCTCCTGCCCGCGCACGTCGGCGAAGTCCGTGCCGTATTCGGGGGAAACGTCGCCGAGGAGTTCCTCGGCGGCGAGCGCCGGGGCGATGGTGACCTCGCCGCGCAGGTGAGCCACGAGTTCGGCCAGCGTGCGCACGGGGATGACCGCCACCTCGCGGATCAGCGCGGCTTCCAGCGCATTGACGGCGGGGACGTAGACGGTGGGGATGCCGCGCTCGCGCGCCAGCGAGACCATGGGCAGGATGCCCGTGCTGTAGCGCAGGGCGCCGTCCAGACCCAACTCGCCCAGGAAGAGGTGCCCCGCCGGGTCGAGCGTGACCTGCTCGCTCGCCAGCAGCAGCGCGATCGCCATGGGCAGGTCGTAGCTCGGACCCTCCTTGCGCAGGTCGACGGGGGCCAGGTTGACCGTGATCCGCCGCATGGGGAACTGTAGCCCCGAGTTGCGGATGGCGGCGCGGACGCGCTCCTTCGCCTCGTTGACCGCGGTGTCCGGCAATCCGACTATGTTGTAGGCCGGGAGTCCTTGCGAGAGGTCCACCTCGACTTCGACCAGCGCCGAGTCGAGCCCGACCATGGCACAGGAGAGCGCACGCGCCAGCATCGTTATCTCCAGTAGCTAATAGCTGTCGACCATCAGCCGTCAGCTATCGCTGACGACCAGAAGGGGCGCAAGGAGCGCGAGGTCGCCGGGGCGCAAGCGGCGAGCGGCGAGGGGGGTGTTATGGCTGAGAGTGTAGCACAACGCGCCCGGATGTGTGAGACGAGAGGCTTACCGAGGGTGCGACACGACACCTTACGTGGGCCAGGGCCGCGCCTCGTCGTCGCCGGGCCATGGTGGCGAGCCGCAGCACAAGAAGATCAGGTCGCCCGCGCCCGTGTTCTCGACCCAGAAGCCGTGGCCCGGCGGGATCAACACGGCGTCGCCCACGCCGACGGGGAAAATCTCCTCGCCGGGCGCGCCGGGCCGGTGCAGATGCATGGCGCCGGCGCCGCGCACGATGTACCAGACCTCCTCGTAGACAGTGCGATGGTAGACCTTGGCCGTGCGCTCCCCGGTCGGCACGAGCGCCTCGGCCACGCTCAGCCCCGTCGCGCCCTGCGCGCGGCCCACGAGCTCGCGGATCTCCGCCCCGTCGGGAGCCAATCCCGTCGGCTCCGGCCGGCGATGCCATGCGGGCATCGGACACCTCCTCTCCCACTTTGCAACCGCGGCGCGGGGCGCCGTCACACCCGTCATCACTCGCAGCCCGGTCCCGCTATCACTCTCAGTGTACTCGTGTACACGCGGCGCCTTCGCCACGAGTCGAGGCGCTGGTATCATGTGGATAAGGCTTCGGCCGCTACTCGCAATGACCGATATGACAGGGATTCCCACCTATGTCCAAACGACGTTTGCGCATGGACGGCGCCCCCGCGGACGATGGGGGCAATCGGGCGGCCGCGTGGGGCGCCGTCCACCCGGACGCGCTCGCGCTGATCGATGAGTCGGAGATCGACTCGTGCGGCCTCATCCCGTGGGGCTCGAACTACACCTTCCTGGTCACGCTGCAGCACCCCGCCGAGGGCTGCAGCTACGCTGTCTACAAGCCGCGCCGCGGCGAGTCTCCGCTCTACGACTTCCCGGAGGGCACGCTCTACCGCCGCGAGCGCGCCGCCTATGTGGTGAGCGGCGCGCTGGGCTGGGACCTGGTGCCGCCCACCGTGATCCGCGACGGCCCCTACGGCGTCGGCATGGTGCAACTCTTCGTCGAGGCCGACACCAACGCCCACTACTTCACCTTCGGCCCCGAGATACCGGACGCCGCGCGCCGCGTCGCCCTGTTCGACTGCCTCGTGAACAACACCGACCGTAAGGCCGGCCACTTGCTGCGCGGTCCCGACGGCCGCGTGTGGGCGATCGACCACGGCCTGACCTTCCATCCCTCGCCTAAGCTGCGCACGGTCATCTGGGACTTCGCGGGCGAGCGTTTCTCGCGCCCGCAGCTAGACGACCTGCGGCGGCTGATCGGGCAGATGGATGCGGGCGACGGGCCACTGGCCGAGTTGCGGACGCTGCTCAGCGCGCGCGAGTGCGACGCGGTGCGGCGTCGCGCCGAGCAACTGATCAACGTCGGGCGCTATCCCCAGGCGAACTCGTACCGCTCGATGCCCTGGCCGTCGATCTAGCCATGGCGGCCGGCCGCGATGACGATGTCCCCTGACGCGCTGGCCCGGCGGCGGATGGGAGCCGTCGCCGCCCCGCCGCCCGCTGTCCTGGCGGCGCTGGTCGTCCTGCTCGGCGGGCTGCTGCGCCTCTACCACGTCACGAGGCTGAGCCTGTGGGTCGACGAGGGCATCACGGTGATGTTCTCGCACCTGCCCTGGCCGGCCGTGCTCGGGCTGCGCGGCGTCTACGACGCGCACCCGCCCCTCTACTACGCGCTCGTGAAGCTCGTAGAGGCGGTGGGCGCGCCCGACGTGGTGGCCGGGCGGCTCGTCAGCGTCGTCGCGGGAACGGCCGGCATCGCCGTCCTCTACCTACTGGTGACGCGCCTCGCTACGGCGTGGGTCGGGCTGGCCGCGGCGACCGTGCTGGCCCTCTCGCCGTCACACCTCTGGTACTCGCAGGAGGCGCGGCAGTACGCGCTCGACGTGACGTTGGCGCTCGTGTCGTACCTCGCGCTGGTGGCCTTCCTGCAGTCGGGTCGCCGCGCCTGGGCCGTCCTCTACGGCCTGTCGCTCGTCCTGGCTATGTACGTCGAGTACAGCGCCCTGTTCGCGCTGGCGCCGCAGGCCGCACTCATCCTGTTGGCCGCGCGACGGCAGCGGGGGCGCGCGCTGACCCTGGCGGGCGCGGCCCTCGTCGCCGCCCTGCTGTTCGCGCCCTGGCTGCCGTCCCTCGCCGTCGAGGCCGGCCCTCAGAGCAGCCAGGGCCAGTTCGCGCTCTCGCCCGCCAAGGTCTTCGATGCGCTTGTATCGTTCAGCGGCGTCGCGGCAAACGCCGTCGCCTTCTCGGGGACGGTGGTCCCGCCCTGGAACGCGTGGCCTGCCCTGCAAGGTCTGCTGTTGCTCGGCCTCCTGCCGGCGCTCGTCGCAGGTCTCGTCGTGCTGGCGCGCGGCTATCCGCGCGGGCTACTCGTCGCCATCCTCCTCGCCGTGGGTACGATCATTGTCGCGCTGGGGATCGGCCTGCGCTACCCGAGCTTCGCCGAGCGCACGGCGCTCTACGCCGTGCCGGGGTGGGCGATCGTCATGGGCGCGGCCCTGTACGGCCGGCCCGCGCCGCGGTCTCTGCGGGTCACCGGACGGATCGGCGCCGCCTACGTCGTGGCGGCCTCGCTGTCCACGATCGGCGCCCTGTACGCCGACGCGCAGAAGCAGGACTGGCGTAGCCTGGCGGCCGACACGGCCGCGGCGGTGCGCGCGGGCTGGCCGGTGGTGACGATCCCCAGCGTTACCGGCGCGCTCATCGACGCCTACCAGCCAGGCGCGCGCGACGGGCGGCGCATCGCCATCGGCGACGGCGGCAGCCTGCCCGCCGCGCGCATCGGCGCTACCCCGCTGCTGTTCGCCTACGTGGCCGGCAGCGGGGACGCCGGTGTCGCCGCCACGCTGGCGAGCCGGGGCTACGAGCGCATCATGCACAGCTACTACCCCTACCCGCTCTACCTCGACCTCTACGCCCGTCCGGGCATGCGACTGGGGCGCGACGCGGCGATCGACGGCGGCTTCACGGGGTCGGGCCAGCGCGCGCCGGGGTGGGACCTGCCGCCGCACGGCGCCATTTTCGAGCAGATGGCGGCTGGCGTGCGCGCGCTGACCCTGACCAACAAGACCCTCGCCGAGAGTATCGCCGCGACGGCCGCCCCGGCACAACCCGGGCGCGTCTATACGCTGACGTTCCAGGCCCGCGCGCGGCTTCGCGCGGGCGGGGTCAGAGGCTTCCTGATTTGCCTGTCCGCAGTGGGGGCGTTCGGCCTGATCGCGCCGGACGGCGGCGGCGCTACGATCCTCAACGACGGTGGCTGGCACACGGTGCGCATCGCGGCGCTCTGCCCCACGGGGACGACCCACGCGCGCATCGACCTGCGCAACAGCGGCCAGGGCGCGGCGAGCTTCCGCTCCGTCGGCTTGCAAGAGTCGGTCGGGCTGCAAGGACGGTAGCCGATAATACGGCCTGCGATTAAAATCTCAGGCCGGCGGCGTACGCCATCAGGGCGTCAGCGTGCGCCTCTACCCGACGCGCGCCACGCGTCCATAGCTTGCTCGTAGACGCGCAGCGTCCCGCGCGCCGCCTCGTCCCAGGTGTAGCGGGCGGCGCGGGCGCTCCCGCGGGCCACGAGGTCGGCGCGCAGCGCGGGGTCACGCAAGAGCGATCGCAGGGCCTGTGCAATGGAGGCGACATCGTGGGGGTCGACGAGCAGGGCGGCGTCGCCGGCGACCTCGGGCATCGAAGAGAGGTTCGAGGTGACGACGGGGCAGCCGCAGGCCATGGCCTCGACGATGGGCAGTCCGAAGCCCTCGCCGAGGGAGGGGAAGACGAGGGCCTCGGCCGCGTGGTAGAGCGCGCGCAGCTCATCGTCGCTCGTGGCGCCGACGAAGACGACGCGCCCCTCCACGCCCAGCTCGCGCGCGAGGGGGCGCAGCACGGCCTCGGCGTAGGCCCCCGCCGGGCGGCCCGCCAGCACCAGCCGCGTCGCCCCGTCGTCGAGGCGCGCGAAGGCCGCGAGCACGCGCGCGAGATTCTTCTGAGGCGCCAGCACGCCGACGGAGAGGAAGAAACGTCCGTAACTCTCGCGGGCGCGGGCAACGGCCCGCGCGCCGGGCAGGTCGCGGAAGGTGTCGCGCGGCGCGGCGGGGACGACGGCGATCTTGTGCGGCGGCGCGCGCAGCAGGCGCGCGATATCCCGCGCCGAGGTCTCCGAGAGCGTGATGATGCGCGTGGCCTGGCGGGCGGCGATGGGGGCCTGCACGGCCAGCGAGAGATAGGTGGCGCGCCGGCCGGCGCGCCAGTTCTCGCGCAGGCGCAGGAAGTTGAGGTCGAACATGCTCACGACGGTCGGGCCGCGCCACAGCAGCGGCAGGGCCAGAGGCAGGAAGAAGGCGGGCGAGTGGTAGAGGTCGCGCTGCCCCCGTCGCAGCGCCGGGGGCAGCGCGACCTGCTGGCGCAGGTTGGTCAGCGGCGCGTCGACGGCCATGCGCGCGATGTTCGGCCTATCCAGGTCGGGCAGGGCGGGACCGTAGCGCTCGGGGCGGCGTGTGAAGAGCACGTAGTCGTGCTCCGCGCCGACGCGGGTGAGGGCCTCCACGAGGCCGGCCACGTAGGTCGCAGTGCCGCTCGGGCCCATCTGCGCCCAGCTGACGTCGATGCCGATCCTCAAAAGCCCTCACCGGCGACGAGCCTGGCCCTGAAGGACAGGATCCGTCTTCTGCCCCTGTCCTTCAGAGCCAGGCCTATTGAGGGTGCGGGGATTATCACAGCAGCTCCGCGTAGACGTGGAGCGTGGCCTCGGCCGTGCGCCGCCATGTGAAGCCCTCGGCGCGCTGCAGCCCACGCCGGGATAACGCGGCGCGCAGACTCCGTTGCTCGGCCAGCCGCCCCAGCGCCGCGGCGATCTCTTCGACGCTGTGCGGGTCGACGTAGAGCGCCGCGCCGCCGGCGACCTCGGGGAGCGCAGACGTGCGCGAGGTCAGGACAGCCGTACCGCAGCGCATGGCCTCGAGTACAGGTAACCCGAAGCCCTCCACGAGCGAGGGATAGACCAGCGCGTCGGCGCCGCTGTAGAGGGCCGGCAGGTCGTCGCCCGGCGCGAAGCCCAGCACACGCAGGCGCCCGCCGGCCAGCAGCCGAGCGTGCGCGTCGCGCAGGCCGGCCAGGGCGCGCGGGCTCCACGAGCCCACCACGACGAGGGTATGATCGGCGCCGCCCTGTTGCGCGAACAGGTCGAAAGCGCGCACGACGTTGTCGATGTTCTTGTGGTAGTTGGAGGCGCCGACGTGCAGGAAATAGGGCTGGCGCAGCCCATGCCGCGCCAGCACGGGCTCGATCTCCTCGGGCGGGCGCGGGTAGAAGCGGCGGGCGTCGACGGCCAGCGGCGTGACCGCGATGCGCTCGGGCGGGATGCGCAGGCGCTCCACGGCCTCCGCTTTCGTCGCCTCCGAGATGGCGATGAGGCGGTCGGCCCGCCGGAGCCCCTCCAGGTAGCGCGCGTAGCCGAGGCGCGCGTCGAGGCGGCGCATGGGGTAGTGCGCGTCGGGGTGGCGCAGCGGGATGAGGTCGTAGAGCGTGGCCACCGTGGCCACGCCGGGCGCGCGCGCGAGCCCGTGCGGCTCGGTAGCGTGGTAGACGCGCGGGCGCGCGCGTCGGACGGCCGCGGCGACGAAAGGGGGGCCGATGAGCGGCTGCAGGCGGTAGCGCGGCCAGCGCGGCCGGCGCAACGGCACCGAGCCCACGCCCCGCGCCAGCAACTCGGCGAGGAGTGGCAGGTCGGAGGGCCGGGGCGGCTGCACGAGCAGGTGTAGCTGCGCGACCCCGGCGTCGTCGAGCGACCCGTCGGTGAGGGCGTCGAGGAGGCCGGCCGTGTAGGCGCCCGTGCCCCGATAGCGGTGCTCTGTCTGAAGCGGCGTGGCGTCGATGAGGATCATGTCAGCACCCGGGGCCCTGCGATTGAAATCGTCTGGTAAACCGCGGCGGCTGAAGTCGCACAAGCGCAACGGTGTGGAGCATCGCGCCGGCACGTCTTGCGACTACCTTCACAAGTCGATACTTCAGTACCCGTCGTTTGCCATGCGACTTCAGTCGCAGGCCCAAACGCGCTACTCTGTGTGTTACACATCGTCCCGTCCTCCGAAGCGACCGCGCGGCCGCCGCGGGCGTAACCAGCAGGCCGCACCCGGTGAGCGCCTGTACGAGGCGCCGCCCGTCGAGCCGCCCGTCATCCTCTTCGTCTCTTTGTCGCGATGAGCGTGGATAGAGGCCGTCGCCCAGCAACTCGCCCCACGGCGCCATCAGCAGGGGGGCCAGGCGCTCGAGAGATCCGTCGGTCGAGCCGTTGTCTACCACGATCGCGCAGGTCGACGCCCGTGCTCGCGCGCGGCGAGGCAAGACACCGGGTCGTGTCCCGCCAGCCGTTCCAGTTGAGCACGACGGCGCAGACGAGTAGGTTCACAGGCACAAGAGGATGTTAACAGGCCGGGGCTTACCGCTCACCCCCGCCCCCTTTATAATAGGGGTAGGTTTGTTGTGGGGAGGGGTGGGGGGGGGGGGTGGCCCCCCCCCCCCCCCAGAGGAGGGCACAGCCCTCCGAACCTCCCTCTTTCGTGAAAAAACTACCCCTAAAAGCGCCCCCGCGCGCCCTGCGGGAGAGAGTGCCAGACTGCCGGCCCGCGGCCAGGACGGGGCGGAGAGGCTAGTTAGCCCTGGGGCGGGGGCAAGGAAGTAACAGGGTTACGCGCGACGACGACGTAGCCGGGGATGAAGAAGTCGGTCGAGTAGCCGAGGGTCAGCGCGCGCAGCAGGCGCTGCTTCGGTCCCTCGCCGCCGCGCCGGTAGATGCGTACCTCGCGGTAGCCGGCCTGACGGAAAAGGTTGCGCAGGCCGGCGCGGTCGAAGAAGCGTAGGTGTGTGCCGTCCATGATGCCGCGCTCCTCGTAGCGCCAGCGGTGGCGCAGCAGCATCAGCAGAGTGCTGTAGTGGCCGATGTTGGGCAGGCTGGCCACGGCAAGTCCTCCCGGGCGGAGCAGGCGGCGGTGGCGCGCCACCACATCCCAGGGGTTCTTGAGGTGCTCGAGCAGGTCGGCGTAGAGCAGCAGGTCGAAGTAGCCGTCCGGATAGGGCGCGTCCAAGCTCTCGACGTCGCCCTCGATCACGCTGTCGAGCCGCCCGCGCGCCTCGGCGGCGGCCTCCGGGCTGAACTCGAGTCCCACGACCTCGCGCACCCCGCCCTGCCTCTTGAGCGCCGCGCCGACCTCGCCGGTGGCGCAGCCGACGTCGAGCACACGGCCGGTTCCCCGGGGAATGTATCCCCACAGGTCGGGGCGGTCGCCGGTGTAGACGCGCACCTGCTCGCGCAGGTCGATCATAAAACAATTTCTCCTGACTAGCAGTCCGCATTATCACACATGACGCGACAGGGCCTGTGACAAGTCGCCCAAGCCCCTTCTCGCCCCCTCCGCCCCTGGCTACCTGGCCCGTCCTCGCCCCCTCCGCCCCTGGCTGACTGAGCTCCCGGACCCTAGCCGCGGGTCCGACGGTGGGGCGCGCCTCCGGGGGAACCCCGGGAGATGCCTCCCCCAGACCCCCGCCAACGACGAGGTGTGCGGGCAGACGGGCGTGAACGCTCTCGACAATGCACAGACCCTGCATGACACAACTACAGGTGGGCGTCGAAAAGGGGGTCGTGCTATCCTTACTTTAACCGACTTCAACTGCGGGCCACGTCCCCACCTAGCCCGCTGATGCCCTTCGCCTTCTGATCAATTAGTCCCGCTAGTCCCGCCGGGAGGGGAGAGACTGCCGTGGATGTCCAACGCGCGCTGCGCCTGTTGCGTCGCTGGTGGCCCGTGCTTCTCGCGGGTACGCTGCTCGCGGCCGGCGCCTCGTACGTCGTGAGCAAGGCGCAGCCCAGGGTCTATCAAGCAACCGCACTCCTGCAGGTAAACACGGGGCTCCCTGATGTAGGCGGAGGCGGTAACTTCAATGCGGATCAAGCCGCCTGGAGTAGGGCTGCATCCGATGCGCAGCTCCTCGCGACTACAACTGTCGCACATGCCGCACTTGCCCGTGTAGGAGCCCAATTGAGCGCGCACATCACGGAAGAAACATTGCTCAGAAGTACGAAAGCGACGACGGCTCCCCAATCACCTCTTATCAATCTATCAGTGCGAGCCTCGTCTGCTCGCGATGCCACCCTCCTTGGGCAAGCGCAAGCGGATGCTTTCGTTGCGACCGATAAGCAGGCGCGCATCGACGCCGTCAAGCCAGCTCTTGGGGACATCGAGCGTCGAATTGTGGCTCTCACCACGGATTCGGCAGCGGCACAAGCGCAAAACACGCGGCTGGTACAATCGCCCAACCCGTCGTCGATTCAATTAACTCAGAGCGCACTACTCAACCGGAGCATTACGGACGATCAGACACGGCTCTCAGATCTACAGAATCGGCGCGCGGGCATCTTGTTGAGCGTCGACGGTATCGGCTCGACTGTCAGTATTGAACAGCCTGCAGTGGCGGCATCTGACCCGATCGCGCCGCGTACGACGACCAATGTGCTCGTCGCGGCTATCCTGACGCTGCTGGCGCTGCTGGGCGTCGCGGCGCTGACCGACGCGCTCGACACGCGCCCGCGCTCCG
>JAABUR0100009875.1_pt1 | contig 10633 bp, 8 predicted proteins | sample 5560091 | NCBI WGS metagenome assembly JAABUR01 (sample SAMN10711879, study PRJNA513375) | rock metagenome | isolation source: Antarctica rocks | place: Antarctica: Victoria Land, University Valley sud
TGCCCAAGTCTTACTCCTTGAGCCGAGCATGACTGTGAATACAGGCGACAACCCGGGTGACCTCACGGCGCAGCGGCAAAGCATCGACTAGTGCTAGGCATCCCTGCCGCTCCCGCGTCTGACGAGCCAGCCGGTAACCGCGTCGAGGCGGCGTTCTCATCGGCCCTAACGGCACGGCAGTTCTCGCAGCCGACCCGTGATCAGGCGTCCAGATTTTGCGGAGGGAACCCTTACGTGGCCCGTACCTTCCTGCCAGGGACTTGCCAGAGACCGGGGCAGCCTTCAAGGAGTAAGCCAACCCCTCAAAGGAGCAACCCCATGTCGAAGATCCGCCCCCGTCTGATCGGTGTCAGCGTCGCCGGGACCGGCCTCGTTGTCGGTCTCGCGCTCGGCGTCACCGGTGTCGCGAGCGCCGCCAACAGCACCACGACCTCGCCCTCGACGTCCGGCTCGGCCAGCGTCGCGGGCCACGCACATCACGGCAAGCACCACCGGGACGGTGACCGCCGTGGGGCTGGGGACCTGGTCGCTGCCGTGAGCGGCAACACGATCACCCTGGACACCCCCGGTGGGGTTAAGACCGTCACGGTCACCCCCGTAACCGTCTACAAGCACGGGATGGGCACCGCCTCGCTTGCGGACGTGAAGCCGAACGAGATCGTGCGTGTGCGGTTCGTCGACCCGACGGCCGCGGCCCCGGTGGCTAAGAGCGTGCGGATCGAGCTGGCTCGCGCCGAGGGGTACGTCACCGCCGTGAGCGGCACGTCGTTCACCGTGATCGGCCGGGACGGTTTTGCCCGCACGGTCCAGGAGAGCAGCACGACCGTCTACCGGAACGCGGGCGCAGCGGGGAGCGCCTCGGAGGTCACGGTCGGGAAACTGGTGCGTGCTGAGGGCAACCTGGATGCGAACGGGTCAACGCTTGACGCGAACCGGATCGGCACTGGGAAGCTGCCGCGGATGACGCCCGGCGCGGGTACTACCCCTAGCAGCGGCGCGGGCAGCACGACCGGCTGAGCTGGTGAACGGTCGCCAGCGAACGGCGGTGGACGGTCCCCGGCCACCGCCGTTCGCATGCCCACGGTGCCCAGGACAGTGGCCACCGTGGACCCGGTGTGGCTGACCCTGGGCGGGCCGGTGTTGTGGCTCGCACCCCGGCACGTTGCCTGGCCGTCGGCGAAGCTGTGGGCGTGAGGGCAACGTCTGGCGGAGCTTCGGCATCGAGTAGGAGGACCGCTGAATCCGCCGCCGTTACAACCGCTGAGAGGCGGCGGCCTCGGGGCTGGTCGCTACGGTTCCCAGGTGTTCAACCTCCTCCTCGTTCGCCACGCGACGTCGATGCCCCCAACCATCGGTGGCCTTGACGAGTACCGGCGTCCCCTGACAGCAGTCGGCCTGGCGCAGGCCGACGACTTGGCCGGGCCGCTGGTCTCTGTCGCTCCTGCGCGCTTCTTGTCGAGTCCGTACCTGCGGGCGATGCAGACCGTGGCCCCGGCGGCCCAGGCGCTCGGCCTCGCGGTTGAACCTCGTGCCGAACTTCGAGAATGGGAATCCGGAATCGGACCGACCACACTGGCAACGCCACTACCGGTACTGCTGGGACAATCCCGAGTGGTCAAACGCGGCCGGCGAGACCCACGCCGCGCTGATGACGCGGGCAGTCGACGCGCTGGGCCGGGCAGCAGACGAAGGCAAGGGGTGTGTGACGGTGATCGGGGCGCACGGCACGTGGATTGCGCGCGCCCTCTTCGGCCTCGGCTGCGCAGTAGATGCGGACTTCTGGTTCAACATGCCGATGCCTGCCGTCTACAAGGTCCAACTGGGCGAGGGGCCTCACGTGGTGCAGGGACCGGGGCTTGCGTAGGTCTGCTCGTTTGGTGGTTTGGCCGCCACTGGCCTTCAGGTAACCCTGCGCGGTTCCCCGCGAGTCACCGGCATAACCCGCTACCCGTCCCGGAGTACCGCTCCGGGAAGTCGTGAGAACCCGGCCAGCGCGTGCACGAACGTCGCCGCGGAGTCCTGCGGGCGGATTTGGGACTCACTGGTGGGATGTTGGGTCGCTTGCCCAGTCGACCGCCCATGCGACGGCTGCGGCGATGTCGGTGACCGGGTACCGGACGTCTCGCACTACTGCGTCGGCGTCTATGAGCAGCACCGTGCGCCGGAGCCGCACTTGGTCGGCCACTCTCACTGTCGGTAGGCGCAGTGCCGCGGTCAGCTGCAGGTCAACGTCGGACAGCAGCGGGAATGGGATCTGCTCCTGCGCCGCGAATGCACCCTGTTCCTCGGGCCGCTGGGTGGACACGCCGTGGACGACGACGCCGGCATCGACGAGCTCGTCGTGCCGGTCCCGGAAGAGTCGGTTCTCGAGCGTGCAGCCAGCGGCGCCCGGCACGTCCGACCAGCCCGCCGGCAGCGGGCTCGGGGCGCCGGTAGCGGGGTAGGCGAACAGCACTGTCGGGCCGTCGGTGACGCGGCCGTCGCCGCGGGTGGCGGGCAGGCGCAGGTCCGGCACCCGGGTGCCCACCAGCGCGTGCAGCCGGGTGGCGTCGGCGCCATCGGTGGAGGTGGCAGTGACCTGCCCGTCCCCGAGCACCCAGCGGTCGCCCCAGTCCTGCAGCGCGATGAGCACGGGCAGCAGGGCCTGCCCGCGACCGGTCAGGACGTAGTCGTGCCGGATCGGGTTGTCCTGATACGCGACCTGTTCCAGCACGCCCTGCTCGAGCAGGTGCCGCAGGCGCTCGGCGAGCACCTTGCGCGAGATGCCGAGCTCAGCCACCAGGTCATCGAACCGGCGGTAGCCGCGCGCCACGTCCCGCACGACCAGCCAGCACCACCGGTCGGCCAGCACCGAAGCGGCGGCCGAGACAGCACAGCTCGGGTCCGGTGAAGTCGGTGGACGCGGCACCCCCCCAGCCTAGTAGGTTCCCTAAAGGAACTCACCGTGGAGGAGCGCTGTGCTGCGTACCGCGCCGACCTGGCTGAAGGCGCTGCTGCTCGGACAGTTGGTCAGCGCGGCCGGGTCGTTGGCGTGGCTGTACCTGACGCTGTACCTGGTCAACGACCGCGGCCTGTCGACGCCGGCCGGCGGTGTCGTGACGGCCGTGTACGGCGCGGGGGCGATCGCCGGCAACCTGTTCGGCGGGTCGCTGGGCGACCGGTTCGGGCTGCGCGACACCCTGGTGGCGACCAAGGGGATCGCCCTGCTGAGCGTGGCCGCGTTCGCCATCTGCCCGACCCCCGCGCTGGCGCCGCTCGCCCTGCTGGCCGGGCTCTCCGGAGGTGCCGGCCGGCCACTGATGAGCGCGGTCGTCGCGACCGGACTGCCGAGCGAACTGCGCCGCGAGGCGATCGCGCTGTCGCGGGCCGCGTTCAACGCCGGTGCCGTGCTCGGGCCGCCCCTGGGCGGGCTGCTCGCCGCGCACCACTTCGGCTGGATCTTCCTCATCGACGGGGCGACGAGCGCGGCGCTGCTGGTGGTCGTCCTGCGCTGGGTACCGCGGGCCGCGGCGCCGGCGCCGGCGCGTCGGCGCGGGCTGCTAGCCGTGCTGCGCCTGGACGGCGAGATGCGCCGCGTGGTCCTGAGCGTGCTGGCCGTCGACACCACCTACCGGCTGCTGTACACGGTCGTCCCGCTGTTCCTGCTCGACCGCTCAGCGCCACCATGGTTGTACGGGCTGACCATCTCCCTAAACGGCGCGATGATCGTCCTGCTCGAGCCGCGGGTAGCCAGGCGGCTGGCATCGCGTCCGGCGCTGCACGTCATCGCCGCGGGTTACGCGGTCGTCGGAGTTGGGTGGCTGGTGCTCGGCGTCATCCCATCGGTGCTCTCGGCCTTCGTTGCGGTCCTGATCATCTCCATCGGCGAGATGCTCTACAAGCCCACCGCGACCGCGCACGCCGCCGACCTCGCACCGGCCGGCATGCAAGGCCGGTACCAAAGCCTCTACGCCTCCGCGTCCATCGGCGGGATGCTGCTGTCCCCGCTGCTCGGCACGACGCTGTACGGGGCCGCGCCGCGCCTGGTGCGGCCGTGCGCCACCGTCATTGCACTCGCCGCCGCCGCCGCCATCCGCAACGGGCAAAGGTCTGACCCCCAAAAATCAGCCGGCGATGGCGACCTGACAACGACGACTAAGGACGAGATGCACAAGAAGAACAGCAAGACGTGATGAAGCGAGCCGAGACGGCAGAGGCGTGTTACCCCCCCCCCGCCCGGGAGCGTTGCGCGAACTCAGGAGAACGCCGCGCATCGGGACGTTCTCGGGTGTTGGTCCTGACGCACAGCGGGCGCTACTCGCTGCGACCGAGGCGCACCGGTAGGTGTTACCCGTCAGCCGCCCGGTGAAGGCGGCGCTAGCCGTGGCCGCCTAGCCTGCCGATGTGGGTCCGGCCGCTGGCATCACGTCGCATCTGATCACCATCGCCAGCACCGCGCCTGGAGCGGGTAAGAGCACGCTGATGGCGGCGCTTGCGGATCGGCTCCGTGCAGACGGGAGCCGCGTCCTTGAACTCAGTGAGGACGCCGTCTGGGGTGAACGTGCCGTGGGGTCCGATCCCGTCGACTACACGACGGCCTGGCCGGTATTCTACGACTTGCTGCACAGAGACCAGCGGGTATTTCGGGTGTCGCCTGCCGAGGTGCTGGAGGTGTTCCTCAAGTTGCGCGACCAAGTGATCGCCGAGCGATCCGTGTGGCTGCAGGATTGGCCGTGGCCGGACTTGCCGGACAAGTTGGGTTGGGACGCGGCGGCGAGTCTGGCGCTGTCCGATGATCTGCTCGCGGCTTCGAAGTTGCTGCGTCCTCGGTTGCTCTACCTGCGCGTAGATGCGACAGCGGCGTTGCAGCAGGCGGCGCGGTCGCGCGGCACCGCGTGGTTGAACCGGCACGCGGGCCTGGCCGTTGATGCCCCGGCAGATGGTGCCGCTGTCGCGACCGTCGCTCGGCGATGGGTTACAGGCGAAGCGACACGCCTAGAAGGACTCCGACCTTGGCAACCGGTCGGGCTGGATGCCTCACAGCCGGCGGCACGCGTCCTCGATGACGCTTGGCATGTCCTACAGGGCGAGCCGAGCGATCAAGGGTAGGTGCGCCGTTAGTCGATCCGGCACTACCCACACCAGCGGGAACCGGCACTACCCGCAGCCGCCTTGGCATCGCGAAGATCGATCTCAGTTGCGGCTGACTGGCCGGGTGGGGAAGGATTTCGCCCGTGGAGGAGATCAGCCTGCGCGGCGGTCATCGGGCGGCACCAGTGCGGGTCGGTGACACGGTCCGTCGAGCGCGCACGCCGTACTCGGCCTCGATCGATAGCCTGCTGACGCACTTGCACGCCGCGGATTGGGACAGCTGTCCGAAACCGCTCGGCTACGACACCCTCGACCGACAGACCTTGTCCTTCGTTGAGGGCGATGCCGCGTCTGGGTGTCCGCTTCCGAACCATGTCTGGTCGATCGACTCACTGCGTTCGTTCGGTCGGCTGCTGCGATCGTTGCACGACGCGACCAGCGCCTTTGTCCCGGCGGAGGGTGCCGTGTGGCAACGCTTTCCCGGCGCGCCCATCGGTGAGGTCATGTGCCACAACGATCTCGGCCCGTGGAACACCGTTTTCCGCGGGCTACGTCCGTACGCCTTGATTGACTGGGACTCGGCGGCGCCCGGGACGAGGGAATGGGATCTGGCATGCGCCGCCTGGCACTGGGTCCCGTTGTGGGAGGACTCGCGCAGCGTCGAGCACGGCTTCACGGACCTGAATGCGCGTCCAGCCCGGCTGCGGGCGCTCTGCGACGCCTACGGCGGTCAGTTCGATCAGACGCTCGTCGACGTCGTCATCTCTCGCCAACAGGCCTGGGTCCATTACCTGCAGGAGTCGGCGGCTGCTGGCGACGTCGTGTCCGGCAGCCTCTTGGCCGCCGGTTCGGCGGAGGGCGTGACCGCCGACATCCTCGTTGTCGAGCGACTCCGCGACCAACTCACCTCGGCACTGGCCTGACGAAGGTCGTCGACAGGTGCGCGGGTAATGCGACCGGGTTCCTCTCCCGGAGCGGCGGCCTCGATGTCAGGCCAGCCCCACTCGCCGTGGAGGTCCGCGAGGTCAGGTGTGGCTATGTGCCGTTACCCATGATCGTTCTTGGCGCTCGGGGGATGGCCGGCGCGGGGGTCAGAGGCCGAGGTAGCTGCTGCTGGGGTCGTTGAAGACTTCGGCGTCGTCGATGTAGCCGCGTAGGACGATGAGGCTGGCGTGGCGGCTGGTGCGGGCGATCTGGCGTTCGGGGGCGCCGGCTTGGGCGGCGGTCGTGATGTGGCCGCGGCGCAGGCTGTGGGGGGACAGGTCGGTGAGGTCCAGGCCGGCTTTGGCGCCGGCGCGGCGTAGAAGCCGGTACACCGAGCTGGTGTTCAGCCGGCCCTGCCCGGGGTTGCCGCCGCGGTCGACCGCGCGCAGTAGGGGGCCGGTGGTGTGCCCGGCCTGCTCGAGCCAGGCGTGGACGGCGCGGACGGGGTCGGTGGCGGCGCGTCGGCCGCGGACCAGCGCCAGGGTCGCGCCGACGCCGTCCTGGTCGGCTTTGGCGCGCCGGATCCGGACCCGCAGCCCGTGCGGGTCCGGAGTCAGGTCGGCGACGTCGAGCCCGGCGAGTTCACTGGCCCGCAGGGCCAGGGCATAGCCGAGCAGGACCGCGGCCCGGTCGCGGTGCCCGGCCAGGGTCTGGGGGAGGTCCGCCACGAGCAGCCGGACCTCTTCGGTCCCCAGCGGGCGGGCCTTGCCGGGGGCGGCGCCGGCCCGGGCCGAGGCCCGCCGGATGCCGCGCAGGGTCCTTCGGACACCGTCGTGCTCACCGGGGTTGGGTGGCCGGCTTCGCGGTGCACATGACCGATCCCGGCCAGCCGCCGGGCGATCGTCGCGATCGACCGCGGTGGTTCCGGCGGGTCGAGATCGGGCTGGCCGTCGGCGAGGTCGACCAGGTACAGCGCCACGTGGCGAGGGTCCGCCGGCAGCGGCTGGTGACCACCTCGGGTGCACCAGGCGGCGAAGTGCGCCCAGTCCGCGTCATAGCCGCGAAGGGTGTTCGGGGCGGGCGCCGCCGCCAGGTACACCCCGAGCCGGTCCAGGCGCTGCACCTTCGCCTCAGCATCACGGTCCCGACCTGAGACGACCCCATCGGTCATCTGCACCGCCGCCCGCTCCGGGGACACCGGCCTGCTGGTAAACCCCTCTTCCATCCCATGTTGCGCATGATAACACCCTCTTATCATGCGCAACTCAGCGCCTCTCAGTAGAGGTCAGCTCCCGTCGATCAGTCCCGAATGACCGCGGTTCTGAGCGAGGCCACCGGCGGCCTGCGGGAGCGCCGCGCTGGTCACGACCCGGGTCGGGTCCTGGTCGATGTGGCGGTCGCGATCGCCGACGGCGCGGTGACGATCAGTGACGTCCAAGCCCTGGCTGATGAGCAGGGCTTGCACGGGCCGGCGGGCAGCGTGGGTGCGACCCCCGCTGCGGTCGCTGCGCTGGGTGGAGGACTTCTTGGCGGCCCTGCTGAGCAGGGGCTTCGCCGAGCAAGGCGCGATCGACGCCTACCGACTATTCAGCTCGTTCCTGCTCGGACACCTGCTGCTGGAGGTCAGCGCCCTGGGCGTCCCGGTCGGTCCCGCTGAACCGGCCACATCTGGAAGCGACACCAGCCCGGATGGTCCGGTGATGGACCCGGACCTGTCGGGCTTCCCGGCACTGACCCGCCTCGCCGGTCGCATGGGCGACTTCGACCAGGACGCGGCGTTCCAATCAGAGCTCACCGGCTTGCTCGACCGCCTAGAACACCTCAACGGCCTGCCCTCACCGACCGCCCTCGGGCCAGGAACCTGATCCTGTCCGACAACCGGGGCACCCCGCGAAGGGGCCCGTGGCGCCACCGGTGCGGTCACGCGCGCATAGGATGCGTGGGTGGCTACTTCTTGGTCAGGACGTAGATGATGCCTTTGGCGCTGCAGACGAAGCCGTCCAGCCTTACCTGGAGGGGCAGGGGGTCCCGAGGGCTGCGGGTTGGCCGTGTGGGGCGAGGATGGCTTGGGTGTGACCCGGCTGGAGCTGGATGGTGAGGGTGGTGGCGGTGCGCGTGGAGGGGGCTCCGGTGAGGTCCAGGCCGGTGAAGTTGCGCCCGGTGAGGCTGACCGTTGTTGCTGTGTCGGTGGTCAGGCTCAGGCAGTAACGCCGCGTGGTGTTCACCTGCAACTGGGACAGGTCGACCGAGCTGTTGTTGAGGTTGCTGGTGGTCAGGCTCAGGCTGTTGCTGACCGGGCGGCTACTGATCGGCTGGCGCAGCGAGTCCCGTAGGAGGTAGACGCTGCGGTCGGTGGCACTGCCGCCGCTGGAGGTCGTCTCGGTCAGGGTGGTGACGGTTGCGGGCAGTGTGAGGGCTTCGGCGTCGGCTGAGCCGTCCGTCCCGACCGCGGGGTGCAGGTGCTGCAGCCACGCTGAGCTGTTGTGGACTAGCCCGGGTGAGTCCCAGGTGGTGTCGAAGGAATAGCGCACCCGGGTCGGGACGCTGCGGCGCGCGCTGCGCTGCCACTGCGGCACCATCTGCGGGACGGCGAAGTCGATGATGGCTGGCTCGTGGGTACCGGCGAGGTACTGCTTGAGGTGGGCTTCGTCGCCGAGCTGACGCAGTTGGGCGTAGACGGTGCTGGCGGCGGCGCCGCCGGCGTCGGCGTCGGCCGCCGACGCGCCCAGGAACAGGGGGGTGTCTTGCAGGTTGCCGACGGTGGACGGGTCGGCCGCGCGGGTGATCGGGTACTTCGTGAGGTTGTCATTGACGACGTTGGCGTCGCCTTGCTCCCCGCCGACGAACACGGAGGCGTCCGCGAAGACATCCGGGTGCCGGACCGCGGCTTTGGTGGCTCCGAACCCGCCCATCGAGATCCCGACCAGGTGCACCCGGTTGCGGTCGATGGCGTAGTCATGTTCGACAGCTCGCTGGACTTCGAGCAGGTCCAGCTCCCCGTCGTGCTCGTACTGCACGTCACCGCGGCCCAGCGGGTACACCCCGATGTAGCCGAGCTTCTCAATCGCCGCCCGCATCTTGGGGGCCAGGAAGTACTCCTCGTCGTAGTAGCCGTTGTAGCCGTGCAGCACCATCACCTCCGGGACGGCCTTGCCGGGCTGGTAGCCAGGGGGCAGGTCAACCAGGTAGCCCTGGGTGCGCCCGAGGTAGTGGAAGTTCTGACCCGGCCCGGGGTTCTGGAAGCTGGCTGGGCCGTTGCCGCTGTCAATGCCCTGTCCGCTGTTGTTGGCCGACACCAGCACCTTTTCCACTGGGCCGCTGGTCGGTTCACCCTCCACGCGCTGCGTCCTGGCGCGCAGCGCGGTCAGGTCGATGCTGGCCTGCGCCGGAGCGAGCTCGCCGCGGGCCAGCAAGTCGGATTGGACCCGCTCGTCGAGGGTGCTGCGGACAGAACGCACGAACGCCAAGTCGAACACGTTCGTCGCCTTGCCGTTGCCGCCGCCCGGCGACGTGGCGCTCTGCGACGCCTGAACCGGTAGGTAGTGCCCGGAGCCGTCGTGCAAGCCGCTGGCCAGCCAGGCCCGGAGCCTGCTGCCGCTGCTGGCGACGCCCGGGACGTGGAAGGACACGGTGTTCTCGGCGGTGTCCACCCTAAGGTTCTGCACCGCCCCGACCGACCGCCCAGCGGCGGTGGCGATGTCGCTGCCCGTCCCCCACACCGTCACGTAACGCTGCACCCCACAGCCGGTGCAGCGCAGCCCGGCGCCCCGCGGCAACGTCGAGGTCGCCGTTCCCGTCCCAGTCGCCAACGCCAACGTCACGATGCTGGAGTCCCGCTGGCCGAGGCTGTTGAGCACGACCCGGACATCTAGGCCGGTGGAGGACGGGTGAAGCTGAACGAACACCACGTTCGCCGACAGCTCCGGGAAACGCGCGTCATTGTTTGGGGGGTAGTAGTCGCCGTTCCGGGCCAGCCGGTGCGTGCCGAATGCGTCGTAGGTCAACGCCGCCGCGTCCGGCAATCCAGCGAAGTAGTCCTCGCGGTGCTTGCCGTCTAGGTTCGCGCCGGTGGCCTTGCCCCACCGGTTGGTGTAGGACCACACGCCGTTCGCGGTGTAGGCACTCGTCCCGATCGTGCGGTTCACCGGCCATGTCCCGACCCCACCCCACACATACGCTCCGCTGGCCGCCGACACCGGCGCGACCGGCGTCGCCACCAGCGCCAACGCCGCAACTGACACCGCAGCAACCACCCGAGACCAAACAGACAACGAAACTCCTACCACAGCGCGACCCACAACAGATGAGCGGCGCCCGAGCGGGCATCGCGCCGGCATAACCAGCGCCGCCGCTCCGGCTCAGGATGACCTGAGGCGGAGTGTGCCCTGACCGAGCCGCTGTCAATCCAGCACGCTCGTAGCAAACCACAGCGGGGGGCACCGACCTCCTGCGGCCGGTCGCCGCGGACGGCGGCAGCCCGGCCATGCCACGACAGACCGCGCAGTCAGCGCCCCGATGCCGACTCGGCACGGCCACCGACGCAGCGCCGTGATTCTCCCCCGGCGTCCGCTCCGACAGCCGTTCCCGCACCAACAGCCCGTCCTCGCGCAGCCGTTCCAGGACTCACTCAGACTGCCGC
>JAABUR0100009876.1_pt1 | contig 10632 bp, 8 predicted proteins | sample 5560091 | NCBI WGS metagenome assembly JAABUR01 (sample SAMN10711879, study PRJNA513375) | rock metagenome | isolation source: Antarctica rocks | place: Antarctica: Victoria Land, University Valley sud
GCCGCGCGGGATGCCGCAGGCCCGCCAGCGGTCGGCGTACTCCGCCGTGAACCAACACGCGGGCAAGTACAGCTGCCGGTCCAGTAAGGTATACCCCCGCGCGCTGGCGTAGCCGAGGTAGACGCCCTGTGCTGGCCGAAAAGGCCATCCGCCCGAGAACTGGTGAGCGTCGCTGGCGCGGAAGTCATCGTCCGACCGCGAGGACGTGAGGCCGTACGAGGCAGGGCCGGGCACTGGATAGCCTTTTCGGCCAGCACAGGGCTGGTTGCGGGAACCCGGTCCTTTTTCGATGCGACGTCCGCGCAATCCGGCTCGCCGCCGTCATCCCGCTCAGTGGGCGCATGCCAGTCGCGCCCGTTTGCACTGACCTGGGTACTGTTGGCAACGCGGGACAACGGTGTGCTCTTGTCCACCCGGCGGTCGTGGTGTAACGTCAGACCCGTGGCCCGCGTTGTGGTCATTAGGCACAGCCTCCCCCGTGCCACTGCTCCTTCCTGCGCCCCCGCCCGCGGTCATGCCGGGCGAGGGCGTTTCTCCGGTAGCGCGTCGGCGGGCGTTGGCCGCGCGGTGACCGGGTAGCGGGCAAGCGTGCCAGGACCCGGTGGCTGCAAAGCCACCGGGTCCTGACGAGATCGCTCGTGCGGGGATCGGCTTAGAGGGTGTTAGGCACCTTGAACGGACGCTTGTACGGGGTGCATGCACGCTAACGGCGAGGCTGACGAAAGAGGCGGGGCGAATCATCTGTGATTGCGGCACGGCACGGTGACAGGCCCGTTGAAGGCGCGTGATTGCGTCAGCGGTTCGTTACCAACCACCTGATAGTGCTATAGATTACACAACTAGCAGTTATAAGTTCCTAACACCCTCTAGGGGATGAGGCGACCGAGGTCGCGCCCGCCGCCCGCCGCGAAGCCGCCGCCGGTGTTGGGCAGGTTGGGCATCGGCGCCGGTGACGGCGTGGGCTGTGGGGCCGGCGTGGGCATCGGCGTCGGCGATGGCGCGGGTCGCGGCGTCGGCGATGCCGACGGGGATGGCGCGGGCGACGGCGCGGGTGCCGCGAAGAAGGGGGTCACGATCTCGATGACCTGGGCCGGGGTGCGCGGCGTGGCGAACGACTCCGGGGCGAAGAGGTCCGTCCCCGGCGCGACGATGTCGGCGAGGGCGGCGGTGTGCTCCGCCTCGGAGGCGTGGATCGACAGCGCCGCCGCGAGCACGTCCAGGTTCTTGATCGCACCCGCCGCGCCGAGGTAGGCGCTGGCGCCGACCGACTCGACCGTCTGGAAGAACTTCACGAGGCCGGCCTCGTCGCGCGGCACGCCGGCGTAGTTGTAGCCCGCGGCGGGCTTGGTGACGGGGGTGCCGCCGAGTTGCTTGATCGTGGCGGTCACGGCGTCGACGTGCATCTGCTCGTGCATGGCGAACTGCTTGAAGTAGTCCAGCGCCCGGCCGGTCAGGACGTTCAGGCTGAGGGCCGTCTTGTAGGCGTCGGCCTCGAGCAGCTCGAGCGTCAGCGCGTAATTGAGGATGTCCAGGTCGCTATCGAGCGGGCCGGACGCGGTGGCGGTCGCGAGCAGCCCGGTCATGCCGGACGGCGCGGCGAGGGCCGTGCCGCCGAAGGCCGACAGCAGCAGCGCGCCGACGCCTGCGGCGAGCGAGCCTTTCAGCACGCCGCGACGCGTGTAGGTCGCGGACTCGAGGGCCCGGTGCAGGGATTGCTCGAAGGGGTTGGTCATCGCGTTCTCTCTCCTTGGTGGCCCGCCCGTGGCAACGCCCGGCGGGGCGGGGCTTCTTCCGGTCGGCCCCAACGGGCGACCGCGCGGGGAACGGCCTACTGCTCCGGGCCGAGGACCGGCGTGACCGCCGCGAGCACGTCCTGGGGGGGCATGGCCTTCGGGAACGCCTCCGCCGGGGCGACGTTGTTCAGGGCGCGCAGCAGGCCGGTGTGGCGGGCCTCGACCTGGACGATCTGCCCGGCGACGCCGAGGATGTTCTTGTCCATGATCTCGATCCCCGCGCCGTTGTAGGCGGCGACGCCGATCTCCTCCATCTTCTGGGCCACCTTGAGGAGGCCGGCCTCGGTGCTGAGGTCGCCGAGCGCGCCGAAGTTGTAGGACTTGCGGGCCTTCACCGGGGTCGCCCCGGCCTTGGTGATCGCCGCGGTCAGCGCGTCGACGTGGTCCTGCTCGTGCTTGCCGATGACCTTCAGGTCGGCGGCGTTCTTGCCGGTCAGCTTGCCGGAGGCGTTGATGACCTTGTAGGCCTCGTTCTCCAGGTGCTCGAGGGTCAGCGCGAATTGCAGGACGTCGAGGTCGCTCTTGAAGAAAGGGGCCGCCAGGCCGGTCGCCGCCCGGGAGGTCGCTGCCACGCTCATCATGTTGCCCTTTCCGATGTTCGGTGTCGCGCGCGCGGCGACCATGCGGCCGCCGTGTTACCTCCTACTACGCACCCGACCCCGTGACAGATCACGGTGGATAAGTGCCGCGCGGCCCGCCCGGGGCAGCCCGACGTCGTTGCCCGCTGCGCGATGCGGCCCTGGCACCGCCGACGGGGGCGCGGGTACGAGGGCACGGGGCCGGCGCACCGGGGCGCGGGGCGGGTGCCGCCGACGGCCTGGTACTTGACGGTCGTGCTCGATGCGTCTTCCTGACGTGGCGAGCTCCGCGACAATACTTAGCCCTGAACGACAGGGCAGGCCGGTCGCCGGGACCCGCCCACGCTCAAAGCCTCCCCACGCGGGAAGCCATCGCCGACGGCATTGTCTGTATGTGAGGGTGGGAGTGGGGCGAGTTGACGCTGGCATTGTCTGCGCCACGACGCTTGTAGTTGCGATGTCGCTCGCCCCTACCACCAGCACGCGGCGGGTGCTGCCACCGGTTGGAGGACAACCACGCCTGTCGTCAGCCCTTGACCGCGCCGGCGGCGAGGCCGGCGACGATGTAGCGCTGGGCGACGAAGAAGAGCGCCAGGACGGGGAGGCTCATCAGGACCCCCGCAGCCATGATCAGGCCCCAGAGGAAGACGTCACCGTAGATGAGCTCCGTGAGGCCCGGGGCGAGGGTGAACTTGTCGCTGTCGCTCAGCAGGATGAAGGCGTAGAGGTATTCGTTCCAGGCCAGGGTGAACGCGTAAACGGACGCGGCTGCGATGCCGGGGGTGGCGAGTGGCAGCACCACACGCACCATCGCTTGGAAGCGTGTCGCGCCGTCCACCATTGCCGCGTCCTCGAGTTCCGGCGGGATGTTAAGGAAATAGGCCTTGAGGAGCCAGACGCAGAACGGGATCGTGAAGGTCAGGTAGACCGCCTGTGCTGGCCGTTTAGTTCATCCGTAGCGCATTTCTAGGGCTCCTGGCACGCGAATGCCAGGGCTGGGGCGCGGATAGACTAAACGGCCAGGACAGCGCCTCGTTGACGATGAAGCAGGGGGTCGAGGCACGCCCCGCGCCCCGAGCGGACCCAGCGCTCGGCGTAGACGTTCGCCGTCGGCGCGCGGTAGGGCGTGCAGACGATCTCGACCCCCTCGGCCGCGAACACCGTGTCGAAGGCGGGCGGGAACTGCGCGTCGCGATCGTGGAGTAGGTGCGACCGCTCACCTGACGTCGCCCTCGACGCAGGCGAGGCGACAGCACTCTTGAAATGGTTTTCTCGTACTGGCGCTTGACGAAACATTCCCGCATGTTACAGTACGAGACATCGACCACCAACCGCCAGGCTGTTGCGTGTCCGTGCCGTACGCTCTCACCGGAAGGAGCAGCGCCGATGACCGCCGCCGAGACCTACGCCGACCGCGTCGATGCCGTGCTCGCCCAGCGCGCCCGGCTGCGCGGCCCGCAGCCGCCCGGTGACTTGTTCGGGGGCCTGCCGCCGGACCATCCCTTGCTCCGCAGCGACCCGCAGCGCCCGCTGGGAGCCAACCTCGCCGCGATCGCCGCGTATGTGGAGCCGGATGATGTGCTCGTCGATGTCGGCGGCGGGGCGGGCCGCTACAGCCTGCCCCTGGCGCCGCGCTGCCGGGAGGTGGTCAACGTGGACCCGTCGCCCGCCATGGGGGCTGGATTCGTCGCCACCGCCGCGCGCGCGGGGATCGCCAACGCCCGCTTCATCCACAGCGGCTGGCCGATGGCCGACCCACCCACGGGCGATATCGCCCTCGTCAACCATGTGACCTACCTGACGCGCGATATCGTCCCGTTCCTGCTGGGCCTGGAAGCGAGCGTCCGCCGTCGGGTGGTGCTCACCGTGAACGATCCGCCGCCGCCCTCGTCGAATCGGGCGTTGTTCCGCCTGATCCACGGGGAGGAGGAGACCCTGGTGCCCGGCCATGCCGAGCTGGCGGCCGTGCTGTGGGAACTGGGTCGCCTACCGGATATCCGGGTGCTCGCGGAGCCGGGGGGGCCGACTGGGTGGGTGGCCCCGAGCCGGGAGGCCGCCATCGAGCAGGCCCTGGCCCGCTTCGCCAACGACCAGTGGACGTTCTGGCCGCTGTGGCCGGAACTGGCCGCCCATGCCCGTCAGGTGCTCGCCGCGCACTTCGACACACTTTTCGATGCGGCGGCGGATGGCTTCGCCCCACGCTGGTCCACCCCCGGACAAGAGGTACTGATCACCTGGGAGCCCGCCAGTTCCGCCCGATAATCGCCATTCGTCGCGTGATCACTCCGGTGCCATCTCGGCACCGGAGTTTTTGCTTGCCATTAGCACAAACAAGCCGTCCGTCACCTCCCTGTCCGGGCGAACCGGTCGGTGCGGTTGCGTCAGAAATCGGACGATGACTGGCAAGGACGGCCTGGCCCTGGTAGCGCGGCGGCGTTGCGTGTCGCGTGCAGGAGTTGCCCGTTGTATTGGCTACGCAACGCATCCGCCGCATGGGCGCAGGCCCAATGGCCCGAGAGGTGCTGCGACAAGGGGCGGTAGCATCCGGTGGCCGACGGAGCCGTGCGCGGTTCGTCTTGCCGTCGTGTTGTCGTTCTGCGCGGGGGGGGGTGCATGCTGACACGATGCCTTGTCTGGCTGCGCCGGCGCGTCCAGCGCGGCGTCGGCGCGATGCGCACCCGGGCCCGCCAGTGGACGAAGCCCCGCTCCGTCGCCCTGGCGACCGGCCTGGCCGGCGATCTCCCCCGCAGCCGCGGCGACTTCCTGCTGGAGAACGCGCTCCTGCGCCAGCAGATACTCGTCTTGCATCGGGCAGCGCGACGGTCGAGGTTCACCCCGCTGGAGCGCGGGCTGTTGGTGCTGCTCGCCAGTCGCCTCCGGACCTGGGCCAGCGCACTCCTGATCCTCCAACCCGAGACCCTGCTGCGCTGGCATCGCCAGGGCTTCCGGCTCTTCTGGCGGCGGAAGTCGGCGCCGCGCTCACGGCCCTCCCCACTGCCGACAACGACCATCGACCTGCTCCGGCGGATGGCGCGCGACAACCCGCTCTGGGGCGCCGAGCGCATCCGTGGCGAGCTGCTCAAGCTCGACCCCCGGGTGAGCAAGCGGACCGTCCAGAAGTACCTGGCCCGCGATCACTCACCTCGGCCATCCGGCCAGCCCTGGGCGACGTTCCTGCGCAACCACGCCTACGAGACCTGGGCCTGCGACTTCCTGCCGGTGACGGACCTGCCCTTTCGGCCGCTGTTCGCCTTCTTCCTCGTGGAACTGGGCTCCCGCCGGGTCGCCCACGTGGGCGTCACGCGCCATCCGACCGACGCCTGGGTCGCGCTGCAACTGCGCGAGGCCACGCCCTTCGGCGAGCGGCCACACGGCCTCATCCGCGACAACGACCGCAAATACGGGGCCTGCTTCGACCGCCTCACCGCCGCGAGCGGGATCAGGGTCCTGCGCACGCCCGTCCGCGCCCTGCGGGCCAACGCCACCTGCGAGTGCTTCCTCGGGAGCGTGCGCCGCGAGTGTCTGGATCACCTGCTCGTCCTCGGCGAGTGCCACCTCGCCCGCGTGCTGCGCGAGTACGTCGCCTACTTCAACGGGGCACGGCCGCACCAAGGGATCGGGCAGCGTCTACCCCACCCCGCGCCCGCGCCGCGAGCCAGCGAACGCGGCAGCGCGGTGGTGGCGCGTCCCATTCTCGGCGGGCTGCACCATGACTATCGGCGCGCCGCCTGAGCGCGCAGCACCGTGAAGCCATGAGCGGATACGGGAAGTAGCCGAGACAGCGATAGCCGAGGCCGCGGGGCGTAACGTCGGCCCCTGGGCCACCGAGTTGCATGGCGAGGGGTGCTTGCCGCGATGATGGGCGTCCGGTATACTTCCGCTCACAGCCATACACAGGAATAATGTTTCGTTCACCCGCATCTGACCTCGCACGGTGCGATGGTCGCACCCCATCCCCGGTGGTTCCGGATCCGCCTATCGCCGACGGTTGGACAAGCGCGACAGGAGGAACGGCCATGCACGCGGACCCGCGAAAATCCGGCTATCTGATGAACTGGCGGTGTTTCCGCGCGCTCGCGCTGATCGTGCTCGTCGCAACCGTCGTCGCTGCCTGCGGCGGCGGTGCGACGCCCAATCCGGGCGGCGTTGCAACCGCGACCACGGGGCAGGCGGGGGCGCAAACGACCGCCCAGACGAGTGCCGCGCCGGTGTCCGGGACGCGGGTTGCGACGGCCGGTACCACGCCGAGCGGGAGTGGGACCGCGAACCGGGTGCCCGCCCCGGCGGGTAAGAAAGACCTGATCATCGCTACCGGCACAGATATCACCACGCTCGACCCGCAGCTCAGCACCGCCGGTAACGATCCCAATGTGTCCTTCACGCTCTACGATAACCTGCTCTACCGTGACGCCGACGGGAAGCTCCAGCCGATGCTGGCGACCGAGTACAAGGCGGTCGACGATACGACCTGGCAGTTCAAGCTGCGATCGGACGTGAAGTTCCACAACGGCGACCCGTTGACGGCGGCGGACGTGAAATTCACCATCGAGCGGACCTATGACCCGAATACCAAGGGCTCGGCGGTGGCCTCGATCTTCACGACGATCGCCTCGATCGAGATCCCGGATGCCATGACGGTCGTCTTCAAGACCAAAGCCCCCGACCCGTTGCTGCCCGCGCGCCTCGCCTTCTATGGCGGCGAGATCATGCCGAAGGACTACTTTGCCAAGGTCGGTGCGGACGGGTTCAACCAGAAGCCGGTCGGGGCCGGGCCGTTCAAGTTTGTCGAGTGGGTCAAGGATGACCACCTGACGCTGGAGGCGAACCAGGGCTACTGGGGCGGTGCGCCTGCGGTCGAGCGAGTGATTTTCAAGCCGCGCCCGGAGACAGCGGCACGCATCAGCTCGCTCCTCAGCGGCGAGGCCGACATCGCCCTCAACGTCCCGCCCGACCAGATCGACCAGATCAACAAGAGCGGCAAGGCGCGGACGGAATCGGCCCTCTACGCCGGACTCTACGCGCTGGCGGTTAATTCGAAGACCCCGATTCTCTCGAAACCGGAGATCAAGCAAGCGCTCGCTTACGCGATCGACCGGCAAACGATCATCGACACCGTCTGGCGGGGCCAGGGTATCCTGCCAAGCGGCATGATCAACAAGGGGTCCTTCGCCTTCGACCCCGCCCTGCCGACGATCCCCTACGATGTCGCCAAGGCCAAGGCGCTGTTGAAGCAGGCCGGGTACAACAACGAAGAGATCGTCATCGAGACGACCCAGGGCTACGTCGCCAACGACCGCCTGATGGCCGAGGCGATCGTCCCGATGTGGCAGGCAGTCGGTATCAACGCGAAGGTCGAAATTGTCGAAGTGTCGGTCCGCGCACAGAAGAATAAGGAGAAGTCCTTCAAGGGGCTGTGGTGGACCGACCCAACCGACACCCTGGCCGATCCCGCAGGGATGGCCTGGCGGTTGCTTGGCCCCGGCGGCGCGCAAGATTACTGGCGCGACGCGCGCTGGGACGAATTGGGCAAGGAGGCGAACTCGACCCTGGATCAGGAGAAGCGCAAGAAGAACTACGAGGAGATGAACCAAATCTTCCTCAAGAACTTCCCCTGGATCCCGATCCTGCAACCTTACCAGGCCTATGGCGTGCAGAACTACGTCGAGTGGCGCCCCTACAGCAGCACGTACTTCAACCTCCGCAAGGAGAACCTGAAGCTCGTCAAGTAGCACGGCTCGCGGGGTCGAAGGTCGGAAGTCAATGGTGCAGCCCCTGGTGTACCATGCGACTTCCGACCTTCGGCGCGACGACCACGAAGGGAACAGATGGGCGCATACTTGCTCCGGCGTCTGCTGCGCACGCTTATCGTCCTCTGGGGGGTCTCGACGATCGTTTTCTTCGTCACGCGCCTTTCCGGCGACCCCATCACGCTGCTGCTGCCCGCCGACGCGCCGCGCGCGGAGGTCGAGCGGGTACGCGCGCAGTTCGGCCTGGACCGGTCCCTCCCTGTCCAGTACGGGGTCTTCCTGCAGCGCGCGGTGGTGGGGGATTTCGGCCAATCGATCCGCCAGCGCCAACCGGCGATGCGGCTGGCGCTGGACCGGATGCCGGCCACGCTGCAACTAGCCGTATTGTCGTTCCTCTTCGCCGCCCTGCTCGGTGTGCCACTCGGGATTATCGCCGGGGTCAGGCCACGCAGCATCATCGACAACGTCACGATGACCTTCGCGCTGGTCGGGCAGGCGGTGCCCACCTTCTACCTGGGCATCCTGCTGATCCTCTTCTTCGCGGTGCGCCTCGGCTGGTTGCCGGTCGGCGGGCGCGGCGAATGGCAGACCTGGGTGCTGCCGGTCGCCACACTTGGTACCTATGCCCTGGCCTCGATCGCCCGACTGACCCGTTCGACGATGCTGGACGTGATGGGGCAGGATTACATCCGCACCGCCCGGGCGAAGGGGTTGGCAGGGTGGACCGTCGTGTTCTGGCACGGCTTCCGCAACGCGCTGATCCCGGTGGTGACGATCATGGGGCTGCAATTCGGGACGCTGCTCGGCGGCGCGGTCGTCACCGAGACGATCTTCTCCTGGCCGGGGCTCGGTCTGCTGGCGATCAACAGCATCCGTAGCCGTGATTATCCGGTCGTGCAGGCCTCGGTCTTCCTGGCGGCGGTTGCCTTCGTGCTGATCAATCTGCTCGTCGATCTCCTCTATGGTCAGCTCGACCCGCGCATCCGCTATAGCTAGGCGGGAGGGCGTAACGGCGCGAAAATACGCCCGCTCGCGCACCCCACATCCGCGCACTCGGGAGGAAAGCATGGTCAGGGCTGTGGGCACCTTAGCAGGCACTGCCGAGTTGCCCGTGCGGCGGCGGCGCAGCCCCTGGAGGTCGATCCCGCCGTCGGTCGCCTTCTTCATGATCACTGTCGCCGTGATCGTCCTGATGGCGCTCTTCGCGCCGCTCGTCGCACCGTACGAGCCGAACGCCGGCACGCTGCGCGGGCGGCTGCTCGCCCCGTCCTGGCTGCCAGGCGGCGATCCGACCTATTTCCTCGGCTCCGATGAGCAGGGGCGGGACGTGCTGTCGCGGATCATCTACGGGGCGCGGATCTCGCTGACAGTTGGCTTCGCGGCGGTGCTGGTCGGCGGCATCCTCGGCAGCGTCCTCGGCCTGGTGGCCGGCTATTTCGGTCGCGCGGTCGACGAGATCATCATGACCGTGGCCGATATCCAACTCGCCTTCCCCTTTATTCTCCTGGCGATCGCCGTGCTGGCCGTCGTCCAGCCAAGCCTGACGACGCTGATCGCGGTCGTTGGACTCAGCGGCTGGGTGACGTACGCGCGGATCGCCCGTGCCCAGGTGCTGGGGCTGAAGGAGCGCGAGTTCGTCACGGCGGTTAGGAGCAGCGGCGGCAGCGACGGGCGAATCCTCTTCCGCCATATCCTGCCGAACATCCTCTCGCCCCTGATCGTGATTGCCTCGCTCGATCTAGCACGGACGATCATCCTCGAATCGACCCTCTCTTTCCTCGGACTTGGCGTGCAGCCGCCGACCGCTTCCTGGGGGTCGATGCTTGGCGCTGGCCGCGAGTACATCAACACCGGGCAGTGGTGGATCGCGACCTTCCCCGGCCTCGTCCTGACGCTGACGACAATCGGTGTCAGCCGCATCGGGGACTGGGTCCGCGATGTCCTCGATCCGACGCTGCGCAACGTCTGACGAGAGGCGACGGTTCCCCGCTGGTGCCGCTGCTCGCTCTAGGCCGCCCGCCTGCCCACCGCCGACCGTGGACCGGCGACTGTCACCGCGAATGGAGTGGACGATGGGGCGCTACCCGGTCAACCTACCCTATGTCGGGATCGCGTCGTTTGCCAAACTGCCGATCGTCGAGGACCTCGCTGCGGTCGATGCGGACATCGCGATCCTCGGGGTACCCTGGGACGCCGGGGTCGGCTATCGTCCAGGGGCACGCTTCGGCCCGCGCGGCATCCGCGAGTACTCGACGCGCTTCGCCTTCGGCGAACGGGGAATGCAACCGAACGGGTATTGGGACATCGAGCTGGGCGCGCGCCTGCTCGCGGGCGCGCGGCTCGTCGATTGCGGCGACGTTGACGCCCTGTACCTCGATGTTGACTACACCTTCGATGGCATGAGCGAGGCCGTCCGCACGCTGGCGGGGCGGGGGGTGCTCGTCGTGGCGCTCGGCGGCGACCACTCCGTCACCTTCCCGGTCGTCCGCGGTCTCGAAGCGGTTGGCCCATTCG
>JAABUR0100008993.1_pt1 | contig 10628 bp, 12 predicted proteins | sample 5560091 | NCBI WGS metagenome assembly JAABUR01 (sample SAMN10711879, study PRJNA513375) | rock metagenome | isolation source: Antarctica rocks | place: Antarctica: Victoria Land, University Valley sud
TGCAAGGTCAGATCCGCGAGACGGTCGGACCGCGCGAAGGCGAGGACCCGGTTGCCCATTACCTCTCGGTTGTCGCCGACAAGACGGGCTCGCTGATCGCGACGTCTGCCCGCTTCGGGGCGCGCCTCTCCGGTGTCTGCGCCGAGATGGAGCAGACGCTGACCGACTTCGGTGAGCAGATCGGTACGGCGTTCCAGCTCTCCGACGACGTCATCGACATCGCCGGCGAGTCGGCAGTCCTGGGCAAGACGCCCGGGACCGACCTCCGAGAAGGAATTCCCACCCTGCCGACGTTGCTCGTGCGTCAGGCCCGGCGTGAAGGCGACGCCCGGTTGCTCGAGCTGCTCTCACGGCCGCTCGCCAACGATGCGGAGCACGCCGAGACACTGCGCCTGCTACGTGGCAACCCGGCTCTCGAGCAGGCCAGGGTGCAGGTACAGCGGCGTACGGATGCAGCCCGGGCGCTGGCCGAGTCCCTTCCCGACGTACCCGCTCGCCAGGCACTGTTCGAGCTTTGCGACCTCGTCACCACCCGCACCTCCTGACGCACCGCACCGGTAGCCCACTGCACCATCGGCCGGCCCGGCTACGGGTCGACGTGGCGGGCGTCAACCCGAACCGTATCGGGATAGATGAGCCCGCTGCCGGTATCACCGCAGCCCGGCTGGCCGACAAGCTCGGCGTCTCGGAGCGGGCCACCCGGCGGTACGTCGGCATCCTCCGCGAGGCCGGCATCCCCATTGAGTCCGTGCGTGGGCCCTACGGCTACTACCGGGTAGGCCGGGGACTCCGGCTTCCGCCCCTGATGTTCAGCGCCACGGAGGCCCTTGGGCTGGTCTGGCCGTGCTCGACGGACACCACGACGCTGGCAATCCCACTGATCCGGTCGGCAGCGCGCTCGGCAAGCTCGTGCGGGCACTCCCGGAACCGGTGGCCGCCCAGGCAGAGGCGGTCCGTCGGACCACGGCGCCCGCCCCCGACCGTGCCGCCGCCCGGCCCGACCCCGGCACCACGGCCGCCCTCGTGCAGGCCTGTTCTAACCACCGACAGGTGCGGCTCAGCGACCGCTCCGAGGCCGGGTCGGACTTGCGCCACGAGGTCGACCCGTGGGCGGTCGTCGTACGCCACGGCCGGTGGTACTTGCTGTGTTGGTCCGACACCGTGGGTGCCCGGCGGGCCTATCGGATCGACCGGGTCCGCGGAGTGGAGGAACTCGACGACACCATCAGTCCCCCTGCCGACCTCGACCCGGTCGCTCTGCTCGATGCCGAGACCACCCGCCTGGTCGGCAGCACCAGTAATCCGTGGTGGTACGCCGAACAACTCGCGAAGATCCCGGCGTCGTACCGGATCGTGAGCTGCCCCGAGCTCAAGGAGGCCGCGCGCCTCCTCGGTCAGCGGTTGCTGGCGGCGAGTGAGAGTGGGTTTACTCCTCAGCGCGGGACTGCCCCGCGCCCCGGTCGCGAGTGCTGAGCCGCTTCGCCTCCTTGAGCAGCCGCGCACGCAACCGGCGCCGTTGCTCCATGTCGGCATAACCCTCCGCCACGACCGTCGCCAACGCCCGGGCAGCCGTCGCGGCCACCTCGGCGTCGCCGATGACTGGTTCGGGCTGCGAAGGAGGAGGAAAGTGCGGCATCAGCTCGGCGAGGTCTCCGATGATGTGGTAGCCGCGGGACCTTAGCTCCGCGATGGCTTCTTCCGACGTCTGCCGGCACCAGTCCTGTAGCCGACGCGGGAACTCGGGCGGGTGCCCACCCTGCGGCGCGAGCACGTCTTTGGCGAGGTAGGTCGTCCCCCACTTCACCGCGGCGGCGTCCGGGTCGCCCAACGACTCGCCCAGTGAGATCTTGACCCTACGGAGAAGCTCCGTCTGCGAGTATCCCAGCGATACGTTGCTCACCGCAGCCGTGGTGTCGAGCAACGTCGGATCCACTCCGACGACTGAGCAGAAGCGTTCGAGAAGCAAGCCTTGGGCCGACCCTGACGGTGGCACGGTCACGATGTGCGTGCGCTCTGCGGAAACTCCTCTGGCCCACCGGGCCGCTACGTCGATGATGCCCTGCCGAGACCAGAAGTTCCCGGCGAGCGGACTGCGGTCGACCACCGCTTGGACGTACTCGTCGTAACCGAGAGCTCCGAACTTCCTGACGGTCTCCTGCCAGACGGAGGGGAGCTGCCGCCCGAGATCACGTGCGGTGATGATGACGTGGACCTCCCAGCCGGGCAGCAGGTCCAACAGTTGGTGCACTTGGGCGATCTTGGCAGCCGCAAGCCGTTCTTGGGTGATGAGCGCGTCACTGTCAGGGCTCACTGTCGCTGCGGCGGCGCTGAACCTGTCGAGCACGGTGAAGGCTTTCGGCGCAATGTCCCCTTCAGCCAACCGCCCCCGAAGCGCCAATGCCAGATGGAAGTGGTCGCGCTGGTTCAACAGCAGCGTCAGCCCCTGGGCAGCCAGGGTCTCCCGCGCGGACCAGAAGACGCTTTGCAGGTATGACGTCCCGGTCTTGGCGAGGCCGATGTGCACGAAACATCGCCGCGCCGGGGATTGCACGCCGCTTAGTATGGGGCACGGTGGGGGGACCGGCAAACTCTCACCTCACAGCAAGGCCTGTTGACTCCTCGGCAACGGTGGGGTCCCCGGCGGTCGTGGGGCGGGTACGCCGTCGTATGGCCGCGATGGAGTCAATGGTCAAGATGATGAGGGCCAGCCAGACGAACGCGAAACCGATCCAGCGGATCGCCGGCATCGACTCGTGGAAGACGAAGACGCCGAGGAAGAACTGCACGGTCGGCGCGATGTACTGCAGCAGACCGAGCGTTGCGAGCGGGATGCGGTTCGCCGCCCCGGCGAAGCACAGCAGTGGCAGCGCTGTCACGACGCCGGTAGTGGCCAACAGTGCGACGTGGTCGACGCCATGGGACCAGCCGGACGCCTTGGCGACGTACGACAACCAGACGAGGTAACCGACAGCGAAGGGAACCAGGACCAGCGCCTCATACGTCAGTCCCTCGACGGGACCGGCGGCCGTCTGCTTCTTCAGCAGGCCGTACGTGCCGAAGCTGAACGCCAGCACAAGGGAGATCCACGGGGGGCGGCCGAGCTGCAGGCTGAGTACGATCACAGCTGTCCCGGCGATTGCCAGCGCCACCCACTGCCACGGACGGAGCCGTTCGCCGAGAACCGCCACAGCCAGCAACACCGTGACAAGAGGGTTGATGTAGTACCCCAGTGAGGTCTCCAGGACGTGACCGTTGTTGACGCCCCAGATGTAGGTGAACCAGTTGAGGCCGATCACCACACCCGCGCCCATCATGGCGTACCGGACCCTCGTCTGGGCCCACATCACCCGCAGCGCCGACCAGCGCCGCATAGCCAGCAGCAAGGCCACCATCAAGACAAGTGACCACACCACGCGATGAGCGAGAATCTCGGCGGCGTCAGTGGGCTCGAGCAGTGGCCAGTACAGCGGGAACAAGCCCCACAGGCCGAACGCGAGCACCCCAAGGAGCAGGCCACGGCGTTCGTCGGACATTTCACCAACACTACCGTCCGTAAGGAGCGTCGCGGCAGCTTGGTCCTAACTAGCAAGCGACCGCAGACGTGCTTGCGTCGACGTCGAATCTTCGGCTTGTATGTGCAGCACTTGGCGTCTACGGTGCTGCGGTAGGCGGCACGTCGAACCGCGGTGACTCACCTCAGGGATGGCCTTGATGACCCTCGTCCGATCGGTCCTGGTTGGTCTGTGTGCCGCTGCGCTGCTGGGAGTGCCCACCGCAGCGACGGCCACCTCCCCTGCTGCCCTCGATCCGCGTGCCTCGGTGGCGTCGTCGCGCTACGACACCTCGATCCGCTTCCTCAACTTCGACTCCGTGCGAGGTTACGCGTCAGACACCACGATCCGCGGCCAGGTAGCGGCGACAGTCAACGGTGCGCAGGGCGCTGTCAAAGGCGTCAGAGTCAAGCTCTACCGCAAGATCAACGGCACTAGGCATTGGAACTACCTCCAGACCAAGTACACAACCCAGTCCGACTACCCCTCGTTCACCTTCGTCGCGAAGTCGGTGGCCAACGCGAAGTATCAGGTGCGTTACGCCGGGAACACCAACCTGCAACCTTCACGCGCTCGTACGACGGTGCTGGTGTACCGACACTTCCACGCCTCCCTCGAAGACGGCACGGGCCGCTTCCAGGGTCGGGTCAGCCCCGACTACGGCTCGAGGCGGATTGATCTGCAGAAGCGCTCGTGCGCAGCCTGTGGGTGGCACCGGGTGCAGAGCTCACAGACCGGCGACAGGGGTGGCTACAGCTTCACGGTGGGTGCACCGCGCAACGGACGGTCGTTCTGGCGCGTCAGCACGCCGGCGAGCACGAAGTACATCCGCTCCTACAGCGGCGTGTTCACGACGGAGCGTGGCTGACCGTCCAGGTGTCGCTGCCCGCGATCAGCTCGGCCAGATCACCCTCGCCCGAGGTCGAGATCGCTGCGGCCACCTGGCTGCGCACCAGGTCGTCGTACGTCGGTCGCTCGACCTGGCGGAAGATGCCGATCGGGACGTGCGCCATCGTGCCGTCATCGAGGCGAGAGATCTCGAATGCCTGACTGGGGTCGTCGGCGTGCGCGTCGTGGACCCAGTCCCGCTCACCGATGCGCACCGGCTTGCCGTGCTCGAGGCGCACGAGGCGCGCCTCGGCCTGCTCCTTGTCCTTGAGCACGTCGAAGGCGCCGTCGTTGAAGATTGGGCAGTTCTGGTAGATCTCGACCAGGCTCGTCCCGCGGTGGGCGGCCGCTGCCTGGAGCACCTCGGTCAGGTGGGCCCGGTCGGAGTCCAGCGTGCGCGCCACGAACGTCGCCTCCGCGCCCAGCGCCAGCGACACCGGGTTGAAGGGCCGGTCGACTGAACCCATGGGCGTCGACTTGGTGATCTTGCCCGGCTCGGACGTGGGGGAGTACTGGCCCTTGGTGAGTCCGTAGATGCGGTTGTTGAAGAGCAGGATCGTCAGGTTGACGTTGCGCCGTAGCGCGTGGATCAGGTGGTTGCCGCCGATGGACAGGGCATCGCCGTCACCGGTCACCACCCAGACCGAGAGGTCGGGTCGGGTTGTCGCCAACCCGGTGGCGATCGCCGGTGCACGCCCGTGGATCGAGTGCATGCCGTAGGTCTGCAGGTAGTACGGGAACCGGGATGAGCAGCCGATCCCCGAGACGAAGACGATGTTCTCCTTGCGCAGCCCCAACGAGGGCAAGAATCCCTGGACGGCAGCCAGCACGATGTAGTCGCCGCAGCCGGGGCACCAGCGCACCTCCTGGTCGCTGGCGAAGTCCTTGCGAGATGCCGGCGTCTCAGCAGTCGGTACGCCGCGTAGCCCAGGCAGGGGCGGTGGTAGGTCGACAGTCATCGGTGGAGTTCCTCGACAGTGGTGGTGAAGACGGCTTCGAGCTCGGTCGAGGTGAAGGGCATCCCGCGCACTTGGTTGTAACCGATCACGTCGACCAGGTATTTAGCTCGTAGCAGCAGCGCGAGCTGACCGAGGTTCATCTCGGGTACGACGACGCGGTCGTAACCGCCCAAGACGTCGCCGAGGTTGCTGGGGAACGGGTTGAGGTGCCGGAGGTGTGCCTGGGCGACGTCTCGACCGAGGTCTCGCAGTCTGCGACAAGCCGCACCGATCGGACCGTACGTCGATCCCCACCCCAAGACCAGGAGCCGAGCCTGCCCGCTTGGGTCCTCGACCTCCAGTGGCCCGATGGTGTCGGCGATGCGGTCGATCTTCGCCTGCCGGGTGCGCACCATCAGGTCGTGGTTGGTGGGGTCGTAGGAGATGTTGCCGTGGCCGTCGGCCTTCTCCAGGCCGCCGACGCGGTGCTCGAGATCTGGTGTACCGGGAATCGCCCATGGCCGGGCCAGCGTCTCGGGGTCTCGCTTGTAGGGCCAGAACTCTCGGTCTCCGCTCTCGGTCTCGTGGTTGGCCGCTGTCGCGAACGACGGGTGGATCGTAGGTACGTCGTCAAGGTCAGGAAGCTGCCAGGGTTCCGAGCCGTTGGCGAGGTAGCCGTCCGAGAGCAGCATCACCGGCGTACGGAAGGTCACCGCGATCCGGGCGGCCTCCACGGCGGCGTCGAAGCAGTCGCCAGGGGACTGCGGCGCGACGATCGCCACGGGCGCCTCACCGTTGCGGCCGAACATTGCCTGCAGCAGGTCGGACTGCTCAGTCCTGGTCGGGAGACCGGTCGATGGGCCGCCCCGTTGCACGTCGACCACGACGAGCGGCAGCTCGAGCGAGACCGCCAGGCCGATCGTCTCGCTCTTCAGCGCGATGCCGGGGCCCGATGTCGTGGTGACCCCGAGTGCCCCACCGAAGGAAGCACCCAAAGCGGCGCCGATGCCCGCGATCTCGTCCTCGGCCTGGAACGTGACCACGCCGAATCGCTTGTGCTTGCTCAGCTCGTGCAGGATGTCCGATGCCGGAGTGATCGGGTAGGCGCCGAGGAACAACGGCAGCCCCGACCGTACCGAGGAGGCTATGAGCCCATAGCTGAGGGCCACGTTGCCGGTGATGTTGCGGTAGGTGCCGACGCGCATGGGCGCGGGCTTCACCTCGTAGGAGACGGCGAACCCCTCGGTCGTCTCGCCATAGTTCCAGCCGGCCTTGAACGCCGCGAGGTTGGCGTCGCGGATGTCGGGCTTGGTGGCGAACCGCTTGGCCAGATACGCCTCCGTCGACCCGACCGGTCGCCCATACAGCCACGACAGGAGGCCGAGCGCAAACATGTTCTTGGTGCGAGTGGCATCTTTGCGGCTGAGGCCGAAGCTCTTGATCGCCTCGACTGTCATCGCGGTGAGGTCGATGCAGTGCAGGCTGTACTTGTCGAGAGAGCTGTCTTCGAGCGGGTTGGCGGTGTAACCGGCACGGCTGAGATTGCGCACCGTGAAGTCATGGCTATCGACGATGATCGAGGCGCCGGCGGCCAGATCCTTGACGTTGGCCCGCAGCGCGGCGGGGTTCATCGCGACGAGTACGTCGGGGGCGTCCCCCGGCGTCAAGATGTCATGGTCTGCGAAGTGCAGCTGGAACGACGAGACACCGGGCAGGGTGCCGGCCGGCGCCCGGATCTCGGCGGGGAAGTTCGGCAGCGTGGACAGGTCGTTGCCGAACGCGGCGGTCTCCTGAGTGAACCGATCACCAGTCAGCTGCATGCCGTCGCCGGAGTCACCGGCGAACCGGATAATGACTCGATCAAGCTGCTTGACCTGCTTAGTCACCGCGTCCCTTCTTGTCCAGCGTCAAGGTGTGTGTTCCCTCGACTTTACGCCGATGTCCGTTGCCGCTCCATGCCTGCGTCATGGGCGAGTCCCCGGCCGTGAAAACGCTGGCAGCCAACTCCATCGTTTGTGCCCTTGTGCAAGGAATTTGTGCAAGTATGTGGACAGCTGGGATCGACGCGGACCACTCTCATCCGTCCCGTCTCGTCACCACTCGTTGAGGAGAACCTGATGTCATCTTCGGCTCCCCCGCCGCCCTCCGACCCAACCGACCCTGGATACCAGCCGCCGACTCCGCCTCCGACTCAACCTCCGGCTGGCGGTGCTTACCCGGCCACCCCGCCTGCCGGCAGTGGCTACTCGTCACCGCAGAGCACTCCTCCCGCCTCCGCTCCGGGAAGCGCATCACCTACCGGCAGCGGATCGCGACCAAATCCTCTCGAAGGAATGCACCAGTACGACCTAGGGCTACTCGCCGCCGGCGTACTCATCTTCGTGTTGTCCTTCCTTCCGTTCTACACCGTAGACGTGATCGCCGTTCCGTCCGGTAATGCATGGGACAGCTTCTGGAGCTGGTTCGCGGTGCTCCTCGGGCTGGCGGCGACGGCCATGATCTTGTTGCCCAAGTTCGGCGTGAACCTGCCAGTTCCCAGTCGGTTGGTCGCCCTGGGGTGTTGGGCTCTGGCGCTCTTATGTCTGGTCATCGCCTTGTTCACATGGCCGTTCAGCGGTGAGGTGCCCGCTGCTCAGAAGGACGCCTTCGACGAGGCAACCGGCCACGGGTTCGGCCTGTATGCCAGTTTGCTTGTGGCCGCGATCGCCACGGCGCTGGCGTTTATGCGCAAGGACGCGACCGACGAGGCCACCGTCCACTAGCGGTGGCGGGCTTGTTGGCCTATCGGAACGATGAGAGGAGAAGCATGCGAGACAAGGGAGAGCGAAATGAGTACCAAGCGATTCATCGTCCTACTGGCGGTCGTGACGTTCATCGTCGGCTTCGCCTCGGTGTTCGTCGTAGACCGTGCGTTTGCGATCTGTTCCGGACCACCGGACTACGCCGGGTGTAACAAGGCTCAGGTCGAGAGCATCGCCAAGAACCACCGCAAGGCATGGTTCAAGCACCACGAGTTCGGCCGTACAAACGACGTGCTGGGCGCGTTGAGCTCCGCGCACGCCTCGAGAGTCAAGGCCGCGACTCGGCTGGATCTTCGCCAAGGTCTGCGTCAGAAGGCGCGCCACCAGTCGAAAGCGGCGTCCACGACGGCGGTGTTTACCACGGGCTGGCGAGGTCGCACCTACTCGGTGAGGAGCTTCCCCTACCACAGGTACGTCAACCTGATGTTCAACCCGCCTGGACACCCGTCCTGCTGGGCCAACGGCGCCTACTCCGACTACGCGTACCGCTGGTGCGCTCAGCAGGGCGTTCCTACGGGTTGGGACTACTGGCTTCGCTACGCGCGAACAGTGTCGCGTCCCGGTCCTCAAGAGCACATGGTTTGCGGGAAGGAGATCGTCATCGGGGCCACAGGAGGCGCAGCCACCGGTGCAGTCGCGGGTATCTGGACAGGCCCCGGCGCCGGGCTCGGAGCCGCCATAGGTGCCCTTTCCACAGGGTTCGGCGTCGGCGTCGGCTGTGCCGTGAATCACCTCGGCAAGCAGGCGGGGTGGTGGAATTAAGCGCCTTGGTTTGACAGCGACTCATCGTCCCTCGTTGGGGGAGGTGGCGGGAAGGCTTATCAGCGGTAGTTGGTGTACGGGGCCGGTGGTGGCGGCTGCTCGCTGCGGTGCTTGGTTGAGCGTGAACGAGCGGTCGTCGACGGTGGCCGCGCGCGGCTGATCAGGGCTGTTAGTCGATGTCTTGCGGACTCGTTGCGGACCGGGTCTGAGTCACCAAGTGGCCCGTCCTGTCCCCGCCATGCGCCATGATTGAGTATCAACAGCGCTGCGGAGAGGAGGCAACCGTGACCGTGCTTGAAGTGGAGTCGGCCGTCGACAAGTTCGACACGCCGCTGTACACGCAGGCCGAGGCGTCACGCTACCTGGGCCTCTCCGAGTCGACGTTCCGTAACTGGTCGCGCGGCTACCACGCGGTCATCAAGGGGCGCGAGGTCAACGGGCTGCCCGTAATCACCGCCGTCGGCAAGGGCGGTCAGCGCGGGCCTGCAATCCCGTTCATTGGGCTCGCCGAGGGCTACGCACTAGCGGCGATCCGCAAGGCAGGTGTGCCGCTACAGCGAATCCGACCGTCCTTGGAGCGGCTCAATCAGGAGATGGGCGTCCAGCATGCGCTGGCATCCGAGAAGCTCTTCGCCGACGGTGCTGAGGTTCTCTTCGACTATGCCGACAGGGCCGGCGGTGAGACGCTGAGGCCGTTCGTGAGCTCGTAGTCGTTCGTAATGGACAGCGCGTGTTCACGGAGGTGGTCAAGGGCTATCTGAAGCGCATCGTGTTCGGTGCCGACGGTTTCGCGACCGCGCTGCCATTGCCGGGTTTCGAGCACGCCGACCTGGTCGCTGACGTGCGCCGCTCCTTCGGGCAGCCTTCGTCGATCGCAGCCTCGGTCGGGTGCGAGTCCCCTTGCTCCTCCGAGGAGCCGGCTGGTCACTCGTGACTCTGTCCGAGCATTACGGGGTAAACGGGGCCGCGCGGAGGACCGCACCCGAGCGGCCGCGAGCGACTTGATGCGCCAGGTCGGCATACGTCCTGCGGACTGGGTGCGGACTGGCGACTGACCGCAGCCGGGCTGACCAGCGCAAACGCGCCGGATCAGCGGTAGTTGGTGAACTGGACGGCGAAATCGTAGTCCTGCCCTTTGACGAGCGCGATCACGGTCTGTAGGTCGTCCCGCTTCTTGCTGGTCACCCGTAGCTCCTCGCCCTGCACCTGCACCTTGATGCCCTTGGGACCCTCGTCGCGGATCAGCTTGGAAACCTTCTTGGCTTGCTCCTGGCTGATCCCCTCGCGCAACGAGATGTCGATCTTGACCTCCTTGCCGGAGCTGCGGGGCTCGCCGATGTCGAGGATCTTCAACGACTGTCCGCGCTTGATCAGCTTCTCCTTGAAGACGTCGACGACTGCGAGCGCGCGCTCGTCGGCGTTCGCTGTCACAGACACCGATGCGTCACCTTGGCGCTTGATGGAGGCGGAGGTGTTCTTGAAGTCGAAGCGCTGGCTGATCTCTCTAGCGGTCTGGTTCAGTGCGTTGTCGACCTCCTGCTGGTCGATCTTGCTGACGATGTCGAACGACGAGTCACCGGCCATGGTGTCCTCCTTCTCCGACGCGACAGGCTCGCGTGGACCTAGGGTATTCTTTCGCTCGCTGCGCGCCCTCGGTGCAATGGTGCGCGGCGCACCTGGCAGGTTGC